>Ga0157371_10000058_pt1 | contig 171756 bp, 157 predicted proteins | sample C45metaG_FD_113462 | JGI IMG/M metagenome (GOLD analysis project Ga0157371, IMG submission 113462) | Corn rhizosphere microbial communities from Kellogg Biological Station, Michigan, USA - C4-5 metaG | ecosystem: Host-associated > Plants > Roots > Rhizosphere > Soil | place: USA: Michigan...
CGATCAATGGAACAGAACGCTGGCGCCCTGGTCGGCAGGGCCGACATTACGGCGGAACGGGGCGAAAAGTTCGCGGCCCATGCCCCATTCGTTGGCGGAAAGGTCGGCGCGCGCCGGTTCGCGCTTTGCCAGCTCTGCGGCTGGAACAAGCACTTCAAGCGTTCCGGAAATGGCGTCGAGACGGATGATGTCGCCATCGCGGATGAGCGAGATCGGGCCGCATTCGGAAGCTTCCGGCGTGACATGGATGGCGGCCGGCACCTTGCCGGAAGCGCCGGACATGCGTCCGTCCGTCACCAGCGCCACCTTGAAGCCGCGATCCTGCAGCACGCCAAGTGGCGGTGTCAGGCGGTGCAGTTCCGGCATGCCGTTGGCCTTTGGACCCTGGAAGCGGACGACAGCGATGAAATCGCGGTTGAGCTTGCCGTCCTTGAAGGCATCCTGAAGCTCCTGCTGGTCGTTAAAGACGATCGCGGGCGCTTCGATGATATGGCGTTCGGGCTTGACGGCGGAGATCTTGATGACCGATTTGCCGAGATTGCCGGTCAGCATTTTCAGACCGCCGGTCGGCTGGAACGGCGTTTCAATGCTGGCGAGAACCTTGGGGTCGTGGCTCTGCTCGGGAGAAGGCTCGCGGGTCACTGCGCCGTTTTCGTCAAGCTTTGCATCCACGGTGTAGGCTTCGAGCCCCTGTCCGAAGACGGTGCGGACATCGTCATGCACGAAGCCCTGTTTCAAAAGCTGCTTGATGAGGAAGCCCATGCCGCCTGCGGCGTGGAAATGGTTCACATCCGCAAGACCGTTGGGATAAACGCGGGCAAGCAGCGGCACGGTATCCGACAGGTCGGAAATATCCTGCCAGGTGAGGATGATGCCGGCTGCGCGCGCCATGGCGATCAGGTGCATGGTGTGGTTGGTCGAGCCGCCCGTCGCGTGCAGGCCAACGACGCCGTTGACGATAGAGCGCTCGTCGATCATTTCGCCCGCAGGCGTGAACTCGTTGCCCTGCGCGGTGATGGCGAGCGCCCGCTTGGCAGCCTCGCGTGTCAGCGCGTCGCGCAGCGGCGTGCCGGGATTGATGAAGGAAGAGCCGGGCATGTGGAAACCCATGATCTCCATCAGCATCTGGTTGGAATTTGCCGTGCCGTAGAAGGTGCAGGTGCCGGGACCGTGATAGGATTTGGACTCCGCCTCCAGCAGCTCGGCGCGCCCAACCTTGCCCTCTGCATAAAGCTGGCGAATGCGGGATTTCTCGTCGTTCGGCAGGCCGGTGGTCATAGGCCCGGCGGGAATGAAGATGGAGGGCAGGTGACCGAAGGAAAGCGCTGCGATGACGAGGCCGGGAACGATCTTGTCGCAGACACCGAGATAGACGGCGGCGTCGAACATGTTATGCGACAGGCCGATGCCGGCAGCCATGGCGATGGCATCACGGGAGAATAGCGAGAGCTCCATGCCCGGCTGGCCCTGGGTTACGCCGTCACACATGGCAGGCACGGCACCCGCGACCTGCGCCACGCCGCCGGCTTGCGCTGCGGCCTCGCGGATGATTGCCGGAAAGGTCTCGTAGGGCTGGTGCGCCGACAGCATGTCGTTATAGGCGGTGATGATGCCGAGATTACCAACCCGGTCGCCGGCAAGGAGGTCCTTGTCGGCGGGGGAACAGACAGCAAATCCATGCGCGAGGTTACCGCAGGAGAGAGTGGAGCGATGAACGCCCTTCGAAACCTGCAGCCGCAGCCGCTCGAGATAGGTCTCGCGGTAAGGCTTGGAGCGTTCGACGATGCGGGCGGTAATGGCCTGAATGCGGGAATCGGCGGACATGAGCGTTCATCCTGTTCGTTGGTCGAGAACCGGTGTTCCGGGAGATGAAGGACCGGTTATCGTGTTTTCGTCTTGTGTCGTCGGGCGCTGTCGCGGGGCCGCTTGCGCGGCAACCGCATCCAGTTATGGCGCCCAGTAAATATCCACGGCGGTTTCTGCCCGGTTCAGCACGGCGCGGATCGGCATTTCGTCCTCATCCTCGCCCGACTGTGCTTTTTCAAGCGTCGCCTTTTTTGCTGCACCTTCGATGTGGAGCACCAGAAAACCTGCATCGTGAAGGCTGGAGAAGTTGAACGTCAACCGTTCTTCCCCCGCGGTTTCCGCCGCCATGGTCAAAACGCCGCGCGGTTCGTCAAGGTCGAGCGCTTCGTAGAGATTGTCGCCGCCGGGAAAGAACGATGCCGTATGCCCATCCGTTCCCATGCCCAGCACGACGACATCGAAAGGATCGCAGATCGCTTCGGTCTTGACGGTCGCAAGCGTCGCTGCATCCTCAGGCGAGGCCGCAGGCTGGAACAGCGGCACGAAATAGGCCGCCTTCGCCTTGTCCTGCAACAGGTTCTCGCTGACCAGCCGGTGGTTCGAGCGCTCGCTTTCTGGCGGCACGAACCGTTCGTCCACCAGCGTCACGCTGATGTTGCTCCAGTCGAGATCATGATGGGAAAGCGCCTGGAAGAACAGCTTGGGCGTTGAACCGCCCGAAACGGCAATGCTTGCCGTTCCGTATTCTTTCGTTGCCGCGTCGAGACGCGCGGCAACATCCGCCGCCAGGGTTTTCGCCAGTTCAGCGGCTGTGTCGAAGACATGGATTGTTTCGCTCATACCCGCGCCCTCAGTCAGCGTCGTGCCAGGTGCGGCCGTCGCGCTCGATCAGTGCGATCGAGCCGCTCGGACCCCAGGTTCCGGCAGTATAACCCTGTACGCCCTGTCCCAGCTCTTCCCAGCTCTTGAGGATCGGATCGACCCAGTCCCAGGCCGCTTCCACTTCGTCGCGGCGCATGAACAGTGTCTGGTTGGAGCGGATGGTATCCATCAAAAGCCGCTCATAGGCATCGGGGCTGCGCACATTGAAGGCTTCGGCAAAGCTCATGTCCAGCGAGACCTGACGCAGACGCATGCCGCCCGGGCCGGGATCCTTGATGAGCAGCGATTGCTTGACGCCTTCGTCCGGTTGGAGGCGAATGACCAGCTTGTTGGCTTCGATCTTGCCGGCCGCATCGTCGAAGATCGAATGCGGGATCTGCTTGAACGTGACGACGATTTCCGAAACGCGGGTCGCAAGGCGTTTTCCCGTGCGAATGTAGAAAGGAACGCCTGCCCAGCGCCAGTTGGCAATTTCGGCCTTGATGGCGACGAAGGTTTCCGTGTTGGAAACGCCGCCCTCCAGCTCCTCCAGATAACCTTTTACCGGGCCGCCTGCGGAAGCGCCGGCGCGGTACTGGCCGCGAACCGTCAGCTTTTCAACATTGCTGGTGTTGATCGGCTTCAGCGAGCGCAGGACCTTGAGCTTTTCGTCACGCACGGCTTCCGCGTTCATGGAAGCGGGCGGCTCCATGGCAACGAGGCAAAGCAATTGCAGAATGTGGTTCTGCACCATGTCGCGCAACGCACCGGCCGTATCGTAATATCCGGCGCGACCCTCAAGGCCGACAGCTTCTGCGACCGTGATCTGCACGTGGTCGATATGGGCGGAATTCCAAAGCGGCTCGTAAAGCGCGTTGGCAAAACGCAGTGCCATCAGGTTCTGCACCGTCTCCTTGCCGAGATAGTGGTCGATGCGGAAGATCTGTTCTTCCTTGAAGACATGGCCGATGGTGTCGTTGAGTTCCTGCGCCGAGGCAAGGTCGCGGCCGATCGGCTTTTCAACGACGATGCGGGTCGAGCGGGTGATAAGCTTGTGTTCGCGGATCTTGTCGGCGATATCGCCGAAAATGCCGGGCGCAACAGCGAGATAGAAGGCGCGTATGCGCTCCTTGCCCTCATCGAGCAGCTTCTTCAACACGTCCCATCCGTTGCCGGATTTTGCGTCGACGGGAACGTAGAAAAGCCGGTTGAGGAACAGCGCAACCTGCGCATCATCATATTCGCCCGCCTTCAGATGCTCCTTCAGCGCGTCCTGCGCGAATTTGCGATATTCCTCATGGCTCATGACCGAACGCGACGCGCCGATAATGCGGGTCGGCTCCGTAAACTGGCCTTCGACCTGACGGTGATAAAGGGCCGGCAAAAGCTTGCGCTCTGCCAAATCGCCTGTGCCGCCGAAAACGACACAATCAAAAGCTTCAACAGGAATGATCTGACTGCTCATATCGATACTCTCGATCTTCAAGGGTTGGGGCATCCATAATCTAATCGATTTAAAAATGCCAGTCTCAGTTATGTGAAATTATGAATTTTGGTTTCACGGGTCGAAAACCCGTACCGATTGTCATTGAGTGGTGCCGGCTAGAAAGCAGGGTTCTTGAACAAGCCTTTGGCCGGCGGCGGAACGGAAAAAAAGAAAAAAACGACGATTGCTGCGATTTTCCCCATCCATGATCGCGGTGATGGCTCATCGACCTTGTGCGAGGCATCTATACTGTCCAGCAGCAGTCTTGCCTCATGCCGCTGCCACTCCGGCACCCGGATTTCCATGCCTCCGAAAGCGACCGTCAAATGCCAGTTCACGGAAACGATATGGGCCGAGGGCACGGTGGTGTGGATGCCATAGGCGCGCAGAAACGAACACGTCACGGCGGTTTCCGCCATCCCGTAACCGGTCGCAATCGTTACAAGCCTGTCGCTAGGTCTTTCCATCAGATCTCCAGAGGTGGGCGGATTTCCTAAAACCTGTCTCGCAACGCGTACCATGAGAGCGCCAGAAAAAGCAGCGGTGCCCGCAGCGATGCGCCGCCGGGGAACGAAGGAACCTTCAACCGCGCGAATGGCGCCAGCATATCCTGTCTGCCGAGAACGAGATCGGCATAGAGCTTGCCGCAATAGTTCGACAGCATCACCCCGTGTCCGGAATAACCGCCGATGGAGGTGACCCCTGGCATGACTTCCCGCACGAACACCCGCCTTGGCAGGGTGATGCCGACGGAGCCGCCCCAGGAATGGGTGATCTCGACATTTCCGAGTTCGGGATAGATTTCCGCGATTTGCCGGCGAATATGGCTGGAAATGTCGCGTGGCGTATCGGCCGTATAGGCCTCGCGCCCGCCGAACAGCAGCCGGTTGTCGACCGTCTTGCGGAAATAGCGCACCACGAAACGGGAATCGGCCACGGCTTCCTTGCCGGGAATAATGTCGGGATAAGCGTCAAGCGGTGCGGTCGCGCCGATGAAGGAGCGGATGGGCATGATATGGGCCGCCGTCACCGGTTCCAGATTGCCGATATAGGCATTGGTCGCAATCAGCGCCCGCGTTGCGGTCAGCGTGCCGGAGGGCGTTTCGATGATGGTCTTGCCGCCCGCCTGGCGTATGGATTTGGCGGGCGTCATTTCATGGATGCCGGCGCCCGCCTCTTTTGCGGCTTTCGCAAGCCCGACCAGTAGCTTCAGCGGATGGATATGGCCGGTGCCGGTATCGCGTGTGCCGCCGAAATAATGGCTGGAGCCGACACGTCTGCGTGCGTCCGCCCGCTCCATGTAGGAAATATGCGGATAGCCGTAGCGATTGTTCATCGCATCGACGCTTTTGCGGTAATCGTCTTCGTAAGCAGCCTTGTGCGCTACATAGAGCTGCCCCGGCAGATACTCCATGTCGATGCCGTGATCGCGGGCGAAGTTGAGGACGTAGTGCTTGGCATCCTCGGCGATATCGAACAGTACCTTCGACTGCTCGAAGCCGATCTCGTCTTCCATCTCGTCGGGAAACGAGCGCTGCCCGGTGCCGAATTGCCCGCCGTTGCGGCCGGACGCGCCGTCGCCGAAACGATGCGCCTCGATCAAAGCGACGGAGACACCGTTGGCGGCAAGATTAAAGGCGGCCTGAAGCCCGGTATAGCCGCCGCCGACGACCGCGACGTCCACTGCTTTCGACCCGTCGAGCGCCGGATATTGCGGCCGCTCCTGGGCGCTTGCCTGATACCAGGAAATACCCGGCGCTATCGGGCTTTGCCACGTCATGCTTCAGACCTCACACGTTGAGAAGCAGGAATTCCCGCTCCCATGGGCTGATGACCTGCATGAATGTCTCGAATTCCCCGCGCTTCAGGCCCGCATAAAGGCCGACGAATTCATGGCCGAACACCCGCTCGAACTGTTCTTCGCCTTCCAGCAGCGCCACGGCTTCCAGCAGCCCGCGCGGCAGGTCGATGGAGCCTTCATTGGCCGTATCGGCGGTCGGTTCGGTCGGCTCGATATTGTTGACGATGCCGAGCCAGCCGCAGGCAAGCGAAGCGGCAAGCGCGAGATAGGGATTGGCATCCGAACTCGGCAGGCGGTTTTCGACACGCCTTGCCTGCGGGCTGGAAATCGGCACGCGGAAAGCCGTCGTGCGATTGTCGTAACCCCAGGCATTGTTGACCGGGCAAGCCATGTCAGGTGTCAGGCGGCGATAGGAATTCACGTAAGGAGCAAGCATCACCAGCGCGTTCGGAACATAACGCTGCATGCCGCCGACGAAGGCGAAGAACTCCTTGGACGGGCCGCCGTCCTTGTTGGAGAAGATATTGCGGCCGCTGTCGATCTCCACCACCGACTGATGGATATGCATGGCCGAACCCGGTTGACCCTGCATGGGCTTGGCCATGAAGGTGGCGTAGATGCCATGCTTCAATGCTGCTTCACGGATCGTGCGCTTGAACAGGAACACCTGGTCGGCAAGTTCGATCGGATCGCCATGGCGCAGGTTGATTTCCAGCTGGGCCGGGCCTTCCTCGTGGATCAGGGTATCGATCTCGAGGCCCTGTTTTTCGGAGAAGTGATAGATATCGTCGATCAGTTCGTCGAACTCGTTGATGCCGGCGATGGAATAGCTCTGCCCACCGACGATGGAGCGTCCGGAGCGGCCCTTGGGCGGATGCAGCGGATAGTCAGGGTCGTCATTCATGGCGACGAGGTAGAACTCGATTTCCGGCGCGACGACCGGCTTCCAGCCTTTTTCCGTGTAAAGCGAAAGCACGTTTTTCAGCACGTTGCGCGGCGTATAGGGAACGAAATTACCCTCGGCATCCACGACATCGCAGATCACCTGCGCGGTCGGGTCGCTTTCCCATGGCACCACGGACAGCGTGGAAAGATCAGGCACAAGCTTCAGGTCGCTGTCGCGCGGCTCATAGCGGAAGTTTGCCGTCTCATCCGGATATTCGCCCGAGATCGTGTGGCGATAGAGGGCGGAGGGCAGGGCAAGCGAGGTGTCGCCCGTAAATTTCGCCGTCGGCATCATCTTGCCACGCGCAACCCCGGCAAGATCGGGTGTTATGCATTCAATATCCTCAATACCGCGCGCCCTCAACCATTGCGAAGCTTCGCGCCAGGAGGAAACGCCACGGGTAGAGGAAAGGTCGAGGGGAGGTTTCTTTGCCATGGTTGCCTGTTTCTTCGGGCGGAGCATGGTTTTCTTCGGGGGCATGTATCACCGGGTCTGTGTTTCGACTGGCGCCATCATAACCGGAGTTTGGCAATTGGCGAGGGGGAAAGCGCCATTGACAACGGGCGACACTTCGAAAAGAGGAAAGGGAGAAGCAAACGGAAAACAACTATGGCAGACAAATGTGACGTGCTGATTTTGGGGGCGGGGGCTGCCGGCATGATGTGCGCCATCCGCGCCGGCCAGCGCGGCCGCTCCGTCATCATCCTCGACCATGCCAAGGCGCCGGGCGAGAAAATCCGCATCTCCGGCGGCGGCCGCTGCAATTTCACCAACATCCATGCCGGGCCGAAGAACTATCTCTCCGCTAACCCGCATTTCGCCAAATCCGCACTTGCCCGTTACACGCCGCGCGATTTCATCGCTCTGGTCGAAAAACATCGTATCGCCTGGCATGAAAAGACGCTTGGGCAGCTGTTCTGCGACGATAGCGCCAAGGACATCATCCGCATGCTGCTTGGCGAAATGCAGGCTGCAAAGGTGAAATTGAGGCTCGAAACCGCTGTTTCTGATGTCGCCCATGATGGCGGCCGGTTTCGCGTGACGACCTCCGGCGGCGTCATCGAGGCGGAAAGCCTTGTGGTCGCAACGGGCGGCAAGTCGATCCCGAAAATGGGTGCGACCGGTTTTGCCTACCAGATCGCCGAGCAATTTGGCCTGTCGCTCATCGAGACGCGCCCTGGCCTCGTGCCGCTGACGCTCGATCCTGCGGCCCTGGAAAGGCTGAGCCCCCTTGCCGGTGTTGCCGTGCCAGCCGAAATTTCCCATGCCAAAACGGCTTTCAACGAGGCACTTCTGTTTACCCATCGGGGCCTAAGCGGCCCCTCGATCCTGCAAATCTCCTCCTTTTGGCGGGAGGGCGATACGATCCGCCTGAAACTGGAGCCTGCGCGCGATATCGTCGCCTTGCTAAAGGAAGCGAAACAGAAGAACGGCCGCCAGTCGGCCCAGACCGCTCTTGCGGAAATCCTGCCGAAACGGCTGGCGCAGCATGTCGTCGAAAAATCGGGGCTGACCGGCAACCTTGCCGATATGTCAGACAAGGCTCTGGCGACCTTGGCGAATGAGGTGCAGGACTGGCAGATCAAGCCAGCCGGTTCCGAGGGATATCGCACGGCGGAAGTCACGCTTGGCGGCGTGGATACGACCGGCCTCGATTCCCGCAGCATGGCAGCGAAAACCGTGGCCGGCCTCTATTTCATCGGCGAATGTGTTGACGTGACCGGCTGGCTGGGCGGTTATAATTTCCAGTGGGCTTGGGCCTCCGGTCGGGCAGCAGGTGAATTCGCCTGAAACCGCTCGTATTAACACCTTGTTAATAGGCACGGAGTCATCCTGACAGAATGCCAGCAAAGCCGGATCGCGTTGTGGTTCCGCTGTACATGATGTCATGCTGGAGGCTCTTAACAGGGCATGGGTCGGTTGAGTTTTTCGTCAGGAGCCCGCGCATGAACAGATCCGCACATCGCCGCCCTCGCGCCATTGCCATCGCCCGCGCCGAAAGCGAGAGCACGCAGTTGGCCTTTCGCCTGACTGCAATCGCAGCTGGTGCCGTGGCTGCCCTGGTCGCCCTTTTTTACTAAGGTCGGGCTCTTCGCTTTCGCCTTTGCAGCAATCGCGGTAAACAGCCGCCACGGCCAGGATGCCTCGGCCATATCGGCATAGAATTTCTCTTCCTGCCGGATGGCTTCCCGCCGCGTGCGCGGCGTCTGGCTTTCGATGATGGCCAATGCTGAATACAATACGTGCATGTCACTCTCCATGTTGCGGAGGGCCATGATGCACGCCGTTTTTTGTTTTATCTGCGCAAGAAAATGCGCTACGTTTTTCATAAATGAAAAACGTCACTTGGGATTCATACCAACTTTTCCTCGATGTGTCACGCAGCGGCGGCCTGACGGGTGCTGCGGCGCTGACGGGTTTGAGCCCTGCGACTATCGGGCGACGCATGGTCGAACTGGAGGAGCGTATCGGCAAGGCGCTGTTCCAGCGCAGCCAGACGGGATACGCGTTGACACCGGATGGCCGCGCGCTGTTTGACCGCCTTCAGGCGATGGAAAACGCGGCAAAGGATATCGAGGGATGGCAGAAGGCGTCATCAGCCTCTTCCGTCGTACGTGTCGCCGTCGGTACCTGGAATGCCTGGCTGCTGACCGGGAACTTTTCCGCCATCTGCACGGATCGCGATGATTTCCGCATCGATCTTTTCATCGCCGAACAGAGGGCGTCTTTGGCGCACCGTGAAAACGACATCGGCATTCGCGCTTTCGAGCCCGAGGAACGCAACCTCGCTGCCATCAAGACGGGGGAGGTGGCCTATGCGCCCTACAGGTTGCGCAACGCCGCCAGCTCCGTTTCAGACCGGTGGTTGGCGGTGGCGGAAGAAAACGCCATTTCCGCCTACCTGCGCTGGCCGCATGAAAACCATGGTAATGAGATCGTGGTGACGGTTAGCAGGCCAACGGCGCTGCTTGATCTGGTATTATCAGGGGCAGGGGTCGCCGTGCTTCCCTGTTTTGTAGGCGATGCCGATGCGCGGCTGATGCGTGAGGGTGACGAAATCGAAGCGCTTCGTCACAATCAGTGGATCGTCATGAACAATGACGATCGCCACCGCCGCGATATACGGACGGTGGCGGACCGGATGACGCGTCTCATCAAGCGACATTCCGATTTGTACGCCGGACGAAAAAGCCGTCCGGCATGAGCGGTGTCACGCCGCAGCACTTCCCTGCGCGACGATGACCGGGATCAGGAGATCGCCCCAGTTGCCGCCCCCGCCGTGATGGCGGGCTGAGCGGACGAGTTCAACGGAAACACCGGCCTCAACTGCCTTCATGACGGCCTGATTGAGGCGGTGCAGATCGTTGGCCAGCATGCGGATGGCGACCTGTTGATCCTGCGTCATGGCGGAGGACTGCTCCTCGGCGCGTTCCTTGACGTGGGTCTTGATGGGGTTATGGGCATTCATGGTATTTCTCCTCTCTTTATTGGTTGGGGTTCTTGATGCGATTTGCAAGCCCTTCCCGTTCAAGGGAAGGGCAGTTTTCCAGTTTATTCCGCCGCCGGGCGGAACTGGTCGTGCTCGGTGGATTCCTTCATGGCGGTGGTCGAAGACGTGCCGCCCGAGATTGCCAGCGACACGGCGTCGAAGTAGCCGGTGCCGACTTCGCGCTGGTGTTTGGTGGCGGTGTAGCCGTTAACCTCGGCCGCGAATTCCGCTTCCTGAAGCTCGGAATAGGCCGCCATCTGCCGCTCCTTGTAGCCGCGCGCCAGTTCGAACATGCCGTAATTCAGCTGGTGGAAGCCGGCCAGCGTGATGAACTGGAACTTGTAGCCCATCGCCCCGAGCTCGCGCTGGAACTTGGCAATCGTCGCGTCGTCGAGGTGCTTTTTCCAGTTGAACGACGGCGAGCAATTGTAAGCCAGCTTCTTGCCGGGGTGCACCTTGTGCACGCCCTCGGCAAACCTGCGCGCCTGCTCGAGATCTGGCTTGGAGGTCTCGCACCAGATCAGATCGCAATAGGGCGCATAGGCCACCGCACGGGCGATGCAGGGTTCAAGACCGTTCTTCACCTGATAGAAGCCCTCGACGGTGCGGCCGGCATCGTAATCAACGAAGGGCTGGTCGCGCTCGTCAATATCAGAGGTCAAAAGCTTGGCTGCCTCCGCATCGGTGCGGGCGATGACCAGCGTCGGCACGCCCATGACGTCGGCTGCAAGTCGTGCCGCCGTCAGGTTGCGAATATGCGCCGCCGTGGGGATCAGAACCTTGCCGCCGAGATGGCCGCACTTCTTTTCAGATGCCAGCTGGTCTTCGTAGTGAACACCGGCTGCACCGGCCTCGATGAATGCCTTCATGATCTCGAAGGCGTTGAGCGGTCCCCCGAACCCGGCTTCCGCATCCGCAACGATCGGCGCGAACCACGTGTCGACCGAAAGGCCCTTGCCCTCTGCCGTCTCGATCTGGTCTGCCCGTTGCAAGGTGCGGTTGATGCGCTTTGCAAGCTCTGGCGCCGCATTGGCGGGGTAGAGCGATTGGTCCGGATACATGGCGGAGGCCGTGTTGGCATCTGCCGCAACCTGCCAGCCGGAAAGATAGATCGCCTTCAGCCCGGCGCGAACCATCTGCATGGCCTGGTTGCCGGAAAGCGCGCCGAGCGCATTGATGAAATTCTCTTCGTTGATCAGCTTCCACAGCCGGTTGGCACCCATCTCGGCGAGCGAATGGCGGATTTCAACGGAGCCGCGCAGCCGCTCCACGTCGGCCGCGGTATAAGTGCGCTCAATGCCGTCGAAGCGTCCCTGCGGTGCGCCCGGAACAAGTTTGTAAAAATCCGTCATACTTCTCTCTCCCATGACAAATGCAGTTTCAGAAACGTGCTGTCTTCAACTGTGTGAAGCGCCTTTCGATGTGACTACATTTACATTTTCATGAGTTTGAGCGCCAGAAGAAACATAAAAACAGTGACTTGAAAGAGGTTATGCTGTAGCGTGCATGACAGGGCGGAGTTGTAAAATTGTAAATTTTGTAAAAACCTCATGCCCGGCGATTTTGTAACAGACTTGTATGAGTCTTTCGATGTGAGGTTGAGGCTGTGTCGGAAAACAAGATTTTTGCTGGCCCGCGCGTACGTCGTATTCGCAACGGTCTGGCGCTGACGCAGACGGCCATGGCCGAGGCGCTGGCGATCTCGCCTTCCTACCTCAATCTCATCGAGCGCAATCAGCGGCCGCTGACCGTGCAGCTGCTCTTGAAGCTCGCTTCAGTCTACAAGGTGGATCTGGACGACCTGCAAGGCGAGAGTGCCGGTTCCGCCGGGCAATTGCGCGAGGTCTTCGCCGATCCGCTCTTGGTGGGCGAGGTGCCGTCGCCGCAGGAGCTGATCGAGGTGGCAGATGCCGCGCCCAATGCGGCAAGTGGCGTCGTTAAGCTGTATAGGGCGTATCGGGAACAGGCGCAGCGCCTTTCCGACCTCTCGGATCTTCTGGCGCGCGAAGGGCATGAGACGGCGCTTTCCTCCACCCGCCTGCCGATAGACGAGGTGCGGCACGTCTTTGAAAACCGGCCGGCCTATGTCCATTCCATCGATGCGGCGGCAGAAGAACTCCACAAGCAATTGTCGGCGGGCGAAGATCTCGCCGCGGGCCTTCGCGCATGGCTTCAGAAAAACCACGGTATCGTGGTCAGAACTCTGCCCGTCCATGCCATGCCCAATCTGCGGCGGCGTTATGACCGCCATTCCATGCGGCTGTTTTTGTCCGAGCGCCTGTCGCAGCCGGATCAGCTCAGGGAAATGGCGATGGAAACCTGTCTTCTGGCGCTTCGAGAGGAGATTGGCGCTGAGCTGGAGACGCTTGGCCTGAAGGGGGAGGAGGCACGGCGCATCGCCCGCTTCGAGCTGGCACGTTATGCCGCCCATGCCCTGATGATGCCCTATGGTGCGTTTTTGAGTGCCGCCCAGCGCGCGAAATACGATCTCGATGTCCTGCGATCACGCTTCAATGTGTCGTTCGAGCAGGCCGCCAACAGGCTCGTCAGCCTGCAAAGGCCGACGGCTGCGGCAATCCCGTTCTTTTTGATGGAGACTGACAATGCCGGCAACCGTTTCCGTCTTGCGGGCGCCGGTGGCTTCCCGAGGGCACGGTTTGGTGGCCTCTGTCCGCGTCTTAATATCCACGCAGCTTTTGCCCAGCCGGGGCAGGTGCTGGTGGAGCCGGTGGAGATGCCTGACGGTGACGCCTTCCTGACTGTGTCGCGCACACTTGAAGGCCCGCAGGCCGGTTTCGGCGAAAGGGTGCGGCGAACGGCCGTGCTTCTGGGCTGCGATCTCGCCCAGGCCGGGGAGACGGTTTATGGGGCTGCCGGCGCAGGTGGGCCGACCATTGCCATTGGTCCCTCGTGCCGGCTGTGTGAAAGGCAGGGCTGTCTGTCGCGGGCGGAGGCCCCGCTGACGAGGCCGCTCGGCCTGGACGAAATGGTGACCGGTCTTAGTGTTTTCGACTTCCAGTAGAGGTTTCGCATCACTTTTTTTCCGGTGGAACACATTCGGTTGAAAATGCTGTGCTGCACATTTCCCGCTTGCTCCCTTTTGTTTTCCTTTCTAGTCTCACTAAAAAAGGGGATCACGCTTCCGTCACGAGGATGCGTTAACAGGAGAAATCATGAAAAACCGTTCGCTCCGTTTCACTTTGGCTCTCACGACGGCGCTCGTTGCTGCAGGCTCGGCAATGGCCCAGGAGAAGGTCGTTCACGTCTTTAACTGGTCGGATTATATCGACGAATCGATCCTCACCGATTTCACCAAGGAAACCGGCATAAAGGTCGTTTACGATGTATTCGACAGCAACGAACTCGTGGAAACGAAGCTTCTGGCCGGCAGCTCCGGCTATGACGTGGTGGTGCCGACAGGCCCCTTCCTTGCCCGCCAGATCAATGCCGGTGTTTTCCAGAAACTCGACAAGTCCAAGTTGCCGAATCTGAAGAACATGTGGCCGGATGTCTCCGAGCGTCTGGCGAAATACGACCCCGGCAACGAGTATGCCGTGAACTACATGTGGGGCACAACAGGAATCGGCTATAACGTCGCCAAGGTGAAGGCGGCTCTCGGTGATGTTCCGGTCGACAGCTGGGATATTCTCTTCAAGCCGGAAAATGCCGAAAAGCTGAAATCCTGTGGCATCAATATTCTCGATGCATCGGACGAGACCTTCGCCATCGCGATGAATTACCTCGGCAAGAACCCGGACAGCAAGGAAACGGCCGATCTGGAAGCGGGCGGTGCCGTCTATTCGAAGATCCGTCCCTTTGTGAAGACCTTCAACTCCTCCGCCTATATCGACGAGCTGGCAAATGGCGACAGCTGCATCACGATCGGCTGGTCGGGTGACATTCTTCAGGCGAAAAAGCGTGCCGAAGAAGCCAAGAACGGCGTCGAGGTGAACTACGTCATCCCGAAGGAAGGCACCTATATGTGGTTCGACAACCTTGCCATCCCGGCGGATGCCAAGAATGTCGAGGAAGCTCACACCTTCATAAACTACCTGATGCGGCCGGAAGTCATCGCCAAGGCGTCCAACTATGTTCAGTATGCGAACGGCAACCTTGCCTCGCAGGCGCTGATGGATCCGTCGGTTGCCAAGAACCCGGCGGTCTACCCCAATGCCGAGACGATGAAGAAGCTCTTCACCATCTCACCCTACGGACCGAAGGAACAGCGCGTCTTGAACCGTGTCTGGACGCAGATAAAGACCGGTAGCTGATAGCTCCGCGCGCTGGTTGAGAAACGGCCGGCGGGCCTGTTTCTCTGATACCTTGCCGGCAGGTCACGCAACCTGCCGGCGCTGCCCGCCTCATGGCATCGGACCGAAAAGTGTGACGCGGTTTTCGGGAAATCCGATGCTCAAATCTACAAAATCAACGGGATTTGAGGGTAGGGTGAATGGCGAAAACTCTGGGGCCGGTCAAACGCAAATTTAGCCCTTGGGACAATCCCGATGCGGTTCCCTTCATCCGTTTTGAAAACGTCACCAAGCGGTTTGGCGATTTCGTCGCCGTCGATAATCTGACGCTCGATATTTACGAACGGGAGTTCTTCTCACTGCTCGGTCCTTCCGGCTGCGGCAAGACCACGCTGATGCGCATGCTGGCCGGTTTCGAGGAACCGACCAATGGGCGTATTCTCCTCCAGGGCAAGGATATTTCCGGCGTGCCGCCCTACAAGCGCCCGACCAATATGATGTTTCAGTCCTACGCCCTTTTCCCGCATATGTCGGTGGAGAAGAACATTGCCTTCGGTCTGGAGCAGGACGGTCTGCCCAAGGCTGAAGTATCCTCGCGGGTCGAGGAAATGCTGCGGCTCGTCAAGCTCAGCGAGTTTGCCAAGCGCAAGCCGAGCCAGCTTTCGGGCGGCCAGCGGCAGCGCGTGGCGCTTGCCCGCTCGCTTGCCAAGCGGCCGAAGGTGCTTTTGCTGGATGAACCGCTCGGTGCGCTCGACAAGAAGCTGCGCGAGGAAACCCAATTCGAGCTGATGGACATCCAGACCAATCTCGGCCTCACCTTCCTGATCGTCACCCATGACCAGGAAGAGGCAATGACGGTGTCGGACCGGATCGCGGTCATGGACAAGGGCATTGTGGTGCAGGTGGCAACGCCTGCCGAGATCTACGAGGCGCCGAACAGCCGTTACGTGGCGGATTTCATCGGCGACATCAATATTTTCGACGCCAATGTCGTCACTAACGCGTCCGATATCGGCAAGCCGGGACTGGTGACACTCGATTGCGACGGGCTGACAGTTGCCGTGGAGCAGGAATGCGCCGCTGTCACCGGAAGCCGGGTGGCTTTCGCCATCCGCCCGGAAAAGGTCCGCATCTCGCTCGATCAACCCACCGACAGCGCCGTCAATTCCGCTTATGGCGAAGTCTGGGATATCGGCTATCTCGGTGACTTCTCGGTGTTCATCGTCAAGCTTGCCGATGGCCGTGTCATCCGTGCAGCGCAGGCGAATGTCTCGCGTCTCGTGGATCGCCCGATCACCTTCGGCGATATGGTGTGGTTGAACTGGAAACAGGATTCCGGTCTTGTGCTAACGCACTGAGGGAGGCTTTTATGGCGATCACCACTCCTGAAAACCGGCAAAGTCCCTGGCGATGGCTGGTCGTCGCGGTTCCCTATTTCTGGCTGATGCTGTTTTTCGCAGCGCCCTTTTTCATCATTTTCAAAATATCGCTTTTGGATACGGCGATATCCATGCCGCCCTATACGCCGGTCTTCGAAGGGTTTTCGAAGCTTGGCGCGTTCTTCTCGCAGCTGGATTTCGAAAACTACCTGTTTCTGACGGAAGACCCGCTCTACATCGACGCCTATCTCTCGTCGCTGCGCATCGCATTCATCTCCACCTTCCTGCTGTTGCTGATCGGTTATCCCATGGCTCTTGCCATGGCGCGTTCGCCGTCATCCATCCGCCCGACGCTGGTGATGCTGGTCATCCTGCCGTTCTGGACCTCGTTCCTGATCCGCGTTTATGCCTGGATCGGTATTCTGAAGCCCGAAGGTCTGCTGACGGTGCTGTTCCAATGGCTCGGTTTTCTGGGGCCGGACCAGCAGGTCAATATCTTCCGCACCGAGACGGCGATCTTCATCGGAATCGTCTATTCCTATCTGCCGTTCATGGTGCTGCCGCTTTATTCGGCGCTGGAAAAATTCGACAATACGCTTCTGGAAGCGGCGGCCGATCTGGGTTGCCCGCCCTGGAAAGCCTTCTGGAAGATTACCTTCCCGCTGTCTCTGCCGGGCGTGGTGGCCGGGTCGATGATCTGTTTCATCCCGATAACCGGCGAATTCGTCATTCCCGATCTGCTTGGCGGTGCGCAGACGCTGATGATCGGCAAGACCCTCTGGACTGAATTCTTCGGCAACCGCGACTGGCCCCTGGCATCCGCCGTTGCGGTGCTGCTTCTACTGTTGCTGGTGGTGCCCATCGCCATCTTCCAGAACCAGCAGAAGAAAGTCGGGTGATGCCATGAAACGCGGAAAATTCGACATCACCGTCCTGACCCTCGGTTTTGCCTTTCTCTATATCCCGATCATCATCCTGATCGTTTATTCCTTCAATGCCTCGAAGCTGGTCACCGTCTGGGGCGGATTTTCGCTGCAATGGTACAAGTCCATGTGGTCGAACCAGGGGCTGATGGATGCAGCCTGGGTGACGCTTCGTGTCGGTATTTTGAGCGCCACCATCGGCACCATCCTCGGAACGCTGGCGGCGCTGTCTCTGACGCGCTTTGCGCGCTTTCCGGGACGCGTGCTGTTTTCGGGCATGATCTATGCGCCGCTCGTCATGCCGGAGGTTATTACCGGTCTGTCGCTGCTTTTGCTGTTCGTGGCCGTTGGGGTGGATCGCGGCTTCTGGACGGTGGTCATCGCCCACACCACCTTCACCATGTGTTATGTGGCAATCGTCGTGCAGTCGCGTCTGTTGACCTTTGATCGCAGCCTCGAGGAAGCAGCGCTCGATCTCGGTTGCCCTCCGGTCAAGACCTTCTTCAAAATTACCCTGCCGCTGATCTTCCCGGCCGTCATCGCCGGCTGGATGTTGGCGTTTACGCTGTCGCTCGATGATCTCGTGATCGCAAGTTTCGCCACTGGTCCAGGTGCGACGACGCTGCCGATCAAGATTTATTCGCAGGTTCGTCTTGGTGTCACACCTGAGATCAACGCCATCTGCACGATCCTTATCGGGCTTGTCACAATCGGCGTGATTGTCGCTTCCATCGCCTCCAAACGCACGGAACTCCAGCGGATGAAGGACGAACACGCAGCCGCGCGCAACTGATCGAATATTCCTCTCCGATTTCTACGCGTTACTGTTGAGGCGTCGATAAAATTAGAAACCTGTAATTTAGTTTTTGACTTTTACGGTCTCAAAATAGGAATTATCGTCGGTAATTGATCGATTTTGGTTTTAACCGCTTGTTAATAGGAGTTGGCGGAAAGTAAATCCCAACGCAGGGCTGTCAAATTTTAGATAGCCGGGATTGATAATTTCCATATGGCGAGGTTGTCCCCCTTTCTCTCGTTAAAAAAGCACAACTAATACAGGCGGCCGAGAGGCCGCCTTTCTTTTTGCCGCCCTGCGTGTTGCCTTCAGCGGTTTTCCGGATGATCCATCGATTTCGACACGAGAAGCACGGGGATAAGCCCGGCAATGATGATGATGATCGCCGGCACGGCGGCGTCCTGCACCCTTGAGCGGGACGCGTCTTCATAGACCAGCGTGGCGAGCGTGTTGAAGCCGAAGGGCCGCAGCAGGATCGTCGCCGGCAGCTCCTTCATGGATTCGATCAGTACCAGAAGAAAGGCTGTCAGCGCCGCAGGCCGCATATTCGGCAACAGCACCTTGAACAGTGTCTGCAACCGGTTGCGCCCAAGCGTTCGCGAGGCCATGTCGATATGCGGCGAGAGCTTCTGGAACCCGGCATCAAGCGTTCCCTCCGCCATGGTCATGAAGCGTACCGAATGGGCGTAGATGATGGCAAAGGCAGTGCCTGACAGCAGCAGGCCGCTCGAAAATCCGAAATGGGAGCGGACAAACCCGTCGACGTGATTGTCGAGACCGGCCAGGGGAATGAGCACGCCGATGGCGAGCACCGTTCCCGGCACGCCATATCCCATTGAGCCAAGTCGCGCGGCCACCTTTGACGTGCGCGAGCGCTCGGTGCGGATGGCATAGGAAAATACGAAAGCCGCAATCAGGGTGACGAAGGCGGCGGAAATCGAGACCTCGAGACTGTGGCCGAGTGCTTTCAGCAGCTTCGGCGCAAACAGCGCATCCAGCCTTTTTGCGGCGTAACCGCCAAGAACGATGACGGGAATGAGGAAACCACTCGCCACGGGAACGATGCAGAAGAGGCTTGCAGACCAGCGCCGCCAGCCGCGAAGGCTTTTCAACCGGTGGCGTTGCGCCATGGTCGTGGCTTTTGGAGCGGCAAAGCGCTGTTTTTCGCGGGCATTGCGTTCGATGAAGATCAACGCGCCAACGATGAGCAGAATGACGGCGGCGATCTGTGTGGCATTGGCAAGATTGCCGCGATTGAGCCAGGTCTCGTAAATCGTGAAAGTCAGCGTCTGGACACCGAGATATTCGACAGCGCCAATATCGTTCAGCGTTTCCATCAGGACCAGCGAAAGACCGATGGCGATCGCCGGCCGCGCCATCGGCAATTGAACGGAAAAGAATACCCCAAGCGGTTTCGCACCAAGCGTGCGCGCAGCTTCGGCCGCAAACCGTCCCTGCATGGAAAAGGCGGCGCGGGCCGAGAGATAGACATAAGGGTAAAGCACCGAACTCAGAACCACCACGGCCCCGCCAAGCGAGCGTACGTCCGGAAACCAGTAGTCGCGGATGCTGTGATAGCCGAAGGCGGCGCGAAGGGCGCTTTGTACCGGGCCGGTGAAATCCAGGAACTCGCCGAAAGCATAGGCTGCCAGATACGAGGGAATGGCGAGCGGCAGGACAAGTGCCGCCGACAATACCCGCCGCAAAGGGAATTCGAATGTGGTGACGAGCCAGGCGCAGACAATGCCGAACAATGCCGTCGTTGCGGCCGTCATCGCCAGCAGCAGGAAGGTGCGAAACCCGGCGCGCGGCAGAACGTTGGCTAGAAGGTGTTGCCATCCTTCCGTGCTGCCGGTCAGCGCCAGCCAGAAGACCGCCAGAACAGGCATGGCAGCGATGGCTGCGACGATGACCGCCGTGATGGGCAACAATGAAACGCGTCTTGTTGCCGGAATGGAAACCGTCATGGAAATGCCAGCCTGCTGTCCTGCGAAAGCCTCAACCGGCTGTCCGTTTAGCCGGCGGTTCCCGCATTGCTACGCCCGCATGGCCTCAGTTGGCAAGAACCCGCTGCGACGGAAAGGTAATTTCCACCAGCGTTCCCTCGTTCGGTGTCGAGGTGATGGAGAAGTTCGCACGGTTGGCGTCCACCATCGCCTTGGTCAAGGGAAGGCCGAGCCCGGTGCCATCGCCGCGCACGCGCTTGCCCGATGACGCCACCTGCCGGAACGGCTTCATGGCCTGTTCCAGCTCAGCCCGGGTCATGCCAATGCCCGTATCGCGGATACGCAGCGCGACGCTGCCATTGGCCTCATAGGCGGTGGAAACCACGATCTGGCCGCCTGATGGCGTGAAGCGGATGGCGTTCGACAGGATGTTGAGCACGATCTGCTTGATCGAGCGCAGGTCGGCAACGATCTGTGGAACGGATTGCGAAAGCGCCGTGCGGATGATGACACGCTGATTGTTGGCCTGCGGCTGCACCAGCGAGACCGCCTCGGCCACCGTCTCGTTCAGCGGAACCGCGATGAAATCGACATCCATCTGCCCGGCTTCGATCTTGGAGATGTCGAGGAGGTCGTTGACGATATCGAGCACATGCCGGCCCGAACGTCCGATATCATTGGAATATTCCACATAACGCGGATGACCGATCGGCCCGAAACGCTCGGTCGCCATCATGTCCGCGAAGCCGATGATGGCGTTGAGAGGCGTGCGGATTTCGTGGCTGACACGCGCAAGGAAATCGGTCTTGTGCGCATTGGCGGTTTCCGCCGCGCGTTTGGCGTTGCGTAACTCTTCTTCCGTGCGCTTCCACTGGGTGATGTCACGGATGACCACGCAATAGCCGTGCGAGGATTTGAGCCGCCCGATCGTCATGAACAGCGGCAGAAAACCGCCGGATGCCTCGCGGCCAATCACCTCGCGGCCATCGTTCAGCACGCTGGCGACACCGTTATTGGCAAGGCCGGAAAGATAGTCCAGCACCGCGCGCTGGCTCTCATGCGCAAACAGGGTGACGAAGGGCTTTCCTGCGATTTCGCCATTGTCGTAGTTGAATAGCGCACTGGCGGAGCGATTGAGCGAACGGATTTCGCCGTCGTCTCCCAAAAGCACCACGCCATCCGTTGCCGTTTCCAGAATGGAATGCAGTTCTTCGACTTCGCCCTGCAATACGGAAACGCTGCCTGCGTCGGCATTCGCGGTTTCGGCCGCTGACGTATTCTCGTTGGCTGCCGTAACCGGTGCCTGCTTTTCTTCCAGCGGAACCAGCGACAGCATCAGCGCCTTGGTGTCTTCCCAGCGGATGGATTGCAGCCGTGCCTTGACCGGAATGATGTCATTTTCGGCGCTGACGACGACCATGCCGCCTTCGTTATCAGGCATATCCTCAAGCTCCTGCCGTTGCAGCAGGGCTTCCAGTCCACCGACCTCGTCCAATTCATCGAGAGAGCCGTAGCCCGTCAGCCGCAGGAAATCCGGATTGGCATGGATCAGCCTGTCACCGGCATGCACCAGCAGTGCCACGGGCATCTGGTCCAGCGTTTCGGCGCTCAGCGCATCGGCGGGCCGCAGCGGTGGGCTAACCATCGCAGCGGCGATATCGGCCGCCGGTACCACCTCGTTGAAGGCGACTGTCTTTTCTTCGATCTGGATTTCATCGGCAGGCTTGTTAGTGGCCGCAGGGCGTTCGCCGCGAACATAGTCCGCGAAGAGATCGTCTTCCTCAGCCGGTTCTGCGACATTAACGTCTTCTTCCAGCACGGGCGGCAGGTCCACCTGCGTTACCGCGTCGATATCGTCTTGGATATGCTGTGCAGCCGGATCGGTAGAAGGAGCGTCTTCTTCCGCCTTCGGGCCTTCGTCTGAAACGGCATCTACGGGTGCCAGCGTCCGGCCGATTTCGCGGAAGGCGGCCTGCTCGCCTGCGGTCAGGCCCTCGCGGGAGCGCCAGCGGCGCTCTTCCAGATGGACTACTTTGTCGGAGTAGGTTGGCTCCGGCTCTGGTTCCGGGGTCGGTACGATTTCCAAGGCCGGCACTTCGAATTCCGGCGGGCTGTAATCGTGGGGCCGCTCTTCGTCCGAAATCTCGGCTGGCGCATCTTCAGCGGCCGGGGTTTCCTCATCGAGCTCATCGAGAAAAGCCAGCAATTCCTCGTCTTCATCCTCGGCAGCCGGCTGCGGCAAAACCTCGGTTTGAAGGATGTCTTCGCCGTGCAGGAAGGTGAGGCCGGTGGCGTGCGGATCCTCTGCGGCATCGGCCAGCCGCACGATGCCGAAACCACGGAAACCGTCAAATTCGCGCGAGCGCGTATAGGTGGGAAGGGCGGCGAGATCGATCGGCACCATCAGAGAAGTGCCTTCAACCGGCCAATAGATCGTCTTGCCAGACCAGGTATCACGGCGGCCGAGAAGCTCGCGAATCTTGCCTTCCGGATCGAGATTGAACAGTGCCGCCACATCGGCAAAACTCATGCCTTCGACAGCTGCCGCCTTCGCGCCCACAGCCTCCGCAAATTCGTGCGAGATCGAGCTGAAGCGGCCCTCGGCATCGATTTTCCAGACGAAACGGGATGCACGCGCACCGGCGTTGAAAGCAAAAGGCCGGGGTTCGTCGGTCGGTTCCACGGCGGCCGGGAGATCCTCTTCAACGGGTGCAGCGTCCTGCGCCGCTATTGTTTCAGCGACCTCATCTTCTGCCTCTGAGCGCTCCGCATCCGGGGCCTGTTCGGTATGGTCTTCGCTGGAAGCCTGGCGAGTTGCCGGAACCTCTGCCTCATCCGCATCCAGTTCGAAGAGATCGGCAATATCGTCCGTCATCGCCGCATTCGCAGCCGTATCGGCATCCTCCAGCGGGACATCCGCCGGAGCATCCGTTTCTTCTTCTGCAAGCAATGGCAGGACGGTTTCCTCATCCTGTTCCACCGTCACTTCGTCTTCGACGTCGGAAGGCAGTTCCGGCACGTCCTCCACATCTTCTATCCCGGCGACGGCGTCGAGCACGGAATCGAACGAGGCAGCCGTTGCGGCAACAGGCGCGGTCTCGGCGACCGGCAAAGCCGGTTGGGCGGCGGCCGGGGTTTCCTGCGGCTTGTCTTCGGCAAAGCCGTTAACGGGATCGAGCGTCCCGAGCGCGGTTTCTACCACGAACAACAGATTGAGTTCTGGCGATGTCGTGATCTGGCCGGCGGCGGCGGGCATGTAACCCTTGCCGGTCGGCACGGGCCGTTTGACGAGGTGGCCAGCCTGGCCTGCGGCCATCCTAACCAGCGTCTTTGCCGTATGCGGCGTGATGCCGAGCGATGCAAACTTGGCCGAAGCGGCAACGACCTCGTTATCGCCATTGATGACAGCGATATGGATATCGGGATCGTCAAAGCCTTCAATCATGCGCCTTGCGCATTCCGCCGTGTCAGGTGCGGCCTGATCGGTGAGGGCGGAAAACAGAATAGCAGGCTGGCCCGGTTCGGCCTCGATGATTTCCGCCTTGGCGGTAACGGCAAGGCTGCGGAAGCCCGCATTGATACGAATGGTAAACGGCAGGCTGTCGCCCGTCTTCGAAAGACGCGCCGCCGTCGCGGCCAGCTGCCGGAAGGTCACGTCCTGCCGTTTGGGTCCCTGTTCCAGAAAATCATAGACCATAGGCGTGCCGAACAGCGCTGCACCGCGCCCATTGGCCCAGAGCGCGCTCTGAAGATCGAGCGAGAACAAAGCCATCGCCTCGCCGCGCCCGAAACCTTCGCGCACCCGTTCATGCACTGCGATATCGATAAAGGGATACTGGACGGCGGGCATGTCGAAACCTATTCTGGCACTACCGGACCTTGCGAGGCTTTCGGCTTCCTCATGAAGCTGAAACGTAAACCCGCTGAGGCACCACGTTAACAGAATTTTAAATAACTTCACAGGGCGGCGCGGTCCACCGCCGCCTGAATGAATCGCCAAATAGAGTTAACATGAACAGGCCCGGCGAGACCCGTTCTGGCCCCGTTCCAGATTACAAGCGGTATACCCGGCTATCGACTGTTGCCAGCTCTGGCGCCATGAAAACCGCTTGCCTTTCCAAGCCTTTTTTCGCAAAATTCGCTGAAGGACTTGCAAATAGCGAAAACACCTTTTATGTCACCCCCCGTGGCGCCGGTTCGGCGTTTGATGTGCGGTTGTAGCTCAGTTGGTTAGAGCGCAGGTTTGTGGCACCTGAGGTCGGAGGTTCGAGACCCCCCAACCGTACCATCTCCAATTTCCTAAAATTCCTGAAAATCATTGCAGCGATTTCAAACCCGATTTGGGTTATCGCAAACGCACGTCTTTGCTGCGCGTCGACTGTGCGGTTTCCTCCCTTCCAAAAACCATTTGGCTAAAATCTCTTGCGCTGGTATTGTCCGCCCAACGAAACCTTATGAAAGCCAGCAGCATAGCGTCTACGCTTGTGCGCGGCGAAATGGACAAGACAGTGATCGACCCCGGAAACGGCCCAAAGCCGTCGGAACAAGGGGCGTCGGTGGCAAACAAAGGGAAAGCGAAGCGATCCCGTCGTGGCAAGAAAAACAGGCGTGACGGTAAACCCCGTGACGTTGCTGTGCTGTCGCATGATGTTGCCGCGGATGTTCCGGCCGGTTCCCCCTATGTATCGGCTCTCGAGCCGGATGCCGAACCGCGCAAAAGAAAGCGGCGTCGGCGTTCCCGTGGCAAAGGCACCTCCCATCAGACGCCGCCTGCTGCCAGTGAACAGCCAGAGGCTGTCATCGCAACGGATGCCACCAATCCATCCTCCGTGCCGCCTGCCGGTGGTCGTAAGTCCCGTAACCGCAAGCGGGCTCACCGTGATCCGCGCAGCCGCGATCCGCAGGGTCGCCCGCTGGTTCCCTCCCATGCGCCCCGACATGTTGGCAAGCAGAACGGTCGCGCCAATGGGACGGCTCAGGAACCGCACCGGCAACAATCCGAAATGTCCGCCCGTCACGGCGCCCGCCATCAAGAGCATGGCTCCGAATTCGCAACGGACATGTATGCGGCGCTCGATCTCGGAACCAATAATTGCCGACTGCTGATCGCGCAGCCGACACGGCCCGGCCAGTTCCGGGTCGTCGATGCCTTTTCGCGCATCGTCCGGCTGGGCGAGGGGCTGGTATCGACCGGCCGTCTTTCAGACGATGCCATGGATCGCGCGGTGGAGGCTCTCAAGGTCTGCTCCTCGAAACTTGCTGGACGCCCGATCAGGCGTATGCGCCTCATCGCCACCGAAGCTTGCCGGGCAGCAACCAATGGCGAGGAGTTTCTGGAGCGGGTTACCCGGGAAACCGGGCTCAAGCTTGAGATCATCAGCCGCGAGACGGAAGCGCGTCTCGCCGTTTCGGGTTGCGCCTCCCTGGTCGGGCGTGAAGCCCGTTCGGTGGTGCTGTTCGATATAGGCGGCGGATCGTCGGAAATCGCGGTCATCAAGGTCGGCGAAAACCGTTCCAACCGGCTCGCCAACCACATCACCCACTGGACATCGTTGCCGGTCGGCGTTGTTACCCTCTCGGAACGCCATGGCGGCCGCGATGTGACGCCGGATGTGTTTGCCGCCATGGTGCGGGAAGTCGAAGGGCTGCTGGATGCCTTCCAGTGCCCGCCTCTGGCGCCGCTTGCGCATCACGAGGATTTTCACCTGATCGGAACCTCGGGTACGGTGACGACGCTCGCGGGCGTTCACCTCGACCTGCCGCGCTACGATCGCCGCAAGGTGGATGGCCTCTGGCTTTCAGATACCGAGGTGACGGCGATGCAGGACAAGCTTCTGGCATGGGATTTCGCCGGCCGCGCCGCCAATGCCTGCATCGGTCCTGACAGGGCCGATCTGGTTCTGGCGGGCTGCGCCATCCTCGAGGCCATTCGCCGTCGCTGGCCGGCGCGGCGCATGCGTGTGGCCGATCGCGGGCTGCGCGAAGGCCTGTTGACGGATATGATGGCGGATGACGGCGCATGGCGGCGTAACCGGATAAGGCGCATGCAGATGGCACGGCAGGACAGAACGGAAGGTTTGACATGAGCAAGGCGCCCACAAGCACCAATCGCACCGGCCGAAAGATCGGTCAGAAGGTCAAGAAGACCAAGCTCAAGGCCTCATCGCGCCGCTGGCTGGAACGTCATATCAACGACCCCTATGTGCAGCGCGCAAAGCTGGAAGGCTATCGCGCCCGCGCCGCCTTCAAGCTTCTGGAAATCAACGACAAGCACCAGATCCTGAAGGGTGCCACCCGCATCATCGACCTTGGTGCGGCACCCGGAAGCTGGTCGCAGATCGCTTCTAAGGTGACGGATTCCACCGAGGATGATATCCGCGTCGCCGCTATCGATTTTCTCGAAATCGATCCCATCCCCGGCGTGAAGATCCTGCAGCTCGACTTCCTCGATCCGACCGCACCGGACCAGTTGATGGAGGCCGTTGGCGGCACGCCGGATCTGGTACTGTCCGACATGGCGGCACCAACCACGGGCCACCAAAAGACGGACCACATCCGCACCATGCATCTGTGCGAAGTCGCGGCCGATTTCGCGGTTCAGGTGCTGGCGGAAGGCGGCCATTTCCTCGCCAAGACCTTCCAGGGCGGCACGGAAAAGGCCTTGCTCGACATGCTGAAGAAGAACTTCAAGCAGGTCCTGCATATCAAGCCGGCGTCCTCGCGCTCGGAATCGGTCGAAATGTTCTTGCTCGCCAAGCATTTCAAGGGCCGGACAGCCGAAACGCAGTCCGTTATGCACGTGGATGAGGCGGACGAAGACTAATCATTCTGCCGGTTGCGAGACCTTGCCGCGGTGGCCGGAAACGGCCGCGCCCGCTTGCGCGTCCATGCGGATGATCGGCACGATTGCAAACAGCGAAACGAGCGCCACGATGGTGAAGGCAACGTGGAAATCGGCGAGCTGCAGATGCGAGCCAGATAACATGCTGCTGACTTCCAGGATGGCGGCTGCGAAAGCCACGCCGAGCGCAAGGCTGATCTGTTGCAGCACGGACGCCATCGAAGTTGCCTGACTTGCCTGGCTGTCGTCTATATCGGAATAGCTGAGCGCGTTGGATCCGGTAAAGAAGAAGGAACGGGCAAAGCCCGCCGTGACCAGGCAGATCATGATAAGTGGGTAAGGCGTTTCCGGCGTGAAGAAGCTGTTGGCGAGCGTCGTGAAGGCACCGACGATGCCGGCTCCGATCAGCGTTGATCTGAACCCCGTTGCGGCAAAGACCCGCTTGGCCATGAATTTCGTGGTGATCGCGCCGATTGCCCCGGCAAAGGTGATCATGCCTGATTGAAACGGGTTGAGCCCGAAACCGATCTGCAACATCAACGGCATCAGGAAGGGAATGGCGCCCGTGGAAATGCGGAAGGCGGTGCCGCCAACGGTGGCCGCCCGGAATGTTGGGTTGCGGAAAATGCGGAAATCCAGAATGGGAGCAGGATGGTTTGCCGCGTGGCGCACATAAAGAAAGCCGCAGATGAAACCGATGACCGTCGAGGCAATGCCGATGGCGGGCGGCAGTGCGGGAAGGCTGACGACCGACACGCCGAAAACCACGCCCGATGCTGCAAGACCGGATAATACGAAACCCTTGCCGTCCATCGGTGGCGGATTGGTGGTCTCGATTTCCGGCAGGAAGATCGTCGACAGCCAGATGCCGATCACGCCGATGGGCACGTTGATGAGGAAAATCCAGTGCCATGAAAAATAGGTGGTGATGAAGCCGCCGATCGGCGGGCCGGTCAGAGGCCCGACAAGCGCCGGTATCGTCAAAAGCGCCATGGCGGAAACCAGCTCGCTGCGTTGCGTCGTTCGCAGGAGGACGAGGCGGCCAACGGGCGTCATCATCGCCCCGCCCATGCCTTGCAGGAAGCGCGAAACGACGAATTCGAATACCGATGACGAGACCGCGCAGCAGATCGAACCGACGACGAAGACGCCGATGGCGAAACGGAAGATTTTCTTCGCGCCGTATTTGTCGGCCATCCAGCCGCTGATGGGAATGAAGATCGCCAGCGACACCATATAGGCCGTCAGTGCGAGCTTGAGCGTGATCGGACCCACATGAAGATCGGCCGCGATGGCCGGAAGCGATGTGGCGATGACGGTGGAGTCCATCTGCTCCATGAAGAGAGCGACTGCCAGGATCAGGGGAATGACGCGGTTCATGAGGCTGCCTGCGGCTCTCCGCTGCGACAATGGTATCGCAGTTCCTCCTACGCCTGATGGGCCGACTTGCCAACACGTTAATTATCAATTTCTGAAGTTCCGATCAAACCTGCGTGAGGCCGGTTTTCTTGCAACTTTCTCGCTCTATTGTCCGTTGGGCAAAGTGACATTGGCGAGAATCGGGAGAAAAATGATGACTCAATCCTTGAGCATGAGCAGACGCGGCCTTATCGGTGTGGCGGGAGCAAGCGTTCTAGGCGCGCCGCTTTTGATGGCGCGCACCGCAACGGCGCAGACGAACCAGCCGCAAACTTCCATGGAGATTAAACACGCCATGCCGCCTGAAACCAATCGCTTCAAGCTTGGTAATTTCGAAGTGCTTGTCGTGAAAGATGGCGCGCGCGCCGCGCCCAATCCGGGCGAGACCTTCGGCACCGATCAGTCGGCGGAAACCGTCGGCAAGCTGCTGGAAGACAATTTTCTGCCGAAGGAGCAATTCGTCAATTCCTTCTCGCCGGTTCTCGTAAATACCGGCACGGACCTCGTGCTGTTCGACACGGGTTTCGGCGAGTCCGGCCGTGGCGCTGGTAATGGCCGTCTTATCGAAGGCATGGCGGCTGCCGGTTACTCTCCTGACGACGTGACCGTGGTGGTGCTGACCCACATGCACGGAGACCACATTGGCGGATTGATGGAAAAGGGCGCGCCGGCATTCTCCAAGGCGCGTTATGTTTTCGGCCAGGCGGAATATGATTTCTGGACGGACGAGAAGCGGGTTGGCACGCCTGCCGAAGGCGGCCAGAAGGGCGTCATCGCCAACGTCAAACCGCTGGCGGAAAAGGCGACCTTCATAGGCGACGGCGCTGACGTAGTTTCCGGCATCACCGGCATTGCGGCGTTTGGCCATTCGCCGGGCCACATGATCTTCCGTGTCGAATCGGAAGGCAAGCAGCTGATCCTGACGGCTGATACGGCCAACCATTTCGTCCTGTCACTGCAAAAGCCGGATTGGGAAGTGAAGTTCGACATGGACAAGGCGGCGGCCGCTGCAACCCGCAAGAAGGTCTACGACATGATCGCCACGGACCGGCTGCCGTTCCTCGGCTATCACATGCCTTTCCCGGCTGTCGGTTACGCGGAAAAGCTGGATACGGGGTACCGTTTCGTGCCGAAGTCCTACCAGTTCGACATCTGATGCATATCGCGCAAAAGCGTTAAGCGGTTTTGCGATAACGACATGCGTAAAAACAAGCAGTTAAAGCGCGTCGTGCGGAACAGGGATCCACAGGACGCTCTTTAACGCCTGCTGCAATGCAGCAACAGAATAAGCCCGGAAGGTCATTCCGGGTTTTTTCTATTTCCTTCCTGTCATGAACGTGTTACCAGCCCTCGCCAACTTCCAAGCAATCCTTGCAGGGCGCCGGGGTGAACTTTTCGTTCCGGGACGGCCACGCATTTTCATTATGAAGGAATTTGGTCATGGCACGCATCATTCAAACACCCACTGGTTTGGACGCTCTCACATTTGACGATGTGTTGCTGCAACCCGGACATTCCGAGGTTATGCCGGGACAGACGAATATCGCCACCCGCATTGCCCGTGATATCGATCTCAACCTTCCGATCCTCTCTTCCGCCATGGACACGGTCACGGAAGGCCGCCTTGCCATCGCCATGGCGCAGGCCGGCGGCATCGGCGTCATCCACCGCAACCTTACCCCCATCGAACAGGCCGAAGAAGTCCGGCAGGTAAAGAAGTTCGAGAGTGGCATGGTCGTCAACCCGGTCACCATCGGCCCGGATGCCACGCTGGCAGAAGCACAGGCTTTGATGAAGGCGCACGGCATTTCCGGCATTCCGGTGGTTGAAAACGGCGGTGCAGGCGGCCACAAGAATGGCCGTCTCGTCGGCATTCTGACAAACCGCGACGTGCGTTTCGCATCCGATCCGCAGCAGAAGATCTATGAACTGATGACCCGCGAAAACCTTGTCACGGTCAAGGAAAGCAGCGTCGATCAGCAGGAAGCGCGCCGTCTGTTGCACAAGCACCGCATTGAAAAGCTCCTGGTGGTGGATGGAAAGGGCAATTGCGTTGGCCTCATCACCGTCAAGGATATGGAGAAGTCGCAGCTCAACCCCAACGCCACCAAGGATGCGCAGGGCCGTCTTCGCGCCGCTGCCGCCATCAGCGTCGGTGCCGATGCCATCGAGCGCGCAGAACGCCTCATCGATGCCGGTGTTGACCTTCTGGTCGTCGATACCGCGCATGGCCATTCGCAGCGCGTGCTCGATGCCGTTTCGGTGGTCAAGAAGATGTCGAACTCCGTTCGCATCATCGCCGGCAATGTTGCGACCGCTGACGGCACCAAGGCACTGATCGATGCTGGCGCCGATGGCGTCAAGGTCGGTATCGGCCCCGGTTCCATCTGCACCACCCGTATCGTCGCCGGCGTTGGCGTTCCGCAGCTTGCTGCGATCATGGCCTCGGTCGAAGTGGCCAATGCTGCAGATATTCCTGTCATCGCCGATGGCGGCATCAAGTTCTCGGGCGATCTGGCGAAGGCTATTGCCGCCGGCGCCTCCGCCGTCATGATCGGCTCGCTTTTGGCCGGCACGGATGAAAGCCCGGGCGAAGTGTTCCTCTATCAGGGCCGTTCCTTCAAGGCCTATCGCGGCATGGGTTCCGTTGGCGCCATGGCGCGCGGCTCCGCCGACCGTTATTTCCAGGCGGAAGTGCGCGACACGCTGAAGCTCGTTCCGGAAGGTATCGAAGGTCAGGTTCCCTATAAGGGTCCGGTCTCCGGCGTCCTGCACCAGCTGGCCGGTGGCCTGAAGGCTGCCATGGGTTATGTCGGCGGCGGCACGATCAAGGAATTCCAGGAGCGCGCCACCTTCGTGCGCATTTCCAGCGCGGGCTTGCGCGAAAGCCACGCCCATGACGTGACGATCACCCGCGAAAGCCCGAACTACCCCGGCGCGGTTTGATCTTTCGAGCCGAATCCGCAACAACATAGTCTCAGTATTTGGCGCTCCCCGATTCATGCCGGATCGGGGAGCGTTATTGTGATTGGAGGAGAAAGCATGTCACCAACGACCGCAATGTTCTGGCCGATGATAGCCCATGCATTTCTCGTGTTCGTTCTTTACGCCCTACTGCTTTACCGCCGCAAAAAATACACGCTGACGGACCGTGATACCGCGCTCAGATATCGCGATACGGGACAGGAAGGGCGCGAAAGCTATCTGGTCAACCGAAACATTGCCAACCAGTTCGAGCTTCCGGTTCTCTTCCACCCCGTCTGCCTGCTGCTTTATATTACCGACGCGGACAATATCGTTACCGTCGTTCTGGCCTGGCTGTTCGTGATTTCCCGTTATGCGCACTCCTTCGTTCACGTCACCAGCAACCGTCTGCGTTATCGTGCGCCATTGTTCGCGATTGGTTTCGCGCTTCTCGTCTGCCTCTGGGGCTGGCTCGCCATCTGGTTGGCGCTGGAGTGAGATGGCACCGTAAGGTTGCTTCATAAGTGAGACAATCGCGCCTCTAAAATGCTGCGATTTGCGATGGGTCAATTCCGTGACGCCCCATCCCCGGTAGTCTCTGCCTCGCCGTCGAGAATTTCAGGCGAGCAGAGATTAGGGAGTATGTCATGGCTAAAACAATGAAGGCCGCGGTTGTCCGCGCATTTGGCAAACCGCTGACCATCGAGGAAGTGGCGATACCGGATCCCGGCCCGGGTGAAATTCTCATCAATTACAAGGCGACCGGCATTTGCCACACGGACCTGCACGCCGCAACGGGCGATTGGCCGGTCAAACCCAATCCACCATTCATCCCCGGCCATGAAGGCGTCGGCTACGTCGCCAAGATCGGCGCTGGCGTGACCGGCATCAAGGAAGGCGACCGCGCTGGCACGCCGTGGCTTTATACCGCCTGCGGATGCTGCATTCCGTGCCGTACCGGCTGGGAAACTCTTTGCCCAAGTCAGAAGAACTCGGGTTATTCCGTCAATGGCAGCTTTGCGGAATACGGGCTTGCCGATCCGAAATTCGTTGGCCGACTTCCCGACAATCTGGAATTCGGTCCCGCTGCACCCGTGCTCTGCGCCGGTGTCACCGTCTACAAGGGTCTCAAGGAAACCGAAGTGAGGCCCGGCGAATGGGTGGTCATATCGGGCATTGGCGGGCTTGGTCATATGGCCGTGCAATATGCCAAGGCCATGGGCATGCATGTCGTTGCCGCCGATATTTATGACGACAAGCTGGAGCTTGCGAAAAAGCTGGGCGCGGATTTCACCGTCAACGGTCGGGCGCCGGATGCGGTGGAACAGGTGCAGAAGGCGACCGGCGGCGTCCACGGCGCGCTCGTGACGGCGGTTTCGCCCAAAGCCATGGAGCAGGCCTACGGTTTCCTGCGCTCCAAGGGCACGATGGCACTTGTTGGTCTGCCGCCGGGCTTCATCTCCATTCCGGTTTTCGAAACGGTGCTGAAGCGCATCACGGTGCGTGGCTCCATCGTCGGCACAAGGCAGGATCTGGAGGAGGCGCTTTCCTTCGCTGGTGAAGGCAAGGTAGCCGCCCACTTCTCCTGGGACAAACTCGAAAACATCAACGACATCTTCCGTCGCATGGAAGAGGGCAAGATCGACGGCCGTATCGTCGTGGACCTTGCCGCCTGAGACAGATGACCAGCGGCGGCGCTCACGCAAAAGTGTGCCGCCGCTTGTTCACCGGGCGACGATCTGCGCTATCCTCCCTGTGCATCTGCGCGTTCAGGGAGAAGAGAGCGATGGACGACAAGCCGAAGATTACGCAGGCCATGATCGACGCTTACGATGAATATACCCTTCTCAGTCTCGATCGCCGCAAATTCATGGAAAAGCTCAGCCTGCTTGCCGGGTCCGGCGCAGCTGCTGCCGCAATCGCGCCGCTTCTTTCGGCCAACAGCGCCCGTGCGGCAATCGTCGCGCCTGATGATGCGGGTATCGTTGCGGAAGAGGTGACGTATCCCGCCCCCGGTGGCGAGATGAAGGGCTATCTCGTCACGCCGAAATCGGTTTCCGGCCCCATTGGCTCGGTCATCGTCATCCATGAAAACCGGGGCCTGAACGACCATATCCGCGATGTGGCAAGACGCGTGGCGCTTGCGGGGTTCAGGGCGCTTGCGGTTGATTTTCTGTCGCCGCAGGGCGGCACGCCTTCGGACGAGGATAAGGCACGGGAGATGTTCAGCGGCCTCGATATGGACGCGACAGTTGCCAATGCCGAAGCCGGTCGGGTGTGGCTCGCTGCAAGGCAGGGTGCGAACGGCAAGGTTGGTGCGGTCGGTTTTTGCTGGGGCGGCGGGCTGGTCAACCGGTTCGCCACCAAATCGGCAGGCCTGAATGCCGGCGTCGCCTATTACGGCCAGCAACCGCCGGCGGCCGATGTGCCTGCTATCAAGGCGCCCCTGCTGTTACAGTATGCCGGTCTGGATGAGCGCATCAATGCCGGTATCGACGCCTATAAAAAGGCGCTGGAGGAAAACGGCAAGACCTTCGAAATCTTCGTTTACGACGGCGTCAACCACGCGTTCAACAACGATACATCCTCGGCGCGATACGACAAGGCCGCGGCCGATCTCGCCTGGGGCCGGACGACGGAGTTCTTCAAAAAATATCTGGCGTGATGGGGTTTTGGTCCGCTGTGACGGACAACCCCTGAAATCCCGCTCTAGACGCCGCCAGCCCCGCGTTTCAAATGCTCATCAAGCCGGGGCATGATCTCAACGAAATTGCAGGGCAGGTGGCGGTAATCGAGCTGGGCTTTGAGAATACCGTCCCAGGCATCCTTGCAGGCGCCGGGAGAGCCAGGCAGCACGAAGATGAAGGTGGCGTTTGCCACGCCGCCGGTCGCCCGTGACTGGATGGTGGCGGTGCCGATCTTTTCATAGGAAATGCGATGGAAGATGGCGGAAAAGCCGTCCATGCGCTTTTCGAACAGGGGTTCCAGCGCCTCGGGTGTCACGTCGCGGCCTGTAAAGCCGGTGCCGCCGGTGGTGATGACCACATCCACGCTCCCGTTGAGCGTCCAGTCGCGCACGGTGTTGAAAATAGCAGCCTTGTCGTCTGCCACGATGGTGCGGGCGGCGACCTTGTGTCCGGCTTCCTCTATGCGTGCGACTAGCGTGTCGCCGGACTTGTCATTCTCAAGCGTGCGGCTGTCCGAAACGGTCAGAACCGCGATGCCGAGGGGAATGAAGGGTCTTTCGCCAGCCATGGCCTTATCCTCGAATTGTGTTGTCTTCAGATGGTCCGCGTCGCCTGAAAATACCAGCCGGGGCGCTTGTTTCGAAGCGATGTTTCCGCTTTTCGGGCGGCCTCGAAGGAATGAAATAGTCCAAAACAGGTGGCACCCGAACCGGACATGCGCACAAGGGAAGCACCTTCCAGCGACAGCATGCCGGCGATTGCGCCGATCTCCGGCAGGAGCGCCTTCGCGGGGACTTCCAGATCGTTGCGGCTTTGCGCCAGAAAATCCATCCAGCCGCCTTCTTTGCGCTCCGGCAGGGGCGGGTTGGCCTTGTCGAGCAATCGCCGAAAAATCTCCGGCGTCGAGACCGCTTTCAGAGGGTTGGCCAGCACCAGAGAGAATTCCGGCAGATCGGAGACTGGCTCGATATCCTCGCCGATACCTCGTGCGATGAGTGGGCGGCTTTCAAGGCACATCGGCACGTCAGCGCCAAGCGCAAGCGCGATGGGTGCGAGATTTTCAGGAACAATCCCGGCATTCCAATGCCGCAACAGCGCCCGCAGTGTCGCTGCCGCATCCGCTGAGCCGCCGCCAATGCCGGAGGCGACCGGCAGGTTCTTTTCGAGATGGATGGCAACCGGGCGTGCCGATTGACCTGCCGCCACAAGCGCATCACGCAAAAGGTCTCTGGCACGGACGACGAGATTGTTGCCGCCATCGCCTGCCCGCAGCAGATCGCCAAACGGGCCGGAGATGGAGAAAGTGTCGGCATCGGCATCGCGAACATGGATCGCGTCGCCTGCTTCGGTGAAGGTCACCAGCGTCTCGAGCAGATGATAACCATCTGCCCGCTGACCGGTTACATGCAGTGCCAGATTGATCTTGGCCGGGGCCGCCTCGGTTGTTTCGACAGCCCCGGTAATGTCATCCGCGCGCATGTCGCGTCAGGATTTCTTGTCCGGGGCAGGGGCAACAGGGGCCGGTGCTGGCGGAGCCGGCGGCTGCGGCGCGGCCTCCTTCTTGGCGGTGTTTTCGGCGTCCTTTTCCAGCGGCGGCAGGCCGTTGGCAATCTTTTCCTTCACCTTGGCCTTGTCCAGATCGTCATTGTCGCCAATCAGCGCGCGGTTCCACTGATACACGGCCTCGATCTTGCGACCGACACGCCAGTAGGCATCGCCCAGATGATCGTTGATGGTCTGATCGCCGGCCTTGAGCTCGATTGCCCGCTCCAGTTCGGTGACAGCCTGGTCAAACGCGCCCAGCCGGAAATGCGCCCAGCCAAGCGAGTCGACGATATAGCCGTCATTCGGCCGAAGCTCGACCGCGCGGCTGATCATCTTCATCGCTTCGTCGAGGTTGATACCCTTGTCCACCCAGGAATAGCCGAGATAGTTCAGCACCTGCGGCTGTTCCGGGTTGAGTTCGAGCGCACGCTTGAAGTCCGGCTCGGCCTTGTCCCATTCCTTCAGGCGCTCATGGGCGATGGCGCGCTGGAAGAACACGGTCCAGTCCGACTTCTGAGGCACGGCACCGATCACCTCGACAGCCTTGTCGTAGTTTTCGGCCATGGCCTTGTAGTCCTTGGCGTCGGAAAGCACGCTGCCATAGGCGAGGTAAGAACGGATATCCTTCGGATCGGATTGCAGCAGGGATTGCAGGTGGTTGCGCGCTTCCTCCACCTTGCCCGTCTGCGCCAGCGTTAGCCCGAGCTGCAGCTCGGAGATGCGGTGCATCGGCGAATCCTTCGGCACGTCGCGGTAGAAGGCGATGGCGCGGTCGGGCTGTTTCATCGCCTCGGCAAGTCCGCCGAGAAGGATCAGCGTATCGGCGCTTTGCGGATCGAGCGCCCGCGACGTCTGAAGGTAAAGCGTGACGATCTCTTCGGCACCTTCGCGGTTCAGCGCGCCCGCGATCGAAAACATCACGGAAGCCGCGCCTTCAACGGCATTGGTGATCTGCTGCGGCGGCTTCTCGCCCTTCTCGATGGATTGGCGAAGCGCTTTGAGAGGCGCATAGTTCGGCGCAAAAGTGTCGCCGACCGCAATTGCGTCCAGCGCCTTCTGCTTGTTGCCGGCTGAAGCCTCCAGCCGTGCAAGCGCCATCACCGCGCGCATATAGGTGTCGGAAGCGGTTGCCCCGCCTTCACGATCCGTCACGGCCTCATTGAGGCTCTTGCGGGCAGCATCTGTGTTGCCGGAGACAAGGGCGATCGCCGCGGCATTGTATTTCTGGAAAATCGAAATCCAGCCCGGACCCTTCATATTGTTGACGAGGGCCAGTGCTTCCTTGGGCTTGCCTGAACCGGCGCGCGCCCATGCCGTCAGAAGCGTGTTGACCATGCGGTCGAGATCGTTCGGGCCGGTATATTTCAGGATTTTCTCGGCTTTGACGAATTCCTTGTCCTTGATGGCGTCGAGGCCGCGCACGATGGTCGTCACGCGTTCGACGGAGGTATCGTCCTTCATCGAATCGGCAATCTTGGCGCCAGCCTCGAAATTGCCGCTCAACAGTTCGGCGATCATCAGGCGCTGGCGGATTTCCGAATTGGCCGGATCGAATTCCAGCGCCTTCTTGTAGAGCGAAATCGCGGTGGGGTAATCCTGATCGACATCGGCATTGCGCGCGGCAAGGAATGCGCCGGAGAAGGTATTTACCTTGGCAGGATCGAACGTAACGGCCTTGGCTTCCGTTTTCGTCTCCGCAAAGCCGGGGCTTGCACCCGCGCCAAGTGCGAGAGCGGCGGCAAGAGCCGCGCTGCAGAGAAGACGAAGTGCTGGTTTACGCCGCATGAGGGAACCCTTGCCTTTGTGCAGAAGCACGGAAAAATCAGTTTCCATTGTTTGGTCACGATAGAATGGCTTTTTTGAAGCAACCCCGCAAGAAATTATGGCCCGCGCCACAATCTCCCCTTGCGGGACACCCAGTCCGAAACAGCGGCGGACGGTCTTGTCCATCCGCCGTTTGCCTGAGGCCTCCAGCGTCAGTTGAGACGCTCTATGCAGAAGTCGATGACTTCCAGAAGCGCGTTTTTCCACGGGCTTTCCGGCAGCGGTGCAAGCGCATCGCGGGCAATGGTGCCGTAATGCGTGGCGCGGCCGATCGTATCGCCAAGACCGTTGTATTTGGCGATGAGACCGAGCGCCTTTTCGAGGTTCTCGTCGCTGCTTTCACCGTTTTCGATGGCGTTTCGCCAGAAGGCGCGCTCATCCTGCGTGCCGCGGCGATAGGACAGGATGACCGGCAGGGTTATCTTGCCCTCACGGAAATCGTCACCCGTATTCTTGCCGAGATCGGCGGATTTGCCGCCGTAATCCAGCACGTCGTCAACGAGCTGGAAGGCGAGGCCGAGATTCATGCCGTAGGATTTCAGCGCGCTGCGGCTTGCCTTGTCGGTTTTGGCGACGATGGGGCCAACTTCCGCGGCCGCTGCAAAAAGGGCGGCCGTCTTGGCGCGAATCACCTGCAGATAATCGTCCTCGGTCGTTTCCATGTTCTTGGCGACCGAAAGCTGCAGCACTTCGCCCTCGGCGATGACGGAAGCGGCGGTGGACAGCACGTCGAGCGCATCCAGCGAGCCGACGTCCACCATCATGCGGAAGGCCTGGCCGAGCAGGAAGTCGCCGACGAGAACGCTTGCCTGGTTGCCCCAGATGGTGCGGGCGGTGGACTTGCCACGGCGCAGATCGCTTTCATCCACCACGTCGTCATGCAGCAGCGTCGCCGTGTGCATGAATTCCACGCTGGTGGCGAGCTTGATATGGTGGTCGCCCTCGTAACCGAACATCGAGGCAGAGGCCAGCGTCAGCATCGGCCGCAGGCGTTTGCCTCCGGACGAGATCAGATGGTTGGCCACCTCAGGTATCATCTGGACATCGGAACCGGCTCTGGAAAGGATAAGCTGGTTCACCCGTTCCATGTCGGCACGGGTCAGGTCGACAAGCGGCTTGACGGATGCGAGTTTGTTTTTGCTTTCTTCAAGCGGTATGACGACGCCCAAGGGACAGGACTCCTGTTCGAATTTGAGTTCGACAATAAAAACTGGCGCCTGTCGCGGCAAGGGGCGAATTGCCGCTAGCCATTCAAAAAAATGGGAATTTGGGGCTTATCCATGCGTGAACTGATTCGTACCAACGATGCCGTGCTGTTATCCTTCGCCGAAAGCCTGATGAAGGACGCTGGCATCCATTGCCTTGTCGCCGATCAGGCAATGAGCATTCTGGAAGGTTCGCTCGGTCTTTTGCCCCGCCGGTTCCTGGTGGAGGAAGACCGCGCCGGTGAGGCCCGCCGCATTCTCGTGGATGCCGGTCTGGGCGACGAATTGCGCAACGAAGAGGCGTAAACGAACGTGGGCGGCGAGATTTCGGAAACTTTGGATGCGTTTCACCGGGGCCGTTTTCACATTCTCCAGCCCAAGGGCAGGGGGCACCGCGCCGGCATGGACGCCATGCTTCTTGCCTCGATGGTGGCGGACGAGCGCGCATGCCGCATAGCCGATCTCGGCGCGGGCGCGGGCGCGGCAGGTTTCGCTGTCGCCACGCGGCTTGAAAAGGCCGAAGTGACCCTGTTCGAACGTTCGCCGGAAATGGTGGAATTTGCCCGCCGCAGCCTGGCATTGCCGGAAAATGCCGCTTTTTCCGCCCGTGTCAGCGTGCGTGAGGCCGACGTGACACTGCGTGGCAAGGCGCGCGTCGAGGCCGGACTGCCGGACGGGCATTTTCACCACGTCATCATGAACCCGCCCTATAACGATGCAGGTGACCGCCGCACGCCCGATGCGCTGAAGGCTGAGGCCCACGCCATGACGGAGGGCCTGTTCGAGGACTGGATCAGGACCGCAGGTGCGATCACGGTTCCAGGCGGGCAGCTTTCCCTTATTGCACGGCCGCAATCGGTGGCGGAGATCATTGCCGCCTGTGGCAGCCGTTTCGGCGGCATCGAGATCACACTCATCCATCCACGCCCCGGTGAGGATGCGGTGCGCATGCTCGTAACGGCGATCAAGGGGTCACGGGCGCGGCTGTCGTTCCGGGCGCCGCTCGTCATGCACGAGACCGGCAGCCATGCCTTCACGCCCATCGTGGATGACCTGAATAATGGCCGCACCGCCTATCGCCGTAATGTAAAGGCAATCGGGCCTGGCCTATAAATTCGCCGTTCCTCCGGCCGCAAACCATTGTGTTTTGCAGGGCAATACATACATCCGTGACGAACAGGCAAATGCTGCGAGGAGTGAATTGTGGGTTTTCTGAAGTATCTGGTGCCGAAGCGCTTTCGCAAAAAAGAACTCGTCATCCCGGTTGTGCGCATGCATGGCGCCATCATGGCTGGCGGCAACCAGTTCCGCCCCGCTCTCAATCTTGCCTCCTACGCACCGCTGCTGGAAAAGGCCTTTGCCATCAAGGACGCGCCAGCTGTCGCCATTTCCGTGAATTCTCCCGGTGGCTCGCCGGTGCAGGCGCGAATGATCTATAATCGCATCCGCCAGCTTGCCGAGGAAAAGGACAAGAAGGTCCTGATCTTCGTTGAGGATGTGGCGGCCTCCGGTGGCTACATGATCGCGCTTGCCGGCGACGAGATCATCGCCGACCCCACCTCCATCGTCGGTTCGATCGGCGTCGTTTCCGGTGGTTTCGGTTTCCCCGAAATGTTGAAGAAGATCGGGGTGGAGCGCCGCGTCTATACCGCCGGCGAGAACAAGGTCATCCTCGATCCCTTCCAGCCGGAAAAAGAGGGCGACATCGAATATCTGAAGTCGCTTCAGGTCGAAATCCACAATGTTTTCATCGATATGGTCAAGATGCGCCGCGGTGCAAAATTGAAGGGCGATGAGACGGTCTTCTCCGGCCTGTTCTGGACCGGTATGCGTGGCCTGGATCTCGGCCTGATCGACGGCTTGGGCGACATGAGGGAAGTTCTGCGCCGCCGTTACGGGACGAAGGTCAAGCTTCAGCTCGTCACCGGCGGGCGCTCGCTGTTCGGCAAAAAAGTGCCGGGCGTGAATGCGGCACTCGGCCTCAATGCCGAAAGGCTTGCGGCAGGCGCCGTCTCGGGACTTGCGGAAGTTGCCGAAGAAAAGGCATTGTGGTCGCGTTTCGGTCTATGATGTCGCAGGAATAGGGCCTTATGGCGCAGCTTATTACAATTGTTCTTCTGGTGGTGGGATCCGTCATCCTCTACCGCCGCTTCGTTCGCGATGCGGAAAAGCTTTCGGCAAAATCGAAGCAGCGCGAAAAGGAACGCGAAACCGGCGCCATCGGCACGCTGATCAAGGACCCCGAAACCGGCGAATACCGCGTGAAGCGTGAGGATGAGACGTAAGCCGGTGTCTCCACGCATAAATCCTTGACCCCTTCGCCATGCCGTGGCACCAGTCCGCATCCGAAGTAAGTCAGTGCTTACTTATCCTCACAACGCCGCGATGACTGCAATGACCGATATTCCAGACCATATGAACCCCAAGCGTTCCTTTCAGGCGCTGATCCTGACGCTGCACAATTACTGGGCCGACAAAGGCTGCGCGGTGTTGCAGCCCTATGATATGGAAGTGGGCGCTGGTACGTTTCATCCGGCAACGACGCTGCGCGCGCTGGGCCCGAAGCCGTGGAAGGCTGCCTATGTGCAGCCCTCGCGCCGGCCTTCCGATGGTCGCTACGGTGAAAACCCCAACCGTTTGCAGCATTATTACCAGTATCAGGTCATTCTGAAGCCCAACCCTTCCAACCTTCAGGAACTGTATCTCGGTTCGCTGAAGGCGATCGGTCTCGATCCGCTGCTGCATGATGTGCGCTTCGTCGAAGACGACTGGGAAAGCCCGACGCTCGGCGCCTGGGGTCTCGGCTGGGAGTGCTGGTGCGACGGTATGGAAGTGTCGCAATTCACCTACTTCCAGCAGGTCTGCGGCATCGAATGCTCTCCGGTCGCTGGCGAACTGACCTACGGTCTGGAGCGTCTGGCCATGTATGTTCAGGGTGTCGACAATGTCTACGACCTCAACTTCAACGGCCGCGAGGGTGAAGAGAAGATCTCCTATGGTGACGTCTTCCTGCAGGCCGAGCAGGAATACTCCCGCCATAATTTCGAATTTGCCGACACCGGCATGCTGCATCGTCATTTCATCGACGCGGAAAAGGAATGCCTGGCGCTTCTCGCCGCCGGTGCGCCGGGTGATGATGACAATCAGCGCCTGCATAAATGCGTGTTCCCGGCCTATGACCAGTGCATCAAGGCAAGCCATGTCTTTAACCTGCTGGATGCGCGCGGCGTGATCTCGGTGACGGAACGCCAGAGTTATATCCTGCGCGTGCGCACGCTGGCAAAAGCCTGCGGCGAAGCCTTCCTGCTCACGGATGCGGGCGGGTTGAACTGGAACAGGGCCGCCTGAACCTTTATGTAAGGCGGGGCAACAGTCTAACGTGCGGGTGCCGTTGCGGCGCTCGCGCCTCTTGAGGAGGGGTCGGGAATGTTCATCACGCTGGCAATCATCGCGGCAATCGCGCTCTATGTCGTCTTCATCTATAACGGGCTCGTCAAGGCGAGGCAGATGAAGGAAGAGGCGTGGTCGGGCATCGACGTGCAGTTGAAACGCCGCGCCGATCTCATTCCCAATCTCATCGAGACCGTGAAGGGCTACGCGGCGCATGAAAAAAGCACCTTCGAAGAGGTGATTGCCATGCGCAACCGGGCCCAAGCCGTGCCGGCTGGCGATGTCGAAGGCCGCGCCCAGGCGGAAGGCATGCTGTCGCAGGCGCTCGGCAAGCTCTTTGCGCTCGCTGAAGCCTATCCTGATCTGAAAGCCAACACGAACTTTCTGGAATTGCAGCGCTCGCTGGAAACCATCGAGGGCGAACTGCAGATGTCGCGCCGTTATTACAATGGCGCCGCGCGCGATCTGAACGTCAGGGTGGAAAGCTTCCCATCCAATCTGATCGCCGGCCAGTTCGGTTTTGCCAAGGCACCTTATTTCGAGATTGACAACCCGGCAGACCGCGCCGTGCCGACCGTGAAATTCTAAGGCCACCGTTCCCCGGGTCCAAATCCTCCCGCCGACATTCCTGTATCCCGGCTCTCTGCCGCATTCTTTGACAAGACGACGATCATGATCGAACTGACCATCACCCCGCCCGGCCACCCGCTTTCCGGCAAGGTAGAGCCGCCCGGCTCCAAATCCATCACCAACCGCGCGCTTCTGCTGGCTGGCCTCGCCAAGGGAAAAAGCCGCCTAACCGGCGCGTTGAAGAGCGATGATACGCTCTATATGGCCGAAGCCCTGCGCGCCATGGGCGTTAAGGTGACAGAACCTGACGCCACGACCTTCGTGGTGGAGGGTACAGGCGTGCTTCAACAGCCGGAAAAGCCGCTTTTTCTCGGCAATGCCGGCACAGCCACGCGGTTCCTGACTGCGGCTGCAGCACTGGTGGATGGCGCCGTCATCATCGATGGCGACGAGCACATGCGCAAACGCCCGATCATGCCGCTGGTGGAAGCGCTGCGCGTCCTCGGCGTCGAAGCGGATGCGCCGACCGGCTGCCCGCCAGTTACCGTGCGGGGCAAGGGCATGGGTTTCCCGAAGGGCAGCGTCACCATCGATGCCAACCTCTCCAGCCAGTATGTGTCGGCACTTCTGATGGCGGCCGCCTGCGGCGACAAGCCTGTCGATATCATCCTCAAGGGCGAGGAAATCGGCGCGAAGGGTTATATCGATCTCACAACATCAGCCATGGAAGCCTTCGGCGCAAAGGTGGAGCGAGTTAGCAACGCCATCTGGCGCGTGCATCCGACCGGCTACACCGCGACCGATTTCCACATCGAACCGGATGCATCCGCCGCCACCTATCTCTGGGGCGCGGAGCTTCTTACCGCCGGTGCGATCGACATCGGCACGCCCGCCGACAAGTTCACCCAGCCGGATGCCAAGGCCTACGAGGTCATGGCGCAGTTTCCGCATCTGCCCGCTGAAATCGACGGTTCGCAGATGCAGGACGCCATTCCGACCATCGCCGTTCTCGCCGCGTTCAACGAAACGCCAGTACGTTTCGTCGGCATTGCCAATCTGCGCGTCAAGGAATGTGACCGTATCCGCGCCGTCTCGCTCGGCCTCAACGAAATCCGTAACGGTCTGGCGCATGAGGAGGGCGACGACCTGATCGTGCATGCCGATCCGGCGCTCGCCGGTCAGACGGTCGATGCCTCCATCGATACTTTTGCCGATCACCGCATCGCCATGAGCTTTGCGCTGGCGGCGCTGAAGATCGGCGGCATCGCCATCCAGAACCCTGCCTGCGTTGGCAAGACCTATCCGGGCTACTGGAAGGCGCTCGCCTCGCTCGGCGTAGACTATACTGAAAAGGAAAGTGCTGCCGAGCCGCAGCACTGAAACCGGCTGGAGGAGACCGCCCCGTGAAGACCATCGCCGCAAGACTTCTCGCGCTGCTTGTCTTCCTGGGCGCGGCATGCCCGGCCTTTGCGGAAGAATTCATCCGCTCCTATCATTCCGTCGTCGAGGTTGCGAAGAGTGGCGAACTGACGGTGACGGAAACCATCACCGCCCGTGCTGAAGGTCAGAACATCAAGCGCGGCATCTTCCGCGATTTCCCGCTTTATGCGCTGGATGCGAATAACCGACGCACCAAGGTGGATTTTAACGTCGTATCGGTGGAGCGCGATGGCGCGCCGGAGAACTGGCGCACCGAGAATATCGATGGCGGCATCCGCATTTATACCGGCAGCGCCGACCGTTTTCTTCCGACCGGTGAGCATATCTTCCAGATCACCTACACCACCGCCCGGCAGATCCGTTATTTCAGCGACTATGACGAACTCACCTGGAATGTCACCGGCAATGGCTGGCAGTTTCCGATGGGTGAGATTTCCGCCACCATCACTTTGCCACAGGGCGTGAAGGCCACCGATACTGCCGTTTTCACCGGTCCACTCGGTGCCAAGGGCAAGGATGCGCGCATTTTGAGCGAAGGCAACGAGGTGTTTTTTGCCTCTACCCGCCCGTTTTCAGTGGGCGAGGGCATGACAGTTGCCGTGAAGTTACCGAAGGGCGCCATTGCCGCCCCCGACTCCTCCCAGGAGGCAGGTTGGTGGCTACGTGACAATCTCGCCATCCTGCTTTCGGGCGGCGGGCTTTTCGCAGTGCTGCTCTATTATCTGCGAGCATGGTTCGCGGTCGGCCGTGATCCGGCTAGGGGCGTAGTCGTGCCGCGCTGGGATGCACCGGAGGGGCTTTCGCCGGCTCTGGTCAATTACGTTGATAACAGGGGTTTTTCCGGCGCAGGCTGGACAGCGCTGTCCGCCTCGGCACTTGATCTGGCGGTCAAGGGTTATGTCGTTCTGGAGGATCTGAAGAACTCAATCGTCATCCGCCGCACGCAAAAGCAGGCTGGGGCGGAGTTGCCGAGTGGGCAGAAGACGCTGTTGTCCTCCATCGGTGGTCCGGGCGAGACGCTCACAATCGACAAGGCGCATGGAACGGAAGTCGAAAAAGTCGGCAAGCAGTTTCGCGCGGCGATAGAGAAAGAGCACCGCGGCAAATATTACCGCAGCAACGCCGGTTACATCGTTTTCGGCATCTTCTTCAGCGTCGCCATCATCGTCGCGACGCTGGTGTTCGGTGATCTCGATGAAAGCGCCATTGCCGCCGTGCTGGTCTTCGGCTTTTTCGCCTTCTTCTTCAGCATCCTGTCGATCGGCATCGGCCGACAGTTCTCGCGTGGTGCGTCGTTGAGCAAGCGCATCGGCGGCATCGTCATGCTGGCCTTTGCCGGTTTTGTGGCTTTTTCCGTCATTGGCGGCATTGCCACGCAGATCCTGCTGGATGTGACGCATGACACCAAGTCGCTGGCGCTGGCTGCCATCGGCGGCATCGTGCTTACCAACGCGCTGTTCCTGTTCCTGATGGGTGCGCCGACGCCGCTCGGCCGCAAGCTGATGGACGGCATCGAGGGCCTCAGAACCTATCTGACGCTGGCGGAAAAGGACCGGATGAATATGGCGGATGCCCCCGCCATGTCGCCGCAGCATTTTGAGACATTGCTGCCCTATGCGGTCGCGCTCGGCGTGGAAAAACCCTGGAGCCGCACCTTCGAGACCTGGCTTGCCACGGCTGCTGCCGGTGCTGCCGCGGCAAGTTATGCGCCCGGCTGGTATTTGGGCAGCAATTACGGCAGCTTCGGAGACCGGATTGGTGGGTTCTCCACTTCCATGGCGAATACAATCGCTTCCACCATTCCCCAGCCTGTCAGCTCATCTTCCTCCAGCTTTTCAGGTGGCGGTGGCGGTGGTTCTTCCGGTTCGGGCGGCGGCGGCGGTGGTGGTGGCGGTTGGTAACGTCCACCGGCGGTAATTTAACCGATAGCTGATGACTTTTGCCGCTGGTCTTGCTAAGTCCGCGACACTCTTTTGCAACAGATTAAAGTCCTTATCCCATGCCCGATCTTCTGCTTGAACTTCGCTCCGAGGAAATCCCCGCACGCATGCAGCGCAAGGCGGCGGGCGATCTGAAGAAACTCGTCACTGACGCCTTGGTGGAGAGAGGGCTGACCTATGAGGGTGCGCGCGAATATTGGACGCCGCGCCGCCTGACCCTGGATATTCGCGGCCTCAACGCCCGCTCCGCCGATGTGCGTGAGGAAAAGAAGGGTCCGCGCACCGATGCCAACGAAAAGGCGATTGAGGGCTTTCTGCGCGGCGCTGGCCTTAATGATGTCTCCGAGGCTCAGGTCGTTTCCGATCCGAAGAAAGGCGATTTCTACATCGCCATCATCAACAAGCCCGGCCGCCCGGCGGAAGAGATCATCGCCGAGGTGATGCCCGGCATCATCCGCTCCTTCCCCTGGCCGAAATCCATGCGCTCCGGCCCGGCCTCCATGCCGAAGGGTTCCAGCTATGCCGGCATTGAAGGCAAGGGCTCGGAGAGCCTGCGCTGGGTGCGCCCGCTGCAATCCATCGTCTGCCTGTTCGGCCCCGAACATGACGAAACCCAGGTCATTCCCTTTGTCATCGACGGCATCGTCGCTGGCAACGTCACCTATGGCCACCGTTTCCATGCGCCGGGTCCGATCACCGTGCGCCGTTTCGAGGATTATGTCTCCAGCCTTGAAAAGGCGAAGGTCATTCTCGATGCCGACCGCCGCAAGGATATCATCCTGCACGATGCCAAGGATCTGGCATTTGCCAACGGCCTTGAGCTGGTGGAAGACGAAGGCCTGCTGGAAGAAGTCTCCGGCCTTGTTGAATGGCCGCAGGTGCTGATGGGCACTTTCGAGGAGGATTACCTGCAAATCCCGGCGGAAATCATCCGGCTGACCATCAAGACCAACCAGAAGTGTTTCGTCACCCGCAATCAGGGTGCGGAAGAGGGTCTTTCCAACCGCTTCATCCTGATCTCGAACATCGAGGCAAGCGACGGCGGCAAGGAAATCATCCATGGCAACGGCAAGGTCGTCCGCGCCCGCCTGTCGGATGCCCGCCATTTCTGGAACCGTGACCAGGGCGATCTGCCCGATCTGGAGACGCTGAAGGATTCGGCTGCGAAATTTGGCCTCGATCTCAAGAAGCCGCTCGACCAGCGCATGGCCAAGCTCGATGCGCTGAACGTTACCTTCCATGCCAAGCTCGGCACTCAAGGGCAGCGTGTGGCCCGCATTCGCGAACTGGCCAAGGCTCTGGCCCCCGTCGTCGGTGCCGATGCTGCTCTGGTGGACCGCGCCGTGGTGCTGGCGAAAGCCGACCTGCGCACCGAAGCCGTCGGCGAATTCCCCGAGCTTCAGGGCCTGATGGGCCGAAAATACGCAACCTTGCAGGGCGAAAACGACAGTGTCGCCGCGGCGATCAAGGATCACTACAAGCCGCAGGGTCCCTCCGACCGCCTGCCAGCCGACAAGGTGGCGATCACGGTTGCTCTCGCCGACAAACTCGACACGCTCGTCGGCTTCTGGGCCATCGATGAAAAGCCTACCGGTTCGAAGGATCCCTTCGCACTGCGCCGTGCGGCGCTGGGCGTGGTTCGCATTCTGCTTGAAAAGAACGTGCGCCTACCGCTCTTGAGCGTTGCGAAGGATACTGACCTCCTCTCCTTCTTCCACGACCGCCTGAAGGTCTATCTGCGCGATCTTGGCGCCCGCTACGATCTGATCGATGCAGTCCTGACACCGGAATCCGATGACCTGCTGATGATCGCCCGCCGTGTCGAGGCGCTGACCGCCTTCATCACCGGCGAAGATGGCCGGAACCTGCTGGCCGGTGCAAAGCGCGCCACCCAGCTTCTGGCCGCAGAGGAAAAGAAGGGCACCGTGGTTGCGAACAGCGTTTCAGAAGAACTGCTGAAGCTCGACGCCGAAAAGGCGCTTTACGCGGCGATCAAGACCGCTTCCGCCGATGCCGCAAAGGCCGTCGAGACGGAAGATTTCCGCTCCGCCATGCAGGCGCTTTCGACGCTTCGCGCGCCCGTCGACAAGTTTTTCGAGGATGTTCTCGTCAACGATGAGGACGCGGCCATCCGCGCAAACCGTCTGGCGCTGTTGAAGGCCATTCGTGAAGCCACCGGAACGGTTGCGGATTTCTCGAAGATTACGGGGTGAGGCAGGGTTGCCAATGGTAATGTTTATGTTACTATTGCTCCATGAAGGTCGTTGAATATCTGGACCCTAACGGATCGAGCCCATTTGAGCGATGGTTCGTGAAGATCGACGCGCGTGCAGCGTCGAAGGTAACGATGGCCGTGACCCGGATGGGGCAGGGCAATCTCTCCAACGTAAAATCCGTTGGCTCCGGTGTTCTCGAATACCGGATCGATTATGGCCCCGGATATCGTGTCTATTTCGGGCGTGACGGTGATGAGCTGGTGATATTGCTGATTGGTGGAACCAAGGCACGGCAGCAGAACGATATCGAAGCGGCCAAGGCCTTTTGGCAGGATTATAAATCCAGAAAGGGCGCCCACAAGGGTGCCGGGATGGGTGATTGACATGGCGCTAACGCGGGAATTCAAACAGACAGTCAAGGCGAGGGCGGAAAAAGACCCAGCCTTCCGGGCGGCTCTCTTGTCGGATGCTGTGGAACTGTTGCTGGAGGGAGATGTCGAAACCGGCAAGTCGGTATTGCGAGATTTCATCAACGCCACGATCGGTTTCGAGACTTTATCCAAACACGTGGATGTGCCTGCGAAAAGCCTGATGCGCATGTTCGGCCCGAAGGGAAATCCCCGGGCCGATAATCTGTTTAGTGTCATTCAAGCGCTTCAGAAGAACTCGGGTATACATCTCGCTGTCGCAGCGGCCTGATGATCACCAAAATCCTAATCAGCGCCTGTCTCCTTGGCCAGGCGGTCCGCTATGACGGCAAGGGCAAACCTCTCGTCCACCCGGCGATAGACCGCTGGCGGGATGAAGGCAGGCTGGTGGCGATCTGTCCGGAAATGGCGGGCGGCATGTCCGTGCCGCGCCCGCCGGCAGAGATCGAGAAGGGAGCTTCCGGTCTCGATGTGCTGGAAGGCCGCGCCCGGGTGCTGGAAGTAACCGGCGGCGATGTCACGGCGGAATTTATTGCCGGTGCGGAAAAGGCGTTGGCCCTTGCTAAAGCCAATGGCTGCACGCACGCGCTATTGATCGACGGCAGTCCGTCCTGCGGATCGGTCGCAATCTATGACGGCTCGTTCTCCGGCATCAAACATGCGGGCAATGGCGTGACGGCGGCACTGCTTGAAAGAGCGGGAATTACGGTCTTTTCGCCTGTCGATATCGACCGGCTGGATACTTCGACACGTTGAAACAAAAAAACGCCGGAGTTCCCTCCGGCGTTTTCGTTTATCCAACACCTCAGCGTCTATCACCCCGCCATGCGCATCTGCTCTGCCAAGCCGTGGAGTTGGTTGCCGGAGGAGACGCGGAAGCCGCGGATGAGGTTCAGCAGCTCTTCGGTATCGACGGCCAGCGCTTCCGCCGAAGCCGTGGTCTCTTCCGCCATCGCCGCATTGTGCTGGGTGGCGACGTCGAGCTGGTTGAGCGATGTGGAGATAGAGCGCAGCGTCGTGTCCTGTTCGGCCGCCGAATGGGCGATCTTGCCGACGATCTCGTTGGCGGATTTGATCTGGTCAGAGATGCGTTTCAGCGCGTCACCGGCTTCGCCGACAAGACGCACGCCGTTTTCCACCTGGTTGGAAGAGCGGGCGATCTGGTCCTTGATCTCCTTGGCGGCGGCGGCGGATTTCTGCGCCAGTTCGCGCACTTCCTGTGCCACCACGGCAAAGCCCTTGCCCGCTTCCCCGGCACGCGCCGCTTCCACGCCCGCATTCAGTGCCAGAAGATTGGTCTGGAAAGCGATGTCGTCGATCACGCCGATGATGTTCGAAATCTGATCGGAAGATTGTTCGATGCCGCTCATCGCCGCAATCGCTTCTTCCACCACCCGGTCGCTGCGCATCGCTTCGGAGCTGACTGTCGTGACGCGCTTGGCGGCGTCGGCTGCACCTTCAGCCGTCTGGCGCACCGCAACCGTCAACTCGTCGAGCGCGGCAGAGGTTTCCTCGAGATTTGCCGCCTGGCGTTCGGTGCGCTGCGAAAGCTCGTTGGAGGCCTTGCGAATTTCTTCCTTCGAGCCGCCGATATCGATGCTCTTGGAATTCACCTTGGCCATGGCGGCGTCGAGATGGGTCAATGCCTCGTTGAAGTTGTCGCGCAGCGCGGCGTAACGGTTGCCGAGATCGGCGCAACGCACGGTCAGATCACCGCCGGCGAGTTTTTCCAGCGCCTCGCCAATGGTGGTGACGACACGCGCCTGCAATGCGGCCTCGTCACGCTGCATGTCGAGGTTGTTCTGGCGCTCGGCGTTGAGCTGCTGCTGCTGTTCTTCCTCCCGGCGCTGCATGGCGTGGCGCTCCCGCACCTTGTCCTGAAGCGAGGCCGTGGCCTTCGCCATCATGCCCACCTCGTTGGTCAGCCCGGTATGGGGTATGGTGAGCGAGACGTTCTCATTGGCGACTTCACCGAGCGCCCTGTGAATGTCGCCGAGCGGCTTCGAGATGCCCCGGATGACGTAGAAGGCGGCGGCAAGTGCCAGCACGAAGATGGCGGCACCGATGGACAGCGCCCTCATCACCTCGCCACGAACCTGGGCATTCAGATCATCGATGTAAACGCCGGTCACGACCACCACCTGCCAGGGCTCAAAAGCAAGGGCGTAGGAGCTTTTGGCGTAGTCATTGCCTTCCATGCCGGGCTTCGGACCGTAGAAATCCGTCTGGCCGCCGCCGTTGCGGCCAAGCCGTACGAGCTCGTCACGATACTGGAAGCCCTTGCTGTCCGGCTTGCCCTTGTAGTTCTCGCCGACACGCTTCGCGTCGGGATGGAATTTCATCGTCACGTCGTAGTCGTAACCGAACAGATAGCCATCCGGGGTGAACCGCATGGCGCTGACGGTGGCGAAGGCCTGCTTCATGGCGTCTTCGCGTGAAAGTGTCCCGGCCTTTTCCTTGTCGTGGAAGGATTGCAGGATGGAAATGGCGGATTGCACCTGTGTCCGCAGCATGCCGTAGCGTTCTTCATAGATCGCGTCGGTGGCAGATTTCAGCTGGTAAAACGTTGCTGCTGCGAAGGCGGCCATAAGGGCCACCACGAGCACGATCAGCTGACGGGAAATGGAAAGATTCTTCATGGGCGCTCACAAGCTTTTGCGTCGCGAGCCGGAAAAAGCCGCGCGCTGCCGAAGTTTCGAAAATGGGAAGGCGCCTGATGCGCTGTGATCAGCCTGAAAGCGAAAGTCGGCTCCAAGCCCTCATGACGTGCTGCATCGCACTATGAGGTCACTTAGCGGCAAAAAATTTGAATAAATATTTAATTAGCAAAAGCTTTATGAGCGTGCTTGGCAGAATAATGGATGCATAATTTATTATTCACCGGATGGTTGCCGTGCACTTCGAAAAATGCAGCGATGACGCGATTATTTGACTTTTGTCATCAAAGACGTCGCCGACACTGTCGGTCAATTGCCGCGCAATTTGAAATCCTGGAAATCGGGTGCCGCCATTGCTGATGCGCTTGACGGTGCCGTGGCATTGGCCGCCGAAATTGTCTTCGTCGCTGCCGTGGTCGCCGTCATGTCTATGCCTGCTGGCGTGGCTGCCGTTTCCTCGGGGGGAGTGCCAGCTTCACCCTCATCATAGGTGGCAATTGCGGTGCCGGGGGTTTCCTGCGGCATCCACGCGGGGTTGGTGCTGACGAAGGTGACGGGCGCGCCGCCAAGCCAGGCCTCGGTGCGCACCAGCGTGCGCTTACCCTCGATTTCACGCATTTCCGTGTGCTGCGTGCCCGGCTCGATGGAGGGGATGGCAAAGCCCTCGGGGGCAGGGTTGTCCTTCACGGGCTGGCAGCGGGCGCAGTCGAGACGAACGAAGCTGCCATTGCTGGTGTGGGTGCCGTTTACATATTCGATGGAAGACGCCATCGCAGACCCGCCGGTCAGCGCGACAACCGCTGTCAAAAGAAGACGACGCATCGAAAAACCCCCGAAATGACGGCGCAGCCTCACGATCGAGACAGAATGCGCCCTTCAATGTTCGGCAGATATTATCGGTCTTTCGTTTCCATCAGGTCAGCAAACTTGGTAAAAATTGAGCGAAATCTGCGCTCGGGCCGCTGTATGCCTTGAACGGTCAGACTTTTTCGCGCGCCACGGCCTGCCAGCCGATATCGCGACGGCAGAAGCCGTTTTCCCATTCCACCTTGTCCGCCAGCGCATAGGCGCGCGCCTGCGCTTCCGTCACGTTCTTGCCAAAGGCGGTGACGTTCAGCACGCGTCCGCCCGTCGCCACCAGTCTGCCGTCCTTCAGCGCCGTCCCGGCATGGAACACCTTTGCCTCTTCGCTGGCATCGGGAATATGGGCGATGGGCGTGTTCTTGTCGTAGGCACCGGGGTAACCCTTGGAAGCTAGAACAACCGTCAGCGCCGCATCGTCGCGCCATTCCGCTTTTACCTTGTCCAGCGTGCCGGTAGCAGTGGCGTAGAGGATCGGCAGCAGGTCGCTCTTGAGGCGCATCATCAGCACCTGACATTCCGGATCGCCGAAACGCACATTGTATTCGATCAGCTCGGGGCCTTTGGCGGTGATCATCAGACCGGCGAAAAATACGCCGGAGAAGGGATTGCCGTCTTTCGCCATGCCAGAAATCGTCGGCTCGATGATTTCTTTCATGGTGCGCTCCACCATGGCTGGTGTCATTACCGGGGCGGGGGAATAGGCGCCCATGCCGCCGGTGTTGGGGCCGGTGTCGCCATCACCCACGCGCTTGTGGTCCTGGGCTGTTGCCAACGCCAGCGCGGTTTTGCCATCGGAAAGGCAGAAGAAACTGGCTTCCTCACCGTCGAGGAAAGCTTCCACCACAACCTCGGCGCCGGCAGCGCCAAAAGCGCCGTCGAAACAGTCGTCGATGGCGGCAAGCGCTTCCGCCTCGCTCATGGCAACCGTTACGCCCTTGCCGGCGGCAAGCCCGTCGGCCTTGATGACGATGGGTGCGCCCTGTTCACGGACATATTGCTTTGCGGGTTCGGCGGTCTTGAAACGCTGATAAGCCCCGGTTGGAATATCGTAACGGGCGCATAGATCCTTCGTGAACCCCTTGGAACCCTCAAGCTGAGCGGCTGCTTTCGAAGGCCCGAAGGTGGCAATATCAGCCGCACGCAGATCATCTGCCAGACCGGCAACCAGCGGCGCTTCCGGTCCGACGACGACGAAGTCGATCGCCTTTTCCCTGGCAAAGGCGATAACGGCGGCGTGGTCTTCCACGTCAAGCGAAACGAGTGTCGCATGGTCGGCGATGCCGGGATTGCCGGGAGCGGCATAAAGTTCATCGAGCAGGGGAGACTGGGCGATTTTCCACGCCAGCGCATGTTCGCGTCCGCCGGAACCGATCAACAGAACTTTCATGGTCAACACCCCTGCAAATTCGCCTGTAACCTTGTTTGAGGGGCGTTAAGGGCAGGGGGGCGAAAGGTCAAGGAGAAAGCGCCTCAAATGCCCGTCTTTCCCTCGAACTCAGCCTTTCCTGTGGAATCGTTGCCGCCTCTTGTTGTCACGCCACAATCAGACATTATGTTCGCCGCTCCAGATGTGACATCAGAGAACCCCATGACCGCAGATAATGCCCGCCTCGCCACGCTCATCGCCTCCGAAATCAACGCCCGCGCCGATCAGGTGAAGGCGGCAGTGGCGTTGCTGGACGAGGGAGCGACCGTGCCCTTCATCGCCCGTTACCGCAAGGAAGCGACGGGAGGGCTGGATGATACCCAGCTTCGAACGCTTGCCGAACGCCTCGTCTATCTGCGTGAACTCAATGCGCGCCGCGCCTCCATTGTTGATACCATCAACGGTCAAGGCAAGATGACGGACGCCCTGATGGTCAAGATCATGCAGGCGGGCACCAAGGCGGAGCTGGAAGACCTTTATCTGCCCTACAAGCCGAAGCGCCGCACCCGCGCCGAAATCGCCCGCGAGCGCGGTCTCGGTCCGCTGGCCGAAGCGATCTGGGCAAACCGCGCAGCCGATCCGGCAAAGCTTGGCGAGGCCTATGTGCAGGGCGAGGTGGCGGATGTGAAGGCAGCGCTTGAAGGCGCGCGTGACATCGTGGCGGAAACCATGACGGAAAACGCCGATCTTCTTGGACGCCTGCGCGACTATATGCGCCAGAACGCCATTTTCCGCGCCAAGGTGGTCGACGGCAAGCAGGCGGCAGGCGAAAAATTCTCCGATTATTTCGATCATTTCGAGCGCTGGGCGACGGTGCCGGGACACCGCGCGCTGGCCATGCTGCGCGGCTGGAACGAGGAAATTCTGACGCTGACCATCGATGTCGATGCGGATGATCCCTCTCCGGTCAAACCCGCGCAGCGTACCGTCGCGGCCGCCTTCGATATCCGCAATGCCGGCCCCGCCGATCAATGGTTGATGGAAGTGGCAGGCTGGACCTGGCGGGTGAAGCTCTCCATGTCGCTTTCGCTCGATCTCATGCGCGAATTGCGCGAACGTGCGGAAGAAGAGGCGATCAATGTTTTCGCCCGCAATCTCAAGGATTTGCTGCTGGCCGCACCGGCGGGCTCACGCGCCACCATGGGGCTCGATCCGGGCATCCGCACCGGCGTCAAGGTGGCCGTGGTGGATGGCACCGGCAAGCTGCTCGACACCACGACGGTCTATCCCTTCCAGCCGAGGAACGACGTGCGCGGCGCGCAGGCGGAACTCGCCATGCTCATCCGCAAGCACAATGTCGAGCTGATCGCCATCGGCAACGGCACGGGCAGCCGTGAGACGGAAAAGCTGGTCGCCGATCTGCTGACACAGATGCCGGCTTCGGCTTCCGGCGCAAAGCCCACCAAGGTCATCGTTTCGGAGGCGGGCGCATCGGTCTATTCCGCGTCGGAACGGGCGGCGGCGGAATTCCCCAATCTCGACGTGTCCCTGCGTGGCGCGGTGTCCATCGCCCGCCGCCTTCAGGACCCGCTGGCCGAACTGGTGAAGATCGAGCCGAAATCCATCGGCGTCGGGCAGTATCAGCACGATGTCGATCAGGGCCGTCTTAGCCGTTCACTCGACGCGGTCGTGGAAGATGCGGTGAATGCCGTCGGTGTCGATCTCAATACCGCCTCCTCGCCGCTTCTGGCGCGCGTTTCCGGCCTCGGTGCTTCGATTGCCGACGCCATCGTTGCACACCGCGACCAGACCGGCCCCTTTGCCAGCCGCAAGGAGCTGTTGAAGGTGCCGCGCCTTGGCCAGCGCACCTTCGAGCAATGCGCCGGCTTTCTGCGTATTCCCAACGGCAAGGAACCGCTGGATTCGTCCTCCGTGCACCCCGAAGCCTATGGCGTTGCGAAAAAGATCGTCGCCGCCTGCGGTCGCGACCTGCGCACGCTGATGGGTGACAGCGCCACGCTGAAGGGGCTGGATCCGAAGCGCTTCATCGACGAGCAATTCGGCCTGCCCACCGTCAAGGACATCATCGCCGAACTGGAAAAGCCCGGCCGAGACCCGCGCCCAAGCTTCAAGACGGCGACCTTTGCTGACGGCGTGGACGAGATCACCGATCTGAAACCGGGCATGTTGCTGGAAGGTACCGTCACCAATGTCGCCGCCTTCGGCGCTTTCGTGGATATCGGTGTGCATCAGGACGGGCTCGTGCATGTCTCGCAGCTGGCCGACCGTTTCGTGAAAGACCCGCATGAGGTCGTGAAAGCGGGTGATGTCGTCAAGGTCCGTGTCGTGGAAGTGGATGTGAAGCGCAAGCGTATTGCCCTCACCATGCGTAAGGACGGCGGCGAGGCGGCACCCCAGCCAATGCGCGAAAAGGGCAATGCGGGCGCCATGCGCCACGCGAATTCCAAACCGCAGGGACACAACGAAGGGTCGCAATCCGGTGGTGCTCTTGCTGCGGCTCTGGCCGAAGCGATGAAGCGACGCTGACCTCCGGTTGAAATGATTTCTATGGAAAAGCCCTGCCGGAAACCCCGGTGGGGCTTTTTGCTTGATGAAATCGTTCAATTTTTTTGAAATAAGACTATCTTGAAACTTGTGCCGAAAGGAATACGGTCAGAAAAATTGATAAGTGAGACTTAGCAATTGGGGGTGCCATGGCGTCGTCTCTGCATGTTCTTCTCGAAAAGATAATCAAGAACGGTAATCTTGTCGTCAATAGCCCGGGTGGTAGCCGCACATTTGGTAACGGCACCGGAACAAGGGTGGTTCTGAATTTCACCGACGAAGCTGCCATGCAGGAGATCGCTGCCGATCCTGCGCTGAAACTCGCCGAAATTTATATGGAAGGCCGTATGCAGGTCGTCGAGGGCGACATCTACGACTTTCTGGCGCTGGTTAAAAGCAACACGCTAAGCGAGGCGCTGTCCTTCGGCATGGTGTGGCGTGGTATGGCCCGCATCATCGCCGCCCGCATCAGGATGCATCTGCCGGTAAACCACAACAAGAGCAACGTCGCCCATCACTATGATCTGAGCGCCAAGCTGTTCGACATCTTCCTTGATGAGGACTGGCAATATTCCTGCGCCTATTTCAATCCGCCGGGCATCAGCCTTTATGAGGCGCAGGTCGCCAAGAAGCGGCACATCGCCGCCAAGCTGATGACGGAGCCGGGCCAGAGCGTACTGGAGATCGGATCCGGCTGGGGCGGCATGGCGATGTATATTGCCGAAAGTGCGGGTGCCGATGTGACCGGGATCACGCTCAGCGAGGAGCAACTGCGCGTTTCCCGCGACCGTGCAGCAAAACGTGGGCTTGCCGGCAATGTTCGTTTCGAATTGCAGGACTACCGTTACCTGCCTGCCTCGAAGAAATTCGACCGTATCGTCTCGGTCGGCATGTTCGAACATGTCGGGCCGACCCATTACCGCGATTATTTCGACAAGGTGGCGGAGGTTCTGGACGACAAGGGCGTAATGGTGTTGCATTCCATCGGCCAGCCCAGTCCGGCACTGGCGACCAATCCCTTCATCGAAAAATATATTTTCCCCGGTGGTTACATCCCCTCGCTCGCTGAGGTGCTGCCAGCCATCCAGAAGTCGGGGCTGCTGGTGAAGGATATCGAAATCCTGCCCATGCATTATGCGCATACGCTGCGGCACTGGCGCGAACGTTTCGTGGCGCGCAAGGCAGAGGCCGTAGCACTTTATGACGAACGTTTCTTCCGCATGTGGGAATTTTATCTGGCGGGGTCCGAAATGGCCTTTACCCACGAAAATTTCCATATTTTCCAGATCCAGCTCGCCAAGGATCGCGACGCCGTTCCGCATAATCGCGACTACATTGCCCGCAACGAGGAAAAGCTGCTGGAGTTCGAAAAGACGCGGCCGCCGCTTGAGAAGGTTATGTTCTAAGGCTTGTCCATTCGCCACCGTCATGCCGGACCTGATCCGGCCTCCAGTCGGCCCAAGTCCTCGGGCTGAAAGAAGGCTTCCTGCCGCGCAGACGCGCGACGGCTGAATTCCGGCTCAGGGCCGGAATGACGGAAGAGCTAATCGCCGCCTTCTCGCGCTGGTTAATGGAATGGAAACGGAATCCCTCTAATTCTACGCTTACCTGTTTGTATTGCGTTTCCTGGGGTTATTTTCATGTTCAAGCCATCAGCGGCCGTCGCCGCTTGTGTTTTATCGCTTTTTGCCGTCGGTAACGCCCATGCCGATGGCTGGTTTTCCGGCGACTGGTATTTGAAGCTCGGCGGTTCGGGTTTTTCTGCGCCGAAATATCAGGGCGACAACAAGAACGAATTCGGCTTTTCGCCCATCATTTCTCTCGGCCGTCAGGGTCAGGGCGCGCGTTTCACGTCGCGCAACGACAGCGCCTCGATCTCGCTGCTGGACAATGGCCCGATCAGCATGGGTCTTGCGGGAAAGCTGGTTTCTCCGCGTGACCAGAAGGATTCGGCCGATCTGAAAGGCATGACCCGCATCAAGCGCGGCGGCGAGCTTGGCGGTTTCGCCGAGGCTTATCCCACCGACTGGCTGCGTATTCGCGGCGAAGCCCGTCAGGGCATCCGCAGCCATAGCGGCGTGGTCGCCGACCTCTCGGCCGACGTCTTCACCGATATCGCCCCCGGTATCCAGATTTCCGCCGGCCCGCGCGCCACATGGGTCAGCAGCAAATACAATGAACGCTATTACGGCGTAAGCGCCGCGCAAACAGCGGCCGGCGCGCCATCGCCCTACAGCCCCGGCGGCGGCCTGCATTCCGCCGGCGTTGGCGCCGCCATCACCTGGAAGGTCACGGAAGCCGCTGAAGTTGGTTCCTTCGCCGAATATCGCCGCCTGACGGGCGATGCCGCCGACAGCTCGCTGGTGCGTGAGCGCGGCTCCAAGAACCAGTTCGTCGTCGGCGTCCAGGCAAGCTACAAATTCGGCTTCACGCTGCCCTGAGGCGAGGCGAATATGCCCACCCCAAGCCCCGCCGCGAAAGCGTTGCGGGGCTTTTTTGTGGCTACGGCCAAGTGCTGAAATCGATTCCGATTCGCCTGCCGATGCTGTAGAACCATCCCCATGGTTCACCACAGCGATTTGTCAGACCGCGTCTCCGACGCACCATCCAACAACTGGGTCTATCGGATTTTGCCGAGACCCCTCTGGCCCTATGCGCAGCTGGCAAGATGGGACCGCCCCATCGGCTGGCAATTGCTGATGTGGCCGTGTTTCTGGTCCGCAGCACTCGCGGCCAATGCCGCGGTAGCAAGCGGCGGTTTTTCCTGGGGCACGCTGATCTGGCATCTGGCGCTGTTTTTCATCGGATCGGTGGCGATGCGCGGTGCAGGCTGCACCTATAACGATCTTGCGGACCACAAGATCGACATGGCCGTTGCGCGCACGCGCTCGCGGCCGCTGCCATCTGGTCGCGTGAGCAGGGCGCAGGCGAAGGTCTTCATCGTGTTGCAGGCTCTCGCCGGACTCGTGGTGCTGTTGCAGTTCAACGGATTTGCGATTGCCACCGGCATATTCTCGCTGGTCTTCGTGGCAATCTATCCCTTCGCCAAGCGCTTCACCAACTGGCCGCAATTTTTTCTCGGCCTTGCCTTTTCCTGGGGTGCGCTGATGGGCTGGGCCGGGCAGTTCGGGTCCATCGCCTGGCCTGCTGTCCTGCTTTATGTCGGCTCCATCGCCTGGACGATCGGTTATGATACAATCTACGCCCATCAGGACAAGGAAGACGACACGGCTGTGGGCATCGGTTCAACTGCGCTGCTGTTTGGAGACAACACACATCGCTGGCTGGTTTTTCTTTATGGCACAGCCCTTGTCATGATCGCCCTGTCCTTCTGGGGAGCGGGCGTTAACCTGATCGCCTATAGCGGCCTTGCCGCCGCCGCCATCATGCTTTTCCGGCAGGTCTGGGTGCTCGATATCGACGACGTGGCGCAATGCCTTGTGCTGTTTAAATCCAACAACCGCGTCGGCGTGCTGATTTTCGCCGGTCTCATTCTGCCGCTTCTGTTGGCGTGAGGTCGTTGAAAGGCAAGATGCAAAAAAGCCCGGCCGCGATATCCGCGCCGGGCTTTTTATTGTTTTGTCTGAAGATTATCAGCTGCGGGCGATGATTTCCTTGCCCTCGATCTTCATGCTCATGCCGAGAGAACCGGTGGAGCGGCGCACGAGGAAGCGCGGGCGACGATCCGCGAAATAGGAGTGCCGGCGACGGGGGCGGCTGTTCTTGGTGCGCACCTTGCCGAGATGTTCTTCCAGCGGACGGGCAACGCCATCAGCCTCCACCATCAGCATCGGAATACGATAGGCCTCGGACCAGCTGCGCCAGTCGGCGGCGATGTCGCAAAGATCATGGGCGACGAGAAGCGGAACGCAAAGTTCCGGATCGTCGTGGTGAAGCTCCAGCGTCACCGTCACCTGTCCATCACCATGGTCGATGGCGCGGGCGGCAACGCCCTTGAAAGCGCGGGCTGGCAGGGCGAAGGACAAAGGCAGGCCGGAAGAGGACAGGACCTTTCGCAGAACGGCGCCCCGTTCATCGAGCGTGACGGCAACATCGGTTGCGCCATTGCCCCTGCCATAGGTGACCTGTTGCGGAAAACGTGCCGGGTCGAGTCTGAGTGTGGCGACGGCCCAGTCGGGCTTCAGAACGGTCTTGGTCATGTTTATTCTACCCTTGTTTTACCTGAGAGCCGGTTTCCGGTCTTCTCATCGGGACTTTTCGTCCTCTGATGTCAGGAGAATATCCGCCGCATGTTCGAGACTGCTTAAAAATCGCGGTTAAGAAAACTTTGCATTCCCAAATGGTTAGCAAAACCCACCGTGGCATGGTTTCGCTGAGGTAAAGCCGATTGAGACAATGCGATTTTTCTCAGTCCCGAAACTGTGCTCTTTCAAGCTCCGGGCAAGGCGCGTCATGCACAGTCGCGCCAAGGCCTGCCGTGCGTCCGGATGGAGGTGTGGTGGGCGAATTCAAAACCGGAGCCGGCCGTATCCAGCGTGATGCGCGGTGCTCCAGGGGGCATTCGCATGGTATCGACTTTTCTGAGCTACGACCTCATCAACCGCGATATGAAGGCAAGCATTTCACGCGTGTCGCAGCAGGGGATCGTCGAGCGGCAGACGAAATATTACAAGGAAAACATCGGCAATGTAAAAAGCGTCGACGAGTTCCTCAATAACTACCAGCTCTATTCCTATGCCATGGATGCCTTCGGTCTCGGCGAGATGACCTACGCCAAGGCCTTCATGAAGAAGGTGCTGGAAAGCGACCTGAACGACCAGAACAGCTTTGCCAACAAGCTGACCGATGAACGTTATCGCGAGTTTGCCGCATCCTTCAACTTCACGCAGTCCACCACCACGGTGCAGACGGAGGCGCAGCTCGACAAGATGATCGGGCTTTACGACACCTCGATCACCAATCTCGATGACAGCCTGTCCGAAGAAACCCGTTATTATAAGGCTATCATCGGAACGGTCACGAACGTGGACCAGCTGCTTCAGAACGATAGAACCCGCGCCTACATCTTCGAGGTCTTCAGCATTGATGAGAAGACCTACAGCTATTCGCACATCAAGGGATTGATGACGAGCGATATCGATGACCCGAACAGCTATCTGAACCAGAAGTTCGGCGCGGCCTATTCCGCTGCCGTGGAAAAGCTTACGACCAAGGGCAATATCGAGTTGCATGGGGATGTGACGGATCGGATAACGGCCATCGATACCGCGCTGGCTGATACCACGCTGACCGCCGAACAGCGAACCGCCCTTGAAACAGAGAAAACCACCCGGCAGGATCAGCTCACCCAGCTTGAAGCCGTGCTGCCGCCGAAGGACCAGTGGGCGGCGACCCTTGCCTCCATCACGGCGGAGCAGACCCAGCTCTCGAATACCGTCTCGCAATATAATACGATGGCGCAGATGGCCCAGGCTTTCGAATTTGCCAATGACGGTACCGTTGCGGCCGGCCAGGCGCAGACGGCCGACAACGTCAAGATCCTGACCCAGGCCTATGTCGGCAGTGCCCCGCGTGTGACCCCGACAGTTGCCACCTTGAACAGGGATTATTTCGAATCGAAGATCGGTTCGATCAAGACCGTCGATGAGTTAATGGCAGACCCGCGTCTGGTGAATTACATCAAGGTCGCATTCGACCTGAATGACTTGACCATAGTCAATGCGACGATCGAGAACATTTTGACCAGCGATCTCAGCGATCCCAACAACTATATCGCCAAGTTCGGCAATGGCGACAAACGTTACATCGCATTGCGCGAAGCGTTCAATTTCAAGGGGGATGGAACGCTGCCGGACGGTACGGCACCACAGACGACGACCCAGACCGTTACCACGACCAACGGGTACATGAACCATTATAACGACAAGGACGAAGCCGCTGACGAAAACGCTTTGAAGCTGTTCAAGAGCGATATTGCCAACGTCAAATCCGTTGCGGACTTCCTGGAAAGCAGCGCGGTTTACACCTATGCGCTCAAGGCGGTCGGCCTCGATCCGACGAAGGTGAATATTGCGGACGTTCGTAGAGCCTTGACCAGCGACCTGCTGGACAAGAAGAGCTACGTTTATGCGCTGAAAGACGACCGTTACGTCAAACTCGCGGAACTCTTCAACTTCAAGTCTGACGGATCGCCAGGCTCTCCGGTTCTTGCGCAGTCCGAACTTGAAATTCAGAGCATGTCGGTCGACTACATCAAGAAGAAATCAGCCTTCGGAACAGACCAGGAAAAGGAAGCCGCCAAGAAGGAGGCGGAATTTTTCCGTTCGGAGCTACAGAAGGTCAAGACGCTCAGCGATTTTCTGGGGAATGATCGCCTGACGAAATTCGCGATGGAATCGCTTGGCATCGACCCGACGAAGGTCACCAAGGACCAGCTGCAAAAAATGTTCACGTCCAATCTGGATGACAAGGACAGCTATCTCAACAAGGAGATGGACCCGGCTTTTCGCCGTCTCGTCACCGCGTTCAATTTCGATACGGACGGTAATATCCTGCGCGAGGATCGAAGCTCTATCCAGACGCGTCGCGGCCTCTACGAGACGCTGGACAATTATCTGACGCAGACGCTGGAGACGCAGGCAGGTGAAGAAAATGCGGGCGTGCGTCTGGCGCTCTATTTCAAGCGAATGGCGGCGGGAACAACGTCCTATTACTCCATTCTTGCCGACACCGCGATCCAGAACTTCATCACGACCACCTTTGGCATTCCCGATGAACTCGGCAATGCCGGGGTCGATACACAGGTGGCGATGATGAAGAAATATTTCGACATCGAGGACTTCCAGGACCCCGATAAGGTCAAGAAGCTGATCGCCCGTTTTACCATCATGTACGACGACAAGCAGAACACCACCAACCCGATCATGATGCTGTTCAACGGCAGCGGCTCGGTGGGCATCAGCGGCGACACGCTGCTGGCTGTCGCATCGCTGCGTGCGCGGTAGGCTGGAAAGCGAAGACGGACGATGGAAAGGCCGAGCTTACCCGGTTAAGGCGTCTCACACGCCCGCATTTGCACGCCCATTCACCAGCCCGGCAGCATGTGCCCGGCGCGCAGGCGCGGCATCTTCGGGTAGGTCTTCACATCGTTATCCAGCTCATCGGCGACGTTCATCGGAGAGATGTTGTCGAGGCAGGCGGTGATGTGGTCTGTAATGGCGTTCACCAGGGAGGGCGACAGGCCGGGCCGTTTCATCAGGCCGATCTGGACCGGCGGCAGCGGTGGGAAACCGTCCGAGGCGGTCAAAACCTTCATGCCGGTACGCAGCGCCGATTCTGGAAGCACGGAAACCGCCATGCCTGCCAGCACGGCGGCGGCAACCACGGTGGAAGACCAGCTGGTGAACAGCACCTGATAATCCCGCCCGTCGGCATCGAGCGCCGAGCAGGCAAGTTGGCGCCAGTGACAGTCGCGCCGGCCGACAGCCAGCGGCACTGGCGCATCATCCTTCAGCGGATGGTTCGCGGAGGTGACCCAGCAGAGTGGCTCGGTGCGCACGACATCGGATGAGCGGGCGCGGGGATTGTGGGTGACGAGTGCTATATCCAGCTCGCCGCGCGCCATTTTTTCGGCAAGGCTCACCGAAGGTTCGCAGACGATGTAAAGCTCGACATTCGGATGCGTCTTGGCGAAACGCCCGATGATCTCTGGCATGTAGCGGTCGGCATAGTCGTCCGGGGTGCCGATGCGCAACGTGCCCTCTAGCCTGTTGTCATCGAAGGCCGCAATCGCCTCGTTGTTAAGGCGAATGATGCGGCGGGCATAATTCATCAGTTTCTCGCCCTCGGCCGTCAGGCGGTTGCCGCGCCCGTCCTTTGCAAAGAGCTGTTTGCCGATCCGCTCCTCAAGTCGCCGCATCTGCATGGATACGGCGGATTGCGTCTTGAAAACGCGCTCAGCGGCCTTGGTAAAGCTGCCGGTATCGACAATGGCGATGAAGGTGTGCAGCTGGTCTATGTCGAGAGGTGCGGACATTGATACTCATCCATCAGAATGATTGATGTCTCACATTAGAAACATTCGTTGGACTGATCAATAGTCTTGCGACATTTTGACACCCAGCAAATCAATCTCAACCCCGGGGCGGGCACATCGTCAGGCCCCCAACCCAAGGCAGCTTCCCGCGCACGGTGCGTCGGGAGCGGTGCCGCATCGTGCCGTTACGGAAGGATCATTGTTATGCGCACGGCAGAACGGAAAATGGAACTGGAATTCGCAACCGGCCAGCAGAGCGACACCCTGCGTCGCATCGCTTTCGGTGTTGCTTCCACCGTGAAAACGTTTGTGCAGCGCATCTACAATCGTATCGTCGCAAATGGTCTCACGGAGCTTGACGATCGTCTGCTCGCCGATATCGGGCTGGCGCGCTCGGATGTGACCAACGCGCTCAATACCGGCTTGCTCGAAGATCCTACCGCCCATCTGACCCGCGCCGCACGCACGCGCTCAGTCACGCGGTTCAAGACGCTCTAGGCTTGTGTTCGTGCAATTCCGGCGTACCTCCAGACGCCGGGATTGCTCGCGAACCGAAAAGGTTTTCCCCGCAGGGTGATTTGCCAATAACCCTGCCTTTGCCCGGTGTCAGGCCCCTCGGCCGCACCGGGTTTTTTTATGGCAACGCCTTGCCTGTCTTGCGCATTGTCCGGACATAAAGCCGCTGCGCAGTTTCAGCTGAATGTTTTAATACTGATATTCATCGAATACTGGAAGCACCGATCCACCCCAGCGGCCGTTATAGAGCGCAAGCAGGTCTTCGGCGAGCGTGGTCTTCTTGGCAAGGACCTCGTCCAGCGATGACAGGAACACGGTTTCGTCTTGGCCTTCGCCGTTCAGCCGGTTGCGGTTCTTGAGGCCGGTGCGGGAAATGTCGAGCACCTCGCGGGCGAAACCGAGAAGCGGCTTGCCAGCGATCTCCGCCGCCAGCCCCTTGGCCGGCACGGTATTGCGAAGGGCGATGACCTCATCGAAACTCCAGCCGGCTGTCAGCGCATCGGCTGCGTCAAGCGCTTCCTGATTATAGAGAAGGCCGACCCAGAAAGCGGGCAGGGCACAGATGCGTCTCCATGGGCCGCCATCGGCACCACGCATTTCCAGAAAGCGCTTCAGGCGCACATCGGGGAACAGCGTGGAGAGATGGTTCGTCCAGTCACCCATGGTCGGTTCCCATTCGGCGATTTCACCCTTTAACGCCCCGTTCATGAACTGACGGAAGGTGACATGGGTGCAATCGTGATACTTGCCGTCGCGCACGATGAAATACATCGGCACATCCAGCGCCCATTCGACATAATCCTTGAAGCCGAAATCGTCATTGAAGGTGAAGGGCAGCACGCCGGAGCGGCGATTGTCGGTATCGCGCCAGATATCGCCGCGCCAGGAAAGCAGGCCGTTCGGCTTGCCTTCGGTAAAGGGCGAGGAAGCAAACAGTGCGGTTGCCAGCGACTGGAGCTTCATGGAAACGCGCATCTTCTGGCGCATATCCGCTTCGGAAGAGAAGTCGAGGTTAACCTGAATGGTGCAGGTACGGTACATCATGTCGAGACCCTTGGTCCCGACCTTCGGCATGTAGCGCGTCATGATCGCGTAGCGCGATTTCGGCATGCGCGGTGTTTCGTCATAGCTCCACAGCGGGCTGCCGCCAATGCCGAGAAAACGGATGCCCATCGGCTCCGCCACTTCGCGCAGGGTCGCCAGATGCTGGTTGGATTCCTTGCAGGTCTGATGCAGGTTCTCGAGCGGGGCACCTGACAGTTCGAACTGGCCGCCCGGCTCGATGGAAATGGCGCCCATGCCGTGCTGTTCGCCCAGTCCGATGATGTTTTCACCATCCATGATCGGCTCCCAGCCGAGCTTTTCCTGCATGCCCTTCAGCAGAGCGGAAATGCTGGCCTCGCCGAAATAGGGAACCGGCCGGTTGCCCTCGCGGAAAAAGGCGAATTTCTCGTGCTCGGTGCCAATGCGGAAGTCGGCTTCAGCTCTGCAACCGCCGGCCAGATAATCTGTAAGCTCCGTGACGGAGGAGAGGGGTGTCTGGTCGGTCGTATCGCGTGCCATGGCTTACCTTGTTATGACGTCTCTGTTGCGGCGAGGCATATGTGTGGCAGATAGAGCCGGATCGTATCCGGAGGCAAATGAATTTCTTTTAAAGATGCATGAAGCGCAATGGTTCAGCGCATGTCGCGTAAAACTGTGCAGCGGTTTTGCGATAAAGACATGTGCCAGATAGGTCAATTCCAGTCGCCGATCGATGCCTGAATGACCGCAAGGGCTGCGACCGCAGCCGTATCGGCCCTGAGGATACGCGGCCCGAGCGGGATGGGGGTGACGAAGGCAAGGCTGCGCAGCAACTCTCTTTCCTCTTCGGAAAACCCGCCTTCCGGGCCGACCAGAAGAGCGATTTTGCGTTCCTTGATGGATTGCAGGACAGGCAGCGGATTTTGCCCCGCGTCGCCCTCGTCGCAATAGATGATCCGTCGATCCCGGGGCCAGGTCTCGAGCATGTCTTTCAGTTTCACCGGCTCGGCCACGTCAGGCAACGACAGGATGCCGCATTGCTCGGCGGCCTCGATGGCATTGGCGCGCAGCTTTTCGGTATTGTGGATCTTGCCCTGCACATGCTGGGTCATCACCGGCTGCAAAAGACCGGCCCCCATCTCGACCGCCTTCTGCACCAGATAATCCATGCGTCCGACTTTCAGCGGCGCAAACAGGTAGTGCAGATCCGATGCCGGCGGCTGGGGCCGTGTCTGTTCCAGAGGGATGAGGGTGATCTTCTTGCGGCTCGGAAAGGAGAGCCTCGCCTTCCATTCCCCGTCGCGGCCGTTGAACAGCAGGATTTCCGCGCCATCGGTCATGCGCAGCACATTGGCGAGATAATTGAACTGTTCGGTCGTCGCTTCCTGCGCCGCGCCCGCAACAAGCGGGGTTTCGACGAACAGGCGTTGCATCCGGAAATTTGCGCGCATGGGACTTTTCGGTTTCAGCGTCAGAGAAAGAGGAAGGACATAAGCCAATATAACAGTGCTGCAAGCGTAGCACTTGCGGGAACGGTCACCAGCCAGGCGGCGATGATGGTCATGAAGTGGGATCGCCGGACGAGATAACGGCGGCGTATCTCCGAAGGATTGTCCAGATATCGATCGGCCCGGCGGATTTGACTGGTGCCGGCCTGGACGAGTTCCTGCCGCCGTCGAGACGCCTGCGTGTACCATTCGCGGAAGAAGCCGACGCCAAACACGGCGCCGATCGCCGTATGGGTGGTGCTGACCGGCAGGCCGAAGCGTGATGCGACGAGAACCGTCAGCGCCGTAGCCACGGAAACGCAGAAAGCGCGCATCGGGTTGAGCTTGGTGATCTGTTCACCGACAAGGCGGATGAGGCGCGGGCCATAGAGAAGGATACCGCAGGAAAGCCCGAATGCGCCGACCAGCATCACCCAGAGCGGCGCGCGGGCGGACGTCTCCACCGCCTCGTCGTGCAGTGCCCGCACGATTGCCACCACCGGGCCGATGGCGTTCGAAACGTCATTTGCCCCATGCGCGAAGGACATGAGGCCAGCCGCAAGAACGAGCGGCCACTGAAACAGCGTTCGAAGCGACTGGTTGCGGTTTTCCAATCCCACCGATTGTTTGCGGATGATCGGCACGCACAGCCGCCAGGCGACGAGGCCGGTCAAAAGCCCGATGCCGCTTGCATGGCCAAGCGAGACATGCACGATCTGCCTCAGCCCCACCCAGATGAGATAAGCGGTGAAGACCCCGGTCATGATGCCGATCAGAACAGGAACCCAACGCTTCGCGGCGTCGATCTTGTCCTCCCGGTAGATGATGAATTCCTTGATGAAGGCAAGGAGGGCGATGGCGATGGCCGCACTTATAAAGGGCGCTAGAACCCAGGCAAAGGCGATGCTGCCAAGCGACAGCCAGTCGACTGCCCGGATGCCATAGGCCGCCATTCCAGCCCCCGCAACGCCGCCAACCACCGTGTGGGTGGTGGAAATCGGCGCTTTCGTCCAGGTCGAGATATTGACGAGAAGACCGGCGGCGAGAAGGGCCGACAACATAGCCCAGGAAAACACGGTGCGGTCGGGAATGGTCTGGATGTTGATGATGCCGCTGGAAATGGTCTCGACGACGTTGCCGCCGGTGATCAAGGCACCCGCGATTTCGCAGATGGCGGCGATGATGAGTGCCGCTGCAAGCGGCATCGCCTTGGCGCCGACCGCCGGGCCGACATTGTTTGTCACATCGTTTGCGCCGATGTTGATTGCCATATAGGCGCCGATGGCAACGGCTGCGATAATGATGACGGCGCCCGCCGTGCCCGTGACGAAGGCGCCGGCAAATATCGCCGCCAGAACAACGAACATCACCCCCGCACCAAGGCCGGCAAGCTGCTGCGTGACGTGCAGCGTCGCCTCTTCGACACGGGTGATCTTCTCGAGATCCTTGTCGAGCGTCGGCTTCATGTTCGGTGGCGGCTTTATTGCCATTCAGACCTCGTTCGCCAGCATTCCCATTCGTCCGGCAATGTCGCGGGCTGAAGGCAATTTACAGAAAGACTGTTACATCTCGCACATCTTTCCAAAATGAAAGACAGTAAAAGCCATGTTGGAAAAACAAACTGCAGATTGCCACTATTCGGGCGTGGACGCTATTTCGAAAGCGCCATCCGCTTGTCGAAAGTGAGCATGAGCGCTTTCAGTTCCGGCTCATTGACCCGTTTGGCGGCCTCTTCTGGAGTAACCCATTCAAGCCGTCTGGAATCCTTCTCGGGAAAGCTGTCCTGCAGCTCCGCCACTTCGAGCAGATGTACCTGAACCTTGCACAGCACATTGATGCCGCTGTTCAGCTTTTTCTCATACTCATAAAAGCCGAACGGGGCCTTATCCACCCTGCCTTTGACACCGGCTTCCTCGTAGGCTTCCTGTTCGGCAACGGCATGCGCCTTCTTGTTGGCCATGGGCCAGCCTTTGGGAATGACCCAGCGCCCCGTATCCCTGCTTGTCAGCAACAGGACTTCCGGCTCACGATGTTTTTTGGACGATCGATAGCACAGCGCTGCATATTGCTGTCGCGGCGGTCTGCGCAACATCAAACCTACATCTGTCGCCAATCGATTCAAAATCTTCAATCCGTGTGGATCCTTCTTCGCCTGTTAGTCGTAACTGCTAATATAGATATCCTTTATGTCCCGCCAATCCCCTCTCGCGCATAACCCACGATTGTCTTCATGCCGTTGAAGATCGTAGGCAGCAGGGGATGTGGCAGGGGTGCGAACGAAGGCTTTGCCCGGTACGTAACCGTCAGCGACCGATCGCGGAAATACTGCATTTTTTCTGTTTTACGCTATTCAGAACGCAAAACCGCTATGAATTATTGCCGGAACTGCGTTGGCCAGTGTGCAATCCCCAATTCTGGAGACCTTCGATCACACCGTCAGCTTCGGTCGCGCGCGAGAGGAAAAAACGGCTGTCATTGTTCGCCAGCGAAAGAAGCTCCGGCAAGGCATTGCCAACGATCACACCGCGAATACCATTCAACTCGAACATCGCCCGATCATTGCCAGTATCGCCCGCAACCACTGATTCGTCGAGACCAATGTGCAGTTGTCCACATAACCACGCCAATGCCGCACCCTTGTCTGCGGCCTTGGGTAATATGTCGAGGTCGCGGTTGCTGGAATAGACGATCCGCGCATCGATATCCGCCGCAACGAGCGTGTCTTCGATATCACTGAGCGTCTTCTCATCCGCACCATGCAGGAACCAGCTGGATTTGAGGCCATGCTGATAGCGTTCCGCCTGCATGGTCACACCCGGCAGGCCGGCCATGACATCGGCGATCTTTTCCCGGTCGAAACCCGTACCGAGCGAATGCGTATAGGCGCTTTCAAGCTCGCCCCGCTCTCTTGCGTGCAGCATGGTGCCGACCCCGCCGATAATGTAGTCGGGCCTCGGCAAAGGGACGTCTTCCAAAAGGGCGAGCTGGTCATCGACCAGCCTGCCGCTGTTGAAGACCAGAACCGGGCGAAGATCGTCCGGCAGCGAATGCCAGAAATCGCGGAACCGGCGCGTAGCGGCGTTATCGCCGACGACGGTTCCGTCGAGATCGGTGGAAAACAGGCGAAGCGGTTTCAATCGCCGTCGTTCCATGGCTCTGCCCAATCGGATTCTTCCAGAACCGGCATCAGCGGCCTGCCTTCCACCAGCGCCAGCAATTGCTGCGCGATTCCCGTCCAGGTGAAAAGGCTGCGCGCCTTGTGCGCCCCCATGCGGGAAAGCCGCCCATACAGCCGCTCGTGCTTGAACGGCTTCATCATGGTGATGCCAAGGTCTTCCTTATCGAAAGGATCGGCAAACAGCGCGTGGCGGCCGTAGCTGACGGCGCGGAACAGCCCGCCGTGGATGGTTACCACGGTCGGAGTTCCGCTCGCCATCGCCTCGATTGCGGTCATGCCGAATGGCTCGTAACGGCTCGACAGAACGAAAAGATCGGCTGCCCGGTAGATATCAGGCAAATCCTCGTCCTCGACATAGCCGGAAAACGCCACCTTGTCCTCCAGCCCGAGCGATTTGACCCGCTCTTTCAGCTGATTGAGAATGGTGGTTTCCTGCTCGTCCATATTCTCGCCGCCGACGGCCAGATGAAGGCGGGCTTCCGGTTCGCGCGCCGCAAGAACCGAGAAGCCGTCGATCAAAAGGTCGTAACCCTTGTTGGTGGCAAGGCGTCCAAGCGCCAGCACCACCTTGCCCTCGAAACCGAAACGTTGGCGGATCATTTGCCGCGTCGCATCCGAGACGGGGAAGAATCGGTTGTCGTCATAACCCGGCGGGATCATGTGGATGTGCTTGCGCTTCAGACCGTAATCTTCGATCAGCACGTCGAGTTGCACCGGCGTCGTCGCAATCACCATGTCGCAACTGCGATAGATGATGAGTTCGTGCTGGATACGTTCCTTGAAATTGAACTCAAGTTCGAAGGTATCGGCCTTTTCCGGGTAATCGGTTTCCATCTGGCGTTTTTTCCAGAGGCCGAGCGAATGGGGCGTGTGCAAATGCGGGACTTTCAGCGCCTCGGAAAGCCGCTGCCCGGCAACGCCCGCATCCCAGTAGTGGCTGTTGATGAAAGAGTAGTTGAGGTTGTTTTTCTTGATGAAGCGCAACGCGTTTTCGCACCATTCCATCAGGTGGCGGTGCAGATATTCCTTGGGAATGAAATCGCGCCCGCCGCAGGGAATGCGCACCACACGGACGCGCTCGTCAACCTCGTCGAATTCCGGCTGGTCTTCGAAGCGGCGGGTATAGAGATCAACGGTATAACCGAGCTGGCCGAGTTTGCGTGCAAGCTCAAGCACATAAACCACTTGTCCCCCGGTGTCCGCTGCGCCGAGTGGCGGGTGCGCGGCGACATAGCCATGCGTCGATATGAGAGCTATCCTTGGATAGCGTTCAGTTTCGCTCGTGGTCGTCATGGGTCCCATCTTGGTAAATTTTTCCAATTAACCCCAGAAAAAGACCAAAGAGGACAAAAGGTTCCATAAAATCTGAAGAAAAGCGATGCCGCATTTCGTCTGAAGCTGTTTTCAGGCGTTGCGCTGCTGTTGTCGCAGGCGTGAAATCCGGTCCCATTCCCTTGCCTGATGCGCCTTGGATGTGGTGTCCACGATGAAATCGATATGGGTTTCCGCCGCAGCCCTTGCCCCTGCCGCATTACCGCCCGCAATGGCCTCGTGGATGGCGATATGCTGTCTCAGCACCTCGTCATGCGCACCTGCGACGCTGAATATGAGATGGCGGTTATAGAAGATGTCGTCGCTCAGGAGCCGGTAGCAGGACCGCAATGTGTGCATCAGCACGATATTATGTGCCGCCTCGCCGATGGCGTTGTGAAATTCCACATCGCTTGCAAGTTCTTCTTCGAAGCGGCCAGCCTCATGGGCCTCCCGCATTTTTTCGACGATAGCCGCAAGGTTGCGCCTGTCCGGTTCCGTCGCCCGCTGTGCCGCAAGTTCGGCGGTCATGCCTTCGATATATCGGCGATACTCCAGAAAATCCCGCGTGGCGCGGCTGTGGCGTGTGATCAGCGCGCTCAAGGGATCGGAAAAGACCGGACCGACAATATCGGCCACGTAAGTCCCACCGCCGTGCCGGCTGGTGAGAAGGCCGCGCGTTTCGAGTTCCTTAAGCGCTTCCCGCAGGATTGGCCGCGAGACATCGAGCTTCTGCGCCAGTTCACGCTCGCCGGGCAGCCGGTCGCCATCCCGCAATATGCCGTCGAGGATCAGCTCCTCGAAACGTAAGATCACCTCCTGCGATGTGCGGCTGTGCTCTATTCGGGCGAACAGTGTTTCGTCCATCGCAACATTCTCCGGCGAAGTCCCGCCCCGTATTCGATGGGGCAAATTATCAGCGAAGCATCGCACTGGTCAAATATTCTGTCCAGTTCTGCCGTAAGCTCTGCGCCATGCCTGCGGCAACACGGCACCTGCCTTTTTAAACTGGCTTTTGTTAAAGCACCCGCACAGGGTGGTAATGGCGGGTTTTCTCCGTCAGGTGCATCAAAACAATTACATCTGCTTCGATTGCGGTGTCGTCATCGCGATGGATGTTCTAGAAAACCGGCGAAACAGGCGGGGACGATATCGCTATGGCCAAGGGTAGATTTGCTTTCGCAAGCGCGCCGGAAAGATCGCTGGCTCTCGGCGAGGTTCATGCGCGGCCGACCGTGCTTCTCGCGCCGTCGCGCATCATCGTCCAGCTTGCCTTCATGATGGATGGCGGTTCTGCCGTACATCACTCGGTCATTGCGGAAATGTCACGTAGCCGGGGTGTCGCGCCGCCGGAACGGGATGCCCGCCACCATGCCATGCCCTGGGGGCAGGGTACGCTGCGCTGGGAGCGGCATACCGAATTCTCGACATGGTTCTGGGATGGCCCCGCGCCGGAAAAATTCGGCGGCGATATTGTCGGCGACCCGTTCGGCGACGGTTTTTCACCACCCGGCTCCCTGATATCAGGCATACGGCTGGAAATCCGTCCAGATGGCGCAACGGCCCCCAATGCGGAGACCATGTTCGAGCCGACGAGCCTCTGTTACAGCGACGTGCGCGACGGGCAGGCGGCGATCCTCACCGATTTCCGTCAGGATCGCGACGGGTTGACGCAGATATTGGTGGTCGACCGTGGCTTGAGCGATTACAGCCGCGGTGCGCTGGTGCAGCGGCTGCTGGATATCGAGACCTATCGCACGCTCGCCATGCTCGGACTGCCGATGGCGCAGACGCTGTCGCCGGAAATCCGTCGCATCGAAGATGGCCTGACGGGAATCACCCAGCGCATGAAAAACGGCGCGCGCGACGAAGCCGATGCGCTGCTGGCGGAGATGACCCGGCTTGCGGCGGAACTGGAAGCCAATGCCGCGCTCAGCCTCTATCGTTTTGGCGCCAGCCGCGCCTATGACGGCATCGTGCGTGAACGTATTCGCGCGCTTGCCGAAACGCCGGTTCAGGGGCACGAGACCATGGGCAGCTTTCTGGAAAGGCGTCTGGCGCCCGCCATGCGCACCTGCCAGTCGGTCGAGGAGCGGCAGGCCAACCTGTCGCGCAAGCTCTATCGCGCCACGGCACTCGTCAGAAGCTGGATCGACGTGGAACTGGAACGGCAGAACACGGTGCTCCTGAACACCATGAACAAGCGCGCCGCCATGCAGCTTCGCCTGCAGCAGACGGTGGAAGGCCTGTCCGTCGCCGCCATCTCCTATTACGTCGTCGGATTGATCGGTTATCTCACCAAGGCGATCAGCCACGACGTGCTGCCGGTTGATCCCGCCGTGGTCACCGGTCTTTCCGTTCCCTTTGCCGTGCTCGGCGTCTGGTGGGTGGTGCGCCGCATTCGCCGCTCCCATGTCGAGGGCGGGCACTGAATACCGGCGTCAATCATGCTCCCAATAGGGTGAGGGGCCGTAAAGTCCGGCGAGATAGTCGATGAACAGCCGCACCTTCGCGGGCAGGAACTGGCGGCTTGGATAGACCGCCGACAGCGTGACGTTTCGCGATCCCTCATAGCTGGATAGAACCTGCACCAGCCGGCCGGCGCGCAATTCGTGGCCGATATCCCAGGTGGAGCGCAACGCAATTCCAAGCCCCGATATCACCGCCTCGCGGATCACTTCGCTGGAATTGGTGACCAGCATGCCTTCCGGGCGGATGCTGAGCGCCCCGCCCGGTCCTTCCAGTCGCCAGATATCGTTGTTGTGGGCCGGCAGGCAGCGGTGCTTCTTAAGGTCCTCGATCGTCGCCGGCATGCCGTGGGCAGTGACATATTCCGCCGAGGCGCATAGCACGCGGCGCACCGGCGCCAGCCGGCGGGCGACGAGGCTGGAGGAATTGAGATCGGCGATGCGGATCGCCAGATCGTAACCGCCTTCGATGATATCGATGAATTCGTCGCTGAGCACCAGATTGACGGACAGGTCCGGGTGGCGCTCCATGAACGTCTTCAGATGCGGCGCAATATGCATGCGACCGAAGGAGGTGGGAGCTGAGATTTTCAGCGTGCCGTTGACGGTGTTAGCGCGCCCAGACACGAAATCCTCGGCATCCTCCAGCCCTTCCAGCACGGCAAGTACCCGTTCGTAAAAGCCCTGGCCCGCTTCGGTCAGTGAGATCTGCCTTGTCGTGCGCTGGAACAGCCGTGCGCCGAGCTTTTCTTCCAGCCGCTTGATGCGCTTGGAAATAACAGCGGGCGAATAACCAAGCTCCTTGGCGGCAAGTGACATGCTGCCGGAGGCGGCAACGGTTGCGAAGACCTCCAGATCGCCCAGATTTGTCACAGTTGCCTCCCGATTATTTCCAGAACGGAAAAAATCCTTAGCATTTGATTGCGCTCCTTCAAAGTGGTAAAGAAACAATACCACTTGGCAAGACGTGCATGGAGGAGGGGGCGGTGACGCAGCCGATCAAGTTTCTGGAGCCGCGTGCGGCGGTTTTATCGAGCCGTGACCGCATCATATCCGATCTGAAGGATATCCTGGCCGAGGACTGTCTCGTGCACGAGCCGCGTGAGCTCGTGCCTTTCGAGACCGACGCTTTCGTCTCCTACCGCCGCCTGCCGCTGGCCGTCGCCTTGCCGAAGACCACCGAAGAGGTCGCAGCGGTACTGAAATATTGTCACCGTTACGGCATTCCTGTCGTGCCGCGCGGCGCGGGCACCTCGCTTTCCGGCGGCGCCATTCCGCAGGAAGATGCGGTGGTGATCGGCCTTTCGAAGATGTCCGCGATCCTCGAACTCGATTTTTACAATCGCACGGCAAGGGTACAGGCGGGCGTCACCAATCTCTCCATTTCCGATGCGGCCGGTGCGGAAGGCTTCTTTTATGCGCCGGACCCAAGTTCGCAGCTTGCCTGCACCATCGGCGGCAATGTCGGCATGAATTCCGGCGGTGCGCACTGCCTGAAATACGGTGTCACCACCAATAATCTGCTCGGCGTAAAAATGGTGCTTGTCGATGGCACGGTGCTGGAGCTGGGCGGCAAGCATCTTGACGCCGCCGGTTACGATCTTCTCGCCCTCGTTTGCGGTTCGGAAGGCCAGCTCGGCATCGTCACCGAGGCGACGGTGCGGCTCATTGCCAAGCCGGAGGGCGCGCGCCCGGTGCTGTTTGGTTTCGAAACTTCCGAAGAAGCTGGCTCCTGCGTGGCCGATATCATCGGCGCGGGCATCATTCCTGTCGCCATCGAATTCATGGACAAGCCGGCAATCGAGATTTGCGAGGCCTTCGCCAAGGCCGGATATCCGCTGGATGTCGGCGCGCTGCTGATCGTCGAGGTCGAAGGCTCGGAGGCGGAAATGGACGCCATGCTGGCCGATATTGTCGCCATTGCGAAAAAACACGGCGTGAAGACGGTCAGGGAATGCCAGTCGGCCATGGAGGCCGCGGCGATCTGGAAGGGCCGGAAATCCGCTTTCGGCGCAACGGGCCGCATCGCGGACTATATCTGCATGGATGGCACGGTGCCGCTTTCCCAGCTTTCCTATGTGCTGAAAAAAACAAGCGAAATCACCGACCGCCTCGGCCTTCGCGTCGCCAATGTCTTTCATGCGGGCGATGGCAACATGCATCCGCTGATCCTGTTCAACGCCAACGATCCGCAAGACGCCGCCCGGGCCGAAGAGGCGGGCAATGAAATCCTGAAGCTCTGCGTCGATGCGGGCGGTTGCCTCACCGGCGAACACGGTGTCGGCATCGAAAAACGCGACCTGATGCGGCACCAATATGCCGAGGCTGATCTTGCCCAGCAGATGGCGGTTCGTGCTGCTTTTGACGAGGGCTGGTTGATGAACCCTTCCAAGGTGTTTCCGCTGGAGGGGAGGGGATGATGTACTTTAGCTTTGTAGCCTTGGTGGGTGCGGCTCACCCCTCCGTGCCCGGCAGGGCAGAGGAGGGTATCTCTTGCTCGGAGCGCACCCCATGCTGACCCCCTATGCAGAAACCCAGGTCGCCGACATCATCCGCGACCACACAACCCGAAAAACCCCGCTGAAAATCATCGGCGGCAACACCCGCTCCGGTTTCGGCAATGCGGTCGAGGCAGATGAAACGCTTTCCTCCCGCGCAATGTCTGGCATCATCGCCTACAACCCCGCCGAAATGGTGATGACGGTTAAAGCAGGCACACCGCTCGCCACCGTCGAGGCCGCCCTTGCGGAAAACCGGCAGATGATGGCCTTCGAGCCGATGGACCACCGCCCGATCATGGGAACCACAGGCGAACCGACCATCGGCGGCGTCTTTGCTGCCAATGTTTCCGGCCCGCGCCGTTATGTGGCTGGTGCGGCGCGTGACAGCCTGCTCGGCATCCGTTTCGTCAATGGAAAGGCGGAAGTCATCAAGGCGGGTGGCCGGGTAATGAAGAATGTCACCGGGCTAGATCTTTCGAAGCTTCTGGCGGGTTCACACGGCACGCTCGGTTTTCTCACGGAAGTAACCTTCCGCGTGTTGCCGAAACCGCCAGCGGAAAAAACCGTGGTTGTCTGCGGTCTGGACGACGAGGCCGCGACGCGGATCATGGCGGCGGCGATGGCGATGAGCGTCGAGGTTTCCGGTGCGGCCCATCTGCCGGAAAGCGTTCGCTCCCATTTCATCGCAGGCGCGCTGCCGGAAGGTCCGGCGACAATCCTGCGGCTGGAAGGGCTCGGGGCTTCCGTCGAGGCGCGCGCGGCGAAACTCCTTTCCGTCATGGATAGGGTTGGCCCATGGGCGCTGCTGGAAGGCGAGGAGAGTGCTGTTTTATGGCGGCAGGTGCGGAATGTCGCGCCCTATGCCGGGCAAGATGCCAAACCGCTCTGGAAAGTCTCGGTCGCGCCGAGCGAAGGCCACAGGCTGGTTGCTGCCTTGCGCATGGAAGCGGGCATCGATGCCTTTTATGACTGGCAGGGTGGTCTCATCTGGATGCAGATGGAGGCGGACCCGGAAGCGGAATTGCTGCGCGGTGCCATCCGCGCGCTCGGCGGCGGGCACGCCACCTTGATGCGGGCGACCGACGCGGTGCGCGCCACCGCGCCGGCATTCGAACCGCGCCCGGCGGCGGAGGCCATATTGTCTGCGCGCATCAGGGAAAAGCTCGATCCGGCGGGCATCTTCAATCCTGGCAAGATGGGAAGGGCCGTCTGAACCATGCAAACATCCTTCACGCCCGAGCAGCTGGCTGATCCGCATGTGGCGGAATCCGAAAAAATCCTGCGCAAATGTGTGCATTGCGGCTTCTGCACCGCCACATGTCCCACCTATGTCACGCTTGGCAATGAGCTGGACAGTCCGCGCGGCCGCATCTACCTCATCAAGGACATGCTGGAAAATAGCCGCCCGGCGGACCGCGAAGTCGTCACCCATATCGACCGCTGCCTGTCCTGCCTTGCCTGCACCACCACCTGTCCGTCCGGCGTGGATTACATGCATCTGGTCGATCACGCCCGCGCCCATATCGAACAAACCTATAAACGTCCCTTCATGGACCGCCTGACCCGCAATCTTCTGGCTGCGGTTCTACCTTATCCCGGTCGCTTCCGGCTGGCCTTGCATCTGGCACGGATCACGCGACCCTTCGCCGGTGTGCTCGCGAAGTTTCCCGCGCTGAAACCGCTGCAATCCATGCTCGCTCTCGCCCCGGCTTCCGTGCCCGCCGTTTCAGCTTCTGCCCGTCCGGGTGAACGGTCAGCCGAAGGTGAAAAGCGTGGACGTGTCGCCATTCTTACCGGCTGCGCCCAGCCGGTGCTTGACCCTGGTATCAACGAGGCGACGCTGCGTCTTCTGGCGCGGCTTGGCGTCGAGGTTGTCGTGCCGAAGGGGGAAGGCTGCTGCGGATCGCTGGTGCATCATATGGGGCGCGAGGCCGAGGCGCTCGCCGCCGCCCGCCGCAATGTCGATGTATGGATGCGTGAAATGGAAAATGGCGGCCTCGATGCCGTCATCATCACCGCATCCGGCTGCGGCACGACCATCAAGGACTACGGCCATATGCTGCGGCTTGATCCGGCCTATGCGGACAAAGCCGCACGGGTATCGGCACTCGCGAAGGACATCACCGAATATCTTGCCACGCTCGACCTGCCGCAAAAGGAAAGCCAGGGCCTAACGGTTGCCTATCATTCGGCCTGCTCCATGCAGCATGGCCAGAAGATCACCATGGCACCGAAGCAATTGCTGAAAGCGGCTGGTTTTACCGTCCGCGATCCGGCGGAAGGGCACCTCTGCTGCGGGTCGGCCGGAACCTATAACATCATGCAGCCGGAGATCTCAGGAAAGCTGAAGGCGCGCAAGGTGAGGAACATCGAGGCCACACGCGCGGATGTCATTGCCACCGGCAATATCGGCTGCATCACGCAGATCGCGACTGGCACGGAAATGCCGATCCTGCACACGGTCGAGCTGCTGGACTGGGCTTATGGCGGACCGAAACCCGCGAGGCTTTTGGCTTAGAGCGCCGTTCGCTTGTAAGGGCCATGGGACCCGACACAAGTTTCGGGCCGGTGCGTCGTTCGCTCTGCTCATCCTGTGTTTGTCACAGGATCCAGTCAGCCCAAGTTTTGGGCTTGAAGGCCTCTTCTCGCCGCGCAGACGCGTGTCGGATGGATCTCTGTGACAAGCACAGGAGTGAGGTTTGAGGGTAGCTTGGCACCTGTCGGAAAGCGCCCTCTATTGCCATCCCAGCTTTAGAACTTGTAGGCCACGCCGAAGTTCACCGCATTGGTCATGATATCGGTTTTCAGCTTGCCGCCATTGTCGATATCCACGTCGATAAAGGAGTAGGTGCCTTTATATTCCACGAAGGTCGACCAGTTGTCGGTTATGCGGTAGCTGAGGCCGGCCTGCGCCTGCAGGGTTGCGCCACCGAACTGGTATTCGAAGGTTTTGCCGGAAGCCCGGGTAACCTCCACATGCGGCACGTTGATGCCAACGCCCGCGCCCACGTAAGGCGTCAGGCGCCAGGTCTCCAGCGGGAAACGATAGAGCGCGTTCAGCGTCAAAAGGTTCAGGCCGTCGGTGAACTCGAAATGCGACCAGCCGGAACGCGCCAGCGTCTGGTCGTCGGCATAGACCTTGTCATGGGTGTAATCGAGCGAGATGCCGAGATTGTTGAGCTGGCCTTCCTCGAACCAGTACGTGCCGCGCACCCCCCAATAGGCCGGGCTCGAAAATGACTTGCCTTCCCACCCCGCCCGGAAGTCCGTTCCGTCCGAAACCGTGACATCGCTGTGCGGGGCGCTTTGCCAGCCGCCGTAACCGGAAAATTCAAATTCCCCCGCGATTGCGGAAGAGAAGGAAACGCCGCTGAGCAGCAGGGCGCAAAGAATGGAAACGTGGCGCAGCATGGGGAGAATCCAGTTTGGTGTTGAGGAAACACCAAACCGCTTTTTAGTAACATTTAAATGACAGAAACGAAAAACGGGCGGTCAGTTGACCACCCGTTTCAAGGCCGTTCCATCATCCCCCTGAGAGAGGTCCGGCGCCTGGCGTCCCCCGCCAAGTCTCCTTCAATCAATCTAGTAGCGATTGTACCGCTGCGGGACATCAATTCAAGCGCGATCTGCCGTGGTGTGGGCTGCAAGTCCGCGTATTAGCGGCACCGTTGCCGTCATATCACAATGACGGTTGTTCCGACGTTCACACGCTCGTAAAGATCGGTGACATCCTCGTTGCGCATGCGGATGCAGCCTGAGGAATTGTTGCTGCCGATCGTCCAGGGCTGGTTGGTACCGTGGATGCGGTAAAGCGTTGATCCGAGATACATGGCGCGCGCGCCCATCGGATTGGCAGGTCCGCCTTCCATGAAGGCCGGAAGGTAGTGCCCCTTCGTCGCTTCGCGGCTGATCATTTCTTTCGGGGGCGTCCAGCTCGGCCATTCCGCCTTGCGGGTCACTTTGTGCGTTCCGGCCCATTCGAAACCGGGCTTGCCGACGCCGACGCCATAACGACGGGCCTTGCCATCCGCCATGACGAGATAGAGGAAGCGGTTCGGCGTATCGATGACGATGGTGCCGGGCTTCTGAGTGGTCTGGTAGCTCACGATCTGGGGCAGGAATTGCGGGGCGATCTGCGTGCGCACTGGCGCATTCGGGCGAACGGCGGCGTTCTGTACCCGGGCCGGGCGCTGCGAGGTGACGCCGGAGCTTGGGCGCTGTGGCATGGCGGCCTGGCGCTGCTGGAAGAAAGGCTGGCGGGCTGCTGGCGCGCGCGGGTAAACCACGGGCCGCACATTGCCGCCACCAAGCTGCGTTACCCAGGGGGCGGAAAGGTCTGGACTGACGACGACAGGCGGGCGCTCCCGGTAACGCTCACCGGCTGCGGCGGCCGGGGCGGCGAAGGTGGAAACGAGGCTCAGCGCCAGAAAAACGGACTTCATCGTCATCGGGTGGACTCTCTCTGCGGTATGTCGCAACAATAGCAATTGCGGGATCATTCGCCCGCCTTGCCGGCTACGTTCGCACCTTGACGCCAGCGAATCGTAAATGGCTGTTCATTAAAAAGCGCTTGATTAGAAAAAGCTGGATTTAAGGTTAGCGACCCGTTTTGAAACGTGGTGAATGAGTGGTAAGTGCGCGCATCACGCCGGTCACGGGCGGGAGCGAAAAAGGGTGGTTGCGGTATGAACGAGGCGGGACTTGAAACGGGCGCGGATGGCCGCGTGCGGTGTTTCTGGCAGCAGGGACTTGAGGATTACAGCCGCTACCATGACAGAGAATGGGGTTATCCCGTCACCGACGATCGCCGCCTGTTCGAGAAGATATGTCTCGAGGGCTTCCAGTCCGGCCTCTCTTGGCTGACAGTGTTGCGCAAGCGCGAGGCTTTCCGTCTTGCCTTTGCCAATTTCGAATTCGAAAAAGTGGCGGAGTTCGGTGAAGCCGACATTGAGCGCTGTGTTGCGGACAAAGGCATCATCCGTCATCGCGGCAAGATCGTGTCGACCATCAACAATGCCCGTCGCGCCATAGCGCTCCGGGACGAATTCGGTTCGCTTGCCCATTATTTCTGGGGGTTCGAGCCTTCCGCCGCAGAAAGGCCGCAAAGGCTGGACTATGCGACGTTAAGGGCCAACCCCACCAGCGACGCGTCCATTCGTCTTTCCAGGGATTTGAAAAAGCGCGGCTGGACCTTCGTCGGCCCGACGACCGTCTATGCATTCATGCAGGCCATGGGTATGGTCAACGATCATATCGAAGGCTGTCATTGCCGTGAGCCGATCGAGGCCATGCGGCGGGAGTTTGTACGTCCATGAAAGCAAAGTCCCTTCTTCTGGCTTTTGCCATGGCCGTGGCGGCCGTGCCGCATCCATCCCTTGCGGAAAGCCGCAACGTCGACGGCATCTGGCTGGACGACGGCGAAAGGCTCAAGGAGGTTGCCCTGCCGCCCACCGGGCCGTTGAAACTAGATGGCTGGACACGGCGCGGCCGTGGCGATGTCTACCGCCTGAAGGTCAAGGCCGGGCAGACGATGAAGGTCGAGCTTACCTCTTCCAGCGAATTTGTCCTGATGGCGATCTTTGATTTTTCGACGCCGGATCAGGACGCGATCTTTTTCAGCGACTCCGAAGGTAAAATCGCCACGTTGACGCCGAAGGCGGATACCGAATGGCTGATCCGCCCGACGCTTATCCTGGGATCACCGCGTCGCGGGCTCGGCGCGCATTATATCCTGACGGTCAGCACTCAGAAATAACGGCCCGCCGCACATTCAGGCCGTTTGCGTCAGCGCGATCAGGCCGAAGCTCAAGATTCCAAGCAGCACGAGCGAGAGGCTGGCGGCGACGATGACCTTGCCGCCGGCATGGCGAAGGCTGCGAATATCGACCGACAGACCAAGTGCCGCCATCGACATGATGGTGAGGATGTTGGAGAGCGAGGCGAGGGGGCCTAGCAGAACCTCGGGAATAAGGCCGAAGGAACGGGCCATGATCATCAGCACGAAGCAGATGATGAACCACGGAACCATCTGCTGCAACTTCAGCCGGCCCTTGCCGGACTGGCCGTGGATGATGGAGAGGGCAGCAATGACCGGCCCCAGCATCAGGACGCGTATGAGCTTGACGATTGTCCCGGTCTGCACCGCAACGGCGCCGAGCGGGGCGGTGGCGGCTAGCACCTGCGGTACGGCATAGACCGTCAGGCCCGCGAAGATGCCATACTGGGTGGCATCAAGACCGAGAAGCTGCGGCAGAAACGGCATCAGCAGAACGGCGGCGACACCGAGAACGGCTGTAAAAGCAATCGATGCGGCGACATCTTCTGGCTTGGCGCCAATGGCGGGCGCTGCCGCCGCGATCGCCGAATTGCCGCAGATGGAGTTGCCGCAGGCGATAAGGGTTGCGAGTTTGGGTGGCAGCCCCAGCATCCGCCCGGCGGCATAGCTGAAGATCAGCGACAGGGCGACGATGACAGCGATGCCGCCGATCAGCAAACCGCCGGCGCCTTTGAGAATGGCAAGGCTCAAGGATGCGCCAAGAAGCGCCACCGCTATCTCGAGCAGGGTCTTGGCACTGAACTTGATGCCGGCCGAAGCAACCGCTGGCAGCGACACGAGCGAACGCAAAAGCGTACCGATCAGAATAGCCAGCACCAGATCACCGAGCCATGCATGTCCGGCAAGACGCACCTGAAAGCGTTCCGCCAGAATGGCAGCGCAACTGACCGCCGCGCAAAGCAGAATGCCCGGCAGAAGCGGGGTCAGCGAGCGAAAAGAAGACTGGAAGGGATGAGTGAGGGTGCGATGCTGTGCCATGGCCAGACAATGCCGGAATGGCCTGTTTTATTCTATCAAATAATATGGCATATATTATTCGGTAAAATCGAATGAAAAAGCCATGACCTTTGAACAACTCCGCATTTTCATCGCCGTCGCCGAACGCGAGCACCTGACAAGGGCCGCGCAGGCAATCGGTTTGACCGCCTCGGCTGTCAGTTCCGCTATCAAGAACCTCGAGGCATTTTACAATGTCGAGCTGTTCCATCGCGTCGGCCGCAATATCGAATTGACCGAAAGCGGCCGGGTGTTTCTGGGTGAGGCCAGGGCGACGCTGGCGCGTGTGCGCAGCGCCGAACTGATTCTCTCCGAAATGGGCGGTCTGACGCGCGGCGAAATCACCGTCTGCGCCAGCCAGACCATTGCCAGCTACTGGCTGCCGCCGATCCTCATGCAATTCAAGAAGCTTTATCCGGGTGTGACGCTGAAACTCGATATCGGCAATACGAAAACGGTAACTCAGGCCGTGCTCGATGGGCTGGCTGAGGTCGGCTTCATCGAGGGCAAGATCGACGAGCCGGCGCTGATGGTGCAGCCCGTGGTATCCGACAAGCTTCTGGTCGTCACCGGCTCCGCCCACCCCTTCGCCGACGGCCGTTATCTCACCGCCCTCGATATTCTATACGGAACGTCCTGGGTGTTGCGCGAACAGGGTTCCGGCACCCGCTCCGCCTTCGAGGCGGCGGTGCGGCAGATGGGTGTCGACCCGGCAGATCTTTCCGTGATGCTGGAACTGCCCTCCAACGAGGCCGTGGTGATGGCGGCACGCTCCGGCGGCGCGGCGACGGCGGTTTCCGCCTCCGTCGCTTCCCTGTTCTTACGCCAGGGATTGTTGGTCCGCGCCGGAATCGATCTGCCCGCCCGCAATTTTGCTCTGTTGCGCCACAAGGAACGTCACACCAGCCGTGCCGCCATGGAACTGGAACGCCTCAGCCGTGCCGCCTCGGAGGACTACAAGGCCGGTCTTGCCGGTTTGTAGGTCGAAAGGCCGCGCGGCATTATCGGATCGCGGTGCGCGGGCAGAGCCTATCACGTCAGCTCATGCGCAACGACGTGATGAACGATTCGATAGTCCCTGCTTTCCTCTCCCAACGGAGCGAGTGGCCATTCCCATGCGGCGGCCGGCGCGGACAAATCAGCGCCGTGCAGCAAGTCCTCGTGCTGGTGCAGGCTGCCGTCTTTGCCGATAACGTCAAAGGATGTGTCCGTTACCAGGCACACCTTGCAGGGAAGGGCGGCCAGCGCATCCAGATGCGTCTGAATGAGCCTCGGCAAAAGGTCATCAGGCGCGCCGGCAATCTTCTCCCGCTCCAGCTGATGCCGCGCGCCGGTGCCGATCTGTGACAGGAGGTTGGCCGAGACGACGAAATCCAGATAGGGCACCCGCCGCAGGAACTCGAGCGGTTCCGGTTCTTTACCGGCAACGATATCGTCAAAACCGGAAAGATCGCGGTTGACGATGCGCACATTCTTTTTGGAATTGAAGCGCAGTTTCGCCTGCACGCTGGCAAGATGCACCAGATCGACCAGAACCACGGTATCGAACATCGCCACCAGCGCATCGTATGGCACGTCGCGCAGCAGACCCGACCCGAGCACCACCGCCGTCCGTCTCTGTTTGAGTTTTCTCACCGATTGCAGCACAAATTGCTGGCTGTTGTTTTCATGCTCCGCCCATGCTGTTGCGCAGCGATTGGCGCGCGCCCATAGATTGACGGAATAGCGGATATGCGGCCGGAATGGCTTCGGCGTGGCCGCACGCGTGGCGGCATATTGCAGGGCTTCGAGGATCATTGATGCCTAACGGTAAATTTCGCGGCGATGGCCAATTTCCACCACCAGCACGACAAGCTTGTGGTCCTGTATATCGCAGATGATACGGTAATCGCCTACCCGGTAACGCCAGAAGCTGCCGAGTTCTGAGCCTTGCAGGGCGGCACCTGTCTGGCGGGGATTGTCGAGCACCGCTACTCTCTCTTGAAGGAAAGTGCGGATACGCTGACGCGTCTGCGGATCGATTTTCCGCATCTCTTTCTGGACAAGAACATCGTATTCAATTGTCCAGATCACGCCAGAACTCCTCGGCGCTTACTACCTTTGATTCACCGCGCTGGATGCGCCGCGTCGCCTCTTCGGCTAAATAGAGATCTTCCATATCCTCAATATGTTTCTCAATCGCCTCGCGGATATAGTATGCGGACGTACGCCCCGTGCGCTCGGAAAGCGCTTTCAGCCGTTCATAGGTCTCGTCCGGCAGGCGGATGGCAGTCTGTTTGCTCATTGCTTGCGCCCTTTTCGACTAAAATGGGATACATGCATCCCATATAGCATTGTTTGCCCCGTGCGGCCAGTAGAACCAGAGGCTTTGCGGCTTGCCGCACCGGGCTTCATCATCTAATACACCGGCATAATTTCAGGAAAATATCGGATCGGCATCATGAGCGAAAAAGCAAAAAAGCCTCAGAAACTGAAAGCCCGCCTGCCGCGTGGCTTCGTGGACCGTTCTGCTGCCGATATCCATGCCACCAATGAAATGATCGACAAGATCCGCAAGGTCTACGAGCTTTACGGCTTCGATCCCGTGGAAACACCGCTGTTTGAATATACCGATGCGCTCGGCAAATTCCTGCCTGATAGCGACCGTCCGAACGAGGGCGTATTTTCGCTGCAGGATGACGACGACCAGTGGATGAGCCTGCGTTACGATCTCACTGCACCGCTTGCCCGCCATGTCGCGGAAAATTTCAACGAAATCCAGCTGCCCTACCGTACCTATCGCGCCGGTTATGTGTTTCGCAATGAAAAGCCCGGCCCCGGCCGCTTCCGCCAGTTCATGCAGTTCGATGCCGATACGGTCGGTGCTGCCGGTGTGCAGGCCGATGCCGAAATGTGCATGATGATGGCCGATACGCTGGAAGCGCTTGGCATTGCGCGCGGTGACTATGTCATCCGCGTCAACAACCGCAAGGTGCTGGACGGCGTCATGGAGGCCATCGGCCTTGGTGGCGAGGAAAATGCCGGTCGTCGCCTGAACGTGCTGCGCGCCATCGACAAGCTCGACAAGTTCGGCCCTGATGGCGTGAAGCTGCTGCTCGGTCCCGGCCGTAAGGATGAGTCCGGCGATTTCACCAAGGGTGCGGGTCTCGGTGAAGAGCAGATCGAAAAGGTTCTGTTTTTCGTCGGCATCAAGGATTATGCGGAAAGCGCCGATGATCTTGCAAAACTGGTTGCGGGCACATCCAAAGGCGCGGAAGGCGTCGATGAACTGAACATCATCGGCTCTCTGGTTTCCGGTGCCGGTTACGATGCGACGCGTATCAAGATCGATCCCTCCGTCGTGCGCGGTCTCGAATATTACACCGGCCCTGTCTATGAGGCCGAACTGACCTTCGACGTCACCAACGAAAAGGGCGAAAAGGTCGTCTTTGGCTCGGTCGGCGGTGGCGGCCGTTATGATGGTCTCGTCTCTCGCTTCATGGGTCAGCCAGTTCCGGCAACAGGCTTCTCCATCGGCGTTTCCCGTCTGATGACGGCCTTGAAGAACCTCGGCAAACTCGGTCGGGTCAAGCCGCTCGCCCCGGTTCTCATCACCGTCATGGATGGCGATGTGGACAGCATGGGCCGTTACCAGCGCTTCACGCAGGCGCTGCGTGCCGAGGGCATCCGCGCCGAAATGTACCAGGGCAACTGGAAGAAATTCGGCAATCAGCTGAAATATGCCGACCGTCTCGGCTCCCCCATCGCCATCATCCAGGGCGGTGACGAGCGCGCCGAAGGCGTCGTGCAGATCAAGGATCTAATCGAAGGCAAGCGCCTCTCCGGCGAGATCGAGGACAATGCCAGCTGGCGCGAAGCGCGGGTGGCACAGATCACCGCGCCAGAAGCCGAACTGGTGGCGAAGGTTCGCGAGATTCTGGAGCATCATGCAGAGGACGTTCGCCGCGCCGCTGAAGGGCACTGAGGCGATGGCGATCCTCGCGCTCGATCACCTTCAACTGGCGATGCCCGTCGGCCGGGAAGACGAGGCGCGCGCCTTTTATGGCGACCTGCTCGGCTTTGCGGAGCAGGCAAAACCCGCCAATCTGGCGGCGCGGGGCGGATGTTGGTTCTCATCTGGACCGATAAAACTCCACCTCGGCATCGATCAGGATTTCAGACCTGCCAGGAAAGCCCATCCTGCCTTTCTGGTAGACGATCTCAGTATCTTGCGAAAAACACTTGAAACTGCAGGCTACCATGTGGTTGAGGATGAGCCGCTCGAAGGATATCACCGGTTTTATGTCCTTGATCCCTTCGGAAACCGCATCGAAATGATGCAGCCGCTCGAACCGTGACGAAAAGTACCGTTCCATGCCCCTGATCGACATGCCGGAATTTTCCGGAGAGCTACTGGAAGAATTCGCCGCGCGGCGCACAAGTCGTGTGAATACGCCTGTCATCCAGCCTGCCGAACCGTTTCTGGATATGGCGGGCGAGGATTTGCGCCGGCGTATTTTCATGACGGAGAGCGAGACAGGCGAAAGCCTGTGCCTGCGCCCCGAATTCACTATTCCCGTCTGCCTGCGCCATATCGAGACAGCGACGGGTACGCCGAAGCGTTACTCCTATCTGGGCGAGGTCTTCCGCCAGCGCCGGGAGGGTGCGAACGAGTTTTATCAGGCCGGCATCGAGGATCTTGGCGATACCGATATCGCCGCCGCCGATGCCCGCGCCGTGATTGATGCAACCGCCATCCTGAAACGCCTTCTGCCTGGCCGTTCGCTCGCCGTCACGCTGGGCGACCAGCAGGTGTTCGAGGCGGTCGTTGCAGCGCTCGGCCTGCCGCTCGGTTGGCAGAAACGGCTGGTGCAGGCTTTCGGCGATATGGCGCAGCTCGACGCGCTGCTGGAAAGCCTCGTGCACCCCAAGCCCATGACCGGCCTTGACGCGCGGGTCGCTGGACTTCTGGCAACGGGCGAAGAGGCGGTGCTGGTCGATTATCTCGACACGGTAATGCAGAAAACCGGCTATTCCACCAATGCCAGCCGCTCGCCGCAGGAAATCGCCCGCCGTCTGCGGGAAAAGCTGGCGCTTGCCGCCACGCGTCTGCCGGATGAGAGTTTCGAACTGCTCAAGCAGTTTCTGGCCCTGCAGGCGCCCTTGCCGCAGGCCTCGCAAGTTCTGGCCGATTTTGCCGCAAAGGCTAAGCTGAAACTGGACGGTGCGCTTTCCGCTTTCGATAAGCGTGTCGCGGCTCTTGCGAATGCCGGGGTCGATCTCGAAACAGTCAGCTACGGCGCGGCCTTCGGCCGTCCGCTCGATTATTATACTGGCCTCGTTTTCGAGGTGATGGAAGAAGGTAGCGATAGCGTTCTGGCCGGTGGTGGCCGTTTTGACCGACTGCTGACGCTGCTTGGCGCGCAGGAAAAAATACCGGCCGTGGGCTTTTCCCTCTGGCTGGATCGCATCGAAACGGTGCGCGGGAGCGATAAGCCATGATCACCATTGCCTTGCCCTCCAAGGGCCGGATGAAGGAAGACGCCTCCGCCGTTCTGGAACGCGCCGGGCTGAAGGTCGCAGCTGTCGGTAACGACCGGTCCTATCGCGGCCGCATCGAAGGGCGCGACGATATCGAGATTGCCTATCTCTCAGCCTCCGAGATCGCCCGCGAAATTGGTGCTGGCAGCGTGGATTTCGGCGTGACGGGTGAAGACCTAGTGCGAGAGGGGCTGACCAACGCCGATGCGCAGGTGGAATTCTGCGCCCGCCTCGGTTTCGGCCATGCCGATGTCGTTGTCGCCGTGCCGGAAATCTGGCTGGATGTGGACAGCATGGCCGATCTCGGCGATGTGGCCTCGGAATTCCGTGCCCGTCATGGTCGCCGTTTGGCAATCGCAACCAAATACTGGCGGCTGACGCAGCAGTTCTTTTCGCGCCAGCACGGCATTCAGCTTTACCGTATTGTCGAAAGCCTTGGCGCCACCGAAGGTGCTCCGGCGGCAGGGCAGGCGGATATCATCGTCGATATCACCTCCACCGGCTCGACGCTGAAAGCTAACCACCTGAAAATCCTCTCCGACGGCATCATCGTCCGCTCGGAAGCCTGTTTCGTGCGCGCCCGCAAGCCGGACCACGAAGGTGATCCGGCGGTTCAGGAGATCGCGGCGCGAATAAAAGCGGCTGTCTGATAGCATAAAAGAAAAAAGCCGCCGGAGCGATCCGGCGGCTTTTTTCTTGGTCAGCCTATGGGTTCAGGCGCGGGCGGTAACGAAGCCGCGCTTTGCGTCGACGGAGTAGGCGCCTGCACCGAAGGTTGCGAGCAGGATATAGGCGCCGGCAAGGGTGATGTTCTTCATCAGCATGATGCCGTTCAGTGTGTTGATCCAGCCGAGAGCAGGCTCAGGCCAGCCGGGAACGGCAACGGTGCCGCTGTGGAATACGAGGCCGGTGAACACGCAGAATGCTGCAAGCGCCCATGCGGCGATCTTCGTCTGGAAACCGGCGAGAATGGCAAGACCGGCAACGAGTTCGAACAGGCCGGCAAGATAGGCAAGCGCGGTTGCGGCAGGCATGCCGGCGCCCGAGATCATGCCGGCAGTGCCAGCCGGATCGGTGAGTTTGCCGAAGCCGGAATAGATGAAGATGAAGGAAAGCAGAATGCGGGCGATGAGAACGAGAGCGTTCTGGCTGCTGGACATGGAGTATCTCCGGTAAGTGATCGGCGTGTCGCCGGTTAAACTGCAAGGTGATGTCTGGAGATATCAATGACCGAAAATCATGCATCTATAAAGATGAACAATAGAAGACAAATTGTCTTCATTTTGTGAACGACCAACAATGTCGTCCAATAACATTGAGCGCGCATCCCCGTTTGAACGGGACAATTCGACTCGATCTATCTATTTGTTTTAACAAATTTTCCTGACATAAAGCCGCTGCGCAGTTTCTACTGGAAACACGCTAGGCGGCGAAGCGCATATCCTCGAAACGCGGAAACAGGAAGAGCCCCGAAATGCGCCCTTGCTGGCCGATCTCGAAACCCGAGGATTCGCCCATGCAAATAAGCGGCTGCCGCATTGCCGGCAGGGTGAACAGGCCGGTGGAAAAGCAGAAGCGTGAGGGTGCGGCGGAAGCCTGTTCGAAAATTTCGAGCACGCGGTCGTGGTGACCCCGATCATAACAGCGGATCAGGCTGAGCAGGCCGCACTCACCCTGCGGCAGCCCATGCATGAAAGATGCATGTTCGCCAAGCTTGATGACGCCGCTCGAAAGATCGCCGCTCCATTCCTCCGAAATAAAGAAATGCGACAGGGTCTGAGTATCCGGCATGGTTGTCGCGGCCGCAGGCAGAGCATCGTTGCGTCTTGATATTTCGAACAAATCGCGCCCCCGCATGAACATCGCACCAGCGCTGCAATCTCAAGCGTCGCTGCCAAGTTGATTTTTCATCGCCATCCGCATTCGAGCGTGCTTGCCAAGCATCGAACCCCTTCAATGCTTGCATCCCGCCGCGGCACCCTCACGGGCGCTGACTTATAGTTTATTTTCTTCTACCCACAACAACCTGTCAGAGAGAAAATCAAAAATAATATGTATTCCTTCATCGTAATCGCGAAATATATGAAAAAAAGACAACTAAATGTCGTGCTTATAAACTGGAGAGGGCGAAAATCCGCCCCATCGGCAATTGTGATTCGCCTCTATCGGCACCCGATTATTGCACGCGCTGCCAAAAACAAGCCGACTAAAGTTATCGCTGTTTCAAAAAGAGACAATATTTTTTAAGCCCGATCCCGGCAAGTGAAGATATCGCGCCAGCTGTCCCAAGGGGCATGGGCGGCAACGAAAAAGGGCGATCCGAAGACCGCCCTTTCGTATTCCAGTGACAGGACTGATTGGAAGTCCATGCCGCCCGTCTGGCGCGCTTGCGACGCCAGATCACCAAAAGGCATGGGCGGCAACGAAAAAAGGGCGATCCGAAGACCGCCCTTTCGTATTCCAGTGACAGGACTGATTAGAAGTCCATGCCGCCCGTCTGGCGCGGTTGCGACGCCAGATCACCAAAAGGCATGGGCGGCAACGAAAAAAGGGTGATCCGAAGACCGCCCTTTCGTATTCCAGTGACAGGACTGATTAGAAGTCCATGCCGCCCATGCCGCCGCCAGGCATCTGGGGCATTGCCGATTCCTTCTTAGGAAGTTCGGCGATCATGGCTTCGGTGGTGATCAGCAGCGAAGCAACCGAAGCTGCGTTCTGCAGAGCCGTGCGAACAACCTTGACCGGGTCGACGATGCCGAGCTGGATCAGGTCGCCATATTCGCCGGTCTGGGCGTTGTAGCCGTAGTTGTCTTCGTTCCGGTCGAGGATCTTGCCAACAACGATGGAAGCTTCGTCACCTGCGTTTTCTGCAATCTGGCGAACCAGAGACTGCAGAGCCTTGCGGACGATGTTGATGCCGGCTTCCTGGTCGTCGTTCTCACCCTTGACGGTGATCTTCGTGGAAGAACGCAGCAGGGCAACGCCGCCGCCCGGTACGATGCCTTCCTGAACAGCAGCGCGCGTCGCGTTGAGAGCGTCGTCGATGCGGTCCTTCTTTTCCTTCACTTCAACTTCCGTCGAACCGCCAACGCGGATCACGGCAACGCCGCCAGCGAGCTTGGCAAGACGTTCCTGCAGCTTTTCGCGGTCGTAGTCGGAAGTGGTTTCTTCGATCTGCGCCTTGATCTGGGCAACACGGCCTTCGATGTCGGACTTCTGGCCAGCACCGTCAACGATCGTGGTGTTTTCCTTGGAGATCGAAACCTTCTTCGACTTGCCGAGCATGTCGAGGGTAACGCTTTCGAGCTTGATGCCGAGGTCTTCGGAAATGACGGTACCACCGGTCAGGATGGCGATGTCTTCCAGCATGGCCTTGCGGCGGTCGCCGAAGCCAGGAGCCTTGACAGCAGCGATCTTGAGGCCGCCACGCAGCTTGTTGACGACGAGCGTTGCAAGGGCTTCGCCTTCTACGTCTTCAGCGATGATGACGAGCGGCTTGCCGGTCTGAACGACAGCTTCGAGAACAGGCAGCATGGCCTGGAGGTTCGAGAGCTTCTTTTCGTGCAGAAGGATGTATGCGTCTTCGAGGTCCGCAACCATCTTTTCCGGGTTGGTCACGAAGTAAGGCGACAGGTAGCCGCGGTCGAACTGCATGCCTTCGACGACTTCGAGTTCGGTTTCAGCGGTCTTGGCTTCTTCAACGGTGATAACGCCTTCGTTGCCGACGCGCTGCATTGCTTCAGCAATGTCGAGACCGATCTGACGCTCGCCGTTTGCAGAGATCGTGCCGACCTGTGCAACTTCTTCCGAAGTGTTGATCTTCTTGGCCTTGGCCTGAAGGTCCTTGACGACTTCAGCAACAGCCAGATCGATACCGCGCTTGAGGTCCATCGGGTTCATGCCGGCAGCAACTGCCTTTGCACCTTCGCGAACGATGGCCTGGGCCAGAACCGTTGCGGTGGTGGTGCCGTCACCGGCGATGTCGTTGGTCTTGGAGGCAACTTCGCGAACGAGCTGTGCGCCCATGTTCTCGAACTTGTCTTCGAGTTCGATTTCCTTGGCGACCGAAACGCCGTCCTTGGTGATGCGCGGTGCGCCGAAGGACTTGTCGATAACGACGTTACGACCCTTCGGGCCGAGGGTGACCTTCACTGCATCAGCGAGAATGTCGACGCCCTTGAGCATCTTTTCGCGCGCTGTGCGGCCGAATTTGACTTCTTTGGCTGCCATTTTCAAAACTCCTGGTTTCGAATGGCCGGACGGGGTCCGGCTTGAAATTTAAGGAAACGATGGGTGCGGCGAAATCAGCCGATGATACCCATGATGTCGGCTTCCTTCATGATCAGAAGGTCTTCGCCGTCGAGCTTGACTTCGGTGCCCGACCACTTGCCGAACAGGACGCGATCGCCAACCTTGACGTCGAGAGCGACGACCTTGCCGGCCTCATCGCGAGCGCCGGAACCGACGGCGACGATTTCGCCTTCCTGCGGCTTTTCCTTGGCGGTATCGGGAATGATGATGCCGCCCTTGGTCTTTGCTTCGGACTCAACGCGACGAACGACGACGCGATCATGAAGCGGGCGGAAATTGGTGCTTGTCATTGCCTAATCCCTCGATCAAATGACTTCAGGAACCTTTTGAAGGTTCACGTGATGGGTGTTAGCACTCCTCCTGTTGGAGTGCCAGCAAAGCCGAGATAAGGAGGCGTCCCCCCGGAGTCAAGAACGCACTGCCGGAAAAATTTCACGGCCTATGGTTACCAGCGTTCCATGACAGAAAATTTCCACGCTCCGACGGGCGCGGACAAATCGCTCTTTTTCAGGCAACCTTCGTTTTCGGCGTAGAGGGGTTTTATGTTCGGATGGTGGCCGGTGGTCCGGAGGCAGGCCTGGCGCCGCTTTTTTCCTTGCCATCGGCGTCGTGCTTTGCCATGTGACGCACACCCTTTTTTCGCACCCGGAAAGCATATCATGGCCCATCGCATTCTCACCCTCGGCGAAATCACTGATGGGTTCGACGTTGTTCTTTCGGATGTCTGGGGCGTGCTGCATAATGGCGTTAGCGCTTTCCCGGATGCGGCGGTTGCGCTGCACGACGCGCGCAAGGCCGGCAAGACCGTGGTGCTCATCACCAATTCGCCGCGTCCGGCCCCCGGTGTCATCGCCCAGCTTCGCGTTCTCGGCGTGCCGGATGAGGCCTATGACCGCATCATCACATCGGGCGACGTCACCCGCGGCCTGATCGCGGAAGGCCCGAGAAAAGTCTTTCTGCTCGGCCCCGAGCGGGACATGCCGCTGCTGGAAGGTCTCGATGTCGAACGGGTCGGCGAGGCGGAAGCGGAATCCGTCGTCTGCACCGGTTTCTTCGATGACGAGACGGAAACGCCGGAAGATTATACGGAAATGCTGAAAGGCTTCATCGCCCGCAAGGCACCGATGATCTGTGCCAACCCCGATCTGGTGGTAGAGCGCGGCGAGCGCATCATTCCCTGCGCCGGCGCCATGGCCGCATATTACGAACAGCTTGGCGGCGAAGTCCGTATTGCCGGCAAACCGCACGCGCCGATCTATGAAGCCTGCCTTGCGGCGGCGAAAGAAGTGCGCGGCGATTTCCCGAAGGATCGCGTGCTCGCCATTGGCGATGGCATGCCGACGGATGTAAAGGGCGCAATTGCGAGTGGCCTCAACCTTCTTTATATCAGCGGCGGCATTCACGCCGCCGAATATACGCTGAATGGCCAGACGGACGAGGCGCTTCTGAACGCCTATCTGAAGGGGCAGGGCGCGGCTCCCGGCTGGTGGATGCCCCGCCTTGCCTAGGAAACGTCTGGCGTAAGCCGGCGTAAACAATGGATCGACTGCAATGACCGTCTTTCATCGCAATGAAAAAAAGGAGCCGCTGCCTGAAGGCTTGCGCGGCGGCGTCATCGCGATCGGCAATTTCGACGGTGTGCATCGCGGCCACCGCGCCGTTCTGGACCGGGCGCTGGAACTGGCCGAGGCGCGTGGCGTTCCGGCACTGGTGCTGACCTTCGAACCGCATCCCCGTTCCGTCTTCCGCCCCGAAACGCCGGTCTTCCGCCTGACGCCTGCGCCGTTGAAGGCACGTATTCTCGAGGCCATCGGTTTCCGCTCGGTCATCGAATACCCCTTCGACCGCGAGTTTTCGCAGCGCTCGGCGGAAGAGTTCGTCAATTCCATTCTGGTCGACTGGCTGGGCGCCAGCGCCGTCGTCACCGGCTTTGATTTCCATTTCGGCAAGGGCCGCGAAGGTGGCCCGGCATTTCTGATGGCGGCCGGCAAGCGCAACGGCTTCGACGTGACGCTCGTGGATGCCTTTCGCGACGAGGGCGCGGATGTCGTCTCCTCGAGCCGTATCCGCTCGCTTCTGTGCGAAGGAGATGTGGCAGGTGCCGCCGGACAACTCGGGTATCGTTTCACGGTGGAAAGTGAAGTCATCGGCGGCCAGAAGCTGGGGCGAACGCTGGGTTACCCAACGGCCAACATGGCGCTTTCACCCGAAACGGAGCTGAAAGCCGGCATCTATGCCGTGCGGTTCCGCCGCCCCGACGGGGCGATTTACGATGGCGTTGCAAGCTTCGGTTACCGCCCGACGGTCACCGATAACGGTGCGGCCCTTCTGGAAACCTACGTCTTCGATTTTTCCGGTGATCTCTATGGTGAGGTCTGTTCGGTATCCTTCTTCGGGCACCTGCGTGACGAGCTGAAATTTGACGGCTTGGACCCGCTGGTCGCGCAGATCAGGCGGGATGAGGAAGAGGCGCGGGCGATGCTGTCAGGCGTGCGGCCGCTCAGTGAATTGGATGCGAAGATAGCATTTTGAGCGGGCAGATAATCCTGTCCCGGATTGTCGTCGCTTTTCACTTCCTTTTTGCCGGAAAACCGCATAAACAACCGGCCATGTCCCAATACCGGTTGCTGTTTAAAGTTCAGATAGGCCGAATTATTGGCCCGGCCTTCCGCCCGCTCTGAAGAGCCGGAAGGTCCGGGATTTTGGCGCTCGTCATGGCATTTGACATGGCGCTTTCCGTATTTGCCCTCTTTGAAATTGAGACGGCGCGACCGACACGGCGCGCAACAACGGTACAATTATGAGCGACACCGCAGAAAAATTCGACTATTCCTCGACCCTCTATTTGCCGCAGACGGATTTCCCGATGCGTGCCGGCCTGCCGCAGAAAGAACCGGAAACGGTGAAGCGCTGGCAGGAAATGGGGCTGTATAAAAAGCTCCGCGCCTCCGCCGCCGGTCGCGAGAAATTCGTGCTGCATGATGGCCCGCCCTATGCCAACGGCAACATCCACATCGGCCATGCGCTGAACAAGATCCTGAAAGACGTCATCACCCGCTCGTTCCAGATGCGCGGTTACGATGCCAATTACGTGCCCGGCTGGGATTGCCACGGCCTGCCGATCGAATGGAAGATCGAGGAAGCCTACCGCGCCAAGGGCAAGAACAAGGACGAGGTTCCGGTCAACGAATTCCGCAAGGAGTGCCGCGAGTTCGCGGCTGGCTGGATCAAGGTTCAGTCGGAAGAGTTCAAGCGCCTCGGCATCGAGGGTGACTTCGAAAACCCCTACACAACCATGAACTTCCACGCGGAAGCCCGCATCGCCGGCGAACTGCTGAAGATCGCCAAGAGCGGCCAGCTCTATCGCGGTTCCAAACCGATCATGTGGTCGGTTGTCGAGCGCACGGCGCTGGCGGAAGCCGAGGTCGAGTATCACGACGTTGAAAGCGACATGATCTGGGTGAAGTTCCCGGTGAAGGACGCTGCGCCAGCTCTTTCCGGCGTCTCTGTCGTCATCTGGACAACCACGCCGTGGACCATCCCCGGCAACCGCGCCATCGCCTTCTCCTCGCGGGTCGAATATGGCCTGTTCGAAGTCGAAAGCGCGCAGAACGATTTCGGTCCGCAGCCGGGTGAAAAGCTGATCTTCGCCAGAAAGCTTGCCGATGAGGCTGCTGCCAAGGCGAAGGTGACCTTCAAGTTCGTGCGCGATGTGAAAGCTGAAGAACTGGCCGCCATCACCTGCGCCCATCCTTTGGCGTCGCTTGGCTACGATTTCCCGGTTCCGCTTCTCGATGGCGACCACGTCACCGACGATGCAGGCACGGGCTTCGTGCACACCGCGCCGAGCCATGGCCGCGAGGACTTTGACGTCTGGACCGCGCATCAGCGTGAGCTGGAAGCGCGCGGCGTTTCGCCGGCCATCCCGTTCCCTGTTGGCGATGACGGTTTCTATACCGAGGACGCACCCGGTTTCGGCCCGTCTGCCGAAGGCGGCGCGGCCCGCGTCATGGATGATAACGGCAAGAAGGGCGATGCCAACGAGCGCGTCATCAAGGCGCTGATCGCGGCCAACAACCTGTTCGCGCGCGGCCGTCTGAAGCACAGCTATCCGCATAGCTGGCGCTCCAAGAAGCCGGTGATCTTCCGCAACACGCCGCAGTGGTTTGTCTATATGGACAAGGAACTGGGCGACGGCACGACGCTGCGCTCGCGTTCGCTTGATGCCATCGACCAGACCCGTTTCGTTCCGGCATCCGGCCAGAACCGCCTGCGCGCCATGATCGAAGGTCGGCCCGACTGGGTTCTGTCGCGCCAGCGCAGCTGGGGCGTGCCGATCGCGGTCTTCGCCGACGAGCAGGGTGAGGTTCTGGTCGACGAGGCTGTCAACGCCCGCATCCTCGAGGCCTTCGAGGCTGAAGGTGCGGATGCCTGGTTCGCCGAAGGCGCCAAGGAACGTTTCCTCGGCAATGACCATGACCACGCCAAATGGCAGCAGGTCATGGACATCCTCGATGTGTGGTTCGATAGCGGCTGCACCCATACCTTCACGCTGGAAGACCGCCCGGACATGAAGTGGCCGGCGGATGTCTATCTCGAAGGCTCGGACCAGCATCGCGGCTGGTTCCATTCGTCGCTGCTGGAAAGCTGCGCGACGCGTGGCCGCGCGCCCTATAACGCCGTCGTCACCCATGGCTTCACCATGGACGAGCAGGGCCGCAAGCAGTCTAAGTCTCTCGGCAACGTTGTTGCACCACAGGACGTGATGAAAGAGTCCGGCGCGGATATCCTGCGCCTGTGGGTCATGACGACCGATTACTGGGAAGACCAGCGTCTGGGCAAGGCCATCATCCAGACCAACATCGACGCGTATCGCAAGCTGCGCAACACCGTGCGCTGGATGCTCGGCACGCTTGCCCACGACAAGGGCGAGGAGATCGCCTATGCCGATCTTCCGGAACTGGAAAAGCTGGTGCTGCACCGCCTCTCCGAGCTGGATAAGGTCGTGCGCGACGGGTATGACGCCTTCGACTTCAAGAAGATCGCCCGCGCCCTGATCGATTTCGCAAATGTGGAGCTGTCGGCTTTCTACTTCGACATCCGCAAGGACACGCTTTATTGTGACGCGCCGTCGTCGCTGAAGCGCCGTGCATCGCTGTCGGTCATCGCCAAGCTGTTCGATTGCCTCGTCACATGGCTTGCGCCCATGCTGCCCTTCACCACTGAAGAAGCATGGCTTTCGCGCTATCCGGATGCGGAATCGGTGCATCTCGCCCAGTTCCCGGAAATTCCGGCGGAGTGGAACAACGACGCGCTGGAAGCGAAGTGGGAGAAAATCCGCAAGGTCCGCACGGTCGTCACCGGTGCGCTCGAAGTGGAACGTCGTGAAAAGCGTATCGGCTCCTCGCTTGAGGCAGCGCCCGTCGTGCACATTGCCGACGCCGATCTTCTGGCGGCTCTCTCCGGGCAGGATTTTGCCGAAATCTGCATCACCTCGGCCATTTCGGTGGTCGGCGATGAAGGCCCTGCCGATGGCTTCCGCTTGCCGGAGGTCGCAAAGGTCGTGGTCGAGCAGAAGCTGGCGGAAGGCGCAAAATGCGCACGCTCCTGGCGCATCACCACCGATGTCGGTTCCGATCCGGACTATCCGGAGGTTTCGGCCCGTGATGCGGCGGCACTGCGCGAGCTTGCCGCGCTGGGATGATTTAAAGCTGCTGCGCATCGTTCCTGTCGAAAAATCGATTTCGAGTTTCGGGCCGATGCGCGAGGAAAATGGCCGGATGAATTGCGCTTTAGCTCTTCATCCGGTACACCTGCCTGAAAATGGCCGGATTTGCACGGCAATGCGGGCTACCGCCTGCCGAAAGACGATGTCTGGCGCAATGGGACGGACGGCTGGAAGGGTTTTTATGAAGACGATGAAGGCTTTTGGGCAGGATAACGCGCAGGGTTTGAGCATGTTCCGCACGGTTGCAGGTGTAACGGCGATAGGCGTGCTGCTCAGCGCCTGCACGAGCCCGACCTATGGTACGGGCAAGACTGCGGCAGAACAGCTTGTAGACGACCTCGGCAACGCGACTTCGATCACCGGCAACGATCAGGAAAAACGTAACCTGAAATACAGCCCGCGTCCCGGTCTCGTTGTCCCCGCCCAGTCCCGCGCCGAGCAATTGACGACGCCGCAGCAGAACATGGCGAGCCGCGAAAACAACCCGCAATGGGTCGAATCGCCGGAAGAGACCCGTGAACGCCTGCGTGAAGAGGCGGATGCCAATAAGAACAATCCGCATTACCGCTCACCGCTGCTTGCCGGCAACGGCACGGCCGGCCAGATGACCGAAAGCCAGAAATGGGAAGCCTTCCGCAAGGCCAAGGCAGATGCCCAGGGTGGCTCTGTGGTCAACGCCCAGCGCAAGTTCCTGACCGATCCGCCGCAGGAATATCGTAGCGTTCCGCAGGATCAGCTGACTGACCTCGGTGAGCCGGAGCAGAAGAAGGAAAAGCGCCGTAAGAAAGAAGCGGCGATGGCAAACACCGGCAAACCCTGGTGGAACCCCTTCTGATAAAATGAAGGGCTTATGGCCTGCGGGAAAGATTGCATCTCCCGCCGGCTGCTTATTCGTCGAGACGTTTCTCGCGAAAGAATTTCCGCAGAATTTCAGCACTTTCGCTTTCCGCCAGCCCCGAATACACATCAGGCGCGTGGTGGCATGTCGGCTGGCTGAAGAAGCGCACGCCACTATGCACCGCGCCGCCCTTCGGGTCTTCCGCACCGTAATAGAGACGACGGATGCGGGCAAACGAGATCGCCGCCGCGCACATGGTGCAGGGTTCCAGCGTTACATAGAGATCGGCACCGGGCAGGCGTTCCTGTTCCAGCGCCTCGCAGGCCATGCGGATCACGGCGATTTCGGCATGCGCCGTCACATCGTTCAATTCACGGGTGCGATTGCCGGAACGGGCGATGACGCGACCGTCCATAACCAGGACTGCGCCGATCGGAACCTCCTGCCGCTCACCGGCGGCACGGGCTTCCGCCAGCGCCAGTTCCATGAAATGCGTCCTTTCGGCCATTGCGTTTCAATTTCCTCTTAACCCTTGTGCTTGGACCTGATAGGACAGCCCAAACAACAGGCAAACAGCAAATGACTTTTAAAGACAAGCCGAAGAGTGACGGTGGCAAGACTTTTAGCCGCGACAAGAAGCCGAAAGGCCCCGGCAAGCCCGCCGCAGAGCGTGAAAAGAAACCGGTAGAAGCCAAGGCGGCTCCGGTGCAGGAAGCCGTTATGGGCACCAAGCCAGAGCGCATTTCCAAGATCATGGCGCGCGCCGGCGTTGCCTCGCGCCGCGATATCGAGCGCATGATCATGGAAGGCCGCGTGTCGCTGAACGGCGTCAAGCTGGACACTCCGGTGATGAACGCGACTCTTTCTGACAAGATCGAAGTGGATGGCATGCCCATCCGCGGGGCTGAGCGCACGCGCCTGTGGCTTTACCACAAGCCCGCTGGCCTGGTGACGACCAATTCCGACCCGGAAGGCCGCCCGACCGTTTTCGACAATCTGCCGGGTGAATTGCCGCGTGTGCTCTCTATCGGCCGCCTCGACATCAATACCGAAGGCCTGCTGCTGTTGACCAATGATGGCGGTCTCTCCCGCGTGCTGGAACTGCCGACGACCGGCTGGCTGCGCCGCTACCGCGTGCGCGCCCATGGCGAGGTCGATCAGGCAGCACTCGACAAGCTGAAGGAAGGCATTGCCGTCGACGGCGTGCTTTATGGCGCTATCGACGCGACGCTCGACCGCACCCAGGGGCACAACGTCTGGATCACCATGGGTCTGCGCGAAGGCAAGAACCGCGAGATCAAGAACGTGCTCGGCGCGCTCGGCCTTGAGGTCAACCGCCTGATCCGTATCTCCTACGGCCCGTTCCAGCTTGGCGATCTGCCTGAAGGCAAGGTGCTTGAAGTGCGTGGCCGCATGCTGCGTGACCAGCTTGGTCCGCGCCTCATCGAACAATCCGGCGCCAATTTCGACGCGCCGATCTACGATGCGCCTGTCGCCGACGATGAAGAAGAAAATACGCCCAAGCGCGCGCCCCGGTCCGAATGGGCAAAGAGCGACGCGCCGGAAGGCAAGCGGCAGTTCGACAGGGCTGCCGGCAAACCGGAAGATCGCCGGGAAAAGGCGCTCGGCCGTCTCGACACCAAGCGCGGTGACAAGCCAGCTGGCAAGTTCGGTGGCAAACCTGCCGGGAAATTCGGCGCGAAAACCCGTGGCGAAGAGGATGGCGAAGAACGCCGCCCCGCCCGCCCGCCCGCCGGCACCAGCCGCACGGCCAATGTCTGGATGGCGCCCGGCGCAAAGCCCACCCGTGATGGCAAGGAGCGGAAGTTTTCTGCCCGCGCGGAAGCGGAAAGCCTGTTCAAGAAGCCATCCGCCCAGGCGGAAGCGCGCCGCAACGTCGTCAGGCATGCCGATTCCGAGGGCGAGTGGATCCGTTCGGATTCCCCGCGCGAAGAGGAAGGCGGTCGTGGACGTGGCGACGGCCCGCGCGGTGGAAAGAGCTTTGGAGATCGCGGCGGGAAATCCTTCGGTGACCGTCCGTTCCGTGACAAGCCACGTGAAGCGGGAGATCGCCCGCGTGGCGACGGTCCTCGCGGCGAGAAGAGCTTCGGAGATCGCACCGCACGCGGTGGAAAACCGTTTGGCGACCGTCCGTTCCGTGACAAGCCACGTGAGGAGGGTGATCGCCCGCGCAGCGACCGCCCCCGCGGCGAGAAGAGCTTCGGAGATCGCACAGCACGTGGTGAGAAACCTTTCGGTGAGCGTCCGTTCCGCGACAAGCCCCGCGAAGACGGTGATCGCCCACGCGGCGACCGGCCTTTCGGTGACAAGCCAAGAGGCGCAAAACCGGGTGGAAAACCCGGCGGCAGGCCCGCATCGGGCAAGCCTTCTTTTGGAAAACCGGGTGAACGTGGCGAACGTTCGGGTTTTTCAGGCAAGGGCAAAGGCCCCGGTGGCGGTAGCGGCCCCGGCGGCGGCAAACCGGGCGGCAAAGGCCCGGGTGGCAAACCTTCTGGTGGCAGGGGAATGACACGTAATGCGGATCGTAGGCGGTGAGTTCCGCGGCCGAAATCTGGCCGCGCCGAAAACAAATTCCATTCGTCCGACAATCGACAGGACACGGGAAAGCCTCTTCAATATTCTAAGCCACGCCTATCCGGAAAGTCTTGACGGTACGCGCGTTCTGGACGTTTTTGCCGGAACGGGCGCGGTCGGGCTGGAGGCGCTTTCGCGTGGCTGTCGTGTGGCGCTCTTCGTCGAAAACGGCGTTGAGGGCAGGGGGCTGTTGTGGGAAAATATCGATGCGCTGGGGCTGCATGGGCGTGCCCGCATCCTGCGGCGTGACGCGACCAAGCTTGGCGGCGTCAACAATATCGAGCCCTTCGATCTCCTGTTCGCCGATCCGCCCTATGGCCAGGGCCACGGGGAGAAGGCATTTGCCGCTGCCCATGCTGGCGGCTGGCTGGCACCCGGTGCGCTCGCCATTCTGGAAGAGCGCGGCGATGTCGTGGTCAATGTCGAGCCGGTGTTCAAACCGCTCGAAAGCCGCATCTTCGGTGACTCGAAAATGCACTTCTACCGCTACGAGCCCTAGAGCATTTCCAGCAAAAACGGCCCCGGTTTCCGTGTGGAAATGCCGCAAAACAAAGAGTTAGAGTGTTTTCGCGATTTGAAGAAAAGCGAAAACGCTCTGACGGCAGCACTTTCCCGTCACGTCACGGTCTTGTCTTGTTTGCCGAATAGGCAGAGGCTTTGCCGTGGAAAGGGTCTTGGGTATTTGGCATGGAGCAGGGTGTAAACGACAGCGTCACAATGGTTCACGCCGGGCAAGAGGCAATAGATGCCAGCCGCGAGAGCGGTCATGAGCCGACATTCGGCCTGGCGCTCGGCGGCGGTGGCGCACGCGGCATCTGCCACATCAACGTTATCGAGGCATTCGACGAACTAGGCATTCGACCGGTCGCGCTTTCCGGCTCCTCCATCGGCTCCATCATCGCAGCAGGCATGGCGGCCGGCATGAGCGGCAAGGAAATCCGCGAATATACGCTCGAACTCATGGGGCGGAAGGGTTCGGTCGCCAACCGTCTCTGGAGCCTTGGCCCCGCATCCATGCGCCATGCGGTCGATGGCTTTCGTCTTGGCCAGTTCAATCTCGAACTCATTCTGCACGCCTTGATGCCGCAGGCCCTGCCGAAGGATTTTTCCGAACTCGCCATTCCCCTGAAAGTGGTAACCACGGATTATTATGCGCAGACCGAAGTGGTGGTGGAAACCGGCGAGATCATTCAGGCGCTGGCGGCTTCTGCGGCTATTCCGGCTCTATTCATGCCGGTGCGCGTCAACGGCCGCATCATGATCGATGGCGGCATCTTCAATCCCGTGCCCTATGAGCATCTGATGGATCAGGCCGATATCATCGTCGGCATCGATGTGGTTGGCGGCCCTGAAGGTGATGGCACCACCATGCCGAACCGGCTGGACAGCCTGTTCGGCGCCAGTCAGCTGATGATGCAGGCGGCCATTGCCCTGAAACTCAGATTGCGCCCGCCGCATATTTTCCTGCGCCCACCGGTGCACCGTTTTGGCGTGCTGGATTTCCTCAAATCGGAAGAAGTGCTGAACGCTTCCGCCGGGATCAAGGATGATCTGAAACGGCAGATCGAAATGCAGGTGGAACTGTTCCATCGCGGGCAGGGCGTGGAGGCTTGAGCGGTACTCCTTGAGTATTCGCTATGGGCGAGCGCGTGCCGCTTAGTGGGTGACTGCTATTTCACCCTCGTCTTCGTCCTCTTCTTCCTCGCGCTTTTCCACCTTGTTCTTCGGCTTCATCAGTGGCTCGGGCTTCACTTCGCGCACCGGCTTGTTGTGCAGCATCTGCCTGCCGGCGGCGAGCCCTTCCACGGCCTGTAGCTGCAATCTCTCCTCGTCGCGCTCGCGTATGTCGTCGGAAATGGCAAGCGCCCTTTCGCCGTCCATGTCCAACCCTTCCAGAATGCGGCGGCCAAATAGCAGGCCCGATTCCAGCGTCTCGCGGATTTCGTATTCCACGCCCTTTTTCCTGAGATCGAGGGAATGAATGCGGTCATAGGAGCGGGCATAGATGCGCACGCTTGGAAATTCCGACTGGATCATGTCGATGATGCGGTCGGTGACTTCCTTTTTATGGGTGCAGACCGCCACGAGATCGGCGCGCTCTATGCCAGCCGCGATCAACACGTCCTTGCGTGTACCATCGCCAAAAAAGATGCGGAAACCGAAGCGGGAAGCCTGACGTACACGATCGGCCGAACTGTCGATGACAGTCACGTCGCGCCCACCGGCAAGCAGGATTTGCGAGGCGATCTGGCCGAAGCGCGAAAAGCCGATCATCAGCACATCGGCGCCAGCCCCGTCAAAATCCTCGTCCAGCGTGTCCTCATCGGCATCCTCCGCCGTCAGCCGGCGAGAAACCACTGCCAGCAGCGGCGTCAGCGCCATGGAAAGCGTCACGATGGCGACAAGGATGGAAGCCGTCGCCTGCGGAAACAGGCGGGAGGCGGCAGCAGTGGAAAATAGCACGAAACCGAATTCGCCGCCCTGCGCCAGCAGCAGCGCGATACGGCTCGATGCATAACGGGACGAACCGGCGATGCGGCACAGCCCATAGATTACGGCCGCCTTCACAGCCATCATCGCCGGCACGGCGATCAGGATGAGAAGAATGTGCTCGTAGACGATGTTGATGTGCAGCGACATGCCGACAGCCATGAAGAACAGCGCCAGAAACAGCCCGCGAAACGGCTCGATATCGGCTTCCAGCTCGTGCCTATAGGAGGATTCCGACAGCATCAGCCCGGCCAGCAGCGCACCCATGCCCATCGAAAGCCCAACCGCCTCCATGATGGCGGCCGCACCGATGACGACGAAGAGGGCGGCGGCGATCATCACCTCCCGCGCACCCGTGCGGGCGATGATCTGGAACATCGGCGTCAGCAGATAACGCCCGGCCAACACCATGCCCGCCACCGCGACAACGGAGGCGACGAGATCGTAGGCCATTGAATCCGTTGGCACGTCCGGGCGGTTGGAAAGAATGGTGACAAGGGCGAGAAGCGGTACAATGGCGAGATCCTGAAACAGCAGGATCGAGAAGGAGCGGTTGCCATGCCGCGTATTCATGTCGCCATCGTCTTCAAGAATCTGTAACGCAAAGGCGGTGGAGGAGAGTGCAAGGCCGAAACCCGCAACGAGGCTGCCGCGCGCGTCGATCAGCCCGGCCCACCAGGCAATCAACGCCAGCACGCTGCCCGTCACCAGCACCTGCGCCAGCCCCAGCCCTAAAATATCGCGCCGCATCTGCCATATGCGCGATGGCTTGAGTTCGAGGCCGATGATGAAGAGCAGGAAAACCACGCCCAGTTCCGAGACGTTGAAGATATCTTTCGCGTCTGTCACCAGATGCAGGAACGGCCCGATGACGATGCCCGCCACCAGATAACCGAGCACGGTGCCAAGGCCGAGTTTGCGGAAAATCGACGCCGCAATGACAGCGCCGGCCAGAAGCAGCAAGGGTTCGGAAAAGAGAGCGTCGTGCTCGGTCATGCTGGCTGACTTTCGAATATGGTGGCGACAAAGCCTTGTCGATGGAGAAAGCGGCGTTTCGCCCTTGATGCGGGGTTGATGGCACAATAAATGGAACAGGAATGAAAGGCCAACTCATGTCCTCAGAAATAGATTCTTCCAAACTTCTCGATCGCGCCAGCGAGCTTGTCGATCTCGCCCGTGCTGCAGGCGCGGATGAGGCGGATGCCGTCGTCGTCCGCTCTCGCTCGCAATCGGTCGGCGTCCGGCTTGGCAAGGTGGAAAGTACCGAATCCTCCGAAAGCGATGATTTTTCGCTTCGCGTTTTCGTCGGGCGGCGGGTGGCGAGCGTTTCGGCCAATCCCGGCTTCGACCTGAAGACCCTGGCGGAACGGGCGGTGGCCATGGCGAAGGTTTCGCCGGAAGACCCCTTCGCCTGCCTGGCAGACAAGGAACGGCTCGCAACCTCCTACGACGATCTCGAGCTTTTCGATGCGACCGAGGTCTCTACAGATCAATTGCGTGAGGCAGCGCTCGCCTCGGAAGAGGCGGCGCTTGCCGTCAAGGGCGTCAGCAATTCCTCCGGTGCTGGCGCATCGAGCGGCATGGGCGGCCTCGTCCTTGCCACCTCGCACGGTTTTTCCGGCCGCTACATGGGCAGCCGTTTCAGCCGTTCCGTCAGTGTCATCGCCGGCGAGGGCACGAAGATGGAGCGCGACTACGATTTCGACAGCCGCCTCTATTACGCCGATCTGGATGCAGCCGAAGAGATCGGCCGCCGCGCCGGCGAAAAAGTCGTGCGGCGGGTCGGCCCGCGTCAGGTCGATACCGGCAGCAATATTACCGTGGTTTTTGATCCCCGCATCGCGCGCGGTTTCGTCGGCGCCATTGCCGGCGCGATCAATGGCGCTTCCGTTGCCCGCAAGACCAGCTTCCTGCGCGACAGGATGGGGCAGCAGGTTCTGAAAAAGGGCCTTTATCTGACGGACGATCCGCAGATCGTTCGTGGCCCCTCGTCGCGTCCTTTCGATGGCGAGGGTGTCCGGGGCGAGAAGATGACGATGATCGAGGACGGGGTGCTGAAGCATTGGTTCCTCTCTACCTCGGCAGCGCGTGAACTCGGCCTTGAAACCAACGGTCGCGGCGTGCGCGGTGGCACTTCGGTATCGCCGTCCTCAACCAATCTCGCGCTGGAGCCAGGCGATATTTCGCCGGAAGATCTGCTGAGGGACGTCGGAACCGGCTTTTACGTCACCGAACTGATTGGCCATGGCGCCAATATGCTCACGGGTGAATATAGCTGCGGTGCGAGCGGTTTCTGGATCGAGAATGGTGAAAAATCCTTCGCGGTTTCCGAGGTCACCATCGCTTCGAACCTGAAGGACATGTTCATGCGTGTCACGCCGGCTAACGATATCGACCGGAAATATGGTGTCGCAGCACCGACGCTTGCTATCGAAGGCATGACGATCGCGGGCAAGTGAGGCGACCTGCGGGTTGTTTTCGCCAGCACTTTGTGTGCAAGTGCGAAGGGAAAAACAGGCGCGCCGTATGAGGCGCGCGGAAAAGACGGCAAAATGAACGATATGGCTGAGGCCCGCTGGGCTTCCGATCTGAGGCTGGTCCTCGAAGCCGCACGCAAGGCGGGCGAGACGGCCCTCGGTTTCTTCCGCAAGGACCCCGAGGTCTGGTGGAAGAATGGCGGGCTTTCACCGGTCAGCGCGGCCGATTACGCGGCAAACGAAATTCTCGAAACCATCCTGCGTACCGCCCGGCCGGAATATGGCTGGCTGTCGGAAGAGACGGATGACGATACGACAAGGCTGGCCCGCTCCACCGTCTTCGTCATCGATCCCATCGACGGAACGCGCGCCTTCATCGGTGGGCGGGATACCTGGTGCGTCAGCGTCGCCGTGGTGCATGAGGGCCGACCCGTCGTTGCCGCCCTTGTTGCGCCTGCACTCGCAGAGGAATTCACCGCACTTGAAGGCGGCGAAGCGCTGAAGAACGGCAAGCCGATTTCAGCCGCCCGTGAAAACACCGGCGTTTTCCATCTGGCCGCACCTGAAGACGTGATTACGCATCTGCCGGAAGAGGTGCGCAGCACCGTCAAGCGCATTCCGCATGTGCCCTCGCTCGCCTATCGGCTGGCGATGGTGGCGGATGGCCGCATCGATGGAACGCTGGTCAAGGCGAACTCGCACGAGTGGGATCTGGCCGCCGCAGACCTTATCCTCGAAAGGGCAGGCGGCAGTCTGGTCGGACTTGATGGAAAACCCCTGATGTATAATCGCCGCGAGGTAAACCACCCCGCATTGTGCGCTGCAGCAGAATATGCGCTTCCCGCGCTTTTGAAAGCGTTTTCACATCTGTCCGATGGTTGACGTTTGCCCGGAAATCCCGCAGATGAGGGGCTCTCAGAGCTTAAGAAAGAGACAAGACATGACGGAATCTGGCAAACAGAAACAGCTGCTGCACCTTGTGTTCGGCGGCGAACTGGAAAATCTTCAGGATGTTCAGTTCCGGGATTTGAATGCGCTCGATATCGTCGGCATCTATCCTGACTACGCTTCCGCGCTGACCGCGTGGAGATCCAAGGCGCAGATGACTGTTGATAACGCCCATATGCGTTATTTTATCGTGCATATGCACCGTCTTCTCAATCCCGACGATAAAAATTGAGTCCTTTTGCCCGTGCGTTGTAATACTATTGGGTGAAGGCGAGTTTTCCCGTGATTCCTGCCCGGAATGGCAGGCAGGAAATTCGGTTGCGAGAAAACGTGATCGCGCTTTTGTTTCCGATGATAAAAAATGACGCAATTTGAGAAGAAGTAGGCGGCGATAACAACAAAGAACAGGGGCAGGGCATTGCGCGGAATGATCAAGGGCAGAATGTCATGAGCAGCCGTATCGCACGTTTCGCTCTTTCCGGTTACAGGATTGCCGGTATCGCCGCTTATCCGTTTGCACGGCCTTATCTTTCCTATCGGGCCGCAAAGGGCAAGGAAGACAAGCGCCGCCGTCTAGAACGTTTCGGTTACGCCAGCGCGGAGCGCCCCCGTGGCCCGCTCGTCTGGTTCCATGCCGCAAGTGTCGGCGAAACGCTCGCCCTCATTCCGCTGATCCGCGAAATACGCAAGCGCGATATCTTCGTGCTTCTGACCACCGGCACCGTCACCTCGGCCGAGCTGACCCGTACCCGGCTTGGCGATGATGTGATCCACCAATATGTGCCGCTCGACATCAAGATCGCGGTCAACCGTTTCCTCGCCTACTGGGCACCGGATGCCGCCATCACCGCTGAATCGGAAATCTGGCCGGTGACGATGATGGAGCTGGAGCGCCGGCACATTCCGCAGATCCGGGTCAATGCGCGGCTCTCAGACCGTTCCTTCGACCGCTGGAACAACCGGCACGACATTGCGGAATCGCTGTTTTCCAAGCTGGCGCTGGTGGTTGCGCAATCCGATGTCGATGCCGAACGCTTCCGTGATCTCGGCTCCTGGCCGGTGGTGATATCCGGCAACCTCAAGGGCGATACGGATCCGCCGCCTTGCGACGAAGCTCTGCTCGAGCACTATCGCAGGCAGATCGGCACCCGCAAGACATGGGCGGCGATCTCCACCTTCGACGGTGAAGAGAAGGCAGCAGCCACCGTGCATGCGGCGATCAAGTCGCGCAACGGTCAATTGACCATCATCGTGCCGCGCCACCCCGAGCGCGGCGACGACGTGGAAGCCATGCTGAAGGGCATGGGGTTGACCGTGGCGCGCAGAAGTCGCAACGACGTGATCACGCCGGAAACCGATATCTTCCTCGGGGATTCCATTGGCGAAATGGGGCTTTACCTCAGGCTCACCGAACTTGCCTTCGTCGGCCGTTCGCTGACGGCCGAGGGTGGGCAGAACCCGCTGGAGCCGGCAATGCTGGGCTGCGCCGTACTGTCAGGCGCGCATGTACAGAATTTCCGCGAGGCCTATCAGAAGCTGATCCGCGCCGGCGGCGGGCGCATCGTCCGCGATGTCGAGATGCTGGCCAAGGCGGTGCATTACCTCCTGGTCAACGACAATGAACGCTACAAGATGATCGATGCCGGCAACCGGGTCATTCAGGACATGCGCGGCGCGCTTTCCGCCACCGTCAAGGCGCTGGAGCCCTACATCAACCCGCTCACAGTCACCGCCAAGCTGCAACCGCGGAGTGCCATCGGTTCATGGTAGCGGATATGGAGATTGATGCGACCAAATCGATTGCCGCAGTCCTTTTCGACAAGGACGGTACGCTGTTGGGTTATGACGCAAGCTGGGGGCCGGTGAACCGCGAACTTGCGGCGATTGCGGCCAAGGGCGATCCCGTTCTTGCGGACCAGCTTCTCGCCGCCTGCGGCATGGATCCGGTTACCGGGCATGTGGTGCCCGACAGTCTTTTGGCTGCCGGCAATACGGCGGAGATAGCTGCCGGTCTCGTCGCCGCCGGTTCGCCTTGCGATGTCGTGGAGTTGACTGCGCGGCTCGACCGGCTATTCACTGAAGCAGCGGATAAATCCGTGCCGGTGACCGATCTCAAGGCATTTTTCGCAAGGCTCAAGGCACGCGGCTACAAGCTTGGCATCGCCTCCAGCGACAACGAAAAATCCATCCGCCAGACGGCGATCCGTTTCGGTTTCGAAAGCGATGTCGATTTCGTCGCGGGTTATGACAGCGGTTACGGCACGAAGCCGCAACCCGGCATGGTTCTCGGTTTCTGCGACGCGATTGGTCTTGCGCCTGCGCGCGTGGCAGTGGTCGGCGACAATAATCATGATCTGCACATGGCGAGAAATGCCGGCGCAGGATTGCGCATTGCCGTTCTCACCGGAACCGGCTCGCGCGAAAGCCTTGGCGCCGACGCCCATTATTGTTTCGATGATATTACCGCGCTGGAAACCCTGCTTCCGGAACGCGTTGTTTAGGTCATGTCCCCGCAGTGCGCGCCACTTGTCGCACAAGATGGGAAGAGACAAGCTGCGCATGTATAGCCGGGTTTTGCAATTCAGGGTTTTTTCTGGCAAATACCCATGTGACTTATCGAATTTAAGCGCAATGCCGTGGGTGATGCGGCCGGGAGCAGGCATATATGGTTTCTGAAGCGCCGCCTTTCTGGTGGCAGAAAGCAGGCTGGCAAGCCTGGCTGTTATCACCGTTTTCCCTTCTCTACGGCAATATTGCCGGCCGGCGGATGCGCACGGCAAAACGGGCGAGCGTTTCCGTTCCGGTCATCTGCATCGGCAACTTCACCGTTGGTGGTGCCGGAAAGACGCCGACCGCAATGGCAATCGCCCGAGCCGCCACCGCAAAGGGCCTGAAACCCGGTTTCCTGAGCCGTGGTTACGGCGGCACACTTGATGTCACCACCCTCGTCGATCCCGCGCAGCACCGCTCCGCTGATGTCGGCGATGAACCCCTGCTGCTTGCCCGCGAGGCGGTGACGGTCATCTCCCGCAAGCGGGTGGAAGGTGCACATCGGCTGGTGAAGGAGGGCGTGGATCTCATCATCATGGATGATGGCTTCCAGAGCGCACGCCTGACGCTGGATTATGCGTTGGTCGTTATCGATACGGTGCGTGGCATCGGCAACGGCCATCTTGTGCCGGGCGGCCCGGTCCGGGCGCCGCTTGCCGAACAGATGCGGCATATGACCGGACTCTTGAAGGTCGGTAACGGCCATGCGGCCGATCCGCTGGTCAGAACCGCGGCAAAGGCCGCCAAACCGGTTTTCGTCGCGGCGATAAAGCCGCAGGAACCGCAGGATTTCAGGGGAAGGCGCGTGCTGGCCTATGCTGGTATCGCCGATCCCGCCAAGTTTTTCCGAACTGTCGAGGGGCTTGGTGGCGAAATCGTGCTGCAGCGCTCCTTTCCTGACCATCACCATTTCAGCGATGACGAGATCGCCGATCTTCTGCAGGACGCGGATAAGGAAAACTTGCAGCTGGTGACAACGGCCAAGGACGCCGTGCGTCTTAACGGGCACCATGGCCGTGCGGAAGAATTGCTGTGGAACAGCCTGGTGATCGAGGTCGACATGGTGTTCGACGATCCCAATGCGGCCACAACGATCATCGAGACGGCGGTGCGGAACTGCCGCGCCCGTTTGCTGCGAGAAAATGCGCGGACGTCAATTTAGAGCATCTCGTAACGCAAGCCGCCGGGCACTTACCCCCTCATTCCTGTGCTTGTCACAGGAATTGAGCTGCCCTCAGCGCGAAAAGAAGAATTCGCACACGCGGCCATTTCGGGCGTGCTTCCGCGCCTGATCAGGCTGGCAAATTACCAGCCTTGCGCTCTGCCTCCAGTGAGGCGCTGGCATCCACATAGGCTTCCTGCCGGGCGACGCTCCAGTAGCGCAGCTCGTCGACCGGAATGGTCTTGCCGGTGATGGCGCATATGACATGCGAGCCGGTCTGCACGATCCGGAAGTCACCGTCGAGATATTCGATGACGGCGATGCGGTTTCCGCCTCCCTCAAATCTGTTCATCCGTTTTCGTCTCCTGCTATGTCCTGTCAGTGCATCCAGCCCAAAACGGCGTAGCGTTCTCCTGAACAATCCGGATGCTCCAGTCCCTTGAATTTATATCGCTGAGCTACGCCCAAGGCCAGCCCTGCCTGCTGCCCCCGCGGTTAAGGCTCAGCTTCGGCCGAAGAGACGTTCTATATCGGAAAGTTTTAGCTCAATATAGGTCGGACGACCGTGATTGCACTGTCCTGAACCCGGCGTGTTTTCCATCTGCCGTAAAAGCGCGTTCATCTCCTCCGGCCGCATGCGCCGCCCTGAACGCACCGAGCCGTGGCAAGCCATGGTGGCGGCGACATATTCCAGCTTGTTGGCAAGCGTGGAGGCAGCGTCCCATTCAGCGATCTCGTCGGCAAGCTGCCGCACCAGCCCCTGCACGTTCACCTCGCCAAGCATCGCCGGCGTTTCGCGAACCGCGACCGCCCCCGGCCCGAAACGCTCGATGACCAGTCCCAGCGCATCGAAACCAGCCGCATGGTCCATCAGCCTGTCGCAATCCTCTTCGGGAAGGTCGATGATCTCAGGAATGAGCAGCACCTGTGAAGGCGGGCGTCTGGAATGCAGCGCATTGCGCATTTCCTCAAACACCAGCCGTTCATGCGCCGCATGCTGGTCGACGATGACGAGGCCGTCTTCCGTCTGCGCGACGATGTAATTCTGGTGCAACTGCGCCCGCGCGGCGCCGAGCGGATATTGTGACGGTTCCAGCGACGGGCTTGCAGAGGCCTCGTAAACCTCGCGGGGTTCTGCCCGCGCGGTCGGCATGGTGATGTCGGAAAAGCGCGATTGCACGGCCTCGGCAAATTGCATGTTCCCGGAAACGGCAAGCGGTCGGGAAGGCGAGGCCGCGGCGGACCATGTCGCAGCGGCAGACGGTCGGAGATTGGACGGGCTGTAGCCGGGGCGAAAGGCGTTCATCATCTGGCTGGCACCAGTCGTCGCCGCCCTGTCACCGTCACGAGTCAGCGCCTGGCGGATAGCACCGACGATCAGTCCGCGAACGAGGCCGGGATCGCGAAAGCGCACATCTGATTTCGCCGGATGCACGTTCACGTCGACAAAGGCGGGATCGAGCGTCAGGGACAGCACTGCGACCGGATATCGCCCGTGCGGTACGGTTTCGGCATAGGCACCGCGAATGGCGGACAACAGCAATTTGTCCTGCACCGGGCGACCGTTGACGAAGACATATTGATGCGCCGAGTTGCCGCGGTTGAAGGTCGGCACGCCGGCAAAACCGGAGAGCGTTACATCCTCGCGCCCGGCATCGATTTCGATGGCGTTGTCCTTGAACTCGGCACCGAGAATCTGCGCCATGCGGGCAAGGTGATCGTCGCCGGTGGAGGGGATTTCAAGCGTGGAGCGGTCGGTGCCTGACAGCACGAAGCGGATATGCGGAAAGGCAATTGCCATCCGCTTGACGACTTCGGTAATGGCGGCTGCCTCCGCTCGCTCCGTCTTCAGGAATTTCAGCCGTGCGGGCGTCGCGAAAAACAGGTCGCGCACCTCAACGATGGTGCCGGCATTGGCAGCGGCGGGCCGGACCTCGGAGACTTTGCCGCCGGTGACGGAGATCACCGAACCCTGCTCTGCGCCGTGTTGCCGGCTGGTGATGGAAAGCTTGGCAACCGAGCCGATGGAGGGCAGGGCCTCACCGCGAAAGCCAAGCGTGCGGATATCGTCAAGCGTGGTGGATATTTTCGAGGTGCAATGGCGTCGGACCGCAAGCTCCAGATCGGCAGGCGACATGCCGGAGCCGTTATCGGTGATGCGCACCAGTCCCTTGCCACCGCCCGCCGTGGCGATTTCGATGCGCGTTGCGCCCGCGTCGATGGCGTTTTCCACCAGCTCCTTCGTGGCGCTGGAGGGTCTTTCGATGACCTCGCCGGCGGCGATCTGGTTGATGAGGGTTTCTGAAAGCTGCTTGATGGCCATGATCATCATTTTCGCGGATTCGTCACGGCTTCGAAAGCAAAAAACTCAAGTCGTGAAAGTTTGCACATGTTTTGCGGCCTGCCCGGCGTTTGATCATTTCCGTTCAACGTCAGGTTAAGCGTTAATCCGCCTTTAATCGGCCTTGCATATGGTGAGGCGGCTTGAAATGACTGCAGGAACGAGGCCCCCCTTCGCCGGGTGGTGTGACGTCGTATATGGGTGAACGTCATCTTCCCCTCAAGACTGCTTCAAGTAGCGAACCCTGATGTCTCTTTTGCGGAATTTACCGTTTCATCCCGGCATTTGCCTCGGACGATTCCAATAGAAACATAAGCCTGACCCTGAAAACAGGTGGGAGTTTGCAGTTGAGTGATTTGGCGTCCTCCGGCGCGGGCGTTCATACAGTGATGCTTGATGCCCTTTGCGACGCGCTTGGCGCGGCGATCGTCGTTTACGACCGGAACGATCACATCGTTTTCGCAAGCCGGAAGCTTTTGAGTTTTTTTCCACTGCAAGAGGCCGTTATCGGGCCGGGCGCGCGGCTGCGCGACTATCTGAGCGCGCTTTACGATTGTTATCTTCTGGAAGCGGAAAGCCTGTCCGCCAATGCCCGGCAGCTGGGACGCGAGGAATGGATCGGCGAGCGGCTGGCGCTGCACTGGAAGGAAAGGTCTGAAAAAACCGAGCGGCTGAAGGGGGAGCGCTTCCTGCGCTTCGTCATGAACCGCCTGCCTTCCGGGCTGGGCATCAGCGTCGTTGCCGATATTTCCGAACAGAAGAAAAGAGAAGAACAGTGGCGCATCGACCTCGAACGCGTGCAGCTGATCGAAGACATTCTCGACAATCTGCCGTTTCCGGTCCTCGTCAAGGACCGGAACCTCGCCTATGTCGCCGTAAATAAAGCCGCCTGCACCATGGTCGAGACCAGTGCAGAGAGCATTCTCGGCCGCACGGTTTTCGATCTGCATTCGCGCCAGGTCGCAGGCCGGATCGACGCTGCCGATCGCATGGTGCTGGACAGCGGCACGCCGAGCATCCTTCCCGAAAGGGTGAGGCGCGCGAATGGTGAAGAGGTGCTGACGATTACCCGCAAGCAGCGGGTGGGTCGGCCTGGCCGGCATTTTCTGGTCACGACGATGGAGGACGTGACCGCGCTCGCCACCATCGACGCGAACGGCATGCCCGTCATCCCCTCGCTCGAACATGTCGATTTCGTCGCCTCCACCTATGGCAAGGATGAAGATCGCGATTCCGCCGGCGGTCTGCTGAAAAGCAAAGCGGTGCTGGTGGTTTCCGGAAACGGGCGCTTTGCCGAAGCCGCCTGCCACCGGCTGGCCGCGAGCGGCATGGATCATGCCGTGGTGAGGAGCGAGGAAGAACAGCGTAGTTTCATCGATATCGCCGCTTCCGCAGGCGTCGGCATCGATGTCGTCGTCGTCGACGCCCAGATGAGCGTCACATGCCTCGATATCGCGGCCGCGCATGACCTGCCGGTTGTCACCATCGAGGAAGAGGAGATCGATGCTTCGCTGCTGCATTATCTCGCTGTCGGCCTCAAATCGTCTCCGAAGGAAAAATCCTCCGACGAGGACTGGGAGATCATGACCGAAGACCTGCCCAAAATCCTCAAGACCGGCGGCGTCTGCGAGATACTTCTCGTCGAGGACAACAGGGTCAACCAGATCGTCTTCTCACAAATCCTTGAGGGATTGGGGCTGTCCTGGCGGCTTGCCACGTCGGGTGAGGAGGCGTTGCGTCTTTTTGCGGAACAGGCGCCGTCCGTCGTCCTGCTCGACACCACGCTTGGCGATATCGACGGTTTTGAGGTCGCCCGCCGTATGCGTGCACTGGCCGGCGACGAGCGCATTCCCATCGTCGGCGTCATCACCCACGCTTTCGAGGGCGATCTCGACAAATGCCTGGCGGCGGGCATGGAAGACATGCTGCTGAAACCCGTCAGTCCCGATATGGTCGATGCCGTTTTTCTGCGCCTTTTCGGCAAGGATGCCCTGCGGCTGCAAGCCTGAAGCTCCTCCATTTCAGCTTTTTGTGTTCGAGCCGCTGGCATTGCGGAGACGCCGCCGCATTTTCGGTGCGCGGTTCTATGGCTTTTTTAATACTTGCCCTGCATTGTGATCGCGGTCGACACGGGATTCACGAGATGCAGGAATGAAACGGGCAGAGCCGCAGGCGTTGCACGTCAGCCAGAACGAGCTGCAGGCGATGGCTTACAGCGATCCGCTGACGGGGCTTGGCAATCGTTACCGTTTGCGGGACAAGATCCGCATGCTCGCCAGCGAGCGTTCCAGCGATCCCGCGCCCTTCACCGTCGGCATTGCGAATATTGACGGCTTCAAACCCATCAACGATCTTTTCGGCGTGCAGGCGGGCGACGAGATTTTGTGCCAGGTCGCGCATCGGCTGAAGGCTTGCATTCCCGATGGCGCCGCCGTGACGCGCCATGATGGCGACGAGTTCGCCTTCGTGCTGCCGCTGGTATTCGAACGCACCGGCGCAGAGCGCATCGGCAACATGATCAAGGACGTGCTTTCTGCGCCTTACGATCTCGGCGACCGCAACGTCCGGCTTTCCTCCTCTTTCGGTTTTGCCATCTATCCCTTCGCCGGCGATGATTTCGAGGATTTGCTGAAAAGCGCCGAGACTGCGCTTTACCGCTCCAAGCGCCGTGGCCGTGGCCAGATAACGGTCTATTCGCGCGAGATTGCGCAGGAAATGAAGCGCGCCACCCAGCTGGAACAGGCGTTGCGTAACGCCATCATCACCGATGCGATCGACGTGCATTTCCAGCCCATCGTCAGGCTGGAAGAAGCGAAGGTCATCGGTTTCGAGGCACTCGCCCGCTGGAATGACCCCGATCTCGGTTTCGTGTCGCCCGCCGTTTTCGTGCCGCTGGCCGAAGAACGTGGTTTCATCGACGCGCTGTCGGAAGCGCTATTGAGGAAGGCGGCGGAAGCGGCGCTGTTCTGGCCGCGAGAGCTTTTCCTGTCCTTCAACCTGTCGTCCGCGCAATTGATGGACCCCGGCACAGCGGATAATATTCTGTCCATCCTGTCGCGTGTCGGCCTTGATCCGCACCGGCTGGAGCTTGAAATAACCGAAACCGCTGTCATGACTTCCGCCGATACCGCGCAGCGCATCATCAGCGAATTGCAGGGTGCGGGTGTTCGTATCTCTCTTGACGATTTCGGCACCGGCCAGTCGAGCCTTGGCCGCCTGCGCGACTTTACCTTCGACAAGGTCAAGATCGACCGCGCCTTTGTCTCCCGCATCAGCAGCGACCGTCCTTCGGAACATATCATCAAGGCCATCGTCGCCATGTGCGAAGGGCTTGATCTCGAGGTCGTCGCGGAGGGTATCGAGGAGCAGGCGGAAGAGGAAAAACTGCGCGCGCTCGGCTGCGCTATGGGGCAGGGCTATTTTTACGGCCGCCCCGCCGATGCCGCCGCCACGCAGCGTTACCTTCACGAAAACTATCGCGAGATCCTGTCGGATATTCCCTGAGAAATGGAGTGGCCTCGCACATAAGGCTGTAGGGACCTCCCCAACCTCATCCCTGTGACGAGCACAGGAATGAGAAGGCCGCACGCGCCGCGCTTCACAACCGGTAGAGCGGCTCGAACCTGCCCTTCACCTGAATCCCGAGCTCGAATGTCTTTCCATGCTGCGGATTGGCGGCAATGGCGTCGTCGTCAAGATTTTCGCGGGCGGATGTGACGAGAAGGCGCGACGCATCGGGGCCGATGAAGGCCGGGCAGGTCGTCTGTCCCGCTGGCACCAGATAGCGTTCGATGTGGTTGCCGTCGGCATCGTAACGATCGACCGCACCCATCCCCCAGCGGGCGTTCCAGATATGCCCTTCCGCATCGCAGACCGATCCGTCTACGCCACCGTCGATGCCGGCGGTGTCAATGAACACCTCTGCCTTGCCGGTGGGAAGTCCCGTCTCGGCATCGAGCGGCACCTTCATCAGCTCGTTGACCTTGGTGTCGACGTAATATCCGGTCGCGCCATCGGGCGAAAAGCAGATCGAATTTGGAATGCTGACATCGGCAAACAGCTTGGTCACGGTTCCCCTGGCAACGTGGTAGATGCTGCCCGCGCCGATTTGCGCCTTGCGGCCCATGGTGCCGATCCACAGCGCGCCCGAGGGATGCATACGCCCGTCATTGGAGCGGTTGTCGGGCACGTCATTTTCAAGCTCCGCATGCAGCGTCAACACGCCGGTTGCCGTATCGCGAAGGAAAAGGCCGTCATCGGAGGCGATCAATTGCTTGTGGTCGCTGATTTTCGCCAGTGCGCTGCCCATGAAGGGCAGGGCGTGCACCGTTTTGCGGCCGGAAGCGAGATGCAATTCATGCAGTTCGCGCCCGATGATGTTGAACCACCAGGCCGTGCCGGTCGCCGGGTCGAAAGTCGGGCCTTCGCCAAGCGTCATCGGCGTTTCGTCAAGAACACGTCCGGCAAAGGGAAAAACGGTCGCCATGCTTTTATCCTCCAATTGCTGCATCATAGGCCGAAAGTGTGACGATGGCGCGCTCGCGCACCTCCGCAGCCGTCATGCCGGGCTTGTAGAGACTGGTGCCAAGCCCGAAAGCGAGGATGCCGGCGTTGGTATAGTCGGCGAAATTCTTGTCCGAGACGCCACCAACGGCGGCAATGACCAGATCCTTCGGCAGGATCGTCCGGATCGCATTGATGCCGGCCGGGCCGATGATGCTGGCGGGAAAGAACTTCAGCCCCGTTGCTCCGGCTTTTGCGGCAACCAAAGCCTCGGTCGGAGTCAGAACGCCCGGCATCGTCACCATGCCCTTGACGCGCGCGGCGGTGATGACGTCGGCATCGGCGTTGGGGCTGACCATCAGCTTGCCACCGGCGGCGTCCAGCGCACCCACGTCGTCCGTGCTGAGCACGGTGCCGGCGCCGATCAGGCAATCGGCGGGCGCCATCTTCGCGGCGATCTCGATCGAGCGGAACGGATCGGGGGAATTGAGCGGGATTTCGATGGCGCGGAAGCCGGTCTCGATCAGCGCGCCGACGACGCCTTCGGTTTCCTCGGGTTTAAGGCCGCGCAGGATGGCGATCAGCGGATATTTCATGGCGGGGAAGGGGATACGCATGGTGGGTCTTTCGTCCTTGAGCGGGATGGCGAAAAGCGGTAGCGGTTTTCGCCTGGAATTCCGCTCCACTGAATAATCTATGACCAGATGGCATTTGCGGCGGCTAACAACCCGCGCCGAACGGCCTCGTCTGCGTCGATGACAGTATATTGAATCTCAAGGGCTGCGAATGCACCCTCGTAAAGCGCACCGAGCGCGCCAGAGCCGATCAGCACCACCGGCGTGTCCCGCCGTACTGAGGAATGCGCACCGGCGATTTCCAGTCCGATCATGATGCCGGAAAGCTTGGCCTTGGCGTCTGTCGCGGTGAGGCCGTGCAGCAATTGTCCGGAGCGCAGGGTGAACAGACGGTTGGTGGCGAGCTGCGGATTGGCATAGACGTCGCGCACGGCCGCCCTGAATACCTCGTGCTCGCCGGTAAAGGCTTCGGCTTCCGCCACCGCATGGGAAAGGATGGTCTGTTTCGAGATGACCTCGAACAACTCACCGGTCATGAAGGTGGCAAAGCCCGTCACGTCGCTGCCATCCACCGTTACCCATTTGGAATGGGTGCCGGGCATGCAGACCAGCTTCCTGCCGTCACCGGCGGAGCTGAGTGCACCGAGCAATTGCGTTTCTTCGCCACGCATCACATCAGGTGCGTTTTTGTCCCGCTGCGCCAACCCCGGCAGAATGCGGACATCCCGCTCCTGACCCGGCACGCGCACCGCACCATCGAGAACCGCTGAAAGCGATGCAGGCACGTCGATATAACCGGCCTCCACCCAGCCCTGCCGCGCACCCGCCATGCCGCAGATAAGAACAGGCAGTTTTTCCGGTGCGCCGATGGCATCGAGATGCGATTGCAGCACCTCTGTAAAGCCGGTCCGCATGGCCGTCGTCATGCCTTCAGCACTTCTGCGCTCAGCCAGCACCGCGCCGGACCGGCTGAGCAGCCAGAGCCGGAAACTGGTCGTGCCCCAGTCGACGGCGATAAAAGCGGGTTCAGACATTATAACAGGCCTCCGTCTACGATTATGGATTGCGCGGTGATCGCGCTCGATGCCGATGATGCGAGAAACAGGCACGGACCCACCAGATCGGCGGCGACAAGCGTGCGCTTGAGACATTGCCGTGCCGTGGTCGAGGTGACGTCGTCGTCCGTCAGCCACAATTCTTTCTGCCGTTCCGTCACGATCATGCCCGGCAGCAACGTGTTGACGCGGATATTTTCCGGCCCCAACCGTCCGGCCAGGCTTTTCGTCAGGCCGATGATGCCGGCCTTGGCTGCCGCATAAGAAGGAAGCTCGCCCATGTTCAGCAAAAACGAAATCGAGGAGAAATTGATGATGGCTGCGTCTCGCGCCTGCCGTAGATGTGGCAAGGCGGCCTGAACCGTGAAGAACATCTGCTTGAGATTGACGGCCTGATTGGCATCCCAATAGGCTTCTGTGACGGTATCGATGTCGTGGCGGTCGTCCCATGCGGCATTGTTGACGAGCACCTTGATGCCGCCGGTTGCAGCTGCTGCCGCCTCCACGCTCTGCCGGGTCGCCGCAATATCGCGCAGGTCGGTCTTGAAGAAATGGACCGGATGGCGTGCGGCATGAGCAAGCCGCGCAACGAGCGCCACACTCGGCTCTTCGGCGATGTCGATGAACGCGACCCTTGCGCCCTGCGCCGCAAAGGCCTCCACCAGCGATGCCCCGATGCCGGAGCCGCCGCCGGTGACGAGCACGCCCGCGTCCTTGAGGTCAGGGAAATGGGCTTGCATCATCGGCATCGTCTCGTCCAGTGAGGGGCTTGATTGTTCCATTATTTGGAACTAGATTTTACTAAGTGGAATTATTCTCTTGGCCGCAGGCTTATGTCAAGACAGATGACGGTGGATGTTGCCATGCCCGATCACAAAAACCCAAATGACAGCGAGCATGAGGTGGTTCCTGCCTTGGAGCGAAAAAAGGAAAGCGTAACCGGCACGCTTGGTAAGGCCGTCTCGCTTCTGGAGCTTATCGCCCTTGCCGAAAAACCGATGCGCTTCACCGACGTTGTCGAGGCTTGCGGCCAGCCGCGCGGCACGGTGCACCGCCAGCTCGCCCATCTTGTGGCCGAAGGTCTGGTCGATCATGTCGCCGACCAGACCTATGTCGTGGGTCTGAGGCTGCTGCAATTGGCTGCCAAGGCCTGGAGCAGCAATGATCTGCGCAGCATTGCCGCGCCGCATCTGGCGGCATTGCAGGAGGCGACGCAGGAATCCGTGCATCTTGCCGTTCTGAACGGCGGGCAAGTCACCTATCTGGACAAGATGGAGGGCAAGCATACTTTGCGCATGCATTCGCAGGTGGGCAAGACATCCCCCGCCTATTGCACAGGGGTGGGCAAGGCCGCGCTGTCAATGCTTTCCCTTGACGATCTCGCTGCACTTGCCGCAGAGCTGGACTTCCACCGCTTCACGCAAAATACGATCGTAACCCCGCAAATGCTGGCGCAGGATGTGGCCGCCATTCGCAACAATGGCTACGGTTTCGACCTTCAGGAGCATGAGATCGGCATTCACTGCGTTGCCGCGCCGGTATGGGCGCCGGGGCGCAATTTTCTCGCGGCGATTTCCGTCACCGGCCCAGCCTATCGCGTGGATGTGGAGCAACTGCAGAAATGGGGTCCTCTGGTGCGCGAAACGGCAGATCAAATTTCGGCGGAACTTGCCTGCAGATTATCTCCGGTTGCGAATGGTTGAGAAAAATGGATGCGTGAAGCTGTTGGTTTCCGCTTCAAAAACGGCAGATCGCGGGCCGATGCGTGTAAGTGAAATCTTATTTTCGATTATTCGGAATTAAGTTTCAACTTTTGTTTGCATGAATCATTTTGGCGAGTAACATCCGCGCAATTTCCGCACGAAGGCAGGCCTTTGCGGCGGTATTTTCTCTTTTTTGAAGAACCGCTTCATGCAGAAAACAGAGACGGCCGCCGTTCAGTCGATTGGTGTTGATTGCGTTCGCGAGATCGCCGGTCTCAACACGCAATTTGATATATTCCGGTTTTTGAAACGGTTGACGGAAGCCTGGGGATTCAAGGCCTTCATGGTGCTTGACCTGTCGGCCGAAATGGCGAGCGAATTGTCGCAATGCACCATCATCACCAGCTGGCCGGCCGAGCTTTTGCAGCGTTATGACGAAGAGGGCATGCTGCAGAGAAGCCGGGTGATGGCGCAGTTGAAGAAATCGACCACACCCTTTTCCGTCTCCCTGGATTTTCTGGTCAGCGGCGACGAAAACGCGCCGAAGAAACCGGTAATCGGACTTTTTGAGCGGTTCGATATGATCAATTCGGTGTGGTTTCCCGTCCACGACATCACCACGATGCGGGGAGCGGTGTCCTTTTCCGGTAACAAAACGACTTTGCCCACCAGCCAGCTAGCGGAACTTTTTTACATTTCCAGCCACATCTTTGCCCGGCTATCTGAAATCCGCCGCCTTGACCTGCGGGTTCCCGAGACATTGAACGAGCGCGAGATAGATTGTCTGAACTGGACGGCCGCCGGCAAGACCAGCGCCGAGATCGCTGAAATCATGATGCTGTCGGAACATACCATCAATCACTACCTGAACCGTGCGACGAAAAAACTCGATACTGTCAACCGCACCCAAGCCGTCGCAAAGGCGCTCCGGGTCGGTCTGATTAAATAGCGAAACCGCAAATTTATCATTGTGATAAATGGGTTCCTGGGCGATCCTTCTTTCGAATCACCGGGAAGGAGAAATCGTTTGCCGGAACGGCATAGGATAAAAGCGGGGTTTTCTCCGACTGTCGATTGCGCCGTACTGATAGCCGCTGCCGAAAAAGGCTTTGCTGCCGACGAAGGCGTAGAACTGGAACTCATCCGAAAACAATCCGCGCGCGCCGTGCTTGCAGCACTTGGCGAGGACGAGGTTCAGATCGCCCATTTGCCTGCCGCGGTTCCCGTCGGTTCCGCGGTTGGCCTCGATGACCTGCCGGCCGATATTGTCGGCGTCTTCACTCTTTCCCTTGGCGGATCGGCAACGACCGTTTCGCACGGATTTTTCGACGAGCTTTACCGGGAGGGCATGAAGCTGCCGGACCCGGCCGCGTTCGGGCGGGCGATGGCCCGTGTCTGTTCTGCGCGCCGGGCGGCGGGTGAAAAACCGCCGGTCTTTGCGATCGAGGATATTGTGTCCACGCCGTTTTATGCGTTGCGTTATCTGCTTGGAAGCTGCGGTGTGCTGCTCGGCCGCGACATGGAAATCGTTGAAGCCCTGCCGAAGGCTATGCCGGCGCTTTTGGAAAGCGGCAAGGTCGATGCGCTCTGTACCGCCGAACCGGCGGGCAGCGCTGTGGTGCTGGGTGGCGGCGGGCGGATCGTCACCACGGGAGCGCTGATCTGGCACAATGCGCCTGAAAAGATACTGGCCGTGAAGCGGCCCTGGGCGGAAGAGAACGCCACTGTACTGGAAGGCTTGCTGCGTTCGCTTTATCGCGCCGGCGAATGGTGCGCCAACTCCGCCAATATCGAGGAACTTACCGGCATTCTTGCCGCCCCCCATTATATTGACGAAAACGGCGAATTCCTGCTTCCGGCGCTGACGGGCTATATTTCCACTTCGCAAAGGGACATGCAGCGTTTTCAGGAGTTTTTCGTAACAAGCGCCAAGGCCGCCAATTTCCCCTGGCAAAGCCAAGCGCTGTGGTTCTTCAGCCAGATGTTGCGCTGGGGCGAGGTTCCCCCCGATCGCCGGTTCGATGCAGCCGTGGTGGAGGCCGCACGCAATGCCTATCGGCCGGATATCTTCCGCAAGGCGATGAAGCCGCTTTTCGTGCCGGTGCCGGGCGCGAACCTGAAGCTGGAAGGCACGTTGCGGGAGCCGGTCCATGTCGGGGCGTCACGCTCGGGTCTTGTCCTCGGCCCCGACTGTTTTTTCGATGGTCGGGTTTTCGATCCGGAAACGCTTGATATGGACGACGAAATCTGAAGTCTGCGAATAAACCGTCGCGGTGATCCGCTGTTTGCGGTTTGGCATTGGCGAACGGGCCGCGTTTGTCTATGGATGGCGCGGAATGCAGCCCATATCCGGCGGGATGATGTAGCGGAGTAAACATATGGCAGAGGTCAGCAAGCACCAGGTCGAAAAGGCTTTGGAGGCAGTCATCTATCCGGGCAGCGGCAAAAGCATTGTGGCGCTTGGCATGGTCTCGGAAATCTTCATCGCCGACGCGAAAGCCTATTTCTCTATTACCGTCCCGGCCGACAGGGCAGCTGACATGGAGCCGTTGAGGCTTTCGGCTGAACAGGCCGCCAAGGGCGTTCCGGGTATCGCCGGTGCCGTCGTCGCGCTGACAGCGGATCGCAAACCCGGCACACAACAACCCGCACCGGCGCGCCCGGCGCCAGCACCCGCGCGCCCTGCGGCTGCAACCGGCCGGCCGGCCGCGCAGCCCGGCTCGTCGAAGGTCGGCGTTCCCGGCGTCGGCGCGATCATCGCCGTTGCCTCGGGCAAGGGCGGGGTCGGCAAGTCCACGACCGCCGTCAACCTGGCGCTGGGCCTGCAGGCGCTGGGCCTCAAGGTTGGCATGCTCGACGCTGACATTTACGGCCCCTCGCTGCCACGACTGCTGAAGATTTCAGGACGCCCGCAGCAGCAGGAAGACCGCATCATCATTCCCATGGAAAATTACGGACTGAAGGTCATGTCCATGGGATTTCTGGTGGATGAGGAAGCGGCGATGATCTGGCGCGGGCCGATGGTTCAGTCCGCATTGATGCAGATGTTGCGTGAAGTCGCCTGGGGTGAACTCGATGTGCTGGTGCTCGACATGCCGCCTGGCACCGGCGACGCGCAACTCACCATCGCCCAGCAGGTGCCGCTCGCCGGCGCCGTCATCGTCTCCACGCCGCAGGATCTGGCGCTGATCGACGCGCGCAAGGGCATCACCATGTTCCGCAAGGTGGAAGTGCCGCTTCTCGGCGTCGTCGAGAATATGAGCTACTTCATCGCACCGGATACCGGCGCGCGTTATGATATTTTCGGCCATGGCGGTGCCAAGGCAGAGGCTGAGCGGATTGGCGTGCCGTTCCTCGGCGAAGTGCCTCTCACCATTTCCATCCGTGAAATGTCTGATGCCGGAACGCCGGTGGTTGCCGCCGAGCCGGATGGTCCGCAGGCCGCCATCTACCGCGATATTGCGGAAAAAGTCTGGGCCCGCATCGGTGCGGGCGAAAGAAAAGCCGCCCCGAAAATCGTTTTCGAATAACGTACCGGTTGCGGAAGAAAAAAAGGCCGGGCGGTCGCCCTGCCTGGATATATTTTAAAAACAATATGTTAACTGGTGGCTTCGGGAAAGGCCGATGCATTTGAACGCCAGAGATGCATCGCCTGCAATGCTGTCGCGAGAAAATATTGCTTGATTGGGTCTCGCTTTGGGAGCATAGCCCTGCGCCGTTTGGTTCTTGGTCCGTCAGTCCGGCGGGATGTGAAAATCCCGCTCGTTCCGGTGTTCCCTGAAGTGTCGTCCAAAGGTTTGCCGACCTTGAACAGGATATGTTAAGCAGCATTGCGGCTGAAGCCAGCGATGCGGACCGGAGAAACGGATTGATAAAAGCCTATCGCGCCAACTGCGAGGCGATCAGCCTGTCGCCAGACGACGGCCGTGAACAGATTCCCGACGATATCGTCTGGATCGACCTTATCAATCCGACGAGGACGGAAGAGCAGTATGTTGAAAAACTGCTGGGGCTTGAGCTGCCCACCCGCGAGGATTTGAAGGATATCGAACCTTCCAGCCGCCTTTACATGGAAGATGGCAACGTCTTCATGACCGCCTCTCTGGTTTGGAAGGCAGATTCCGACGGTCCGCGCCTGACCGATGTCGCCTTTATTCTTGCCGGCAAGCGCCTTGTGACGATCCGTTATGCCGAGCCGAAATCATTCCACCTTTTCACCGCCGCCATCACCCGCGTGCCGCACGAGATGCGCAGCGGCACCGCGCTGTTGCTGAAACTGCTGGAAACCATCGTCGATCGCACGGCGGAAATTCTCGAAAACTCGGTGGCAGGCATCGACAATCTCGCCGCCGATCTTCTCGGCAGCCAGGCGCGCAGCAAGCGCAAGGCACCGCGTTATCTGGAAGACCGACTGACGAACATTGCCGCCTATCACCGGCTGATCTCCAAGGTTCGCGACAGCCTTGCTTCCCTTGCACGCCTGCAGACTTTCCTGTCCACAAGTGCGCAGGTCCAGCAGGACAAGGACGCGAGGGAACAGAGCAAATCGATCGGTCGGGATATCCAGTCGTTGAGCGAACATGCCTCCTTCGTTTCCGGCAATCTGACATTCCTGCTGGACGCTTCTCTCGGCATCATCAACATCGAGCAGAACGGCATCATCAAGATCTTCTCGATCGCGTCGGTCGTGTTCCTGCCGCCCACTCTGGTGGCGTCGGTTTACGGAATGAACTTTCAGCTCATGCCGGAGTTGAACTGGACGTTTGGCTATCCACTCGCGCTCGTCGTCATGCTGATGTCGGCAATCATCCCGTTTCTCTTTTTCCGTTGGAAGGGCTGGCTCTAAGGAGCCAGGATCATCATGTCTCAAATCGCAGACAAGGACTTTACCGAGAAGCCGGATTCGGATGACAAGCATCAGAACAAGGGGCTTTATGCCGCGATCCTTGGTTCTATTGGCGTCGTCTACGGCGATATCGGCACCAGCCCGCTCTATGCCTTCCGCGAAGCGCTAAAGCCGATCGCCTATGATGGCGTGACGAGAGAAGAAGTCATCGGCCTGACATCCCTGATGATCTGGTCTCTGACGATCATCGTGACGTTCAAATACATCACGCTCCTGCTGCGCGCCGACAATGACGGCGAGGGCGGCACACTCTCGCTTCTGGCGCTGTTGATGAAGACGGCGGGCACTCACCGCAGCGTTCTCATCGTGCTCGGCCTCATCGGCGCAGCCCTGTTCCTGGGCGATGCCATGATCACGCCGGCGCTATCAGTGCTTTCGGCGGTGGAGGGGCTGAAGCTCGTCACTCCGGCCATGGACGACTTTATTATTCCGATCTCCGTCTGCATTCTCATCGGCCTCTTCGCGATCCAATCGCACGGTACGGGAACGGTGGCGAAATTCTTCGGACCGATCACCGCTGTCTGGTTCCTGGTCATGGGTGTGGCCGGCCTCATTCACATCGCCGATGATTTCGGCATTCTCTATGCCTTCAACCCCTGGCATGCGGTCGAGTTTCTCGCCAATGAAGGCTTTTATGGCATCGTCGTGCTGGGCGCGGTTTTCCTGACGATCACCGGTGCTGAAGCGCTTTATGCCGATCTTGGCCATTTCGGCCGCCGTCCCATCCAGTGGGCATGGTTCTGTCTGGTTTTCCCGGCACTGACGCTGAATTATCTCGGTCAGGGCGCGCTGGTTCTCAAGGACCCGGCTGCGATGTCCAATCCGTTTTACCTGATGTTCCCGCAATGGGCGATCCTGCCGGCCGTCATTCTGGCGACCGCCGCCACCATCATCGCCAGCCAGGCGGTTATAACAGGCGCGTTCTCGCTCGTGCGTCAGGCGATCCATCTCGGCTATCTGCCGCGCATGGAAATCCTCTTCACTTCGGAAACCAATACCGGGCAGATCTATCTTCCTGCCGTCAACACCATCCTGCTGTTCGGCGTCGTCGCACTGGTGCTCACCTTCAAAAGTTCGGATGCACTGGCCACCGCCTACGGCATTTCCGTTACCGGCGCGATGGTCGTCACCAGCATGATGTTCTTCGAATTCGTTCGCAAGCGCTGGCAGTGGTCCATCTGGCTGGCGATTGGCGTGCTGGCGCCGCTTCTGCTGCTGGAACTGATTTTCCTCGGTGCAAACCTGCTCAAGATACATGATGGCGGCTATGTGCCGGTGTTGCTGGCAATCGCTTTCACCATCATCATGACCACCTGGCAGCGCGGCTCGAAAATCCTTTTCGCCAAAACCCGCCGCAGCGATGTGCCGCTGAAGGCTTTCGTGGCTTCGGTGGAAAAGGAAAGCGCCCATGCGCCGGTGCGTGTGCCCGGCACAGCGATTTTCCTGACTGGCGATCCGGATGCCGCACCCGCTGCATTGCTGCACAATCTCAAGCACAATCACGTCCTGCACGACAAGAACGTGATTTTGACGATCCGCACGGAAGACCAGCCGCGCGTCCGTCCCGAAAATCGTTACACACTGACGAAGCTGAGCGATCGTTTTGCCGTGGTCGAACTGCATTTCGGCTTCATGGAAACGCAGAACGTCACCCAGGCGCTCGGTTACCTCAGGCGCACGGGTTACAAGTTCGACATCATGTCCACCTCGTTTTATCTCGGTCGCCGCAAGCTGGTGCCGGATCCGAAATCGGGCATGCCCGGCTGGCAGAACCGACTGTTCATCGCGCTTGCCGAAACGGCCGCCGATCCCTCGGACTACTTCCGCCTTCCGGCCAACCGCGTGGTGGAACTCGGGTCTCACGTCGTCGTCTGATTATTAGAAGGTGGTTACACATTAACGTGAAGCCGCGCCCACGCGCGGCGTTAACCAAGCATCAAGGTTAATAAGAGATTCTCGAACACCTGTAACAAATATGGTTCCTGGTGTTCGGAGTGCTGGTTTTGCGTTCGAAAAGAGTAATGCGTCGTCGGTCCTTTGCGTCCCTTCAGGCATGGACCTCACCCGTTGTCTTCGGCCTAGCTGCCTGGCTTGTCTTTCCTTCCATTGCCGCACGCGCGGATTTGGCCTCCCTGCTGGCAGGGCTGGACAATGGCGGCGAGCAATGGCGCATGGTGCTGACCGCGTCACCGGCAGGCTCTGTCCATAATGCCTCGCTCACCTTTAACGATGCGGAAGGGGAGGCGGCGTTGCATGGCAGCGGCATGACCCTGCCCGATGGCCGCAAGGTGGCTTTCGTCACCAACAAGAAGGGTGACGAGACGACACCCGACAGCGAGCGCGTCAACCGTGCCGCCAAGAAGGGTCGCATCGTCGCAACCGAAATCATGCAGCCGCCAAAGGCCTTCACCGCCGGTTCCGTGCTGGAGCGCACCAGCATGCTGGATATAGAGCCGCTGAAGCGCAAGGACCGCACGGCTTTCGTGAAACCGAAACGCGGCAGCGACGTCAAACTTGCCTCCTTCTATTTCCGCCGTGAAGAAAAGAAGGCCGACAAAAGCGTCTCTCCGATGCTGGCGGAACTCGTCACCAACAGGACTCCCGATATTCTCGCCACGGCTTACGCGCCGGCCGAACCGGATTTCGCCCGTGAATCGCCGTTCGACGCCATTCTGAAAAAGCCGGAGGCCGGCCGCTTCGTGCCGTTGATCGGCGCGGACGATCACGCATGGGCGGCAACGCCGCTGCCCGCTGCCGTGTTTTCCGCAGCCGAACAGCAATGCCTCGCATCCGGCATCTATTTCGAGGCGCGCGGTGAATCGGTCAAGGGACAGGCGGCGGTGGCACAGGTGATCCTTAACCGCGTGCGCAACCCCGCTTATCCGAAAACCATCTGCGGTGTGGTTTATCAGAACAAGGACTGGCGCAACCGCTGCCAGTTCTCCTTCGCCTGCGACAATATAAAGGACCGGGTGAATTCCGAACGTCACTGGAAAATGGCGCGCGAAGTGGCCATGGCAACCACCGCCGGCAAAATTTGGCTGACGGAAGTGGGCTCCGCGACTCACTATCATGCCGTCTATGTTCGTCCCGCCTGGGGAAAATCCATGAAGAAGGTCGGCAGGATTGGCTTGCACGTCTTTTATCGAACCTATGGTGGCGGCTGGAGCTGATACCACCGCCAATTTGTCGCAATTTGCGTGTCAAAAATGCCGATTCCCGGGGGAAACATCGTCGACAAACGGCGATTTGGCGTTAAGTCTTTGTTTTTAAATATTTAATTTGTGAAAAAACAAGCTTCGCCAGTGCCTTGACTAGCGAAGCCCCTAAAACTATGTTGCGCGCGACTTCAGAGCGGGCTGGAACAGGCTTAATCCGTCACCGTTTACAACTCCAAAGGGTTCTGGCATGGCTGGAACGGAGAAAATGGGTGGGATTTTAAGATGACTGGCAACCGTGACGATAGTCTGGACGAGCGTCGCAAGCGCCTTGCCGAAGAGTTGGCAAAGGTGAAGGCGGAGGATGAGGCGGAAGTGAGGGCGGAGACCAACGCCGCGGAAAGCCGGAAAGGCTTTGCGATGGCGGTGAAGCTCTCATCGGAGTTCATTTCGGCCATCGTGGTCGGCGCTATGCTGGGTTATCTTCTGGACTATTTTGTCGGCACGACGCCGTGGGGGATGATCGTTCTTCTTCTTCTCGGTTTCTGCGCAGGCGTATTGAATGTGTTGCGCTCCACGGGCGCGGTGGCAAAGCCGCCGCTGCTTGAGAGAGCCGACAAGCGAGACGAGGGTGGAAAAGACGGCGTTTAAGCTGTTTTTTCTTGCAGTTGAGATGCCGCCGTGAGCGGCGACAGGTAAAGAGGGCAGCCGGTGGCAAACGATCCGACCCATCAGTTCTTGGTGCAGCCGATCATTCCGATCGAAATTGGCGGCGTCGATTTTTCCTTCACCAATGCGTCGCTTTTCATGGTCGCGACCGTGGCCGCCGCTTCCGGTTTCCTTTATTTCGCAACGTCGAGCCGCGGTCTGATCCCGACCCGCATGCAGTCCGTTGCTGAAATGTCCTATGAATTCATCGCCTCCATGCTGCGCGAAGGCGCAGGCAAAAAGGGCATGGTGTTCTTCCCATTCGTATTCTCGCTGTTCATGTTCGTGCTGACCGCGAACCTTCTCGGCATGTTCCCGTATTTCTTCACGGTCACCAGCCAGATCATCGTCACCTTCGCGCTTGCCTGCCTCGTCATTGGCACGGTCGTCGTTTACGGTTTCTACAAGCACGGTCTCCATTTCTTCGGCATCTTCGCACCTTCTGGCGTGCCGAAGGCGCTATTGCCGCTTGTCGCGTCAATTGAAATGATTTCGTTCCTGTCGCGTCCGATCAGCCTTTCCGTTCGTCTCTTCGCGAACATGCTGGCTGGCCACATCACGCTCAAGGTTTTCGCAGGCTTCGTCGCCTCCATGGGTGCGCTCGGCGCGCTCGGTATCGGCGGTGCAGTCCTGCCTCTCATCATGACGGTCGCAATGACCGCTCTCGAATTTCTCGTTGCCTTCCTGCAGGCTTATGTGTTCGCGGTACTGACTTGCATGTACCTGAACGACGCCGTGCATGGTGGTCACTGAGAAGTAAAGTCGCTGGCCCCGGCAACGGGCGCCAAAAGATAGCCGCAACAACCAATATCTCAAGGAGTCTCACATGGAAGCGGAAGCAGCAAAGTACATCGGCGCAGGTCTCGCATGCCTCGGCATGGCTGGTACGTCCCTCGCACTCGGCCGTATCTTCGGTGATTACCTCTCCGGCGCACTGCGCAACCCCTCTGCTGCCGACAGCCAGTTCGGCCGTCTGGTATTCGGCTTCGCCGTTACGGAAGCTCTGGGCATCTTCTCGCTGCTCGTAGCTCTCCTTCTCCTGTTCGCTGTCTAATAACGGCATCAGGTCTGGATCACGGCTCGCGCAAATTGCGTGCCGTGATCCTTCGCATTTGCAGTCCCCCTGGAGGTGAGCATGTTCGTGACCGAGGCTTATGCCCAGTCAGCACCGACCGTAGGTGAAACGCATACGGAAACTCCGGCTGTCGGCCAGCCGCAACCGGAAGCCACGCACACGGAAACCGGTGTAGCGCACGGCGCCGAACACGGTGCTTCCGGCGTTTTACCGCCGTTCGACCAGTCTACTTATGCATCGCAGGTCCTGTGGCTGGCGATCACGTTCGGCCTTTTCTACCTGCTCATGCAGAAGGTCATCGTTCCTCGCGTCGGCGGCATTCTTGAAAACCGTCATGGGCGCATTGCACAGGATCTCGATGAAGCGGCACGGCTGAAAAGCGAAGCCGACGCAGCCGTCGAAACCTATGAAAAAGAACTCGCGGCAGCCCGCGCCAAGGCAAGCTCGATAGGCTCCGCGGCACGTGACGCCGCCAAGGCGAAAGCCGATGCCGACCGCGTCGCTATCGAAGCCGGACTTGCCGAGAAGCTTGCCGCCGCCGAAAAGCGCATTGCGGGTATCAGGGATCAGGCATTCGCGGATGTCGGCGCCATTGCCGAGGAAACCGCGACCGCAATCGTTGACCAGCTGGTTGGCGCCAAGGTCAAGGATGCCGACGTCAAGGCCGCCATTGCAGCCGCTTCGACTGTGAAGGGAGCCTGATATGGCGTTTGATGCATCATTTTTCGCTCTTGTCGGTCTTGTCCTTTTCTTCGTCCTGATCGCCTATCTCAAGGTTCCGGGCATGCTCTCCAAGTCCCTGGACGAGCGCGCACAGAACATTCAGGACGAACTGGCCGAAGCCAAGCGTCTGCGCGAAGAGGCACAGCACCTGCTGGCCGAATACCAGCGCAAGCGCAAGGAAGCCGAAGCTGAAGCAGCCGGCATCGTTGCCGCTGCCGAACGCGAAGCGGCCGCCCTGACCGCCGAAGCCAAGCAGAAGACGGAAGAATTCGTCGTCCGCCGCACGGCCCTGTCGGAACAGAAGATCAAGCAGGCCGAAGAAGACGCCATCGGCGCCGTTCGTGCCGCCGCCGTGGACATCGCCATTGCAGCTTCCGAGAAGCTCATTGCCGAAAAGACCACCGCTGCCGCAAAGGCCAAACTTTTCGCCAACACCATTGGCGAAGTGAAGTCGAAGCTGAACTAAGTTCATCTCGGGCTATTCAAAACCCCTCCGGCACCCGCCGCGAGGGGTTTTTTGTTTTATGCCTCAACCACGGGCGGTGTTGGCAAGCTCGCGGTTGCACACTGTGGTGCCGGCTTGCAGCGTGTCTATCGATGTCTGTCGACCTTTGGAGAAAAAGCATCGGCTTTGTGGACTGGATGCTGGCCGGCAATTCGTGGCTGCCAATTTGTCGAGGCTTGTTAAGTGATCGCGGGATAGATTGTCTTGGCCTCGAGCGCTATCAGCACCGCCAGTACAAAAGCTGCCGCGGTGGCAACCAGAAATGCGCCACTGAAAGCCAGGCCTGCTTTCGCGATGCCCAAGCCGAGATCCTGCATCAGCCATCGTATCTGAGCCTGCGCATACCAGATCGTGGCGAGCGCAATAATGGCGAGCCCGAACGTAAGGCCATGTTCCAGAGGCATGGATGCAAAATCGAAGCCCATAACAAGGACAAATGTAAACGGCGCAGCCACGTAACATTGGCTGAAGAACGGCGGACGCAGGGAGTTTCGGGTGATCCTCACCCGTTTCCACCGCAGAAGCGTGACGGCCATACACAGCGGATAAATCCCGAATATAACGCCACGCGCTATGAGCAGGTTCGAACCCGAACCAAGCTCCCGGGCGGCCAATGTGGGATCGTAAATGGTCGGAAGGGAAGCGGAGAGCCCCTGCGAAAATAGCAGAGTGATCAGGAGGAAGAGGGGCGGACTCAGTGTGTCGTCATACTGGTCCTCGAGCCGATCCGCGAGTTCGCTATCGGCGTAGCGCATCATGCTGAGCGGTGCGACGACCGATCGCCACATTGTCAGCGGATAGAAGAGGAGCCATGAAACCAGCTCGTAGAGAAGTTCTTCGAGCGACTTCAACAGTTTCATGAAATCCAAATCTCTTCTCCCAAAGCCCGTCAAGTCCACGCATTGAGATAGAATTCTACCAGTGGAGACGGAGATCGTCACCTCATGGCAGGGCGCTGAAATCCCGGGCGAGACCGCATTCTCCGCTTCAGGATCGTGGTTTTCGATCAGTCCTGCTTCAGCGGCCTGAAACTCATCCGGTGCAGCGGACAGGGCCCATGGCTTTCTATGGCGCGCAGGTGGGCTGGTGTGCCGTAACCCGCATGGCCTTCGAAACCATAGGAGCTGTGCACTACACCGGCCCGTTCCATCATCCGGTCACGGGTCACCTTGGCGATGATCGAAGCGGCGGCGATTGAGAGGGAGCGGGAATCGCCCTTGATGACGGCCTTCGACTCGCAGGTGATGCCCGGCGGCTTGTCGCGGCCATCTGCCAGCACGAGGGCCGGGGCGATTTCGAGGCCGAGTACGGCGCGACGCATCGCGTCGAGGCTGGCGCGCAGGATATTCATGGTGTCGATAAGGCCGGGGCCAGAGGAGGCGACGGAAACGATCGATGTTTCCATGATTTGCAGAAACAGGCTTTCCCGTTTCAGCTTGGTCAGTTTCTTGGAATCGTCAAGACCACCAGGAATATTGTCGGGATCGAGAATGACAGCTGCCGCAACCACTGGTCCCGCGAGAGGCCCCCGGCCTGCCTCATCCGTGCCGGCCACGGGCCAAAGCCCCTTCTTCCTCGCTTCAAGTTCGAAGGAGAAATCGGGGCCCGTATCGGCGAGATCAAAGAGGGCAGGAGAATCGGGTGTGGTGCGGCGTTTCATGCGGCAGAAACTTGCACACACACCCGATCTCCTGCAAGCCCCCGGAAGCGGGCGATGACGGGCGCGGCCAGCCGGGTCAAGGGGCGTGGCCAACCGTGCCCCTTAGGTCGTCATGACCTTTGATCCTCCAACGGGGCGGCGGAGGAAAAACGATCGCACGCGAGGCGGCGGGTTCCGGGGGTGATGTCCGACGGGCCAGGGAAAACCCGCCGGGCATTTCGTCAAGAGCATGGCCCCGTCAACAGGAAAGGGCCACCACTCCTTATGTGTCTGCACCGCTGGGTATCGTTGCACGCATCGTACTGCGCCCTCGATCGGCCAAGCGGGCCTCATATTTTCAAAGCAGCGACAATTGCACGCCGGCACCTCCCGGCGGCACGAAGATATCGTCGCGCAGGTGAATGCCGCGGCGGATGAGGCCAAGCCGTTTCGTCGCCATTTCGAAACGCCTGCCTATCTGCCATGCATAGGGACCAGCACCCTTCATGCGTTTTCCGAATTCCGCATCGTAATCCTTGCCGTCGCGCATGGAGCGCACCAGCGACATGACATGCCGGTAGCGGTCCGGATAGTTGCGCAGCAGCCAGTCGCGGAAGAGGGGGCTGACCTCCAGCGGCAGGCGCAGCAGCACGTAGGAGGCCTCCGTTGCGCCAGCGGCCTTGCCGGCTTCGAGAATGCGTTCGATCTCATGATCGTTGAGTGCGGGAATGACGGGTGCCATCATCACCGCCACGGGAATGCCGGCATCCGTCAGCGCCTTGACCGCTTCCAGCCGCTTTTCGGGCGTGGCGGCGCGCGGTTCCATGCTGCGTGCCAGCTTGCGGTCCAGCGTCGTCACGGAAATACCAACCTTGACGAGACCTTTCTTGGCCATGGGCGCGAGAATATCGATATCCCGCTTGATCAGGGCCGATTTGGTGACGATGGCGACGGGATGGTCGGCCTTTGCCAGCACTTCCAGTATCTGCCGCATGATGCGCCATTCGCGCTCGATCGGCTGATAGGGGTCGGTATTGGTGCCGATGGCAATGACGCGCGGCTTGTAGCCGGGCTTCGCCAGCTCCCTTTCGAGCAGCTTTGCCGCATCCGGCTTGGCGAAAAGCTTCGCCTCGAAATCCAGCCCCGCAGAGAGCCCCATATAGCTGTGCGTCGGACGGGCGAAACAGTAGATGCAGCCATGTTCGCAGCCGCGATAGGGATTGATGGAACGGTCGAAAGGGATGTCAGGCGATTCGTTTCGGCTGATGATGCTGCGCGGCTTTTCCACCTGCACTTCGGTGCGGAACTCCGGCAGCTCCTCGAGGGTCTGCCAGCCATCGTCGAAAACCTCCCGCTGCAGGGCCTCGAAGCGCCCGCCCGGGTTAAGTCCGGCACCACGCCCGCGACGACGGTCGATCTCGATGCGCAGGCCCGACGCATCGGCCAGCGCATTGGCAATGTCAGGCGTATGGCTCGGCTGGAAAGCAGCCTGCCCCGAAAGCGTATGGTCTCTCATCTGGATGCTCCCAGGGTGCCGCACGCCTCTCAAGGCAAGCCAACGCCCTAAACCGTTTCCACTCGAACCGGCGTTTCATTGCCTCTTCGAATGATTAAATTCCTACCGCAGAAACGAGAACATTACAAGAACAAAAAATGCAAAATCGATAGCTGGCAGACCCGCGGCCGGGGTCTTGTTTGTATCAATCCCACCTGAAGGTGGGCTAGAGTTAAGCCTGAACGGTCGCGGATTTTCTGACGTCCAGTGCAGTGGCAATTTATTGTGCGATGCGTTAGAGCTATGCATATGTTGACAGTCATAATGGAATGCCGGGATCAGGAACCGGAACTGGCGCATACGCTGTCTGCGCTTGTAACCGGGGCCGTGGAAGGGCTGGTAAGCGACGTTGTGATCCTCGATCACGGTTCGCGCGATGGATCGTCGCGCGTCGCCGATGCCGCTGGTTGCCGTTTTTATGCGCAATGGGATATTGAGGATGTCATGCGCTCGGCGCGCGGGCATTGGATCCTGCTGGTCGAACCGGGTGCGCGTCCGCAGAGCGGCTGGATCGAAGAGATTCTCGAATATGTGGCTGTCTGTGCCGAGCCCGCGCGTTTCTCACCGTCCCGGTATCACAAGCGGCCCTTTTTCAGCCGGATAGTGCGCCGCCGTCCTCCCTTGGAATGCGGCTACCTGATGCCGAAGAAACATGCAGTGGCGATCGCAAAATCCGGCATGGCCCTGACACAGCTCGTGCACGCGCAAAAGCCGCGCCGCCTGAATGCGGAACTGGTTCCCGCCTGGACGGCGAGAACTTCCAACTAACCTGCAACGATGATGAAGCTGCTGTCCCTAGCGGGCGGTGATCACCTTGCCGGGGTTCATGATGCCGGCGGGGTCAAAGGCGTGTTTGATGCGTCGCATCAGGTCCATTTCAATGCCAGGCCTGATCGCGGCCAGCTCGTCGCGCTTCAACTGGCCGATGCCATGTTCGGCCGAAATCGAGCCGCCGAGCGACAGCACGATGCCGTGCACGATCTCGTTCATATCCCGCCAGCGACCGATGAATTCAGCTTTGTCCGCACCAACCGGCTGGGAAATATTGTAGTGGATGTTGCCATCGCCCAGATGGCCGAAGGCGCAGACGCGGGCGCCGGGAATGGCGGCAAGAACTGCCTTTTCCGCGGTTGCCATGAATTCCGGTATCTTCGACACCGGAACGGAAACGTCGTGTTTGATAGAGCCGCCTTCCGGCTTTTGCGCATCCGACATGCTTTCGCGCATATGCCAGAGCGCCTGACGCTGCGCTTCCGATGAAGCGATCACCGCATCCTCGACCAGCCCAGCGGAAAAACCGCGCTCCAACAGCGATTGCATCATTGTTTCAGCCGTCTCAGCCGAATCGGAGGTGGAGATATCGATGAGCGCGTACCAGTCATGCGGCGTTTGTAGCGGATCGCGCACGCCGGGAATATGTTTGGCGGTGAATTCCACGCCGATGCGCGGCATCAGCTCAAAACCGGTCAGCGCTGTGCCGCAGAGGTTCGAGGCCATTTCGAACAGCTTCAACGCATCGTCGGTGGATCGAAGACCGGCAAAACCCACCTGATGGCCGAGCGGCACGGGGAAAAGCTTCAGCACCGCACCGGTGATAACGCCGAGCGTGCCTTCCGAACCGATGAAGAGATCGCGCAGATCGTAACCCGTATTGTCCTTTTTCAGCCGGCGAAGCCCGTCCCAGATTTCACCTGTCGGCAGCACCACTTCAAGCCCCAGGCAAAGCTGGCGCATATTGCCATAAGCGAGAACTGCCGTGCCGCCGGCATTGGTGGCCAGATTACCGCCGATGCGGCACGAGCCCTGCGAGCCGAGCGACAGCGGGAACATCCGCTCCACGGTCGATGCGGCCTTGTGAATGTCGTCGAGAATGCAACCGGCATCCGCAACGATGGTATTGGCGACCGGATCGATGTCGCGGATACGGTTCATGCGCTCGAGCGAGAGGATGATGTCGGTTCCGTCAGCACGCGGCGTCTGGCCACCCACAAGGCCAGTATTGCCGGTCTGCGGCACGATGGGCGTGCCGGTCTTGCTGGCGAGCTTCAGGATGGCTGCAACCTCCTCGACAGTGCCGGGCTTGAGCAGCAGCGGTGACGCACCATGGTAAAGCCCGCGATTTTCCACAAGACGCGGCGCCATTTCCACAGCGTCGCGCACCGCGTTTTTTTCGCCGACAATGGCAGTGAAGCGTTCGAGGATGTCGGAGGAGGGGGCTGCGATTGTCATTGGCGTCTCGCTGTCATTTGAAACGGTGGGCGAAATGGTGAAGTACCGTCAGCCTCGCGGCGCGGCGGCGCGGGAAAGGCGGTCATTGATCGCCTCTCCAAGACCGTGGGCGGGAATGGTTGTGACCGCGATTGTCGCGGCACCGCTCGCATCGGCTGCTTTGAGATAATCGAACAGATTGGCGGCCGCCTCGGCAAGATCGCCGGAAGGGCTGAGGTCGAGAACGGTACGGGCTGCCTCTTGTCCCTCAACCGCGATGCCGCCGAACCGGATCAGTGCCTCGTTGGAAGAAACGGATGTCGCGTCGAGGCGAACAGCTGCACCGGGCGCATAATGCGAGGCGAGCATTCCGGGTGCCTCGATGGCAGCTGATGCCTTTTCCGGCCGTTCGAGCTGGGTGCCGGTGATGCGCTCGATCTCCTCGGTGACGATGCCGCCGGGACGAAGCAGCCGCACCCGCCCGTCGTCTTCCACTTTGACGATGGTGGATTCGACACCGACGGAGGCAGCACCGCCATCAAGAATGAGGTTGATCCTGTTACCGAGATCGGCCTCGACATGGGCCGCACTGGTGGGGCTGATCTTGCCGGAACTATTTGCGCTGGGCGCAGCAAGAGGTTTGTCGAACCGGCGGATCAGATCACCGGCGAAACCCTGCGGAACGCGAATGCCGACGGTATCGAGCCCGGCCGTTGCGAGTGAGTGAATGCCGCTTGCCGGTTTCAGTGGCAGAACCAGCGTCAACGGGCCGGGCCAGAAGGCTTCGGCGAGGCGTCGCGACACGGGATCGAAAACCGCATAACGTTCGGCCATGGCGATATCGGCCATATGGCAGATCAGTGGATTGAACTGTGGCCTGCCTTTCGTTTCGTAAATGCGGGTAATGGCCGCCGGATCGGTGGCGTCCGCAGCAAGGCCGTAGACGGTTTCCGTGGGCAGGGCGATTGGCTGGCCGCGGGAAAGCTCCTCGACGGCCGCCTGCAAGGCGGTTTCCCGCTCGTTTTCGATATCGATATGACGCGCCATGATGCTGCCTTTCAGGGCGTCAATAGCGTATTTCAGGGCCTTATGGAAAGCGCTATCGTGGCTTTTATATTGCCTTGATGATCTTGCGCATCTCGTCCGAGCGGGCGCCGAGCATAAGCACGTTTTTGAGCGCTATGCGCGGGTCGTGGGTCTGGAATAGCAGGCCGCCGCGATGGAAGGAGGTATCGATGGCGACGTTCTTGTTTGGAAGCGCGTTGATGGCGACTGCGAAATACATCCGCGAATAGCGCGCATCGATGTTTTCGAAGAAGTTCTCGGCCCCGCTCAACTCGGCAAAGAAATTCGCGAAATAGAATGACCAGAGCACATGACGCTCGGCGTCGAAACTGGTTTTCGCTGCCGTGACATGGCAATAGCCGAGATGCGGCCGCTCATCCAGCAGATGGTGGAAAACCATCTTGGGAAAACGGATGGACTGGTGAAAGCCATTGAGACGGCTATGGGTGGCGTCGGCAGCAGCCTCGAGCTTGCGCCCGGTCATCGCCGCGACTTCTTCATGGCTGTAATAGACGCGTTCCCTCGGCAGCCAGCGTTCTTCGTAGCGGCTGATGCGCCCGGTTCGCAGGAAATCCGAATGCGCGGTCTTTGAACGTATCGGCGTGACCGAATGTTTGCCGGCATCGAAATAACGTATGCGTGTCGCCTTCTCCACCCGGAACGCCCTCGTTGTTGTCGATCAGGCAATATAGTTTAGGGCATGTTAAAACTCCGTTGCGCCACACCCCCCGTTTTTTAACGGGTAGAGAGGGAGCTGCGCGACATCATGCGTCATATTGCGACGTTGTTTCCGGCGGGGAATAGCTGCCGGATTTCGCAGCGGAATGGCGTGCAACGGCCATTGGCGCATGTCGCAATTTGTCGCCAATGCGGAAGCCGATGTCGCTGTCTGCGCTACCGCAAATGAACGCTGATGTTTAGATGGGATCACACTTCCGCAGTCCGATAAATGGTGTGGGGCAGGGCGGTTTGATCGAGGATTTGGCCATGGAATTGCGTGATACCGTACTGCGTCAGCTGAAGAACCGCCGCGAAGGCTTCAGCCTGGAACAGTCTTTCTACACGGACCCGGATTATTTCAATCTGGACATGGAAACCATCTGGTACCGCGACTGGCTGTTTGTCGGCCATGATTGCGAAGTGCCGAAGGCCGGTAACTACATCACCGTTCAGGTCGGCGCCTATTCCGTCGTCATCATTCGCGGTCGCGATGGACAGATTCGCGCCCTCCATAATTCCTGTCGCCATCGCGGTTCCCGCGTCTGCTCTTCTCATAAGGGCCAGTCCGCACGCCTCGTCTGTCCCTATCACCAGTGGACCTACGATCTGGACGGCAAGCTGCTGTTTGCCCGCCATATGGGCGATGATTTCGACAAGGCTGAATTCGGCCTGAAGCCGGTCCACTGCGAAACCGTTGCCGGTTACGTCTTCATCTGCCTGGCAGACCAGCCCGCCGATTTCGCGCCGATGCGCGCCGAGGTCGAAAGCTACATGGCGCCGCATCGCATCTGGGAAGCCAAGGTTGCGCATGAAAGCACGATCATCGAAAAGGGTAACTGGAAGCTCGTCTGGGAAAACAACCGCGAGTGCTACCATTGCGCCGCCAACCATCCGGAACTCTGCCGCACCTATCCTGAAAACCCGAGCGTTACGGGTACGGACGGTGGTGCAAGCGATCCCGAGATCGGTGGCCACTGGGCACGCTGCGAGGCTGCCGGCCTGCCGAGCCGCTTCAAGATCGATCCGAAAGGCCAGTTCCGTGTTGCCCGCATGCCGCTGATCGGCGAGGCGGAAAGCTACACCATGTCGGGAAAACGCGCCGTGCGCCGGCCGCTTTCGGATGATGTCAGCATCAGCCATATCGGCGCGCTGCTTCTGTTCCATTATCCGACGACCTGGAACCACTTCCTCGGCGACCACACCATTTCCTTCCGCGTGCTGCCGCTCAACGCCAATGAGACCATGGTCACTACCAAATGGCTGGTGAACAAGGATGCGGTTGAAGGCGTGGATTACGATCTCGAGGACCTCACGCACGTCTGGAACGAAACCAACGATCAGGACCGCCGCATCGTTGAGGAAAACGCCTTCGGCATCCGCTCGCCCGCTTACCAGCCCGGCCCCTATTCCATGGAAGACGAGGGCGGCGTGATGCAGTTCGTCAACTGGTATGCCGATTTCATGGTTGACCGGCTGTCGGGCGATAAGGCCCGCCTTTCGGCAGTAGCGTAACGCGAAGATGAATATGGCTGTGACCTACAAGCACATAGACGAGATGAAGCCGTGGAGCGACAAGCTCCACCTGCTGGAATGCATTTCGGTGACGCCCGAGACGCCTGACGTGATGACATTCCTGTTCCGGTCGGAGGATCAGAACTGGTTCCGTTACCTGCCGGGCCAGTTCGTGACGCTGGAGTTGCCAGTAGGCAAGGAGCCGCTCTACCGCACCTACACATTGTCCTCCAGCCCGTCGCGGCCCTATGCGCTGTCGGTCACGGTCAAGGCGCAGGCCACCAGCATCGGCACGCGCTGGATGTTCGACAATCTGAAGCCCGGCATGAAAATCCGGGCACTCGGCCCGCTCGGCGATTTCTCTTATGTCCGGCATCCCGGCGACAAATACCTGTTCATCTCGGCCGGCTCCGGCGTGACGCCGATGATGTCGATGGTGCGCGACATGAGCGACCGCGCGCCGCAGAGTGACATCGCCTTCATCAATTGCTCGCGCTCGCCATCCGATATCGTGTTCCGTCACGAGCTGGAATATCTTGCCCGCTTCATGCCGAAACTGTCGCTCGGTTTCATCGTGGAAAATTGCGGCCGCACTGATCTCTGGTCCGGCTTGAAGGGCATGGTCGACAAGGCCAAGATTGCGCTTCTGTCGCCTGATTTCATGGATCGCACGGTGTTCTGTTGTGGACCGGAGCCTTTCATGGCCGCCATCCGCTCCATGCTGGATGCTTCCGGCTTCGACATGAGCCGTTACCACCAGGAAAGCTTTTCGCCGGCCGCCCCGGTTGCCGTGGGCGAGAGTATTCACACCGTTGCGGATGGCGAAGCACTCTCGATGGTGGGGTTTACGCTTTCCGGCAAGGAAGTGCCGTGCCAGCCCGGCCAGACCGTTCTGATGACGGCGCGCGCCGCCGGTGTGCGCATCGGTGCCGCCTGCGAATCGGGAATTTGCGGCACCTGCCGGGTGCTGAAGCTCTCCGGCGAGGTGGAGATGAACCACAATGGCGGCATTCTCGATGACGAAATCGATGAAGGCTATATTCTCGCCTGCTGCTCGCGGCCGTTGACCGACGTGAAGGTGGAAGCCTGAGCACACGAAATCCTGCGTCTTATGCGGGAATCTATTTTTGAACCGGAACCAAAGGTCTTAAAACTCGTTTGCACGTCATCGAATTCTTTTCGGGTGTTTCAATGGGGCTGCCCCTACCTCCGACAAGACCGAGTAGTTAGAAAGCGCGGTTCAACGCGCCACAGCAAACGGAGGAAAGATCATGATGAATTTCCGCACGACGAGCGTCGCTACGGCGGTTGTCCTGTTCCTGACAAGCTTCACGCCGTCGCAGGCGTTCCAGGCGCCTGTTCCGATGGCGAAGCCGGCAATCTCAACTGAGAATGTAGTGCCGGTGCAGTATCGTGAATGGGACCGCCGAGGTGACCGCAGATATGGCGACCGCATGTATCGTCCGCGCCCGTCGCGGGACGGATATTATAACGGCCATCGCGGCTATCGCGACCGCCGTCCGGGCTACCGCTATCACAACGGAATGTGGTTCCCGCTGGCGGCCTTCGCCACTGGCGCAATCATTGGCGGCGCCATGGCGCAGCCAAGACCGGCCTATGGCGGCAGCCATGTTGCCTGGTGCCAGAACCGTTGGCGCTCTTACCGCGCCTACGATAACAGCTACCAGCCGAATAGCGGTCCGCGTCGTGTATGTGTATCTCCATACAGCCGTTAAGCACGCCTTTCGAAAGCCCGGATCTGATCCGGGCTTTTGCTTTCGGGTGGCGAGTTTCGGTAACCGAAGCGTGACAACGCCGTTAATGCTGGGTTCAGGCGAAAGCGCCTAGCCTGCAACCTGTGATGTTCCAGCCAGCACCGACAAACTGGCTGGATAAAAAGAAAAAGGTGTTATTATTCACGTGCAACGGCCTGTCGACCGTCGTGAATGGAGGAAGTCAGATGAGAAGCTATGTGAAGAATATCCTGGCTGTCGGTCTTTCTGCAATCGTGGTTGCAGGAGCGATTGTTCCCGCTGAGGCAATGCCATTGCTGATGGCGCCGAAGAGTGTCGAGACCCTGGGTAACGATGCCGGCAAGAATGTCGTCAATGTGCAATACTGGCGCGATCGTGACAATCGTGGCGGCTGGGGCGGCGAACGCCGCGGCTGGTACGGCGGTCATCGCGGTTATCGCGACTACCGTCCGGGTTATCGTCACCACGACGGTTATTGGTTCCCGCTCGCAGCCTTTGCGACGGGCGCGATCATCGGCGGCGCACTGTCGCAGCCGCGCGAAGTCTACCGTCCGGTTCCGGAATATCGCCCGCGTCCGGTCTACCGCGAATATCGTCCGGTCCGTCGTGCCGGCATGAGCCAGGCGCATGTGAACTGGTGCTATGGCCGGTATCGGTCCTACGATGCCTATAGCAACACGTTCCAGCCCTACAATGGCCCACGCCAGCCCTGCTATTCGCCTTACAGCTGATAGCACTACTCCGTCACTCCGGCCTTCATCCGGCAAGACGGAGTAGCGATTGACCAGCCTGATAGTTATTACGAGCCGCCCGGATACGGGCGGCTTTTTGTTTTCACAGAATGCGCGCCCGCTTCAGCACGAACCAGGCAAGCATAACCGAAATCACGATGAAGATGCTGGCCGCCATCGTGCCGCCTGTGCCGACCGTAAATGGCAACTCATCCGTGTTCATGCCGAAGAAGCCGGTGACCAGCGATGGCGGCAGCAGGAATGCCGTCATCAGCGACAGGATATAAAGATGCCGGTTGGTTTCGGACGAGAGCTTGGAATCGATTTCCTCATGCAGCAGCCTTGCGCGTTCCTGAAGGGCGTAGACATCGTGATCGACGGCCTCGAGGCGGCCCATCAGCCGCGAGGCGACATCCTCGAAACCGTCAGGCATCTCGTCCTCATCGGCGGCAGACGCCCGCCGCATCAGGGTGAGCACCGTGCGCAGATGCCGGTGGAGGCGAACGACCGTGCGCCTGAGCGGCGCAAGCCGCCGCCGCTCGTCGCGGTTTTCGCTGTCATAGACCAGATCCTCGATGGCATTCAGCTCTTCGGTCGTTTCCATCACCAGGCTGATCAGCGAACGCTGGAATTCCGCGACGAGGCCTTCGAAGACATGGGCCGGCGTGAGGTAGCGGTTGGAATTCTTGTCGACTGCCGCTTTCAGCCGGTCTACTGAGCGCAACGGTTGCAGACGGGTGGTAATGATGAAACGGTCGCTGACCGCGAAATGCAGCCAACCGAAATCACGCGTTTCCTGATCGAACTCGCGCTGGAAATCGACCAGCGTCCCATAAAGCGACTTTTCATCCACCGTGATGGACGGATGGGTTTCATGGGTGGTGAGGCTTGCCAGCGCTGCCGGATCGAGACCATCGATCGTTTCGAGAAAGCCCGCCACCCGCTGATCCGCAAGATTGAGGTGCAGCCAGAAGAAGCCCTCGCATTGCGCCATCTCGCCAAAGCCCGCATCGGGCGCAAGCCGCCGGCATGGCGCCGTTCCGGGGTGGAATTGATAGGCCCAGACAAGGCCGGGGATAGCGGGCGTTATGAGATCCATCGTGGTAGTCCTGACCGGCGGAATGGGAGGGGAGGCGTCCGTCGCCCCAAGACGGAAACGGCAGCGGTGGCACGGCACCTGTCAGCGCATGCTGAGCAAATTCATATGACAGTTTTATAACAATCCCGCTTAAAAGGCGGGAATTTTCAAATTGACGTTTACGTAAAAATCATTTAGCCCGAAAGCAACAGCACGATAGGCAAGAGCTTCGGGAGGAGGCAGCATGTATACCGCGCCGGTGGATGATATCGCCTTTACACTCAAACACGTGGCGGGTCTGCAAGACGCGTTGTCCAGGGGTGCTCTGGGAGACCTCGGTGAAGATGTGGTCGATGCCATATTACAGGAGGCCGGCCGTTTCGCCACCGAGCAGGTCGCCCCGCTTGCCGATATAGGCGACCGACAGGGCGCGCGGCTGAGCGACGGCAAGGTCTCAACGCCGGACGGCTGGGCCGATCTTTATCGGCGCTGGGCTGAGGCCGGCTGGAACAGCCTCACCGCACCGGAAGAATTCGGCGGCCAGAACCTGCCGCATATGCTGAATGTCGCCGCACTCGAAATGTGGAATTCCGGTTCCATGGCTTTCGCGCTTGCGCCGACGCTCACCATGGGCGCGGTGGAAGCTCTCGTTGCCCACGGTAGCAACGACCTGAAGCGCATCTATCTTCCCAAACTCGTCTCCGGCGAATGGACCGGCACGATGAACCTCACCGAACCGCATGCGGGATCGGACCTTGGCGTGCTGAAAACCCGTGCCGAGCGTAATGGTGACGGCAGTTACCGCATTTTCGGGCAGAAGATTTTCATCACCTGGGGCGAACATGACGCTGCGGACAATATCATCCACCTCGTTCTTGCCCGCCTGCCGGATGCGCCGGCCGGCACGCGCGGAATTTCGCTGTTCCTCGTGCCGAAATTCCTGCCCGAAGACGATGGCACGCCGGGCAGTCGCAACGACGTCTTCTGCCATTCGCTGGAGCACAAGCTCGGCATTCACGGCTCGCCCACCTGCACGATGATCTTCGGGGACGGAAAGTTTGGCGAAGAGAAGGGTGCCTTGGGCTGGCTGATCGGCGAGGAGAACAAGGGTCTCGCCTGCATGTTCACCATGATGAACAACGCCCGCCTTGCCGTTGGCATGCAGGGCGTGGCGATCTGCGAGGCGGCGACACAGAAGGCAATCGAATACGCCAGGGAACGCACGCAGGGCAAGGCGCCCGGCTGGCAGGGTTCGGGCATGAGCCCTATCATCGAGCATCCCGATATCGCCCGTACGCTGTTGACGATGAAAGCGCTGACACAAGGTGCGCGCGCCATCTCCTTCAACTGCGCCCACGCCATCGATATGGCGCATGCCGCCGAGGACGTGGCTGAACGCGCCCACTGGCAGGAGCGCGCAGCTCTTTTAACGCCAATCGCAAAGTCCTTCTCCACCGATGCCGGTGTCGATGTCGCTTCCATGGGCATTCAGGTGCATGGCGGCATGGGTTTCATCGAGGAAACCGGTGCGGCGCGTTACCTGCGCGATGCCCGCATCGCGCCGATCTACGAAGGCACCAACGGCATTCAGGCGATCGACCTGGTGGTGCGCAAGCTGCCGCTTTCCGATGGCGCACAGGTGCGCGGTTTCATCGCAGAATTGCGTGAAATCGTCGCCCGAACTGCTGCCTCGAACCGCAGTGATCTCGGCGAGACTGCCCGTTATCTCGAAACGAGTCTCACCGATCTCGAAACGGCGACCGACTGGTTGCTGCAACGCCTGAAAGCGGGGGAAACCGAAACCGCGCTCGCCGGTGCCACGCCCTATCAGCGCCTCTTCGGGCTGGCGCTCACCGGAGCCTATCTTGCCAAGGGCGCCCTGGCCCAGGTGGATGACGGCAGGGGAGCGCATCGCGCATCGCTCTGCCGGTTTGCGGCGGAAAACCTGCTGGCGGAAACAGCAGCGCTGAGGGATCGCGTCATTGCCGGTGCAGCAAGCCTTGCCGCCGCCCGCGCCGTACTGGGTTAAGGAGAAAACCATGTCGGACGATCATATTCTCGTCGAGCGGGTCAGTCATGCACCTGACGTTCTGACCATCCGCTTCAACCGGCCGGAAAAGAAAAATGCCATCACCGATGCAATGTATCTGCGCATGGCAGAGGCTCTGAAGGCCGCCAATGCAGACCCGGATATCCGTGTCGTCGCGTTTCTGGGTACGGAAGGCTGCTTTTCCGCCGGCAATGACATGGCCGATTTTCTTGCCTTCGCCATGTCTGGCGCAAAGGGCAAGCTCGCGGTGCTCGATCTTCTGAAGGCGCTGGCAACCTTCGAAAAGCCGCTGGTTTCGGGCGTCGATGGGTTGGCCATCGGCATCGGCACGACGCTGAACCTGCATTGCGATCTGACCGTTGCCTCCAACCGCAGCCTGTTCAAGACGCCGTTTGTGGATCTGGCGCTGGTGCCGGAAGCTGCGTCCAGCCTGCTTGCGCCAAAGCTCATCGGCCATCAGCGCGCCTTTGCCCTGCTGGCCATGGGCGAAGGTTTTACCGCCGAACAGGCCTTGCAGGCCGGAATGATTTGGAAAGTCGTGGCGCCGGAACATGTCGAAAGCGAAACGCTGGCGCTTGCCACGCGGCTTGCCGCCAAGCCGCAGCAGGCGCTGAAGATTGCCCGCGATCTCGTGCGCGGCAATCCGGCAGATGTGCTGGCCCGCATCGATGAGGAAGCCCGCCATTTCACCGCGCAATTGCAGAGTGCCGAGGCGCGGGCCGCTTTCGAGGCATTCATGCGGCGTTAAGCGTTCCGGCAGGAATTCCTTGCGGTTAAGGAACCGGGTAATATGGCTTGGGTTAGATAACGCAACGTCATCCTTCGAAGGCCACCCGCCATGCGTAACTTTGTTTTCGCCCTGACCGTCCTCCTCTCCGCTGCGACTGTCGCAGAGGCGGCGGCGACCGTGCCTTTGCCGGGTTCGAGCAATAACGTCATTCTGGCGCAGTCCACGCAAGAGGACAGCCCGAATTATTACTCCGGCAATTCCCGCGATCGCCAGCGCCGCGCGCGTTTCGTTTGCGTCATCACCCCGCCGGACAGCGCCAATCGTCGTCGGCCCTATGTCTGCCCCATCGAGCAGGGCCGCGTTGGCGGCGCCTGCCGTTGCTCGGGCGTGGTCGGCAACGGCACTGTTGACACCGCCTGGTGATTATTTCTCCAGCGTCGCCACCGCTTCCACATGCGGCGACCACAAGAACTGGTCGACCGGCGTGACGCGCGTGACGCGATAGCCGCCCTCCACCAGAATGGCGAGGTCGCGCGCAAGCGTCAGCGGATTGCAGCTGACGGCGACGATTTTCTTCACCGCGCTGCGCGCAAGTTCCTTGCACTGGACTTCCGCACCGGCGCGCGGCGGATCGAACACAACGGCATCGTAATTCTTCATTTCGCTCGTCATCAACGGCCGGCGGAAAAGATCACGCTTTTCGATGCTGACGGGTTTCAGGCCCTGCGTGTTGCGCGCGGCGAAATCGAGCGCTTTCAGCGGCTTGTCCTCTGCCTCAACCGCATGCACGCGGCCGACGCGCGCAAGCCGCAGCGCAAACGTGCCGGAACCGCAGAAGAGATCGGCGATGCGTTTGGATTTGCCAACATGGGCAAGCACCAGTTCCGCCATGGCGTCTTCGGCCTGTTTGGTTGCCTGCGTGAAACCGCCGGCCGGTGGGGAAACCGGAATGCCGCCGAATTCGATGATCGGCTTTTGCGGTTCGATCAGGATTTCGCCTGATAGCGCGACACGGGCGATGCCACGCATAGCCAGCACCGTTTCCGTCAATGTGCGCCGCTGTTTGTCGCCGACGGATTTGATGCCGTCGACGGAAATGTCGAGGCCCGAAAGCGTTTCAAGAACGGTCATGCGGAACGGTTCTGCATTCGACGCAAGGGAAAGGCCGATTGCGCGCACGGCGTCCAGCCGCGCGACGATACCGGGCGAGGTGACGGGACATTCCTCGATGGCGACGATGTGATGGCTGTTTGCCTGGTTGAAGCCGAGCAGCAGGCCCTTTTCCGTCTTGCGGGCGGCAAACACCGCGCGGCGGCGCTCGCCGGGGCGACAGATGACGAGATCGTCTACTGGCGGCGTCAGGCCTTTCGATCTCAGCGCCGAAACCACCAGCTCCCGCTTGAAGGCGTGGTAGGGCTGGTCGGCAAAATGCTGCAGCGAACAGCCGCCGCAGGTGCCGTTAACGCCCTCGGGGCCGAAGTGGCGGCACACGGGTTCGCGGCGATCCGTGGAGGCTTCCGCAATCGAGATGATGGTGCCGGTATCCTTGACCTTGGCGATCGCCACCGTTTCGCCGGGCAGGGCGAAGGGCACATAGACCGGGCCGTCGGGACAGTGCGCAATGCCGTCGCCCTGGGCGCCAAGGCTCTTGATACTGACGGTCTGCGTGCTCATGGCTTTTCGCCTCCGAGAAGAAATTCGATATTGCCATCGCCGCCGGAAATCGGCGAGGGGATGAGACCGAGGCTCTTCCAGCCCATGTCTTCAACGAGCCAGCGTTCCAGTTCGGCAGCAACGGCAGGCGCCGTTTCCGGCTCTTTCAACAGCCCGGCCTTGCTGATGGCATCACGGCCTGCCTCGAATTGCGGCTTGACCAGCAGAACCGCTTGCGCGCCGGAGGCGGCAAGTGCGAGTGCCGGGGCAAGGGCGAGCTTTATGGAGATGAAGGACACGTCGGAGACGATGAAGTCCACGGACCGGTCATCAATGTCGTCGGTTGTCAGGAAGCGCGCATTCAGCCCTTCCAGATTGGTCACGCGCGGATCGTTCTCGATCCGTGGATGCATCTGCCCGTGGCCGACATCGATGGAGGTGACGTGTTTTGCGCCGCGATGAAGCAATACCTCGGTGAAGCCGCCGGTGGAGGCGCCGACGTCGAGGCATTCATGGCCCTTCGGATCGAGCCCGAAGTGATCGAGCGCGGCGGTGAGCTTGAGGGCGGCGCGGGAAACATAGGCCTGCGCCGGATCGGTAATGGCGATCTTGACGTTTCCGGCAACGGTTTGGCTGGGCTTTGTGGCCGTTTTCCCGTTGACGCTCACGGTGCCGCGCGCAATCGCATCGCGCGCACGCGAGCGGCTGGCAAAGTGGCCGAGCGAAACAAGAAGCTGGTCAAGCCGTTCATTTTCAGGTGTTTTGGACATGGTCCCGTGTCAATGACCGCCAAACCCCGCAGATGCAAGCGATTTATCGCGCGCAAGGCTTCGCAACGGCACCATTTGCCGCAGCGCAGGGTCGTTTCGTGGTCGTTAAACAGCATATGCGATTAATCCAATATAAAGGCTTGTATTGCACTTTGTCTGCAAGGCCCGTGCGGCCAGTCGGAACCTGCCATGACGGCATCTCCTCCCATTCCCAAAATTGCGACCGTTGCAGCGCAGACGCTTGCTCCGTGGCATCAGGTCGCCGAGAGAGTTTGCGATGTCGCTAAAAAATTTCCCCATCAACATTAAGCTCATTGTCACCTTCTGCGTCTTGATGGGCGTTTGCCTGCTCGCCTCGGCGGTGGTCTTCTGGCAGACGCTGGGGAGCGAGCACGTCACGGTCCAGAACAACAAGGCCAACAACATCCTGCATGCGGTTGACGGTGCAACGGCCGCCATGCTGGAACAGGCCGTCAACCAGCGCGGCTTTCTGCTGTTTCGCAGCGACAGCACCTACAACGATGTTTTCGCCCAGCGCGATCTGATGCTGAAGAAGCTTGGTGAAGCCCGTGCGCTTGCCGCCGGCCAGCCGGACATTCTGAAATCCATCGATGACATGCAGGCATCCGCCACCGTGTTCTTCAAGGAACTGGCGGAACCGCAGCTTGCCGCCCGCAAGACGACCGAAGCACCGATTTCCGAAATCATCGAGATCGGTCGCAATCAGGCCAAGGGTCAGCTCGACGGTTTCCGCGCCTCCGCCGCCAAGATCAAGGACCAGCTGAACGGCTTGTCGGCAAGCTACGCCGCACAGCAGGACGCTGCCGCACTCAACCTCAAGCTCGCACTTCTGGGTGGCGGCGCGGTTGCCGGTCTTCTGGCCGTGGCCCTCATCTGGGCCCTGTCGCGCTCCATCGTCACGCCGATCGTCGGTATGACGGCGGCTATGAGCAGGCTTGCCGATGGTGACATGACCACGGAAGTTCCGGCTCTCGACCGCAAGGATGAAGTCGGCAAAATGGCGAAGGCCGTTCTCGTCTTCAAGGAAGCCGGGCTGGAAAAATCCCGCCTTGCCGGCGAAACCGAGCGCATGCGCTCCGCAACCGAGACCGAGCGCCGCCGCAACGAGGAAGAGAAGGCCCAGGACGAAGCCGCTAACGCCCTTGCGCGTGATGAGCTTGGCAAGGGTCTTGCGGCTCTGGCGGAAGGCGATCTCGCCTACCGTATCGAAACGCCGTTCGCCTCCTACATCGACCCCATCCGTATCGACTTCAACAGCGCTGTCGAAAAGCTGCAGCAGGCCATGCGCGCAGTTGGCGAGAATGCCGCTGCAATCAATGCCGGGGCTTCGGAAATGCTCTCTGCTGCCGACGACCTGTCGCGCCGCACCGAACAGCAGGCCGCTTCCATCGAGGAAACCGCCGCAGCACTGGAAGAAGTCACCACCACGGTGCGTGACAGCGCAAGGGGTGCTGAGGACGCCGGCAATCTGGTTCAGCGTGCCCGCAGCGGAGCGGAAAAATCCGGCGTCGTGGTTCGCAAGGCGGTTGCCGCCATGCGCGAGATCGAAAAATCATCGGGCGAAATCGGCAATATCATCGGCGTCATCGACGATATCGCTTTCCAGACCAACCTGCTTGCGCTGAACGCAGGCGTCGAAGCCGCCCGTGCGGGTGACGCGGGCAAGGGCTTTGCCGTCGTCGCGCAGGAAGTGCGTGAACTCGCCCAGCGTTCCGCCAATGCCGCAAAGGAAATCAAGACGCTGATCGGCGCTTCCAGCCAGCAGGTGGAAAACGGCGTCAACCTCGTCGACGAGACCGGCAAGGCGCTCGAACTCATCGTGGCGGAAGTCGAGGAGATCAACGCCCATGTCAGCGCCATCGTCGTCGCTGCCCGCGAACAGGCGACTGGTCTGCAGGAAATCAACACGGCCGTGAACACCATGGATCAGGGCACGCAGCAGAATGCTGCAATGGTTGAGCAGCAGACCGCTGCCAGCCATTCGCTCGCCCGTGAAGCGGAAGCGCTCAATAGCCTGCTCGGCCAGTTCAAGGTGGGCGGCGTTCGCGGTGCCGTTGCCGGCGCCGGCGCCGGCGGATATTCTGCTCCTCGCCAGTCCTCAGTGAAGCCTGTCTACCAGTCCGCACCCGCCGCACCAGTCAGAAAAGCCGCAGTGAAGCCTGCCTCTACAACCGCAAGGCCGGTCGCTTCACCCGCCCGCGCCCTTGGCCAAAGCCTCGCCCGCGCCTTTGGCGGCAAAGCGGAAGCGCCGGCTGCCAAGGATCAGGACTGGACGGAGTTCTGAGCCTGACGGTCACGATCATCAAGCGTGAATCAGGGGGCTGTGAAGCCCCCTTTTTGTTGCTAGATTTACGGCGCGAGCACTCAACCACGCGTTCTGTCGCAGTTTCCCAACAAAGGTGATTTCGAGATGGCACCTAGCATCAAGTTGAAAGTTCTGGATGGTGCATATGGGGTGGCCCGACTTGATGCATCTGAAGCCATTCCGGTCTGGGCCGATGGCGGTGGCTTCGTCAGTATCACCCGGACTGATGATGAGCTTTCCATCGTCTGCCGGGAAGATCGTATACCTGGGCATGTCAGATCTGATACGGGTTGGTCCTGTCTAAAGCTACAGGGGCCATTTGCCTTCGATGAAACGGGCATCGTCTTGTCCGTTATCGAGCCGCTCTCGACCAATGAGATCGGTATATTCGTGGTTTCGACTTTCGATGGCGACCACCTGCTTGTGAAATCGAACGATCTGGAAAAAGCTTTCGTTCTGCTGAAAAATGCGGGACATTCGCTCATCTAATATCCATTTCGCAGCGACACTGATGCACCATGCGTTGGTGGGACGATGATAGTCTCACGCGGCGTGATCGGCCCGCATGGGGTGCCATACGGAGATATCGCGCGGGGCATCTAGAAGCTCGGGCAGGGCATCGTGCCACGCCTGCCGATAGGGACGATGAACCTGAACGTCGAGGACATCCTGATGGTCGCTCCAGGTCTCATGCAGCAGGAAGTGGTTTTCGTTCTCGCCGTCGCGATGCAGGGTCGCATTCACAAAGGTGTCCTCGTGTCGCATGGCGTCGAGCAGATCATTCAGCAATCCTAGAAAACGTTCGCGCTGATCGGCACGGACCTTGAAGCCGATGAGATAGGTGGTATGCATGGATAGTTACTCCTTTGTACCGTTCAACAGGGCGGCGCGGGTCTCGGCGTCGGCCGGGTAGAAACATTCCAGCACCAGCTCGGACAACGTCACATCAGTGGCGGTTCCGAAAACCGTGGTGGTCGAAATGAAGCGCAGCACGCCCCCGGACAACGGATCGCGTAGTTCGAGCGGTATCGCCAACGGATTGGCCCCGGCGGAATGCCGTGGAGCTGCAGGCGCGGGATAGGCGGAAAGTTCCGCATGCAGCCGGGAAAGCGTCTCGTCTCCGGTCTCTTCGACTTGGCGGCGTAGGCGATCCAGCAGGTGATGCCGCCATTCGGCAAGATTGACGATGCGTGAACTCAAGCCATCAGGATGCAGGCTCAGCCGCAATACATTGAGGGGCGGGTGAAGCAGGTCTTCGGATATGCCGGCGAGAAGCGATTTGATCGCATCATTGGCAAGAACCAGATTCCAATGGCGGTCGACGGCAAGTGCCGGGAAGGGCATGTGGCCCTGCACCACGGTTTCGACGGCCTTACGAACGGCCGTCATATCAGGCGCATCCAGTGATCGTTCGGAATGGATCGGCGCATAGCCTGCCGCCAGCATCAGCCGGTTGGCGGCGCGGGCGGGCATGGAAAGCTGCTCTGCCAGCCTCGCCAGCATTTCACGGCTGGGCGAAGATCGCCCGCTTTCCACAAAACTCAGATGGCGCGCCGATATCTCGGCATCGGACGCCAGATCGAGCTGGCTCAATCTGCGGCGCGCCCGCCATTCCTTAAGCACCTGGCCGACATGTTCTTGATGATGTGTCATGCCCCGCAGCCTAGCAGAAGATATCGGCAATGCGATTACCTCGCAGGTAATTGTTCTGCGTCACAGCCCCCGGCATGCTCAGGCCGTCAGCCAAAAGGAGCGCAATCATGACGCAACATCTCAAAATCGCCGAAACCTACCTCGCTGTCTGGAACGAGGAGAACGCTGAATGCCGCCAGCGCCTCGTCAGCCAAGGCTGGGCTGAAATGGCGTGCTATACAGATCCTTTGATGCAGGGTGAGGGGCAGCAGGGGATTGCCGCGATGATCGAGGCGGCGCGGCAGAAATTTCCGGGATATCGCTTTGTGCTCACAGGCACCCCGGATGGCCACGGCAACTTCACCCGTTTTTCATGGCGTCTCATTTCGCCTGACGGAGAAGATGTTGCCGGCGGAACCGATGTCGTCAGCCTAAATGCCGAGGGGCAGATTGAAAATGTCGTCGGTTTTCTCGATGGCGCCGCATCCTGAGGCAGAGGCGGGTCGTCCCGCCTTCTGTCCCGGTAATTCTGTCAGCCGGCGAAACCGACGCCGGCCTGACGCTGGCCGAGCGCATTGAACACGGTGGAAACGATGCCGGCGCGGTCGAGGCCGGCATTGGCATACATGGTCTCCGGCTTGGCCTGCTCCACCCAATGGTCAGGCAGCGTCAGGGTCCGAACCTTCGGGCCATGGTCGAGCAAGCCTGCGCTTGCCATGAAATGCAGCACATGTGCACCGAAACCGCCGACAGAGCCTTCCTCGATCGTCACCAGAACCTCGTGATGAGCGGCAAGCTGGCGGATGAGGTCGAGGTCGAGCGGCTTGGCGAAGCGCGCATCGGCAACCGTGGTCGAAAGTCCGGCGGCATCGAGGTCTTCGGCAGCCGCCAGGCATTCGGAAAGGCGTGTGCCGAAGGAAAGGAGTGCAACCTTCGTGCCTTCCTTGATGATGCGGCCCTTGCCGATCTGCAAAATCTCACCGCGCGCGGGCATCTCGACGCCCACGCCTTCGCCGCGCGGATAACGGAAGGAAATCGGGCCTTCATCATAGGCTGCGGCTGTGCGAACCATGTGTTTCAACTCGGCCTCGTCGGACGCCGCCATAACCACCATGCCGGGCAGGGTGGCAAGGAATGTGGTGTCGAAAGAGCCGGCATGGGTCGGTCCGTCTGCGCCGACGAAACCGGCGCGGTCGATGGGGAAGCGCACGGGCAAGCTCTGGATCGCCACATCATGCACCAGCTGGTCGTAACCGCGTTGCAGGAAGGTGGAATAAAGCGCGCAGAACGGCTTGTAGCCATCCGCCGCAAGCCCCGCCGCGAAGGTGACGGCGTGCTGCTCGGCAATGCCGACATCGAAGGTGCGGGCCGGGAAAAGCTCGGCCATCTTGTCCAGCCCGGTACCATTAGGCATGGCGGCGGTGACGCCGATGATCTTGTCGTCGAGGGTCGCTTCCTGGATAAGCGCTTCGGCAAACACGCTGGTATAGCTTGGCGCATTCGGCTTGGCTTTCGCCTGTGCGCCGGTAATGACATCGAACTTGTTGACGCCGTGATATTTGTCCGCTGCCGCTTCTGCTGGCGCATAACCCTTGCCCTTCTGCGTCACCACATGGATGAGAACAGGGCCTTTCTGGTTGTCGCGCACATTGCGCAGCACCGGCAGCAGGTGATCGAAGGAATGACCGTCGATCGGGCCGATGTGATAGAAGCCAAGCTCCTCGAATAGCGTGCCACCGGTCACGTAACCGCGCGCATGGGTCACGGCGCGGGTAATGGCGCGATCGATGGTCTTGCCGAGATAGGCGGTGAGTTTCTTGCCGAAATCGCGAAAGCCCATATAGGTGCGGCCGGAGGCCAGCCGCGCGAGATAAGCGCTCATCGCGCCCGTCGGCGGCGCAATCGACATGTCGTTGTCGTTGAGGATGACGATCAGCCGCGCGTCGAGCGCACCGGCATTGTTGAGCGCCTCAAACGCCATTCCCGCAGACATGGAGCCATCACCGATAACGGCGATAACCTTGCGGTCGCTCTGATCCAGCCCCGCAGCCACCGCCATGCCGAGACCGGCGGAAATGGAGGTGGAGGAATGGCCGGCGCCGAAATCGTCATATTCGCTCTCGGCCCGACGCGTGAAACCGGAAAGCCCGCCTTCCTGGCGCAGCGTGCGGATGCGCTCGCGACGGCCGGTCAGGATCTTGTGCGGATAACATTGGTGGCCGACATCGAAGATCAACCGGTCTTCCGGCGTGTTGAACACCTTATGGATGGCAATCGTCAGCTCCACCACGCCCAGACCGGCACCCAGATGCCCGCCGGTGCTCGACACCGCGTCGATCATCTCGTCGCGCAACTCCCTTGCCAGTTCCGGCAGGTCGCGATCGTCGATCTCCTTGAGATCGGATGGAAAATTCACCCGGTCAAGCAATGGGGTCTGTGGCATTCCGGTCAATCGTTCGGCCTTTTCTCGTGTCAGCGGCGGGCACCAGTGCGTCTTTCATATAGAAAGCCAGTAGTTAAGCCCTGCATGTCGTTCACTTCTATAGAATTTCAACCCTCCGGCAAAGGGACAAACTCTTCTTCGTCGCCGGGAACGATATCGAAGCGTCCGGTTCTCCACTCCTGTTTGGCCTGCTCTATGCGTTCTTTTGATGACGAAACGAAGTTCCACCAGATGTAACGGCGCTGGTTGAGTGCCGCACCGCCGAAGATCATGATGTGACAGCCGCCGCTGCCGCTCTGCAATGTGATGTCGTCGCCGGGCCGGAAGACGAGCAACTGGTCGGCGGCAAAAACGTCACCTGCGACATCCAGAGAGCCGGAAAGAATGTAGATCGCCCGTTCCTCATGGTCGGCAGAGAACGGGAATTTCACACCCGGTTCCAGCGTCAGGTCAACGTAAAGCGTGTCGGTAAAAGCCGAAACGGGGGAAGTGAGGCCTTCGAAATCACCGATAACGACCCGGCCGGATGCGCCCTTGATATCGATCAGAGGCATGTCTTCCCGGGCGGTATGGGAAAAGGCCGGGGCGATTTCCTCCATATGATCGGGGAGGGCAAGCCAGGTCTGCAGGCCGGACATGGAAAGCGGATGGCCGCGCAGGTTTTCCGGCGTGCGCTCAGAATGCACGATTCCGCGCCCCGCCGTCATCAGGTTGATGTCGCCGGGCCGGATGACCAGTTCGGTGCCGAGGCTGTCGCGATGCTTGATTTCGCCGTCAAACAGATAGGTAACGGTGGAAAGCCCGATATGCGGATGCGGCTTGACATCCAGCGCCTCGCCCGCCTTCAGGATGGCCGGACCCATGCGGTCGAAAAAGATGAATGGGCCGACCAGCCGCCGCTGCCGCGTCGGCAGCGCACGCCGCACGGCGAAGCCGCCAATATCGCTGGTGCGCGGAATGATGAGGTTTTCGATGGCGTCGCAGGCGAAAGCATCGCCCGCGACAGGATCGTTGCCGGGAAAGAAGGACATCCGAAGCTCCTCGTATCGTTACACGCAAGCTTACCACGAACGATACGACGTGGGAGCGCCGTAATGTTGAACGCTGTGTCGCCCCCGTTCAACAGGACGTGTTTATTCCCCGTCCAGCGGCTCCACGCCCTGTGGTTTTCCGGCGCGGTCGAGACGGATTTTCTCGATACGCTTTTCGGCGGCGTTCAACAGCGTCTCGCAATGTTTTTTCAGGGCTTCGCCGCGCTCGTAGATGGCGATCGACTCGTCCAGCGCCACGTCTCCGCGCTCCAGGCGTGCAACAATGCTTTCCAGCTCGGCGACGGCCTTTTCGAAGGAATAACCGCTGACATCGGCTGTGTTGGCATTTTCCGTCATTTTCAACCCTTCATCATTCTCAAAATATGCATGGCCGCCGATTCCGCCAGCCCTTCCAGATCATAACCGCCTTCAAGCAGGCTGACGACCCGGTTCGAGGCGTATTTGTCCGCCATTTCCAGCAGCCGCCCCGTCGCCCAGTCGAAATCCTCGCCCACCAGATTGATCTGCGCCAGCGGATCGCGGTGATGCGCGTCGAAACCGGCGGAGATGATGATGAGATCGGGCGAAAAATCGGCAATCGCCGGCAGGACGCGGGATTTGAACGCCTCGCGAAAATACTCGCTGCCGGTATTGGGGGAAAGTGGCGCGTTGACGACATTGTTCTTCACGCCGGTTTCGTTTTTATCGCCGCTCCACGGGTAAAGCGGCATCTGGTGGGTGGAACAGAACAGCACTGACGTGTCGTTCCAGAAGATATCCTGCGTACCGTTGCCGTGATGCACGTCCCAGTCGATAATGGCGACGCGCTCTGCGCCGTGCACCTTCTGGGCGTGACGGGCGGCGATTGCTGCATTGTTGAAGAGACAGAACCCCATGGCCTTTGCGGTTTCCGCATGGTGGCCGGGCGGGCGGGACGCAACGAAGACGTTGTCGGCGGCACCCGTAAACACGTCATCTACCGCCACCATCGCAGCGCCAATACCGGTCAGCGCCGCTTGCAGGCTTTTCGGCGAGACATAGGTGTCGGCCTCGACGCGGTTGATCTCGCCATCTTCCTCGGGAATCTGGCGCATGACGGACAGCAGATGCTCCTCCGGATGCGCCAGAAGCACGGCATCTTCGTTGGCCTGCGGTGCTTGCTTGCGGACCAGTCGCTCGAAATTCGGATGTTCGAGCGCAATGTTCAGAGATCGCAGCCGATCCGGCCGCTCGGGATGGCCTTCCGGCGTGATGTGTTCAAGGAAGATCGGATGTTCGTAAAGACGGGTCGCCATTCTCTAATCCTCCCGAAATAAGCTGATCAAGCGCGCTGCGGCAAAAGCGGATAGCCGACCATCACAGCGCGGCCGGCAAGTGCGGCAAGCACGGCCTTCAACGCATCGCCGGGAATGAAGGCGAGCGAACCCATGAACGCCTTTTCAAACCCGAGCCCGACCACCAGCGCCAGATAGGAGATGCCGAAGGCATAAAGCACGACCACGCCGCCGGCGAGGCTGGCGATGAAGAAACCGATACCCTGCGTCAGAGCCGACTGGCCGCGATTGACGAGTTTTTCCGAGAGCATGCCGGTGACGAAAGCGGCAGCAATCCAGCCGATCAGGAAGCCCGTGGTCGGCGTGGTGAAGATGGAAAGGCCGCCGCGTCCGCCTGAAAGGACTGGCAGGCCGATGGCGGCGATGAGGATGGTCAGAAGAACCGCGAGCGTGCCGCGTTTCGCCCCCAGCACGACACCGGCCAGCATGACGCCAAGTGACTGCGCGGTGATGGGCACCGGAATGAAACCAAGCGTGATCGGCGGCAAAAGTCCGAGTGCGATGATGATGGCGGAAAACAGCGAGATCAGCACAAGGTCGCGGGTCGTCATGGCTCGGGAACTCCGGATGGTTGTTTTGCCGTCAGCTTTGGCCTCTGAAACCGCGCGCGTCAATGGCGTCGGCAATGGCATCCGCATCCTTCAACGTCATAATGACGAGCGGCACGATGATCGTGGCCAGCCGAACGGGGAGGCCGCGCGCGCGGTGCGCATCGCGCACGGCATGGTAACGGTTGACGATCTCCGGCACGAACCGCACGACGAGCCCGACCGCGAGCCCGATATCGGCCGCCTTGACCAGCCCCAGCCTTTCCAGCGGGGCGGCGGCAAGCGAGATTTCGTCCATGAATTGCGAAATGCTGACGGTGATGGTGACGGCGGTGGCGAGAAGCGCCAGTGCAGTCAGCCGCAAAAGATTGACACTCGCATCGTGTACCGGAAGCAGCAGATAGCTGAAGGCGGCAACGAGGAGAATGGTCAGCATCACCGGGCGTAGCCGCAGGCCGATCTCGCGGAATTGCAGCCGCGTCTCGCGCAGAATGGCGGCGGCCACAACGACGGCGCATCCCAGCAAAAGCAGATCGCGGGTGAGAAACAGCGCAATGCTGAAAACCATCAGCGTCACGAGCTTGAGGCGCGGAGAGACGCGGTAGAGCCAGCCCGTGCCTTCGACATGAAGGGACTTCATCGCGACGCAACCTCCAGATAACGTGCCACCGCCTCTTCGGGGTTGGCGTCTGCAACAAGCTCGCCTTCGTGAAAAACCAGTACGCGGTCGAAGCCGGAAAGCAGCGGCAGATCGTGGGTGATGACGACAAGCGCCTGCGACAGCGCAGCCATTGTCTTTTCAACGATCGCGCGGTTTTTGAGGTCGAGCTGATTGGTCGGTTCATCGAGAATGAGGATTTGCGGTTCAGTGACCAGCAGGGCGGCCAGCGCCGCCAGCTGCAATTCGCCGCCGGAAAGCTCGTGCGCGCGCCGTTCTTCCAGATGAGCGATACCGAGCCGGGCAAGCACGGCCTTGACCCGCGTTTCTGTCTCCGTCTTGCCGATACCGAGTCGCTTGAGGCCGAAGGCGACATCGTCGCGTATGATCGGCAGGATGATCTGGTTCTGCGGATTCTGGAAGATGAAACCGACTGCCTGCAATACCGCTCTCGCATCTTTGACGGTGTCGAGACCGTTCACCGACACCTTGCCGCCCGTCGGCTTTGTCAGACCATTGATAAGCCGCGCAAAGGTGGTCTTGCCCGAGCCGTTGAGGCCGATGACGCCGATACGCCGTTCAGTCAATGTCAGGGACAGGGGCTGTAAAGCCTGCCTGCCCTCGAAGGCGACGCCTGCGGTGTCGAAACGGATTTCCAAGATTGATGCATCCCTCTATCGCTTTCCGGTTCTATATCGTGTCATCAACAGAAGTGAAACAAAGAACAAAAAAAGAACATTGCAATCCTGAAAAAGCCGTCATACCTTCTGCTTCATGACGATCAAGGTTTCAAACGAAGCGGCAAAGCGGATTTTTCTGGCGCGGCAGGGGCTTTGCTCTCCGCCCGGAAAGGCGCTTTCCAAGGATGGCCTGCTGCAGCTCATTACCGATATCGGTTTCGTGCAGGTGGACAGTATCGGCACGGTGGAGCGCGCCCATCATCAGATAATATTCTCCCGAAACCAGACCTACAGGCGCGAACATCTGACAGCACTGCTGGAAAAGGACCGCGCGCTGTTCGAGCACTGGACGCATGATGCCTCCATCGTGCCGACCGAATTTTACCCCTATTGGAAGCACCGCTTCCGCCGCCGCGAGCCGATCATTCAGGAGCGCTGGCGCAAATGGCATGGTGAGGGGTTCGATGCGGCTTTCGCCGAGACACTGGAGCGCATCGCCGCCACGGGTCCTGTTCTGGCGCGTGAGTTGAAGGAGGAGGGGCATCAGTCCGGCGGCTGGTGGAACTGGCATCCTTCCAAGACCGCACTCGAATATCTGTGGCACACCGGTAAGCTTGCCATATCCGGCCGCGTGAATTTCCAGAAGGTCTATGATCTGGCGGAGCGGGTCATTCCCGGCGAGCACCACGAAAGCGAAGTGGAGCATACGCAATTCGTCGACTGGGCCTGCCGGCAGGCGCTCACCCGGCTGGGTTTTGCCACCCATGGCGAAATCGCCGCCTTTTTTGATCTCGTTACCCCGCAGGAGGCGAGGGACTGGGTCAAGAGCCACCGTGACGAACTGTGCGAGGTCTCGCTTCTCGCGAGCGATGGCGGTGCTGCCCGTCCGTCCTATGCCTTTGCGGATTTCAGCGCCGATGTCGCCAACCTGCCGGAACCGTCGTCCCGCGTCCGTGTGCTGAGCCCCTTCGATCCGCTGTTGCGCGACCGCAACCGCACGGAGCGGCTGTTTGGCTTCTATTACCGTATCGAGGTCTTCGTACCCGAGCCGAAACGGCAATATGGCTATTACGTCTTCCCGCTTCTGGAAGGCGACCGGCTGATCGGCCGTATCGACATGAAGGCAGACCGCAAGCGCAGCACGCTGGATGTGCGCCGCCTGTGGCTGGAACCGGGCGTGCGCGCTTCAGCGGGAAGGCTCGAGAAACTAGACGCGGAATTGTCGCGGCTTGCGAAGTTTACGGGAGTGGAGAGTGTGAATTATCTGGAGGGGTGGCGGGATGTGTAATTGCGCCTTGAGCCGGCGACTGCCTCTTCCGTCATGCTCGGGCCCGTCCCGAGCATCTGCAACGGAAAATGTATAGGATGCGTCTGCAGATACTCGGCACAAGACCGAGGATGACGCCGGACGGGCGGAGAGGACGCCAAATCGAAGCGCCCTCGCGACGTCCCTAAATCACCCGATATCCGTTGCCGAAATCTTGATCCCGAAGCCTTCCAGCCCGACATAGTGGCGCTCGCGGGTCGTCATCAGCTTGATCGAGCTGATGCCGAGGTCTTTGAGAATCTGCGCGCCGAGGCCGATTTCCAGCCACTCATTTTCGCGGGAGCGGGCCTGTGCGTGCGCTTCGTCGGGATCACGCGCCTTGCGCCGTCCGTCCACCTGGCCGACGCCGACAGAACCTTCGCGCAGATAGACGATGACGCCGCGGCCTTCTTCGGCGATCTTCTGCATATAGTGCTGCACCGGCTGGCGGTCGCCGAACACGTCGTCAGCAACGTTTTCAGGGTGCAGGCGGACGGGAATATCGACGCCATCGCGGATATCGCCGAAAATCACCGCCATATGCTGCATCCGGTCCCATGGCAGGGAATAGGTATGCGCCTTGGCCGGTCCGAACGGGGTTTGGATGGTGAAGGAGGATTCCATCTCCACCAGCGTTTCCTTGCGCTGGCGATAGGCGATCAGATCGGCGACCGAAACATGCTTCATGCCGTGTTTTTCGGCGAAATCCAGAACCTGCGGACCGCGCATCACGGTGCCATCGTCATTGACCAGCTCGCTGATGACGCCGATGGGCGGCAGGCCGGCGAGCCGGCAGAGATCGACCGCCGCTTCGGTATGGCCGGAACGCATCAGCACGCCGCCTTCGCGGGAAATCAGCGGGAAAATGTGGCCTGGCCGGGTGAAATCCGACGCGCCGACATTCGGGTTGGCGAGGTTGCGCACTGTCAAGGTGCGGTCATCCGCGGAGATACCGGTCGTGGTGCCATGCTTGAAATCGACGCTGACGGTGAAGGCGGTCGTGTGGGCGCTGTCGTTTTCCGCCACCATGGCGTTGAGGTTCAGCCTCTTTGCCTCGTCACGCGGCATGGGCGCGCAAACGATGCCGGATGTGTGGCGCACGATCAGCGCCATTTTTTCCGGCGTGCAATGAACCGCCGAAATAATCAGATCGCCTTCGTTTTCACGGTCGTCGTCGTCGGTCACGACAACGATCTCGCCAGCTTCGAAAGCGCGGATAGCGTCGACGACACGTTTCTGATCATAGGCCATTTCGGATTACCTCACTTCAACCGGCCGGTCTGGCCACGATCTCTCAAATAATGGTCGGCAACGGTGCAGGCCACCATCGCCTCGCCGATCGGCACGGCGCGGATGCCGACGCAGGGGTCGTGGCGGCCCTTGGTGCGCACATCCACATTGCGACCGTCGGTGTCGATGGACTGGCGCTCCGTCAGAATGGAGGAGGTGGGCTTGATGGCGAAGCGGGCGATGACGGGCTCGCCAGTCGCGATGCCGCCCAGAATGCCGCCGGCATGGTTCGACAGGAAAATCGGTTTGCCGTCATTGCCCATGCGCATCTCGTCGGCATTCTCCTCGCCGGAAAGCTCGGCCGAGGCAAATCCCTCGCCAATCTCCACGCCCTTGACGGCGTTGATCGACATCAGGCTGGAGGCAATATCCTGATCGAGCTTGGCGTAGATCGGCGCGCCGATGCCGGCCGGAACACCTTCCGCCACGACTTCGACGACCGCGCCGATCGACGATCCCGCCTTGCGGATGCCGTCAAGATATTCTTCCCACACCGGCACCATCGCCGGATCGGGGCAGAAGAATGGGTTCTGATCGACCTGGTCCCAATCCCAATTGTCACGGTTGATCTTGTGTTTGCCGATCTGCACCAGCGCACCGCGCACGTTGAGGCTCGGTACCACCTTGCGGGCGATTGCGCCTGCGGCAACACGCGCCGCCGTCTCGCGGGCGGAAGAGCGTCCGCCGCCGCGATAATCGCGAATGCCGTATTTCAGGTCATAGGTGAAGTCGGCATGGCCGGGGCGGAAGCTGCGGGCAATCTCGCCGTAATCCTTGGAACGCTGGTCGGTATTTTCGATCAGCATGGAGATCGGCGTGCCGGTGGTTATCATCGTCTCGCCGTCCTCATCCAGCATCACGCCGGACAGGACTTTGACGATGTCATCTTCACGGCGCTGGGTGACGAAGCGGCTTTGGCCGGGCTTGCGCTTGTCCATCCAGTGCTGCACTTCGGCAAGCGTGAAGCGAATACCGGGCGGGCACCCGTCCACCACGCAGCCCAAAGCGGGCCCATGGCTTTCGCCCCAGGTGGTAACGCGAAAAAGATGACCGAAGCTGTTATGCGACATATTTCTCTAGACCGGAAAACGAGGGCGCGCCTGCGGACAGGGGCCGTTTAAAACAAGCGGATTTGTCATAGTAGAAAATCGGACCAAGGCAAAAGCCTTTCTTTCATCGCAAGTCCGATAAGACGGTGACGCACCGTTCACGACGCCGAGCAGCCCGGAAAACGACAGGCGTGACGATGGCTGACGACTGGCCGGATGAATGATTCGGCGGAAACGGCGCAGAGTTTTCCAGGTGACAAAAGTGTAAAGGTGCTGGTGTTTTCCACGCTGTTTCGCGGTTTTCCAATATTGCCGGGAAATGCGGTGTAAAAATCACTAACGACTTGAACGTGATCCAAAATCCGTTCATCAATTGGGCCGAAAATGTCATGGTTGCGGGCAATTTCCGCCACATTCGAAAGGCAATTCTTCATGCATGTAAGGTTTTCACGCAAATTCACGAAAGCTAGATCGATGCGTATGATGATTGCCGCCCTTCTGGCCACCGCCAACTTGCTTATGCCTATCAACAGCTACGCCCAGAGCGTCGATGTCGAGGGAACGATCAGCAAGATCGACGTGAATGCGCTGACCATTACCTTGAACGACGGCAAGAATTACCGTGTGCCGGAAGAGTTCAATTTCGAAGGCCTGAAGGCAGGCGTGAAGGTCGTTGTTTTCTACACGGAAGTGGACGGAAAACGCGTGGTCGATGATCTCGAGGTCGTGCAGTAAACTGCGGTTTCGGCTCTGCCTGTTGTCGAGGCGGACCTCTCTAAACCCGGTCGGGAAGCTCCAGAATTTCCATTATGCCGGACTTGATCCGACATCCAGCCGACGAGCGTCTGCGTGGCGGGATTGGTTTTTCAGCCTAAAGATTTGGGTTGGCCGGGTTCCGGCTCGAGGCCGGAATGACGGAGCAGGATCGGTACCCTCACGAAATCCACTCAGCACTGTTCCTGTCGATCTCGACCTTCAAAATCCGGTCCTGCGGGATCTGCGTCGTAGAGGCTTCATCCTTGTCCATGCCGGAAACCAGGCGGAAGATCGAGCGGATCACCCCGCCGTGGCAGACACATACCGTCGGCACCTCGACTGAGGAAAGCCATGCGCCAATACGCCAGGACAGGATTTCATAGCTTTCGGCATGCTGACCGGGGGGGATGAAGTCCCACTTGTTGGCCTTGCGCGCTTTCACCCGGTCGGGAAATTCTTTTTTCAGTTCCGGCAGGGTCTGGCCTTCCCAGTCGCCGAAGGAAACTTCGACGAGGCGGTCATCGGTGCGGTATGCGTGGGGATCGAGCCCCATCGCCCCGCGCATCAGCTCCATGGTCTCGCGCGTGCGCCCGAGCGGGCTTGCCACGTAATCGAAATCACGCGCGGAGTCGCCGAGAATTTGCGCCAGAACCTTGCCGTTGCCGACCGCTTGCGCGCGGCCGAAATCATTGAGCGGAATGTCTTTCTGGCCCTGAAGCCGGCGTATCGCATTCCAGTCCGTTTGTCCGTGCCGGATCACATAGACGAGCAAGGCGATACCCCTGTTTCAAAGTTCGGTCGGCTCAGTCCTTGACCACCGAGATATCCGGCGCGTCAACGGCCTTCATGCCGATGGTGTGATAACCGGAATCCACATGGTGGATTTCGCCGGTGACAGCCGTCGAAAGGTCGGACAGCAGGTAAAGCGCCGACTTGCCGACTTCTTCGATGGAAACGGTGCGCTTAAGCGGCGCGTTGTATTCGTTCCATTTCAGAATGTAACGGAAATCGCCAATACCGGAAGCCGCAAGCGTCTTGATCGGGCCAGCGGAAACCGCGTTGACGCGGATGCCGCGACTGCCGAGGTCTACCGCGAGATAACGCACGCTGGCCTCGAGTGCAGCCTTGGCCACGCCCATGACGTTGTAGTTCGGCATGACCTTCTCGGCACCGTAATAGGTGAGCGTGATGATCGAACCGCCATCATTCATGATCGGCTCTGCCCGCTTGGCAACGGCGGCCAGCGAGAAGACAGAAATGTCCATGGTGCGGTTGAAGTTGTCGCGGCTGGTGTCGAGATAACGGCCGGTCAGCTCGTCCTTGTCGGAAAAGGCGATGGCGTGCACGACGAAATCGATCTTGCCCCAATGCTTTTCCAGCCCGGCAAAAACCGCATCGATCGTCTCGAGGTCGGTCACGTCACAGTGGCCGGCCATGAAGGCGCCCAGTTCCTGCGCCAGTGGTTCAACACGCTTCTTCAGCGCGTCGCCCTGCCAGGTGAGCGCGATTTCCGCGCCCGCGTCCGCGCAAGCCTTGGCAATGCCCCAAGCGATTGAACGATTATTGGCGACACCCAAGATGATGCCGCGTTTGCCAGCCATAAGGCCGGATGCCTGAGCCATTGTATGCTCCCTGATACTTTCGATTGATCCTGCCTATGGCATAGGCTGCAATCCTGTTCAAGATTGCCGAGGATCATCTACTGTTAGGGAACGTAACAAAGGGTGCGTTGTCCCGCCTATTCGCAAAACTTTTACAAATAAAGGCCTTCGCGCATGTGGCGCATGAGGTCAGTCACCTTCTCGTCCGGCTTTTCGAGCAGGATGATGCGCAATTCGATGACGAGATCGCCATATCCACCCTTGCCGTCCGCAAGCCCCTTTTCGGCAAGCCGCAGCTCGCGGTCGGAGCCGGACCAGGCAGGAATGGTCACGGTTTCCTCGCCAAGCGGCGTCCGGATACTCGTCTCGCAACCCAGAACCGCGTCACTGAGAGAGATTGGCAGCGTCGTATGAATATCGAAGCCGCGAAGGGAAAAGGCGTCGTCGCGTGCCGCCAGCAACGTGACGGCCAGATCGCCGCGCGCAATGTTCGGCAGCTTCAGCCCCTGGCCCTTTAGCCGCACCACATGGCCGTCCGTCATGCCGGGTTCAAGCTGGAAGCGAACCTCGCGTTCGTCGGCAAGGGATACGGTGATCCATTTGCGCTCCAGAAGTTCGGTGACCGTAACGGTGGCTTCCGCCGTGATGTCAGGTGCCTTTTCCGGCGGTGTCTGCGGGGGGCGGAAGCGGCGCACGAGAGCGCTGAAGAGGTTGGCGGCGAGCGAGGCAGCTGCGGTTTCGCTTGCAGACGTCTGCGTGGTTTCGCCAGCACCGGGCGCATCGCCTTTAACGCCCGTGGCTGCGGCTTTCGCCGCTTCGGCTGCCTGCTGCACCTTGGGGTCGTTCTGCGCGTCTGCGCCGAAAATCCGCTCGACGATATCTTCGGCCGTTTCGGGTTTTGCATCGGCTTTCTGGCCGGTTTGCGCCCTGTTGCGGGCATCCGCACGGGCCAGTTCCTCCATCAGCTTCTCAGCGGCCCTGGCGCGCTCGGCGGCCTCGCGCGCCGCCTCCCGCTGCTGCATGATTGTTTCGCCGCGCTGCTTTTTCTCGGCCGCCTTGCGGGCCTGGTCGTAAAGATCGCGCTTTTTGGGGTCTTTCAGAAGATCGTAGGCCTGCCCGACCTCGGCGAATCGCGCCGACGCGTCAGGGTCATCGCGATTGGCGTCCGGATGGACGGTTTTCGCCTTCGTGCGCCAGGCAGCCTTGATGTCTTCGTGACGGGCGTCACGTTTTAAGCCGAGGATAGAATACGGATCGCGCATGCGAAACACCAGTTACGTTGGCTCAGGCACGTGCAGCCGCTCATGGCGCAATCCTGAAACAAACCCCTCCGAAAAGGGATGCCTGCGATCATTCGCATGCATGCCCTCGGTTCAAACAACGTCGACTGTGGCAATAAGTTGCTAAGCAGTTGTTTACGGGGAATGCGCGCCGCCATGCGGCCGGATTAATTCCGCGCGCCAGGGTAAACAGTTTATTTCTGTTCGAAGCGGGTGAGTAACCATTCGCCGGTTTCCGACAGGCAGGCCTGTCCGGCATAACTCGCCACACCTTCGAAAGAGTGGCGCGTCGTCTTGAAATCGCGGCAGACGAAACCGCTGGACTTGTCTTCGTGAATGGTTGTGACGACACCGGCGCTGCCGGTTGCGGCATTGGCCCAGGGCAGGGGCTGTTCCGCGAGTTTGGTGAGATCCGCCGATGTGACCGCATTGCGGATGGTCGCGTCGTCGGTCTGCGGGTTATTATTGGGCTGGTTGGGAACGGAGGCGGTGGAAAGCGAGCGATCGACCTTGTCGCCGCCGAACAGGTCAAGGCTGACGCATCCGCTCAGCACCACAAGCATTGACACGATGGCGGAAACTTCCGCTATCGATGAAAGGAGGCCCTTTGTTCGACTGTTCGACTTTGCTATGACGGTCACCATCTTTCGCCAGAGATCATCTCTGGGGTCCAAATCAGCTCGGGAGCATTTTAGTCAATATGTCGGAAACGGGGTTAACATCCAGTGACTTCACTGAAGAAAATGAACCGTTCACGCTTTTTGCCGAATGGCTGAAGGACGCGACGGCCTCCGAAATCAACGATCCGAACGCGGTAGCACTCGCAACCGTCGATGAAAACGGCCTGCCGAATGTGCGCATGGTGCTGCTGAAGGACGTCGACGATCGCGGCTTCGTTTTCTATACGAATTTCGAAAGCCAGAAGGGGCGCGAGATCCTAGGCCAGAAAAAAGCGGCCATGTGTTTCCACTGGAAAAGCCTGCGCCGGCAGGTGCGTCTGCGCGGCGAGGTGGAGATCGTTACCGACGCGGAAGCGGATAGCTATTACGCCTCGCGTCCGCGCGGAAGCCGCATCGGCGCCTGGGCGTCCAAGCAGTCGCGGCCGCTGGAAGGCCGGTTTGCGCTGGAAAAGGCGGTTGCCGAATACACCGCGAAATATGCGATCGGCGATATTCCGCGCCCCTCCTACTGGTCCGGTTTCCGCATTCGCCCGGTCAGCATCGAGTTCTGGCACGACCGCAAGTTCCGCCTGCACGACCGTGTCGAATTCCGCCGCGAGACGCCGGATGAACCGTGGTCCAAGGTCCGCATGTATCCTTGAAAGCTGCAGGGGGCAGGCCGTCCTTGCCCGCGCCTTCATGCCTCTGATAACGGCGCCTGTTGCAGGAGGCCGGCAACCGCATGAAGGTCGGTTGAAACGGCAATGCATTTTTCCCGCATTTCCTCGGTCGGCGGCGCGACATCCGGCACCATGATCGTCATCATGCCCGCCGATGAGGCGGAGCGCACGCCGTGCCAGGAATCCTCCAGCGCCAGGCAACGGCCCGGATCGATGCCGAGACGTTTTGCGGCAGTAAGATATGGCATGGGCGACGGCTTCGGCTCCGAATAGTCGCCGCGGGCGACGATGGTATCGAAACGTTTGAGCAGGTCATAGGGGCCGAGATGACGCGTGACGGAATCGTGCCGCGAGGAGGTGGCGATGGCGCGGCGTATATCGAGCCTGTCGAGAAGATCGAGGATTTCGACGACGCCGGGTTTCAGCGCCACGCCTTCCGCCATCATCACGGCAAGATGCCGGAGCCAGGCGTCACGGAAGCTGTCGATCGGAAAATCCGCGCCATAATCGGCGAAAATGGTGCCGGTAATGACATCCCACGGGCTGCCGCAGACCTTCTGATAGGTCTCGACCCGCATTCCGTGGCCGCCCTCATCTGACGCGGCCAGAAAGGAATCGCGATAAAGCGTCTCGCTTTCGATCAGCAATCCATCCATGTCGAAAACGACTGCATGCGGGAGAAAAGGCAGCATGGCGGCTCAACCGAACCGGAAGGGGCGTTCGCCGAGGCTTTCGAACGGGCGGAGCAGGTAACCGTCCGGATCGGCGACGATGAATTGCCGGTTACCGACCTCGACTGTGCCGCGCCTGTACCATTTTTCCTCTGACGGCAGGACAAGATCGATCGAGGCCCGCTCAAGCCGCGCGAGGATGGGCAGCAGGGAAGGAACGGCAAGTTGCAGATTCATGCCGCGGCCCAGCGGAAATTCAAGCGCTGCATTTTCCGCCACGAAGGTCCGGGTCGCACCGATCTGGTCGATCATCAGCTGCGCATCACCCAGCGCCAGATAGGCAAAGCCCTCTTCGGCGCGCTCATAAACCACATGAAAACCGATCAGGTCGCAATAAAAAGCGCGGCTTTTCTGCCAGTCGCTGACGGCTAGTTCCGGGACGAGGGCATTTCGTATGATGGTCATGGTCTCCTTTGCCGCGCAGGCCCGGCGACGGGAGGCGTGGCCTGCGGTGATGGGGCGATATTATCGTCTTCCGGGTGACTTGCCAGAGGAATCCTCATCATGGCAGCCATGTGCGGAGTTGTGGGCTGAAGCAGGTTCAACTTTTCGCCCTGCCACAGCTTTTCTCACCTCATGCCGGACATGATCCGGTACACAGCCCGCCCAAGTCCTTGGGCTGAAAAGACTCATCTCGCCAAGCGGACGTGGGTAGGCCGGATTCCGGCTCGAGGCCGGAACTACGCCTTCGTGCCGCCGACGGTGATCTGGTCCATGCGCAGATGCGGCTGGCCGACGCCAACCGGCACCCATTGCCCGGCCTTGCCGCAATTGCCGATGCCGGTGTCCAGTTTCGAATCGTTGCCGATCATCGAGACGCGTTTCATTGCGTCCGGCCCGTTGCCGATCAGCATTGCACCCTTCACCGGCGCGCCGATCTTGCCGTTCTCGATGAGATAAGCCTCGGTGCAGCCGAACACGAACTTGCCTGATGTGATATCCACCTGACCGCCACCGAAGGAAACGGCATAGATGCCCTTCTTGACGGAGGAGATGATCTCCTCGGGCGTCTTGTCGCCTGACAGCATGTAGGTGTTGGTCATGCGCGGCATCGGCACATAGGCATAACCCTGCCGGCGGCCATTGCCTGTCGCCTTCGCACCCATCAGCCGGGCGTTCTGGCGGTCCTGCATGTATCCCACCAGCCTGCCGTTCTCGATCAGCACATTATAGGCCGACGGTGTTCCCTCGTCGTCGACGGTGAGTGAACCACGGCGGCTGTCGATGGTGCCGTCATCCACCACAGTAACACCCGTGGCTGCCACCATCTCGCCCATCAGGCCGGCAAAGGCCGAGGTTTTCTTGCGGTTGAAATCGCCTTCGAGGCCATGGCCCACAGCCTCATGCAGCATGACGCCGGGCCAGCCGGAGCCGAGAACCACATCCATGGTGCCAGCCGGCGCATCGACGGCGGTCAGGTTGACGAGCGCCTGACGCAGCGCCTCGTCGGCTCCGCGCTGCCAGTTCTCCGTGGTGATAAAATCGCCAAAGCCGACGCG
>Ga0157371_10000059_pt1 | contig 170541 bp, 184 predicted proteins | sample C45metaG_FD_113462 | JGI IMG/M metagenome (GOLD analysis project Ga0157371, IMG submission 113462) | Corn rhizosphere microbial communities from Kellogg Biological Station, Michigan, USA - C4-5 metaG | ecosystem: Host-associated > Plants > Roots > Rhizosphere > Soil | place: USA: Michigan...
AAGAACATGATCACCGGCGCCGCGCAGATGGACGGCGCGATCCTGGTCGTGTCGGCGACCGACGGCCCGATGCCGCAGACCCGCGAGCACATCCTGCTCGCCCGTCAGGTCGGCGTGCCGGCGATGGTCGTGTTCATGAACAAGGTCGATCTGGTCGACGACGAAGAGATCCTGGAGCTCGTCGAGCTCGAGGTTCGCGAGTTGCTGTCGGCTTACGACTTCCCGGGCGACGATATTCCGATCATCAAGGGTTCGGCGACCGCCGCGCTCAGCGGTTCGGACACGAAGCTCGGCCAGGATGCCGTGCTCGAGCTGATGAAGGCCGTCGACGAATATCTGCCGCAGCCCGAGCGTCCGCTCGACAAGCCGTTCATGATGCCGATCGAAGACGTGTTCTCGATCTCGGGTCGCGGCACCGTCGTGACCGGTCGCGTCGAGACCGGCATCGTCAAGGTTGGTGAGGAAGTCGAGATCGTCGGCATCCACCCGGACGTCCGCAAGACGACCGTCACCGGCGTCGAAATGTTCCGCAAGCTGCTCGATCAGGGTCAGGCTGGCGACAATATCGGTGCGCTGATCCGCGGCGTCGGCCGTGAAGAAGTCGAGCGTGGCCAGGTTCTGGCCAAGCCGGGCTCGATCACGCCGCACACCGACTTCAACTCGGAAGTGTACGTCCTGTCGAAGGACGAAGGCGGCCGTCACACGCCGTTCTTCGCGAACTATCGTCCGCAGTTCTACTTCCGCACCACGGACGTCACCGGCACCGTCGAGCTGCCGGCTGGCACCGAGATGGTCATGCCGGGCGACAACGTCGCGCTGGGTGTGAAGCTGATCGCGCCGATCGCCATGGACGTCGGCCAGCGCTTCACCATCCGTGAGGGTGGCCGCACCGTCGGTTCGGGCATCGTCAGCGGCATCAGCAAGTAAGCTGATCCCCAAACGACCGCCCCGGCGCCCAAAAAAAGGGCGCCGGGGCGGTTGCTTTTTGTAGGAAGCGCCTGTATCCGCGCGCCTCCAGTTTAGTTTGAAACAGCAAGAGGTGGTCTCGCCCACTTCGTCACCCCAGCGAAAGCTGGGGTCTCAAGCAGCCCGGACATTGTCCGAGTGGCGCAAGATCCCAGCTTTCGCTGGGATGACGGAGGGAGCAAGGTAACCGCCCCGCTCTTTGGCATCGGTAGGAACCATGGACAGCAATATTCGCATTCGCCTGAAGGCGTTCGATCATCGTGTGCTCGATCAGGCGACCGGCGACATCGCCGACACCGCCCGACGTACCGGCGCGCTCATCCGTGGTCCGATCCCGTTGCCGACGCGCATCGAGAAGTTCACCGTGAACCGCGGCCCGCACATCGACAAGAAGTCGCGCGAGCAGTTCGAGGTGCGCACCTACAAGCGTATGCTGGACATCGTTCAGCCGACCCCGCAGACCGTCGACGCGCTGATGAAGCTCGATCTGGCTGCCGGCGTCGACGTCGAAATCAAGCTCGCCTGAGCGAGTTTGGCTTAACCCTCGCGAAAGCGAGGGTGGCCGGTTGACGGGGCGCTCTGCTTCGACTATCGGCGCTGCTCCCGCGGTTGACCAATCGGTCCTGCGGGACGCTGACAAATAGAGATACCGCTGATCTTCTGATCAGGACAGCGTCTCCCGTCACGTTCCCTGGCTTAGGCCATCGAACACCCAGCCCGGGACGGGGGCTCGCTTCGCATTTCCGGGCTGGACCGATCGGTGCTCGTCACCGGTCACAAGCACCTTTGGGATGGTCCCTTGGGTGCCTCTGTTATGGAGTGAACGGATCATGCGCACTGGCGTGATCGCGAAGAAGTTGGGGATGACCCGCCTGTTCCAGGATGATGGCCGCCACGTGCCGGTTACCGTCCTGTCGCTCGAAGGGCTGCAGGTTATCTCCCGTCGCGAAATGGATAAGGACGGCTACACCGCCGTTCAGCTCGGGGCCGGCACGGCCAAGGCGAAGAACGTCGCCAAGCCGCAGCGCGGTCACTTCGGCAAGGCGGAAGTCGAGCCCAAGGCGATCGTCGCGGAATTCCGCGTCGACGAAGATGGCCTGCTCGATGTTGGCGCCGAGATTTCGGCCGACCATTTCGTCGCCGGCCAGATCGTCGATATCCAGGGCAAGACCCAGGGTAAGGGTTTCCAGGGCGGCATGAAGCGCTGGGGCTTCGGTGGTCTGCGCGCGACGCACGGCGTCTCGGTCTCCCACCGTTCGCTCGGTTCGACCGGTCAGCGCCAGGATCCGGGCAAGGTCTTCAAGAACAAGAAGATGGCCGGCCACATGGGTGACAAATATCGCACCCAGCAAAATCTCGAGATCGTCGGCACCGACGTCGAGCGCGGTCTGATCTTCGTGAAGGGCTCCGTGCCCGGCTCGAAGGGCGGCTGGCTGTTCGTCAAGGATGCCGTCAAGGTCGCCCGCCACGCCGACGCGCCGTTCCCGGCCGGGCTGAAGCAGGCCGCCAACAGCAACAACGCTCCCGCAGAGACGCCCGCCGAGACGGTGGACGCCCCTGAGGCGACCGACGGCCAGGAGGGCTGAACGTGAAGGTCAAGGTTCAATCCTTCGACGCCAAGGCGAAGGCCGCGGACATCGAGCTCAACGACGAGGTCTTCGGCCTCGATCCGCGCGCCGACATCCTGCACCGCGTCGTCACCTGGCAGCTCGAAAAGCGTCGTGCGACCGCGCGCGGCACGCGTGAGCGCGCCGACGTTGCCCGCACCGGCAAGAAGTACGGTCGCCAAAAGGGTGGCGGCACCGCTCGTCACGGCGATCGCCGCGCCCCGATCTTCATCGGCGGTGGTAAGGCTCACGGTGCCCGCGTTCGCGACTTCAATCCGTCGCTGAACAAGAAGATCCGTGCGCTCGGCCTCAAGATGGCGCTGTCGACCCATGCCAAGGCCGGGTCGCTGATCGTCATGGACTCGATCGCGATCGACGGCGGCAAGACGAAGGCGCTCAAGGGCAACCTCGAGAAGATCGGCTTCGGCAAGACCGCTCTGGTGATCGATGGCGATGCCGTCGAGAACACCTTCGCGCTCGCTGCCGGCAACCTTCGGGAGATCAACGTTCTCCCGGCCGCCGGTGCCAACGTCTACGACATCCTGAAGCATGACACGCTGGTGCTGACGCGCGCTGCGGTCGAGAAGCTGGAGGCGCGTTTCAATGGCTAAGAAGCCGACCAAGGGCGCGGTCGACATCCGTCACTATGACGTGATCGTCGCCCCGCACATCACCGAGAAGTCGACGCTCGTCAGCGAGCAGAACGCGGTGGTGTTCAAGGTTGCGCGCGACGCGACCAAGCCGGAGATCAAGGCTGCCGTCGAGGCGCTGTTCAATGTCAGCGTGTCGAACGTCAACACGATCGTCCAGAAGGGCAAGACCAAGAAGTGGAAGGGCGCTCCCTATACGCGCTCTGACATGAAGAAGGCGATTGTCACCCTCAAGGAAGGTCAGTCGATCGACGTGACCGAAGGGGTCAAGGCGTAATGGCACTCAAGCATTACAACCCGACGAGCCCGGCCCGCCGTGGCTTGATCCTCGTCGACCGTTCGGCGCTGTACAAGGGCAAGCCCGTCAAGGCGCTGACCGAAGGCAAGCGCAAGACCGGCGGCCGCAACAACAAGGGCCATGTCACCTCGCGCGGCATCGCCGGCGGTCACAAGCAGCGTTATCGTATCATCGATTTCAAGCGCCGCCTGTGGGACGTCGACGGCACCGTCGAGCGGATCGAATACGATCCCAACCGTACCGCGTTCATCGCTCTGGTGAACTATGGCGCGGGTGAGGACGGCAAGGATCGCGTCGCTTACATCATTGCGCCGCAGCGTCTCGCCGTCGGCGACAAGGTCGTGGCGGGCAAGAAGACCGACGTGAAGCCGGGCAACGCCATGGAGCTGGGCCAGATGCCGGTCGGCACCATCGTCCACAACGTGGAGATGAAGCCGGGCAAAGGTGGCCAGATCGCGCGGTCGGCAGGGACGTACGTCCAGGTCGTCGGTCGCGACCGCGGCATGGTGATCGTTCGCCTCAACTCGGGCGAGCAGCGCTACATTCCGGCGGATTGCATGGCGACGGTCGGTGCGGTGTCCAACCCGGACAACCAGAACACCAACCTCGGCAAGGCCGGCCGCAATCGTTGGAAGGGCATTCGCCCGCTGACGCGCGGTGTCGCCAAGAACCCGGTCGACCACCCGCATGGCGGTGGTGAAGGCCGGACCTCGGGCGGCCGTCATCCGGTCACCCCATGGGGTAAGCCGACCAAGGGTGCGCGCACCCGTCACAACAAGCAGACCGACAAGTTCATCATCCGGTCGCGTCACGCGAAGAAGAAGGGCTAACCGCTCATGGCTCGTTCCGTTTGGAAAGGTCCGTTCGTCGACCTCAGCCTCCTGAAGAAGGCGGAAGTCGCTCAGGAATCGAATGGTCGCACTGGTCCGATCAAGACCTGGTCGCGTCGCTCGACCATCCTGCCGCAGTTCGTCGGCCTGACCTTCAGCGTCTACAACGGCCGCAAGTTCGTGCCGGTGTCGGTCAATGAGGACATGGTGGGCATGAAGCTCGGCGAGTTCGCGCCCACCCGGTATTTCCCGGGTCACGCCGCCGACAAGAAGGGCAAGCGTTAAGATGTCGAAGCCTCAGTCTCCCCGCAAGGTCGGCGACAAGGAAGCGCTGGCCGTTGCTACCCAGATCCGTGGGTCGGCGCAGAAGCTTAACCTGGTCGCGGGTCTGATCCGTGGCCGTAAGGCCGGCGACGCGCTCAACATTCTCGCCTTCTCCAAGAAGGCGATGGCAGTCGATGCGCGCAAGGTGCTCGCCTCGGCGATCGCCAACGCGGAAAACAACCACAACCTCGATGTCGACGCGCTCGTCGTCGCCGAGGCGTCGGTCGGCAAGTCGATCACGATGAAGCGCTTCGCGACCCGCGGCCGTGGCAAGTCCACCCGCATCCTGAAGCCGTTTTCGCGCCTTCGCATCGTCGTCCGCGAGCAGGAAGAAGCATAATGGGTCACAAGAGCAATCCGATCGGCCTGCGCCTGCAGATCAACCGTACCTGGGACAGCCGCTGGTTCGCGGAAGGTCAGGATTACGGCAAGCTCCTCCTCGAGGACCTCAAGATCCGCAAGTACATCCTCGACACGCTGCCCCAGGCGGCGATCTCGAAGGTCGTGATCGAGCGTCCGGCGAAGCTGTGCCGCGTGTCGATCTATGCCGCGCGCCCCGGCGTGATCATCGGCAAGAAGGGTACCGACATCGAAAAGCTGCGGCGCAAGCTCGGCTCGATGACCGGCTCGGACGTGTCGCTGAACATCGTCGAGATCCGCAAGCCCGAGATCGACGCTAAGCTCGTCGCGCAGGGCATTGCCGACCAGCTCGAGCGTCGCATCGCTTTCCGCCGCGCCATGAAGCGCGCGGTGCAGTCGGCGATGCGCCTGGGTGCCGACGGCATCCGCGTGCAGTGCGGTGGCCGTCTCGGCGGCGCCGAGATCGCGCGCACCGAAAGCTATCGTGAGGGCCGGGTGCCGCTGCACACGCTGCGCGCTCACCTCGATTATGCCGAAGCGCAGGCGCACACCGCTTACGGTGTCTGCGGCGTCAAGGTGTGGGTCTTCAAGGGCGAGATTCTCGGCCATGACCCGATGGCGCAGGAGCGGTTGATGATGGAGGCTCAGACCTCCGGCGTGCGCCCGGCGCGCGACGACCGCCGCTAAGGACAACAGGACATGCTGCAACCAAAACGCACCAAGTTCCGCAAGGCGTTCAAGGGCCGGATTCACGGCGACGCCAAGGGCGGCGCGACGCTGAACTTCGGCTCCTACGGGCTGAAGGCGATGGAGCCGGAGCGGATCACCGCGCGCCAGATCGAGGCGGCTCGCCGCGCGATCACGCGTCACATCAAGCGCCAGGGGCGCTTGTGGATCCGCATCTTCCCGGACGTTCCGGTCTCGTCGAAGCCGGCCGAAGTCCGCATGGGCTCGGGTAAGGGTTCGCCGGAATTCTGGGCGGCGCGGGTCAAGCCGGGCCGCATCCTGTTCGAGCTCGACGGCGTTCCCGGCCCGCTGGCCGCGGAAGCGTTCGAGCGCGCGGCGATGAAGCTGCCGATCAAGACGAAGGTCGTGGCGCGCCTCGGCGACACCTCGCACCTCGGAGGCGAGTAAGATGGCGAACAAGATCGATTATAGCGGCATGGACGAGCAGACGCTCGACCAGGAACTGGGCAATCTGAAGCGTGAGGCGTTCAACCTCCGCTTCCAGGCCGCGACCAGCCAGCTGGAGAAGCCGAGCCGCGTGCGCGAAGTTCGCCGCGACATCGCGCGCATCAAGACCCTGCAGACCGCGCGTTCGCGCGCTGCGGCAAAGTAAGGAAACGGACATGCCGAAGCGCGTGCTGACCGGGCAGATCGTCTCGGACAAGGGCGACAAGACGGTGGTCGTGAACGTGGAGCGCAAGGTCAAGCATGCGCTCTACGGCAAGATCATCCGCCGCTCGAAGAAGTATCACGCCCATGACGAGGGCAACGAATACAAGCAGGGTGAAACCGTGCGGATCGAAGAGACCGCGCCGATCTCCAAGCTGAAGACCTGGAAGGTGATCGAGCGGGTTGACACCCACGCGACGCCGGAGCGGGTCGACGTCGACGCTTAATTGCCCGTCACCCCAGCGGAAGCTGGGGTCTCTGGCGAGTTGAGATACGGCCTGAGATGCCAGCTTTCGCTGGCATGACGGTCGGGATGAAACGGAACCGCCGGGCCAGTCCCGGTAGGCCAAACGAGAAGGAACCGGATCGATGATCCAGATGCAATCCAATCTCGACGTCGCTGACAATAGCGGCGCGAAGCGGGTGCAGTGCATCAAGGTGCTGGGCGGCTCGAAGCGTCGCACGGCCGGCGTTGGCGACATCATCGTCGTCAGCGTCAAGGAAGCGCAGCCTCGCGGACGAGTGAAGAAGGGCGACGTTCACCGTGCGGTGATCGTGCGTACGGCCAAGGACATCCGCCGTCCCGACGGCTCGGTTATCCGCTTCGATTCGAACGCGGCCGTCCTGGTCAACAAGAACGAGGAGCCGATCGGCACCCGCATCTTCGGCCCGGTCGTGCGCGAACTGCGTGCCCGTGGTCACATGAAGGTGATCAGCCTGGCTCCGGAGGTGCTGTAATGGCTGCTGCGAAGATCAAGAAGGGTGACCAGGTGATCGTCCTGTCCGGTAAGGACAAGGGACGCACCGGTGAGGTCATCAAGGCGATGCCGAAGGACGGCAAGGTCGTCGTGTCGGGTGTCAATGTGCACGTCCGTCACGTCAAGCCGAGCCAGACCAATCCGCAAGGTGGTCTCGATCGCTCGGAAGCGCCGATGCACGTGTCGAAGGTTGCCCATGTCGTGGACGGCAAGCCGACCCGCGTCCGTTTCGAAACGGGCAAGGACGGCAAGAAGGTCCGCGTCGCGGTAAAGACCGGGAAGAAGATCGATGGCTGACAAGTACAAGGCTCGCATGCAGGCGCGCTATGACGACGTGATCGTCAAGGCGATGACCGAGAAGTTCGGGTACAAGAATGCGCTCGAAGTGCCGCGGCTCGAGAAGATCGTCTTGAACATGGGCGTCGGTGAGGCGACCCAGGACAAGAAGAAGGTCGAGCAGGCCGCTTCCGAGATGGAGCTGATCGCGGGCCAGAAGCCGGTGATCACCAAGGCGAAGAAGTCGATCGCGCAGTTCAAGCTGCGTGAAGGCATGCCGATCGGCGTGAAGGTCACCCTTCGCCGTGAGCGCATGTACGAATTCCTCGATCGCTTCATCACGATCGCGCTCCCGCGCGTTCGCGACTTCCGCGGCCTCAATCCGAAGTCGTTCGACGGTCGCGGCAATTACGCGATGGGTCTCAAGGAACAGCTCGTGTTCCCGGAGATCAACTATGACCGCATCGACAAGGTGCGCGGCATGGACGTCATCGTAACCACCACCGCGAAGTCCGATGATGAGGCTCGCGAGCTCCTCCGTCTCTTCGGTTTCCCGTTCCCCATCGAGGCGGACGGCGAAGCGAAGCAGGCGGCATAAGGGAAAGAGAACTTAAGTCATGGCGAAACTGAGTTCCGTGAACAAGAATGAGCGTCGCAAGAAGCTGGTGGCGAAATATGCCAACCGCTATGCGAAGCTGAAGGCGCAGGCCAACGACAAGTCGGCCGACGAAACCGAGCGTCTGATCGCGCGGCTGAAGATGGCCGAGATTCCCCGCAACGGGAATCCGACCCGCATCCGCAACCGGTGCGAAGTGACGGGCCGTCCCCGCGCTTATTACCGCAAATTCCGACTCTGCCGTGTGCAGCTGCGCGAGCTGGCCAATAAGGGCCTGATCCCCGGCGTCACGAAGTCGAGCTGGTAAGGACACGAAGATGGCAGTGACCGATCCCCTGGGTGATATGCTCACCCGCATCCGCAACGGCCAGCGCGCGCGCAAGGACTCGGTCCTTTCGCCGGCGTCGAAGTTGCGCGTCCGCGTGCTCGATGTTCTCCAGCGCGAGGGCTATATCCGCGGATATTCCGAGGAAGAGATGGGGCCCGCCAAGGGCATCCGTATCGAGCTCAAATATTTCGAGGGCCAGCCGGCCATCAAGCATGTCGCGCGCGTCTCGAAGCCGGGCCGCCGCGTGTACAGTGGTTCGCAGGAACTGCCGCGCGTGATGAACGGCCTGGGCATCACCATCGTCTCGACGCCGCGCGGCGTGCTCTCGGATGCCGAAGCACGCGAGCAGAATGTCGGCGGCGAAGTGCTGGCGGAGGTGTTCTGATGAGCCGCATTGGCAAAAAAGCGGTCGCGATTCCGAGCGGTGTCACCGCGACGGTCGCCGACGGCACGCTCAGCATGAAGGGCCCCAAGGGCACCCTCAGCATGCCGATGGCCGATGAGGTCGTCTATGATGTCCAGGCGGACTCGATCGGCGTTAAGCCGGCTAACGAGACCAAGCGCGCTCGCGCGTTCTGGGGCATGCAGCGCACCCTGGTGCAGAACCTGGTGACCGGCGTGACCGACGGCTTCACCAAGAAGCTGCTGATCACCGGCGTCGGCTATCGCGCCAACGCCCAGGGCAAGAAGCTGAAGCTGCAGCTCGGCTACAGCCACGATGTCGATATCGACGTGCCGGAGGGCCTGACGGTCGCTACCCCGGACAACACGACGGTCGAGATTTCGGGCGCCGACAAGCAGAAGGTCGGCCAGCTGGCCGCCGAGATCCGCCGCTGGCGTAAGCCTGAGCCGTACAAGGGCAAGGGCATCAAGTACGACGGCGAGTACATCTTCCGTAAGGAAGGGAAGAAGAAGTAATGACCAAGGGTCTTTCGCTTTTCGAGAAGCGCCGCCGGCGCAATCGCACCGCGCTTCGTGCGCGTGGCGGCGGTCGTCCGCGCCTCTCGGTGCATCGTTCGGGCAAGCACATCTATGCCCAGGTGATCGACGACGAGAACGGCAAGACCGTTGCCGCCGCATCGAGCCTGGAAAAGGACGTGCGCGACAAGTCGGGCGCGAACATCGACGCCGCGGCCCAGGTCGGCAAGCGCGTGGCGGAAGCCGCGGTGAAGGCCGGGGTCAAGCAGGTCGTGTTCGATCGCGGTGGCTTCCTGTTTCATGGCCGCGTCAAGGCGCTGGCCGATGCGGCTCGTGAAGCCGGACTGGAGTTCTGAGAATGGCTGACGAAACCAACCCGACGGTCGACGCTCCCGTCGATGCGGCTGCGGCCGAAGCGACGACCCATGAGGCGCCGCAGGGTGGCCGTGGCGGCAATCGTGGCGGTCGTGGCCGTGGCGGCCCGGGCGGCGGCGGCGGCAATCGTGGCGGCCGTGACGGTGGCCGCGGCGGACGTCGCGACGATCGTCGTGGCCAGGGCAATGACGATGGCGGCGAAGAGCTGATCGAAAAGCTCGTCCACATCAACCGCGTCTCGAAGACGGTGAAGGGCGGCAAGCGCTTCGGCTTCGCGGCGTTGGTCGTCGTGGGCGACGGCAAGGGCCGGGTCGGCTTCGGTCATGGCAAGGCGCGCGAAGTGCCGGAGGCGATTTCCAAGGCGACCGCCGCTGCCAAGAAGCACATGATCCGCGTTCCGCTGCGCGAAGGCCGCACGCTGCACCATGATGGCAATGGCCATTTCGGTGCGGGCAAGGTCACGCTGCGCTCGGCGCCGCAGGGCACCGGCATCATCGCCGGCGGTCCGATGCGCGCCGTGTTCGAATCGCTCGGCGTCGCCGACGTGGTGACCAAGTCGGTCGGCACGTCGAACCCCTACAACATGATCCGCGCCACTTTCGAGGCGTTGGGCGACCAGACTTCGCCGAAGTCGGTTGCGCAACGGCGCGGCAAGAAGATCGCCGACCTGCTCGGCCGCGGCGGCGCCGACAAGGGCGCTGCCGAGGCTGAAGCCTTGGCGATCGCGGAGTAATCGACATGGCAGCCAAGAAGGACGCCGCGACCGGCACGGTGAAGATCACCCAGACCGGTTCGCCGATCCGCCGCACCAAGGACCAGCGTTCCACGCTGATCGGCCTGGGCCTCAACAAGATGCACCGGACCGTCGAGCTGAAGGACACGCCCGAGGTTCGCGGCATGATCAAGAAGGTCGCTCACATGGTGAGCGTCTCGGAGTAATCCGCATCTAGCCCTCTCCCGCTTGCGGGAGAGGGTTGGGTGAGGGTCTTCTTTCTTCTTCTCCGCGGTTTGCGGGCCGGAAGAAGAAAGAAGACCCTCACCACTTCGACTAGGCAGCAAGCTGCCAAGTCTCCGTACCTCTCCCGCAAGCGGGAGAGGGAATAAAGCTCCCGCCCCCCGGGAGCTTGCGCGACAAAAGCGAAAGCGAGTGCACGATATGAAACTGAACGAACTGCGCGACAACCAGGGCGCGCGCCATCGCAAGATCCGCGTCGGCCGTGGCATCGGCTCGGGCAAGGGCAAGACCGCCGGTCGTGGCCAGAAGGGCCAGAAGAGCCGTGAAGGCGTCTCGATCGCGGGCTTCGAGGGCGGCCAGATGCCGCTTCACATGCGTCTACCGAAGCGCGGCTTCAACAACATCTTCGCCAAGGACCATGCCGAGGTGAATCTCGGCGCGATCCAGAAGGCGGTCGATGCCGGCAAGCTCGACGCCAAGGGCACGATCGACCACGCCGCGCTGAAGGCCGCCGGCCTGGCGCGCGGTGGCAAGGACGGCGTCCGTCTGCTCGGCAAGGGCGAACTGACCGCCAAGCTCAGCTTCCTGGTCGCCGGCGCGTCGAAGGGCGCGATCGAGGCGGTCGAGAAGGCCGGCGGCAAGGTAGAGGTGATCGAGCTCGTCTCCGCCGCGGACAAGGCTGCCGCCAAGAAGGGCGTCAAGTATCGCGAGCGCAAGGCCGACAAGGAAGCCAAGCAGGCTGCCGCGAAGAAGTAATCCACACCGGTCCGTCGCTTGTGCGGCGGGCAACAGGTGACAAGGCCGAATGGGCGCCTATATGAGCGGCGGGGGCGCGGAACACGCATCTCCGCCGTTTTTATTTCGGGACGATCAAATAAATGGCATCCGCAGCCGACAGTCTGGCCTCAGGGCTCAACCTTTCCAAGTTCGCCCAGGCGACTGACCTCAAGAAGCGGCTGTGGTTCACGATCGGCGCGCTGATCGTCTTCCGCCTGCTCAGCTACGTCCCGCTGCCCGGTGTCGATCCGACCGCGCTCGGCGTGCTGTCGAACCAGACTAATGGCGGCGTGCTCGACTTCTTCAACAATTTCTCGGGCGGCTCGCTCAAGCGCATGTCGCTGACCGCGCTCGGCGTGATGCCCTACATCACCGCCTCGATCGTGGTGCAGCTCGCAACGTCGCTGTCGCCGACGCTCGCCGCGATCAAGAAAGAGGGTGAGAGCGGGCGCAAGCGGCTCAACCAATATACCCGCTACGGCACGGTCGCGTTGACCGCGGTGCAAGGCTGGTTCATCGCCGTCGGGCTCGAAGCCTATGGCGCAAATGCCGGCGTTCAGGCGGTGGTCGAACCCGGCATGTTGTTCCGCGTCGGCGCGGTGATCAGCCTGGTCGGCGGCACCATGTTCCTGATGTGGCTGGGCGAGCAGATCACCAGCCGCGGTATCGGCAACGGCGTCTCGCTGATCATCATGGCCGGCATCGTCGCCAACATGCCGACCAATATCTACAACCTGGTCAATGGTAGCCGCACCGGCAGCATGGACAGTTTCCAGGTGATCGGGATCATCGTGGCGGTCGTTGCGATCATTCTGTTCATTTGCTTCATGGAGCGCGCGCAGCGGCGCATCCTGATCCAATATCCGAAGCGACAAACCCAGCGCGGCGTCCAGTCCGATCGCAGCCACTTGCCGCTCAAGCTCAACACTGCCGGCGTGATCCCGCCGATCTTCGCCTCTTCGCTGCTGCTGATGCCGCTGACCATCACCCAGCTCGCTGGCAACAAGGTCAAGGGCGATACCTGGTGGGGCGATGTCGTCATCAGCCTCAACCAGTATCTCCAGCACGGCTCGATCCTGTACATGACGCTGTACGGGCTGGGCATCATCTTCTTCTCGTTCTTCTACACAGCCGTGGTGTTCAATCCGGAAGAGACGGCGGACAATCTGAAGCGCTATGGCGGGTTCATCCCCGGCATTCGCCCGGGCAAGAACACCGAGGCCTATTTCGATTATGTGCTGACGCGCATCACCGTGATCGGCGCGGCCTATCTGGCGGTGATCTGCCTGGTACCCGAATATCTCGTCTCGGCGCTCAAGATCCCGTTCTATCTCGGCGGCACCAGCCTGTTGATCGTCGTCAACGTGACGATGGACACGGTGACCCAGATCCAGTCGCATCTGCTGGCGCACCAATATGGCGACCTCATCAAGAAGGCGAAGTTGAAGGGCGGCCGTCTCCGTTAAGAGGGGCGGCGCCAACAGGGAGAACGGCGTGAATATCATCCTCCTCGGCCCCCCGGGCGCCGGCAAAGGCACCCAGGCCGAGCTTCTGGTCGCCAATCGCGGCATGGTGCAGCTGTCGACTGGCGACATGCTGCGTGCCGAGAAAAATGCGGGCACCGAACTCGGCAATCGCATCAAGGCCGTGATGGATGCGGGCGAGCTGGTTTCGGATGAGATCGTGTCGAGCCTGATCGACGAGAATCTCAAGCGGCTGCGTCCCGATCAGGGCGTGATCTTCGACGGCTATCCGCGGACTGCCGCGCAGGCCGGGGCGCTCGACGACCTGCTTGCAGCGAACGGACGCAAGCTGGACGGTGTGATCGAGCTAGAGGTGGATGAGGACGCGCTCGTCGAGCGAATCGTCGGCCGCTATACCTGCGCGAAATGCGGCGCCGGCTATCACGACAAGTTCAAACAGCCGAAGGTGGCGGGAACTTGCGATGTCTGCGGCAGCCATGAGTTCAAGCGCCGCGCCGACGACAATGAGGAAACCGTCCGCACCCGGATGGCCGAATATCGCGGCAAGACCGCGCCGATCATCCCGATCTACGAAGCGCGCGGCATCCTGACGCGGGTCGACGGTATGGCGGATATCGATCATGTCAGCGCGGCGGTGGCAGCGGCACTCGACGGGAAGTAGGGCGGGCCGGAGGCTCGATCTTCTTCCCTTTGGCAAATAGTCGTCATCCCAGCGAAACACCCTCCCGTCACCCCAGCGAAAGCTGGGGTCTCAAGGTTACAAAGCGATCGCGCCGTCGCTTGAGATCCCAGCTTGCGCTGGGATGACGGAAGTGGCTGGGGTGACGGGGGGGTGTTTCGCCGGAGTGACGGATAGCTTGTGACACGATAGTCTCCCTCCATCCTGAGGGGGATCCGCCATGTTCCGCACCGCAATTGCCGCCGTTCTGTTTGCGATCGTCACAACACCCGCGCCCGCCGATGTCGTGAAAGCCGAAGCCGCTGGCTTCGTCGTCGAAAAGACCGTCACGATCGACGCCTCGCCCGACACGGTCTGGGAGACGCTGCGCGCCCCGCAACGCTGGTGGTCTAAGGAGCACACCTGGTCGGGCGACTCCGCCAACCTCTACATCGACAGCCAGGCGACGGGTTGTTTCTGCGAGAAACTGCCGGGCAGGGGCAGCGTCCAGCATGCGCGGCTGATCTTCGTCGACAAGGGCAAGATGCTGCGGATGGAAGGCGCGTTCGGCCCGCTCCAGGGCGAGGCGATCGTCGCGACGCTGTCGTTCGAACTGGCATCGGAGGGGGACAAGGCAACCAAGGTCAAGATGACCTATGTCGCCGGCGGCTATTCGCCGACCGGGTTCGAGAAGCTCGCGCCGCTCGTCGACGGCGTGCTCGGCACCCAGTTGGACGGGCTCAAGGCGGCGGCGGAGGCCCCGCCGCCCCCGCCGATCAACCCCGACGACAAGAAATAACCGGGAACGCCGATCTTCCTTCTCGCGTTCGATGCTTGCGGGCATTGGAAAGGAGGATGGCCGTGCGTGTCGATGGCGGCAATCGTTGGGCGCTGGGGCTTGGCTTGGGCGTGCTGGCAGCAGTCGGAACCGGCATCCTGGCGGGCAATCAGACGGTGGCCGAGATGAACCCGTTCTACGCCAATCTTGCCGCGGCGGCGGACGGGGCGGATCGCAACGCCGAGATCGTCGACGCGTCCTTCGTCCAGCCCGCCGATACACTTCCCGACACCGGCGATCTCAGTTATGGACGGGGACGAGGCGATGACGATCGCTATGCCGCCACCGACGTCCGCTGAAGCGCGGCCGACTGGCGCATTCCGCCCGCAGCCGCGCTTGACAGCGTAGCGACTCGACCCTAAGTGAACGCCCTTCCGATACACCGGCTGACCGGCGGCGCTTGCCTGCGTCCGCCGCTGTCGTGCGTTTCGGGCATCGCGATGAGATGGGGTACGTGGCAGCCATGCCGTATCCCGTGGAGCTAGGAGAATAAATTTCATGGCACGTATTGCGGGTGTCAACATCCCGACCAACAAGCGCGTAGTGATCGCGCTCCAGTACATCCACGGCATTGGCCCGGCCAAAGCCAAGGAAATCACCACGAAGCTGAACATCGCGCCCGAGCGTCGCGTTCAGGACCTGACCGACCAGGAAGTGCTGCAGATCCGCGAAGCGATCGACGCAGGCTATACGGTCGAAGGCGATCTTCGTCGCGAGACCGCGATGAACATCAAGCGCCTGATGGATCTGGCCTGCTATCGCGGCCTGCGCCATCGCAAGGGTCTGCCGGTCCGTGGCCAGCGCACGCATACCAATGCGCGCACTCGCAAGGGCAAGGCCAAGCCGATCGCCGGCAAGAAGAAGTAAGCAGGCGCGCTCGTCGCACCGCTCCTTCCAGCTTCGAAGGTTAGGATAGAAAAATGGCACGTGAACCGCAGCGCCTTCGTCGGCGCGAACGCAAGAACATCACCGCCGGCGTCGCCCATGTGAACGCCAGCTTCAACAATACCATGATCACCATCACCGATGCCCAGGGCAATGCGATCAGCTGGTCGTCCGCCGGGATGATGGGGTTCAAGGGATCGCGCAAGTCGACCCCGTACGCGGCGCAGGTTGCCGCCGAGGACGCCGGCCGCAAGGCCGCCGAACACGGCGTCCGCACGCTCGAAGTAGAGGTCAAGGGTCCGGGTTCGGGCCGTGAGTCGGCGCTTCGCGCGCTGCAAGCGGTCGGCTTCCAGATCACCTCGATCCGCGACGTCACGTCGATCCCGCACAACGGCGTGCGCCCGTCCAAGCGTCGCCGCGTCTGAATTCGTCTGGCCGGCGCGCGGTTGATCGCGCTGCGCCGGCATTCGCCCACGGCCGTCGGGCTCAGCCCAGCCCCCGGCCCAACAGAGGGAAGCCCCCGTGTCTGTCAATGCAAAGAACTGGCAGGAATTGAAGAAGCCCAACGCGCTCGAAAAGAAGGGCGGCGATGGGAAGAGCAAGGCGACCTTCGTTGCCGAGCCGCTCGAGCGCGGTTTTGGTCTGACCCTTGGCAACGCGCTGCGTCGCGTGTTGCTGTCGAGCCTTCAGGGCGCGGCGGTCACTTCGATCAAGATCGAGAACGTGCTGCACGAATTCAGCTCGCTTGCCGGCGTCCGTGAGGATGTGACCGACATCGTGCTCAACGTGAAGCAGATCGCGCTGAAGATGCAGGGTGAAGGCCCGCGTCGTCTCCAGCTCGCGGCCACCGGCCCGGCAGAGGTCAAGGCCGGCGACATCGCCGTGTCGGGTGACATCGAAGTGATGAACCCCGATCTGGTGATCTGCCACCTCGACGAGGGCGCGACGCTCAACATGGAGCTGACCGCCGATGTCGGTAAGGGCTATGTCGCGGCGGTTGCCAACCGTCCGGCGGATGCGCCGATCGGCCTGATCCCGGTCGATGCGCTCTACTCGCCGGTTCGCCAGGTGTCGTACAAGGTCGAGAACACCCGTGTCGGGCAGGAACTCGATTACGACAAGCTGACGCTGACGGTCGAGACCGACGGCACGGTGACCCCGGAGGACGCGCTCGCTTACGCCGCGCGCATCCTGCAGGACCAGCTGGCGCTGTTCGTTCACTTCGACGATTCGGCGATCACCCGTTCGGCCCCGATCGGCGTCGCCGCGGCACCGTCGGATACCGGCGTGTCGGGCGATACCCAGCAGATCAATCGTTACCTGCTCAAGAAGGTCGACGAGCTCGAACTGTCGGTGCGTTCGGCCAATTGCCTCAAGAACGACAACATCATCTATATCGGCGATCTGGTCGGCAAGACCGAAGCCGAGATGCTGCGCACGCCGAATTTCGGCCGCAAGTCGCTCAACGAGATCAAGGAAGTGCTGTCGAGCATGGGTCTCCGCCTCGGGATGGAAATCCCGGGCTGGCCGCCCGAGAACATCGAAGAGATGGCGAAGAAGCTCGAGCAGGAGATTATGGGCTGATTTTCCACCGACGCAGCGCAAGCTGCGCCGGAGGGAAAACCAGCCCGGCCGGCGGGGCTGAAAGCTCCGTCCGACGACGCGGGATTTACTCCCGCGTCGGGCCGGCAACACAGAGATCCCAGCGTTCGCTGGGATGACGGACAGATCGGTGGGCTCATCCGTCCCCACCAGGCCCGGGGTACCTGAGGGCACCCATCAAAGTGCTACTTTGATGGGACCCGTTCACGGCCCCCTGACGAACGAGAAGGAAATATCATGCGTCATAAGGTTGGCGGTCGTAAGCTTCAGCGTACCTCCGCGCATCGCCTCGCTTTGTTCCGCAACATGGCGGCCGCGCTCATCAAGCACGAGCAGATCACCACCACCGTCGCCAAGGCGAAGGAACTTCGTCCGTACGTCGAGAAGCTGGTGACGCTGGCCAAGAAGGGTGGCTTGTCCAACCGTCGTCTGGCGCATGCGCGGTTGCTCGACGACGCGCAGCTCGTGAAGCTGTTCGACGTGATCGGCCCGCGCTACGCCTCGCGCGCCGGCGGTTATACCCGCGTCATCAAGGCCGGTATCCGCGCCTCGGACGCGTCGCCGATGGCGATCATCGAATTCGTCGATCGCGACGTCTCGGCCAAGGGTCAGGATTCGGGCCCGGTGATGACCGACGAGGATTTCGATCAGGCGGCGTAAGCATAGCGCAGCTACGCGTCGGTTAACCGCCTGATCCGGCCGGCGGGCGCCAGCCCGTCCGACGCCGCGGCTTTGCCGCGGCGCGATCGCAAACAAACGAAAAGGGCCGCGTTCCGACAGAGGAGCGCGGCCCTTTCTGTTTGGGTCACCGCAGCAGCGACCGCGGCGTCGGTGCCAGCATGAGCACTTGCGGGGTGCGTTCGCGATAATTGGCCAATGCCGGCCAAAGCGATCCGCGCCATACCGGCGTCGCTCGCAACTTGCGTTGAGCGGCCTGATAGGCGGCAGGGCTGGCAACGCGCGTGAACCACACCAGCAGCCGCTCGTTTTGCCGCACATAGAGCCGCGGGAAATTGTTGGGCTCGGTCTCGGGACTATAGACGGCAAGCACCGGCAGGCCGGCCGCTCGATAGGCGGGTGCCAGCGTATCGCGGAAATAGGCCGCATATCCCTCGGTGGGCTGCTTCCACAGATATTCGATTGTCGCGACGACCAGCCCAGCCGGTTTGTCGGGCGCGCCGGGAGGCGATCGTTGCCCGTTCGGCGGCCCGAAACCCGATCCCGGCCATGCAGGCCGCAGCAGCAAGACATCGTCATTGTCGTCCAGTAATGGATTGGCTTCGTCGCGATGCGCTTGCCAGACCGGTCCGAAATAGAAATCGTTGAGCGCTTTGCCGCGCGCTTCCATCGACGGGAAAGCGCGGATCCAGGTGAACCGGCTGGGATCGTCGCGGTCGCGGAACTGGCCGACCAGCCGCATGCCGAGCTTTTCCTGACTTTCGACGAACTCGCGCTCGAACAACGCGATCATCGCGTCGCGCTTGCCCGGCACGATCTTGTACTGGCGCAACTCAATGACCGGATGCGGCGCTACGTCCTCGGCTGCGATGCCGGGGGCAGGGGAGGCGAGCGCCGCAACGCCGGCAGCGGCGAGCGACAGAAAAGGAACGCGTTTCATGTCCGGCTGAACTCCATGATCCAATTGATTTCCCAGGTGGCGCCGCCATCAGCCGAAAAGGCTTGGGTCCAGCGCGCCGTGGTCGGCGTCGGCCGCTCCCAGAGGAACCGCAGTCGGATTGGACGGCCGCGAAGGCTGTCGTCGCCGAAGAAGGTGCCGACGCCATCCTTGAACGCGCCGTAGAGCGGCGGATCGATCTTGGGATCGCGCCCATCGATCCAGTGCAGTGACCATTGCCCGGTGTCGGGATGGAACAGCCGTAAAGTGGAGGCCTCGTAGCGCTCGCCGGGCAGGTCGATCACGTTGCGGTCGAAATTCCCAAGCCCGCCCAGGATCGGATCGGCTTCCATCGTTCCGCCGAACTCGATCCATTCGTCGCACCCGGCGAGGCGTTCGCGCCGCTGGCGGTGATGTACACGCCAGGCGCCGTGCAGGAAGTCGAAGTCGCCGGCTCCGTCGCGTCGCTCGTCGGGCCGATCATCTTTGACTGGCATTTTCCGACTCCCCTCGTCTGGTGTCGACAAAACAGACCGGCCGACCTGTTTTGTCAATAGTGTTGGAGGCGGGGTATGGCGGGATCAGGATTCTTACCGGATAAAAAAAGGCCACGCTCACCGAGGAGAGCGTGGCCTTTCTGATTCCGGCGGGGCGCGGAAGTAAATTCCGCGCCGTCGGTCGGGCCGGGCTAACCGGCCTGCCGGCCGCGCTTTCGCCGTCTCGCAGGTTAGCGTGCGCTAACCTGCATGCGGCTCAGCGGCACTTATACTCGCTGTTCGACTGGTCGACCTTCTTGCCGAGGATCGCGCCGAGCGCGCCGCCGATAAGCGTACCCGCAACGCGGTTGCGGCCGCCGTCGATGACGTTGCCGACGATGCCGCCGGCGGCGCCACCGATGATCAGGCCGGTCGTGCCGTCGGAGCGCTTGCAATAATAACGTCCGTCGGATCCGCGATAGACCTGGTCGTTCGAGCTCAGCGTGCGCTCCTGATAGCGCGGGTCGTCGCGATAATAACGCGAGGCATCATAATCGGTCGAATATTGGCCGTCATCGGGGCCATTGTAGCGGTCGTTATAGCCTCCATTATTGTAGCCGTAGCGGCGATCGCGCCGCTGCGCCGCTTCGTAATCGGCACGCGCGCGGTCATAGATCGCGGTTTCGGTGTCATAGCGCCGCTGGGCGGCTTCCCAGCGGCGTTGCTCGGACACGGTCTGCGCCGTTGCGGGGAGCGCGATCGACGACAAGATGATCGCGGCGATCGGGAGGGAGCGGATCATTTATTCTTCTCCTGGTTATGGACGGCACAACGCATTCAAGCCGTTATGGGTCCGAAACGGCGCCATTTCCAGCCATTGAACGCGGTGTGCCGCCTGATACACAGGATGCCCCACGCTAGCTTGCGGAGCCCTGAATGCGCCATATCTTGCCGCTGACCCTGATTACGCTTGCCGCGCCCGCTCTTGCCCAGACGAGTTCCCCAAAAACCGATATGACCGCCATCACTTATCCCGCCACCGAGCGCGGCGACACCGTCGACGAACAATTCGGCGTCAAGGTCGCCGACCCCTATCGCTGGCTCGAAAACGACGTCCGCACCGATCCCAAGGTCGCGCAGTGGGTCGAAGCCGAAAACAAGATCACCGACGCCTATCTTGCGACGCTTCCCGGCCGCGAAATGTTCAAGGACCGGCTCAGGAAGTTGATCGACTATGAGCGGTTCGGCCAGCCCGAGCGCAAAGGCGGGCGTTATTTCTACCTCCACAATAGCGGTCTGCAGAACCAGGCGGTGCTGTTCGTCCGCGACGGCGTCGACGGGCAGGGAAGGGTGCTGATGGACCCCAATGGCTGGTCGAAGGACGGCGCCACCGCGCTCGGCGAATGGGCTCCGAGCGAGGACGGCAAGAAGCTGGTCTATGCGATCCAGGACGGTGGCACCGACTGGCGCACGGTCAAGGTGCTCGACGTCGACACCGGCAAGGTGCTCGACGACGATGTCGAATGGGTCAAATTCTCCGGCCTGTCCTGGGCAAAGGACGGCTCGGGCTTTTATTATTCGCGTTTCCCGGCGCCGCCCGAGGGCAAGAAGTTCCAGTCGACCAACGAGAATCAGGCGGTCTATTTCCACAAGCTCGGCACGCCGCAATCGGCCGACGTCATGGTCTATGCGACGCCCGACCATCCCAAATGGGGCCATGGCGCCAGCGTCACCGACGACGGCAAATGGCTGGTCATCTACACGACCGAGGGCACCGACAACCGCAACGATGTCACGGTCATCGATCTGACCGCGCCCAATCCGACGCCGCGCAAATTGTTCACCGGCATGGCCAATATGTGGGGCCTGATCGGCAATCAGGGCGGCAATTTCTATTGGCTGACCAACAAGGACGCGCCGCGCAACAAGGTGGTGATGACCAACCTTTACGCGCGTTCGGCGGTTCCGCCGGAGGTCGAGGTCGTGCCCCAGGACAAGGCCGTGCTCGACACGGCCAGCCTGATCGGCGGCAAGCTGATCGGCGAATATATGGTCGACGTGAAGAGCGAGGTCCGCCGCTTCACGCTCGACGGCAAGCCCGATGGCAAGGTGGCGTTGCCCGGGATCGGCGCTGCGGGTGGGTTCGGTGGCGAAGCCGACAATCCCGAGACCTTCTTCACCTTCACCAGCTACACCACGCCGACGACGATCTATCGCTATGATGTCGCGACCGGCAAGGCGAGTGTCTGGGCGCAGCCCAAGGTGGCGTTCGACCCTGCCGGCTACGAGGTCAGCCAGGTCTTCTATCCGTCGAAAGACAAGACCACGGTGCCGATGTTCATCGTCCGCAAGAAGGGCGTGACCGGCCCCGCGCCGACTCTGCTTTACGCTTACGGCGGGTTCAACATCTCGATGACCCCGGCCTTTTCGGCGACGCGCGTCGCCTGGCTTGAGCAGGGCGGGGTGCTTGCGGTCGCCAATATCCGTGGCGGCGGCGAATACGGTAAGGCGTGGCACGATGCCGGGCGGCTGGCCAACAAGCAGAATGTGTTCGACGATTTCATCGCCGCGGGCGAATATCTCAAGGCGAAGGGCTATACCGGCAAGGACCAGCTCGCGATCCAGGGCGGGTCGAACGGTGGCTTGCTGGTCGGTGCGGTAGTCAACCAGCGGCCCGATCTGTTTGCCGCCGCTCTGCCGCAGGTCGGGGTGATGGACATGCTGCGCTTCGATCGTTTCACCGCCGGGCGCTACTGGGTCGACGATTACGGCTATCCGTCGAAGGAAGCGGATTTCAAAACGCTCTACGCCTATTCGCCGTACCACAATATCCGCCCGGGCAAGCCCTATCCGGCGATCCTCGCGGCGACCGCCGACACCGACGATCGCGTCGTGCCAGGCCACACGTTCAAATATACCGCCATGCTCCAGTCGATGGATCTCGGGCCGAAGCCGCGCCTTGTCCGGATCGAAACCCGCGCCGGGCACGGATCGGGCAAGCCGACCGACAAGATCATCGACGAGACCGCGACCGACTGGGCGTTTATCGCCAAATGGACCGGCCTCGACGTAAAGCCTATAGGCTAAACCAAGTTCACGGTCCGGCGCTTTGCACCTTGCGCCGGACCGTTTTTCAAAGATAGGGTATGGTCATGAACGACCAGACCCCGCTCAAGAAGCCGATCGACAAGAAGGCGCTGCTCGCGAAATATATCGCCGAGCGCGACAAGCGTCTGCGCGACGACGGCAACGCGCAATATCTCAACCTCGACGGCAATCTGGCGCATTATGCCGCGGACCCGCACACGCCGTTCACCGAGCGCGAGCCGGTCACCGATCACGTGACCTTCGCCTTTGTCGGCGGCGGCTTTGCCGGTCTCGTAACCGGCGCGCGGCTGGCCGAAGCGGGGATCAGCGACTTCCGCATCATCGAAAAGGGCGGCGACTTCGGCGGTACCTGGTACTGGAACCGCTATCCCGGCGCGCAATGCGACACGGCGTCGATGATCTACATCCCGCTGCTCGAGGAAACCGGGCATATGCCGACCGAGAAATACGCGCACGGCCCGGAAATTCTCGAGCAATGCCAGCGCATCGGCCGCCAATATCATCTCTATGACAAGGCGCTGTTCCACACCCAGATTCGCGAGGTCGCCTGGGACAGCGAGCGGTCGCTCTGGGTGATCACGACCGACCGGGACGATCGCTTCACCGCCAAATATGTCGGCATCGGCACTGGCCCGCTCCACGTCGCGAAACTGCCCGGCATTCCCGGCCTCACCAGCTTCAAGGGCAAGTCGTTCCACACCAGCCGGTGGGATTATGACTATACCGGTGGCGACGCCAAGGGAGCGCCGATGACTGGCCTTGCCGACAAGCGCGTCGCGATCATCGGCACCGGCGCGACCTCGGTCCAGGCGGTCCCGCATCTCGCGCGGGCGTGCAAGGAGCTCTACGTCGTTCAGCGCACGCCGTCCTCGGTCGACATCCGCAACAACGTGCCGATCGACCCCGACTGGTTCGCGGGCATCGCCACGCCAGGCTGGCAGCGGCGCTGGCTGGAGAATTTCACCGCCAATCAGACGCCCGGCAATATGATCGAGGAGGATTGGGTCCAGGACGGCTGGACCGATTTGTCGCGCCGGATCAAGGCGCGGGTGGCGACCCTGCCGGCCGACAAGCGCAGCCTGGCCGACATCATGTCGGTATGGGAGGATTCCGATTTCGAGAAGATGGAGGAAATCCGCGACCGCGTGGATGCGATCGTCGAGGATAAGGAAACCTCAGCGAAGCTAAAGGCCTGGTACCGCCAGCTGTGCAAGCGCCCCTGTTTTCACGACGCCTATCTCCAGGCGTTCAATACGCCCGGAACGCATCTGGTCGATACCGACGGGCAGGGGGTCGAACGGATCGATGAGACCGGCTTCGTCGTCGCCGGCAAGCATTATGAGGTCGATTGCATCATCTATGCCTCCGGCTTCCACGTCGGGACCAATTTACAGAGCTTGCTCGGCTTCGACGTGATCGGCCGCGATGGGGTGAAGCTGACCGACAGCTGGGCACAGGGCATGCGCTCGAAGCACGGCATCCATGTTCATGATTACCCCAATATGTTCGTGGTCACGCCGACCCAGGGCGCGAATCTGATCTCCAACGTTCCGCACAATCTGACCGAGTCCGCGCGCGCGATCGCCGCTGTCGTTCGTCACGCGGAAGAGATCGGCGCCAAGGAAGTCGAAGTGACGCAGGAGGCGCAGGACGCCTGGGTCGATCTGTTGCTGACCGGGCCTGGGGGAACATTGCGCAATGCGCCCGACTGCACGCCTGGTTATTACAACAATGAAGGCAAGGATCCGGGGCCCGCAGCGGCGCTCGCGGTTGGCTATCCGCTCGGCGCTTTCGCCTATTTCCGGTATCTCGACGACTGGACGCGGTCGGGCAAGTTCGAGGGCCTGACCTTCACCTAAACATTCCCCTCCCGCTTGCGGGAGGGGCTAGGGGAGGGCGTGTCCCTCTCCCAATCGATGAACAGGCCCTCCCCCGACCCCTCCCGCAAGCGGGAGGGGAGTAACGGCGCTGCGGCCCGGTCCCTCAGGTGGAAGCCGGGCCGCGCCCCCGCGGAATCAGCGCGAGGACATCTGGGGGAAACGTACCAGCGCGGCGCGCGCGACATTGCGCGACCAGATCGAATCGCCGGTCTTGGTTTCCATCATCTCGTTGTCGAGCACGAGCGCACGGCGATAGGCAGCAGCGGCATCCGCAGTGCGGTCCGCGCGCAAATAGGCCTGGGCCAGCTCGATATAGGCGCCGCCATCCTTGGGCGCGACGCGGGTAAGCGCTTCGGCCGAACGTACATCGGCGTCGCGTGCCGTGACGAGCGCCGTGGTCTGGCCGTCATTCGAGGCCGCCGCTGCCGGAACCGCCGCCAGCGGCGACGCGACAAGCAACGAGAGAATTACCGTCTTGATCATATCTGCATCCTTCCAAAACCACCGCTTGATCGCGATGTTACAGAATCATGACACATTTCCTGCAGTTTTGTGAAGCGGAAATTGCATCCGGATTTATACGGAGGGGCAAGATCGGTTTCAGGGCGCCCTAACTGGCGCTCTAACGGATCAGTCGCTATCGGGCGCCATGACCCAGCACAGCGACTCGATCCTCATCGTAGATTTCGGCAGCCAGGTGACGCAGCTCATCGCACGCCGCGTGCGAGAGGCGGGCGTCTATTCGGAAATCGCTCCCTTCCAATCCGCCGCGGACGCCTTCACGCGGATGAAGCCTCGCGGCATCATCCTGTCGGGCAGCCCGGCGAGCGTATTGGACGACGATAGCCCGCGTGTGCCGCAGTCGATCCTCGACAGCGGATTGCCGATCATGGGCATCTGTTACGGCCAACAGGTGATGATGCATCAGCTGGGCGGCACCGTGGAGCTGGGCGATAGCGGCGAATTCGGTCGCGCCTTTATCGAGATCGACGACGGCTGCGAGCTGTTCGACGGGCTGTGGACCGAAGGCGAGACGCATCAGGTGTGGATGAGCCATGGTGACAAGGTCACCGCGCTCGCCCCCGGCTTCCGCCCCGTGGCAGCCAGCGCCGGCGCGCCGTTCGCGGTGATCGCCGACGACACCCGCCGCTATTACGCGATGCAGTTCCACCCGGAGGTCGTCCATACCCCGGACGGCGCCAGGCTGATCGCCAATTTCGCGCGCCACGTCTGTGGGCTGACCGGCGACTGGACGATGGCCGAATTCCGCGCCGCCAAGATCGCCGAGATCCGCGCCCAGGTCGGCGATAAGCGGGTGATTTGCGGCCTGTCGGGCGGTGTCGACAGCGCAGTTGCGGCGGTGCTGATCCACGAAGCGATCGGTCACCAGCTGACCTGCGTATTCGTCGACCACGGCCTGATGCGCTCGGGCGAGGCCGATCAGGTCGTCAGCCTGTTCCGTGGCCATTACAACATCCCGCTGGTCCATGTGAACGCGGAGACATTGTTCCTGAACGGGCTGGCAGGCGTCACCGACCCCGAAGCGAAGCGCAAGTTCATCGGCAAGACCTTCATCGATGTGTTCGAGGACGAAGCGAAAAAGATCGGTGGCGCCGATTTCCTCGCGCAAGGCACGCTCTATCCCGACGTGATCGAAAGCGTGTCGTTCACCGGCGGCCCGTCGGTGACGATCAAGAGCCATCACAATGTCGGCGGTCTGCCCGAGCGGATGGACATGAAGCTCGTCGAGCCGCTACGCGAATTGTTCAAGGACGAGGTGCGCGCGCTGGGCCGCGAACTCGGCCTGCCCGAGATCTTCGTCGGCCGCCATCCGTTCCCCGGTCCCGGCCTCGCCATCCGCATTCCCGGCGAGGTGAGCAAGGAACGCTGCGACATCCTGCGCAAGGCCGATGCGATCTATCTCGAGGAGATCCGCAACGCCGGCCTCTACGATGCGATCTGGCAGGCGTTCGCTGTGCTGCTTCCCGTTCGGTCGGTCGGCGTGATGGGCGACGGCCGCACCTATGACAATGTGCTGGCGTTGCGCGCCGTGACCTCGGTCGACGGCATGACCGCCGACGCCTACCACTTCACCGGCGAATTCCTGTCGCGCGTCGCGACGCGCATCATCAACGAAGTCCGCGGAATCAACCGCGTCACCTACGATTATACCTCAAAGCCACCTGGGACGATCGAGTGGGAATGATGGGGAGTAGCGTCGAGCAAGTGGGATAAAGTGGCGGCCTACATTCCACTTTATTCCAGCGGCTGTGGCCGATAGTCTCACCTCGCTCTCCCACCGCTCCCGCCGACGCGCGCCGTGAAGGAGTCATCGAGATGATGAACAGGCGAACCTTCTCTGCCAGCCTGGCTGCCGGCGCTGCTGCTTCGCTTGTTGCCGCCCGCGGCATGGCCGCGATTCCGGCCCCGACAAAGGCACGCAATGTCGTCCTCGTCCATGGGCTGTTCGCCGACGGCTCATGCTGGTCCGAGGTGATCGCGCGCTTGCAGGCGGCCGGTCTCAACGCCACGTCCGTGCAAAATCCCCTGACGACGCTACCTGAAGCCGTCGCATCGGCACAGCGCGTGCTGGATCGGCAGGACGGCCCGACCGTGCTCGTCGGCCATTCATTCTCTGGAATGATCGTCACGGAAGCCGGCGTTCATCCCAACGTCTCCGCGCTTGTCTATGTGGCGGCGCGGGCGCCGGATGCCGGTGAAGATTATACGGCCCTGGCGAAGACTTATCCGACGCCGCCGGCATCCGCCGGTATCGTCTATGACGGCGACGAGGGGCGTCTCAGCGAAGCAGCGTTCCTGCGCGATTTCGCAGGCGATCTGCCCAAAGAAAAGGCCCGGGTCCTCTATGCTGTCCAGCAGCCGTTCCGAAAGGCCCTGCTGACGGGAAAGACCACGCACGCAGCCTGGCGGTCGAAACCAAGCTTCTATGCCGTTTCGACCGAAGATCGGACGATCAACCCCGATCTCGAACGCTTCATGGCCAAGCGCATGGGTGCCAAGACCATAGAAGTGAAAGCGAGCCACCTCTCGCTGATCTCTCATCCGGGCGAGATCGCTCAGCTCATTCTGGAAGCCGCCGGACAACGCGGTAATCGGTGAGGGGTTTCCGCTGCCTGGCGATGAGCGGCGGAGACATTCACATCGCTTGCTAACGCTCAGTCGTGTGCGAGCGTCCGCATGCTCCGCAAGTTCAGGCGCCTGGGGCTCTTAACAAAACGAGCGTCTCGTTCGTCTTCCTATCGGGCGTCTTGCTATACGCGGTTGCTAGCAGGATAGCCGCTCGGTAGGAATATGTACGATTAATTATTGGCCACGGAGCGGGTATGAAGAGAGTGCGGATCGGACTGGTGGGCCTCGGCAAGATTGCGCGGGATCAGCATCTACCGGCGCTCGCTGCCAACCCGGACTACGATCTTGTCGCGATCGCCAGCCGCAACGCAACGCTCGATGACGTCGCCAACTTCCCGACGATCGACGCGATGCTCCGCGGCGATGTCGCGCTCGACGCCGTATCTTTGTGCACGCCGCCGCGTGGCCGCTTCGATCAGGCGCGCCTGGCGATCGAGGCCGGGCTGCACGTCATGATGGAGAAGCCGCCGGCGGCGACGATCTCCGAGGCTATCGCGCTGGCCGAACTGGCGCAGGCGAAGGGCGTGGTGCTGTTCACCACATGGCATTCGCGCGAAGCGGCCGGTGTCGAGCCGGCGCGCGCCTGGCTCGCCGGGCGGCGGATCGATGCGGTGCGGATTGCGTGGCGAGAGGACATTCGTCGCTGGCACCCCGGACAGGACTGGATCCTCGAGGCGGGCGGGTTCGGCGTGTTCGATCCCGGCATCAACGCCCTTTCGATCGCGACCAGAATCTTGCCCCAGCCCTGGCGCGTGGACGCCGCGACGATCACCGTTCCCGCCGGCCGACAGGGACCACTTAAGGCGACACTCGGTCTGTTGGCGGGCGCGGTACCGGTGTCGGCCGAATTCGATTTCCTGCAGACCGGTCCGCAGACCTGGGACATCGAGGTCGACACCGATGCGGGCACGATGGTGTTGTCGATGGGCGGCTCGATCCTGCGCCTCCCCGGTGAGCCGCCGCGCGAGGCGGCCGACGCCGAATATCCCGGTCTGTATCGTCGCTTCGCGGAACTGGTCGCGACAGGGGAAAGCGATGTCGACTTGCGGCCACTCCAGCTCGTGGCGGACGCGTTCCTGATCGCGGACCGCACGACTGGTGATGCATTCGAGTGGTGACGGTCTGCGGACGGCAAAAAAAGTTGGGGGAGTGACGCTATGATGCTGCATTCTGCATTGATGTTCGCGATCGCGCTCCAGGCCACCGCGCCGGCGCCCGTGGCGACGTGGGTGCGCGATCCGCGCAACTGGCCGGAGCCGGTCATGGACACGGTGCCACCGGCGATCCCGGCATTGCGCAAGGGCGCGGTGCTGGTGCTCTCCAAAACCAACGGCTTCCGCGATCCTGATCAGATCGCCGCCGCCAAGACGGTGCTCGTCGATCTCGTCCGTAAACAGCATCGCGACGTGTTCGAGACCGAGAATGCCGCCGTGATGAACCCGCGCGACCTCGCGCGTTTCGCCGTGGTCGTGCTCAGCAGCACCAGCGGGACGATCTTCGATGACGAGCAGCGTGCAGCCTTCAAGACCTGGGTGGAGCACGGCGGTGGCGTGGTCCTACTCCACGGCGCCGGCGGCGACTCGCATTATGATTGGAGCTGGTACCCGACCACGCTGATCGGCGCGCAGTTCATCGGCCATACCGGCTATCCCAAGCAGTTCCAGCAGGGCACGATCGACGTGATCGATCGCAGCAATCCGGCGACGCGCGATCTGCCGACGAAATGGGTGCGGACCGAGGAATGGTATTCGTTCGATCGAGTGCCGACCGGCAACGATACGCACATCCTCGCGACGCTCGACGAGAGCAGCTACGAACCCTTCCCCGAGCGCATGCGGATGGGCAAGATCCATCCGATCATCTGGACACGTTGCGTCGGTCGCGGCCGGGTGTTCTTCTCGGCACTCGGTCACAAGGCGGAGACCTATTCGGAACCACTCCACCGGAAGATGATCAGCGGCGCGATCCGCTGGGCCGCGCGCGCCGAAGGGGCGGCCTGCTGACGTTGCTCGGCGTCAATATCGGGTCTGCGCCTTAGGTCGTGAACACATAAAGGCCGCTATCGGCGTAGGGCTTGAGCGTCTGAGATGGGGTGGGAAGCGGACGTTCGCGAGGATCGAGCGATCGACTTCATTTGGGCCGGTAGCGGACAGACAGCTTTGGACTGGCGGAAGGCGATACCTGCCATAATTCTAGGCGATCGACCGCGACATGACGTACGCAACCAAGGGCAAGGTCGAGGTTGCTTACAATCGCGCGCAGCAGTTTGGTCGGCGGCGCCAGCTGTTCGATATCTGGGCTAATGTGCTGTTTGGCAAGCAATGCAATGCCGCCTCATGCGTTGAAGGTGTCCGCACAGGTTGACTCGGTAACCGTTCGCGCGCTCAAAGCCGATGACGTGCTCTCATCACGTTGGTGAAGGCACGCGCAAAGGGAAAAAAATGGCTGACGCCGCCATCACGCTTCCGCCGCTCAACCAAGCCGAAAAGGTACCGGTGGATTGGCTCGACTTCGACGCGAACAATCCTCGGTTCACCCCAGATAAGCAGCCGACGAGCAACGGCGACCACGAAGTCGTGTCCGTGCTCGCGACTTCGGCCGATCTATCGGAACTGATCCAGTCGATATCCAACAGCGGTTACATCAACATCGAGCCGCTAATCGTGCTGGAGCGGGACGGGAGACTAGCGGTCCTGGAAGGCAATCGGCGGCTTGCCGCGGTGAAGGCATTGCGCGACCCAGAGCTGGCACGCGCAGCTAAGCTTTCGATCCCCGCAATGACGCAGAAGGCAATCGACTCGCTGAATGAGCTGCTCGTCTACCGTGTAGCTTCCGAGGACGAGGCGCGCGATCTGATCGGGTTTAAGCACATCAACGGACCCCAATCATGGGATGCATTCGCGAAAGCACGGTTCGCTGCGCGATGGCTCGATCGTGAGCATGAGAAACGCGATGCGAAAGAAGATCACCTGTCCCTACAGCAGATCGCCAGCCGGATGGGCGATCAGCACCTAACGATGCATCGCATGGTCGCCGCGCTGTATGTGCTACGCCAGGCGGAGACATCCGACCTGTATCACATCGACGATCGGAAGAAAAAGGCGTTCAGCTTTTCACACTTGTACACAGGCCTCGCCTACGAAGAGTTCACGAACTATCTTGGGATGCCACGCCCCGATCGTACCGAAGACCCAGAACGCGATCCGGTGCCGCCTAGCAAAGCCAACAACCTGCGAAACCTGCTGACCTGGCTGTATGGATCGAAAGATCGCGATCTGGAGCCGGTAGTGAAAACGCAGAACCCGGACCTAGGCAAGCTTCGCCGAGTGCTTTCGTCGCCGGCCGCGATCAGCATTCTTGGCGAGCGCAACATCCTAGAGGATGCGGTTGTGACCGCCACACCGGCCGATCTGCGCTTTCAGACCCACCTCATCACCGCAAATGCCGAGCTTCAATACGCGGTGACCACTCTCGAAGGGTTCGACGCGGAAACGCAGCCGGAACTGCAAAGCATTGCGACGTCGGTCGCGAAACGATCCGCCATCATAAAACAGCATATCGATGCGGCGATAGCTTCCCGTCAGCCGGAATAACCCGATGGCGGGACCGATCGACGCACCAACCCTCGAGCTGGGCATCGACGATCTCGTCGACTGGCTCGAACTTTCCGCCATATTTAGTCCGTTCGGCCTGAGCCGCACGGACGCATTGCTGGGCTCGCTGCTGGAGCAGCAGAACACGGTCGAGGTGGATACTAGCGATATCGGGGAGGTCGACTCGAGCAAAGAGCGGCTTATCGAGGAGATCGAGAACGAAATTGAACTGCGTCGAAGCAACATCGGCGACGCCTATCCGTTCGAATTGTCGGACGGGGGAGAAGAATTGACGCTCGTGGCGGACTGGCGCGACGTGAAATATGCTTTCTACCTCGTTTGCTTAGTGACGACACATGTAACTGGTTCAGCGATTCTCGCGCGTCCACCGGTGGGAGCCTTGCTTACGTCGCTGCGCAACAGCGTTTTCCAGATCATCGCGACGCTGGGAATGGCGGGCCTAGCTGCAGGTCCGGCGCTAAGCGTGGGATGGCCGCGGCAGACCGGAGAGACGATCGTCCAGCTCATGCAGCGTGCGGCCGCTCTCGGCGCGGGGTTTAACGCTCGGCCGGTGCCCGGGCCTTATGTTTCACCCCAAGAGAAGGACGGTGGGGTCGACGTAATCGCGTGGTCAATCGACGGTCTGCCGCCGCCGGTCACATTCCATTTTGCCCAAACGGCCAGCGGTAAAAACTGGCCCGGTAAGCCAGTCGACGCTCATGCACGCGTGTTCAGCGCAGCTTATTTGATGGATCATCAGACGGGCAATCTGCATTACGCGACCGTCATTCCCTACCGGGTCATCGACGAAAAATTCTGGAATTCCCAATCCTTGTTGCACAGGGCGATACTGGATCGGTTGCGCCTGCCACCAAGAGCATTGCGCGGGTTACAGCTATCCGAGGGCGGCGTAACTGTCGACGGGGCCGATCAGCTCGGTGAAGTAACCGGCTGGCTCGACCAGTTCATCGAGTATGCTCAGGCCGCGTGAACCCTTATGATGATCTCCTGCTCTTTGCGCTTTTGCTGCAGGCTGTAGGTAACCGATAGGTCGGTGATGTCTTGGTCGGAGTAAAGCTGCCTGATCAGCGGATGGTCGTCGTATGTCAGCACCCAGTGGGGCAGTGACCCATCCTGCAGCAAGTCGCTCAGGCCGATATGCTTAGGCTCGTTCATGGCATTAAGGTATAGCCGCCCGCCTGCAGTCACGTAGGGCGGGTCGACGAAGAACAGTGTTCGCTTCACGTCCACGCGGTCCCTCGAACGCGAAAGGAAAGTTAAAGCGTCCTCGTTTGTCAAAGTAATCCGGTGACGAACCGAGCCGAGCCAGCGCACGCGCTCGGCTAACGCAGCACGATTGAAGCGAGCATCGACCTTCCATGTTCCCTGCTGGTCATATCCGCCAATGGGACCGGCGCCGACAACAATGCCGGATCTGCTCGTGCGATTGAGAAAGAAGGTGGCGAAGCCCAGCTCGAACGTCGGCTCGGCCGATGCTTCTACTAGATCACGGCTAGCATACCACGTTGGCAGATCGATCGGAGTTTCCATAATCGCCGATGCAAAGCGATCAGGCTGGTCCAGTATTGCCTGCCAAGCGGCGAAAACCTTCGGATCGGCGTCATTGAGATGCAAGTGCTGGACTGCGTCCAGTTTGAGCAGGATTACAGCAGCCCCCGCCCCGCCGCAAAATGGTTCAGCGTATTCCCGGTCGCAAACCGGCAACCGATCAACGCAGCCTTGTAGGTATCGGTATAGAAAAGCCTTTCCGCCGGGATAGCGGAATGGCGATATGGATCGCATGGTTGCCGATTTATCAGCCGATGCGGTCATGGCGTGCCTCACGAACTACAGGCCCGCCAACAAGCGGCAGCCTGCTCTCAAAATCCAACTTAGCAAGTTCTCGGCCGGGCCGGTAGAGACGCCGGTCGAGAACGCAAGCGAATTCTGTTCATGACGTAGGCTGTGGCGCTCGCAGACGAGCGCGTTCGACCAGATATCGCTGAGGCGCTCGCATAGGTACCGTGCTGATGACCTGATACGCCCCATCCCGTCCGTGGCCTGCGGGGTTACACGCGGTTTGCAGTCACGAAGGTTGGCAATTTTCTGGGTCTTAGCGACAATCGAACGGCTGGTTTAAGGATAGCTGCAGCCGCAGCTGGACGGCCGAGAGTGGGGCGCAAACCGGCCGGTGCTCTGCACGTCGGCAGCTGGGTCGAGAGCCGACGGGCTGCTTTTATGAGTGCACGGGCGCAGTCACCTTGCTGCCCCACAATGCGTAATACAGGACGTACAGCTCGCACAACGCCGTGACGATGAAGGCGAGCTGGATGCCGAAATTGTCGGCAACGCTGCCCTGGATGAACACCAACGCGCCGCCGGCGATCGACATGATCAGCAGTCCCGACCCTTCTTCGGTCAGTGGCCCGAGGCCGCGGATCGCAAGCGCGAAGATCGTCGGGAACATGATCGAGTGGAACAAGCCAACGGCGATCAGCGCGTACATCGCCATCGGGCCAGCCACGAAGGTGGCGACGAGCGCCGACACCAAGGCGCCGATCGCGAACAAGGCGAGCACCTTCTCCGGCGCGAAATAGCGCATGATCCACGCGCCGGCGAAGCGGCCGACCATCATCCCGCCCCATACGAAGGTCAGGTAGAACGCGGCCTGCTCGTGGGTGATGTTGGCGATATGGGGCTGCGACGCGAAGTTGATGAACAAATTGCCGACGCCGATTTCCGCCAGCACGTAGAGGAAGATCGCCCCGCAGCCGAGGATCAGATTGCGGTGGTTCCACAGCGACAGATGCTTGCGCTCCTCGGCATTGGCGCGCCGCGTCGCCGCGCCCAGTGCGGGCAGCTTGGCGCGCGCGATGATGACGGTCAGCACCGCGAGCACGATCGCGACGATCAAATATGGCAATTCGGTCGCCTGCGCGTCGGCCATACGCTGCGCGTGGCTCAGCTGGACGCCCTCCGCCGAGGTACCGGCGGTGGTGCGGGCGAGGATCAGATAACGGCCGAACACGATCGCCAGCACGTCGCCGGTGGTGTTGAACGCCTGGACCAGGGTGAGCCGCGACTCCGCGGTCTGGGGCGAGCCGATCACCGCGACGTAAGGATTGGCGGCGACCTGGAGCAATGCGATTCCGCACGACACGATGAACAGGGAGGCGAGCGTGACGCCGTACGAGGGCAGACTGGCCGCCAGGATCATCCCCAGTGACCCCAATGTCATCACCGCGAGCCCGATCGTCAGCGCCTTCTGATAGCCGATCCGCTCGATCAGCTTGGCCGCCGGAATCGAAGCGACGAGATAGCCGACGAACCAGGTCGATTCGATCAGGGTGGTCTGCAGGTAGTTGAGCTCGAACACGCTCTTCAAATGCGGCAGCAACGTATTGTTGATGACCGTGATGAACCCCCACATGAAAAAGAGGCTGGCGAGCAGGGCGAGCGCCGGCCCGTACCTGCCGCCGCTCGGCATTTCGACCTGCTGACGCGGGGTAGTTGCCGCGGGACCTGCCATCTTCCTCTTCCTCCAAACGACCGCAAAGCTTGTGCCTTGGCTAATTGTCTGATTATATATCGACCATGCCGCGGTCAATCCGGTCGGTATCGAAAGGAGGGGCGGCATGCATAATATCGTGAGATTCATGAAATTCGCGGCCGCCTCGCGCCTCGTCCAATTTCCCCTGGAGCCCTGAATGCCCTCCGACAACATGCCTAAGCTCCGCAGCCGCGCCTGGTTCGACAATCCCGACAATGTCGACATGACCGCGCTGTACCTCGAACGGTACCTGAATTTCGGCCTCAGTCTCGAGGAACTGCAATCGGGCAAGCCGATCATTGGCATCGCCCAGACCGGATCCGACCTCAGTCCCTGCAACCGCCATCATCTCGTGCTCGCCGAGCGCGTGCGCGAAGGGATACGCGAGGCGGGCGGCATCGCGCTCGAATTCCCGGTCCATCCGATCCAGGAAACGGGCAAGCGCCCGACTGCCGGGCTCGACCGCAACCTCTCCTATCTCAGTCTGGTCGAGACGCTCTACGGCTATCCGATCGACGGCGTGGTGCTGACGATCGGCTGCGACAAGACCACGCCCGCCTGCCTGATGGCGGCGGCGACGGTGAACATCCCGGCGATCGCCTTGTCGGTCGGGCCGATGCTCAACGGCTGGCACAAGGGCGAGCGGACCGGGTCAGGCACGATCGTCTGGAAGGCGCGGCAGCTGCTCGCGGCAGGCGAGATCGACGATGCCGAGTTCATCCGCCTCGTCGCCTCCTCGGCCCCCTCGACCGGCTATTGCAACACGATGGGCACCGCGACGACGATGAACTCGCTGGCCGAGGCGCTCGGCATGTCGCTGCCCGGATCGGCGGCGATCCCGGCCCCGTATCGCGACCGCCAGGAAGCCGCCTATCGCACCGGCAAGCGCGTCGTCGAGATGGTCGCGGAAGATCTCAAACCATCGGATATCCTTACCAAGGAGGCTTTCCTCAACGCCATCGCGGTCAATTCGGCGATCGGCGGGTCGACCAACGCGCCGATCCATCTGACCGCGATCGCGCGCCATATCGGCGTCGATGTGCCGCTCAAGACCTGGCAGGACCATGGCCATGCCGTTCCGCTGCTGGTCAATCTCCAGCCTGCCGGCGAGTATCTGGGCGAGGATTATTACCGCGCCGGCGGCGTTCCCGCGGTGGTCGCGCAATTGATCCGGCACGGCTTGATCGCGGAGGAGGCGATGACCGCCAACGGCCGTACGATGGGCGACAATTGCCGCGACGCCGCGATCGAGGACGAGAAGGTCATTCGCCGGTTCGACGATCCGCTGATGCAAGATGCCGGCTTCGTCGTCCTGTCGGGCAATCTGTTCGACAGCGCGATCATGAAGACCAGCGTGATCTCGCCCGAATTCCGCGAGCGCTATCTCTCCAACCCCGACGATCCCGACGCGTTCGAGGGACCGGTCGTGGTGTTCGACGGGCCGGAGGATTATCACGCGCGGATCGACGATCCCGCCACCGGCATCACGCCCGCTACCCTGCTGGTGATGCGCGGCGCGGGGCCGATCGGCTATCCGGGCGCTGCCGAAGTGGTGAACATGCGGCCGCCTGCGCACCTGATCCTCGATGGGGTCCACGCTTTGCCGTGCATCGGTGACGGCCGGCAATCCGGCACGAGCGGCAGTCCGTCGATCCTCAACGCCTCGCCCGAAGCGGCGGCAGGCGGCGCGCTGGCGCTGCTCCGGACCGGTGATCGCGTGCGCATCGACCTCAGGCGCGGCACCGCCGACGTGCTGGTCGACGAGGCCGAGCTTGCCGAGCGGCGACGCGCATTGGAGGCGGCGGGGGGCTATCGCTATCCCGCGTCGCAAACCCCGTGGCAGGAAATCCAGCGCGCGGTGGTGGGTCAGCTCGGCAGCGGCGCCATCCTGGAAGGGGCGGAGGCCTATCAGCGCATCGCCCAGACCAAGGGTCTGCCGCGCGACAATCATTGAGAGATCGATCATCTTCCCCTCGCTTGGGGAAGATGTGCCGGAGGCTTCACTTCTTCCCGGGTAAATCCATATCTGTCAGCGCCAAGTGCAACAGGTCGGTCATCGCGCGCCGCGCGCCATCGGCATCCTTCGCCGCGATCGCTTCATGGACGCGGTGGTGATCGGGCAAAGGGTCGCGCGGCAGGATGCGGCGGCGCTGTTTGAACTTGGTGGTCCAGCTCACCGCCGCGCCCACCGTGCTGGCGAGGGCGGTCAACGGCTCGTTGCGCGCGGCGGCCAGGATGGCGCGGTGGAAGCGCTGGTCGGCGGCGCGTCCGCGCTCGTCGGCCAGGCCGAACGCCTCCATGCCATTGAGCGCGTCGGCCATTTCGGCGAGGTCGTGGTCGCTGCGACGCTGCGCCGCGAACGCGGCGGCGGCGGGCTCGATCACCTCGCGAAGCTCGAACAGGTCGACGATGAACTGGGGGTCAGGCTCGCCCTCGAACGTCCAGGCCAGGATATCGGGATCGAGCAGGTTCCAGCGATTGCGTGACGTGATTCGCGTCCCCGCCTTGGGCCGGCTTTCGACCAGTCCCTTGGCGGCCAGGATGCGAATCGCCTCGCGATAGGCGGTGCGCGAGATGCCGAGCTCCCCGCTCGCCTCGATCTCTCCGTCCAATATGTCGCCGGGCTGGCGGATGCCGCCGACGATCTCGATACCGAGCTTGCGCGCGATCGTACCATGGATGCGTGGCGCGGGAGGGGGACGGTCGTCATCCATCGACCGTGCCAGCCTATGCGGTCGCGACGCGCGTGACAATGCTCACAGGCTGCGCACCGTGACCGGCACAGCCGCTGCCCGGGCGAGCGGGTTGCGGGCGGGTAGCGTGAAAGGCGGCGCTTCGACCTCGAACACGTCTCCCGGCTCGGTCTTCACCCCGTCGCTGAACGACAGGGTCGCCGTGCCGAAGAAGTGGACGTGCAGGTCGCCGGGCCGGCAAAAACCCGAATATTTGAAATGATGGTGCTCGAGATTGGCGATGCTGTGCGACATGTTCGCCTCGCCGGAGACGAACGGTTTCTCCCAGATCACCGCGCCGTCGCGGAGGATGCGGCTGGTGCCGCGCACGTCTTCGGGCAGTTCGCCGAGCAGCAATTCGGGGCCGAGCGCGGCGGCGCGCAGCTTCGAATGCGCGAGCCAGAGGTAATTGCCGCGTTCGGTGACATGGTCGGAGAATTCGTTGCCGAGCGCGAAGCCGATCCTGACCGGCGTGCCGTCGCGTGCGATCAGATAGATGCCGGCGATCTCGGGCTCTTCGCCGCCGTCGAGCGCGAAATCGGGCATGGCCAGCGGCGCATCGGGTGCGGCCAGGATCGCGCCGTCACCCTTGTAGAACCATTCCGGCTGGACACCGATCGCGCCAGTCTCGGGCTTGCCGCCCTCGACGCCCATCAGGAACATCTTCATCGAATCGGTCGGGGCGGGATTCTCGATCGCCGCACGGTGCATCTTGTCGCGCCCCTCGGCCGAGCCGAGATGGGTGAGACCGGTGCCACTGACCAGCAGATGCGCAGGGTCGGCATGGTCGATCGGACAGAGCAGAGTGACGCTTTTCAGATCGATCGCCTCGCCGAGCCGCGCGCCACAAAGCTGGGCAAGGGAGACGCCGGCCGCCATTGCTTCGTTCGCAAGCGCCAGAGTCGTCGTCGCACCAGACACGCGCCGCGCCCCGTCGTCACCCAGCGCGGCGACGCCGCGCGCACCATCGTCGAATTGGATCAGGGACCGGATCACTTCGGCGACTCCTCGCGCTGGCCGTCGATGCGACGGGCGATCCCCCATTCGTTCGCGTCGCCGATCGCGGCGGGGATCAGGCTGGCTGGCAAATTCTGGAAGCAGACCGGACGCAGGAAGCGCTCGATCGCCTTGCTGCCGACAGAGGTGGTGCGGCTGTCGCTGGTCGCGGGGAAGGGCCCGCCATGGACCATGGCGTGCGCGACCTCGACTCCGGTCGGCCAGCCATTGGCCAGGATGCGGCCCACCCGCTGGGCCAGCAATGGCAGGATTTCCGCCGCAGCCGGTTCGTCGGCCGGATCGATCTGGATCGTCGCGGTCAATTGTCCTTCCAGCCCGGTAACGACTTTCGCCAGCTCGGCAGTGTCGCGGCAGCGCACGACGATCGAGGACGCGCCGAACACCTCGTTGCCCAACGCCGAATCGGCGAGGAACTGCTCGGCGCTCGTCTCGAACAGCGCGCCCACCGCCTGGTTGGCGCCATCGCCGGCGCACCCTCGCGCGACGGTGCGGACGGCGTCATGCCCCGCAAGCGCGCCGACACCCTTCTCGAACGCGGCGTGGATGCCAGGGGTGAGCATGGTCGAGGACTTGCTGCCTTCGAGCACCTTGCCCGCGGCCGCGACGAACGCGTCGAGATCGGGACCGTCGAGCCCGATGACCAAGCCCGGATTGGTGCAGAACTGCCCGGCACCCATCGTCAGCGAGGCGACGAACGCCTCCGCCAGCACCGGGCCGCGCGCGGCGAGCGCGGCGGGGAACAGGATGACGGGATTGATGCTCGACATCTCGGCATAGACTGGGATCGGCTCGGTGCGCGCCGCCGCGATTCGCACGAGCGCGAGCCCGCCGCCGCGCGATCCGGTGAAGCCGACCGCCTTGATCCGCGGATCCGCGACCAGCGCAGCACCGAGCGCGTTGGTCTCGCCGGGCAGGTAGGAGAAGACGCCCGCCGGCAGGCCGCTCGACGCCACCGCCCCGGCGATCGCGCGCGCTACCAGCTCGCCGGTGCCGGGATGCGCGGGATGGCCCTTGACCACGACCGGACACCCCGCCGCCAGCGCCGAGGCGGTGTCGCCGCCGGCAACCGAAAAGGCGAGCGGGAAGTTCGACGCGCCGAACACCGCGACCGGACCCAGCGGCAGGTTCATCCGCCGAAGATCGGGGCGCGGCAGCGGCTGACGGTCTGGAAGCGCCGGATCGATCGTAGCGTCGAGCCAGTCGCCTTGGCGAACGACGGACGCGAACAGGCGAAGCTGTCCGACGGTCCGCGCGCGCTCGCCTTCGAGCCGGGCGCGGGGCAGGCCACTCTCCTGCATCGCGCGAACGATCAGCGCATCGCCAATGTCGAGGATCGCCTGCGCCGCGGCATCGAGGAACGCGCCACGCCGTTCGGGTGTGATCGCCGTATAGGTCGGAAAGGCTGCCTCGGCCAGCGCGCAGGCCGCGTCTACTGCCTCGGGTCCGGCAGAGGAGAAATCGGGCCGCAGGGCCTCGCCCGTCCCGGGGTCGACCGAGGTGAAGCGGGTATCGGACTGGCGCGCCTCGGCACCGATAAGGATGGAACCGTCTATCAAGGGATGTCTCCAATAACTCAGACATAATTAGCCCGCTTAGTCCGTCGCTTCAACCCCGTCCGACGTCGTGCCCTTTTCGTTTGGGCTCTGGCATAGAGGGGCAATTCGCCGATGATCGCGGCTTCATCCTCGCCGATCCGCGGTGCGGTGGCGGTGGCTCCCACGCATTGGCCATCGACCCGCACTGGCGCACTATGGCGCTGCTCTAAGCTTGGTATAGGGCGGACGATGCTCCCGGCATTCCAATCCCTCCAGCCTTGAGGACCAAGACGTGATCGACCTGACCGGAAAGACCGCCCTCGTTACCGCCGCCGCGCAAGGCATTGGACGCGCCTCGGTGCTGGCACTTGCCGTCGCGGGCGCGCGCGTCATTGCGACCGACGTCAACGAAGCGGGGCTGGCCGGGCTGGCCGGCGAGCGAATCGAGACGCGCCGGCTTGACGTACTCGATCCCGAAGCGGTCGCGGCGCTTGCCGGCGAAACGATCGACATCCTGTTCAATTGCGCGGGCGTCGTCCATGGCGGGACCGTGCTCGAAACGAGCGACGCCGATCTCGATTTCGCGTGGCGACTCAATGTCGTCGCGATGACGCGGACCTGCCAGGCGGTCCTGCCCGGCATGGTCGACCGCGGCGGCGGCGCGATCATCAACATGTCGTCGGTCGCGTCGAGCGTGAAGGGCGTGCCTAACCGCTTCGCTTATACCGTGACCAAAGCGGCGGTGGTCGGGCTGACCAAGTCGATCGCGGCCGATTTCGTCGGCAGCAACATCCGCGTCACCGCGATCTGTCCGGGTACGGTCGAGACGCCGTCCTTGCACGACCGCTTGTCCGCCGGCGGCGATTATGACGGCGCGCGTGCCGCTTTCATCGCGCGCCAGCCGATCGGCCGGATCGGCGCGCCGGAGGAGATCGCCGATCTGGTCGTCTATCTGGCCGGGGCGACCTACACGACCGGCCAGGTGCAGATCATCGATGGCGGGTGGACGACCTAAGTTCGAAACCGACGATTCTCTTCCCGGCCAAGGGCGGGCGCTCCGCCGGCGAGGTCGCGCCGACGTGACGCCTTTGGTGCAGGCATCCGGATCGCCAGGCGGCGGGCGCTTGCGCGTGCCGAATTCCGGCTCTTATTGTCATACGGTTTGCGACCCCGATCGGATTTCCGGCACCGGGCGATCGGAGGAGACCGATGACGATGCAGTCCCGTCCCCCTTTCGGAAGGATCGCCGCTGCGACCTTGTCGAACGCGGATCAGGTCGCACGCTCGATCGGCAGCGATATTCTGTCGGGTGTCTTCGCGCCCGGTTCGAAACTGCCGTCCGAAGCGGAGATGCTGGCGCGTTTCGGCGTGTCGCGCACCGTGCTGCGCGAAGCGTTCAAGACCCTGACAGCGAAGGGCCTGATCGTCGCCCGGACACGCGTCGGTACCACTGTGCTCGACAGCGCGCACTGGAACTTTTTCGACGCCGACATCCTGGCTTGGAAGGTGGCCCAGGGACTGGACGTGGCTTTCATCCGCGACGTCGCCGCCATCCGCATGGCGATCGAGCCGGCGGCGGCCGAAGCCGCGGCCAGACAGGCGAGGCCGGATGACATAAGGATCCTGCGCGGCTGCCTCGCCCGCATGGCGGAAGCGACGAGCAGCGCGAGCGATTTCGCCCACGCCGATCTCGATTTCCACAAAGCGGTCGGTTACGCCTCGGGCAACGTGCTGATGCGGTCGCTTGCGGCGGTGATCGAAACCGCGTTGCTCGCGTCCTTTCGGTTGAGCTCGCCGGTGCCGGAGGCGGAGGTGCATGAGGAGAGCGTGCAGGGCCATAGCCGCATCGTCGATCTGATCGAGGCTGGCGACGGTCCCGGCGCGGCACAGGCCATGCGCGCGATCATCGCCCATGGCATCGACCGGCTCGAGCGCGCGAGCACGCCACCCAAGCAAAAGCCGGTTAAATAGCCCTTCGGTCGATGCGCATGATGAGAGCGTCAGGTGACGATCGCCGCGCGGCCGGCGAAGCAACCCGCCTAGACGCTCATTTTGCGCTGTCCCAGGCCACGAATTCCTGGCGCTGCTCGCCGAGCTTCTCGATGCCGAGCTCGACCACGTCGCCGGCCTTGAGATACCAGGGCTCGGGCTTCTGGCCGAGGCCGACGCCCGGCGGGGTGCCGGTGGTGATGACGTCGCCCGGCAGCAAGGTCATGAATTGCGAGCAATAAGCGACGATCTGCGCGACGGTGAAGATCATCGTCTTGCTGCTGCCATTCTGCACCTTGCGGCCATTGACCGACAGCCACATCGCCAGGTTCTGCGGATCGCCCACTTCGTCGGCGGTGACCATCCACGGGCCGATCGGGCCGAAGGTCGGGAAGCCCTTGCCCTTGTCCCAGGTCAGGCCACGCTCGATCTGCCAGTGGCGCTCGGACACGTCGTTGACCACACAATAGCCGGCGACATGGTCGAGCGCATTGGCTTCGTCGACATAGGAAGCGGCGGTACCGATCACGACGCCCAACTCGACTTCCCAGTCGGTTTTCTTGGAATCTTTGGGGATGGTGACGGGGTCGTTCGGCCCCTGGATACAGCTCACCCACTTCTGGAACACGACGGGTTCCTCGGGCACTGGCAGGTTCGATTCCGCCGCATGGTCGGCGAAGTTCGTGCCGATCGCGATGAACTGGCGCGTGCCGGTCACGCAAGCGCCGTAGCGCACGTCGCCTTCGACCAGCGGCAGGCTCGTCGGGTCGATCTCGGCGAGCTTGGCCAACGCGTCCTTGCCCAGCTCGTTCGGGCCGATGTCCGCGACGTGGCCCGACAGGTCGCGGATGCGGCCATCGGCATCGACCAAGCCGGGCTTCTCGGCGCCCACGGCACCATAACGACAGAGCTTCATTGTTCTTCCTTAGTTTGGATAGGGACGGTGGAGCGCGATATCGCGATTAAGCTCCACGCCAAAGCCTGGTTTATCGAGTTCGCTCGCACGAATTTTACCATTCACCCGTATCGGCTCGCCGAGCAGATCCCAGAGCGCGAGGTCGACGCGCGAGTTGCCCGAGCCCCGCGAGCTCGGCGATGCAGGACTGCGCCTTGTCGTCGCTCGACACGTAATTGATCGCGACGTTCGCGCCATGCTGCGCAGCACCGATCGCGGCGGCGCGGCCGATGCCGGTCGATCCGCCGGTGACGAGCACCGTCTTTCCCTCGAAAAGCTTCATTTCCTCGTTAGTCGATGGGCTCGGCCAGGATCGACCGGTCGATCGCGTCGATCCGGTTGACCCCGGTCAGCGTCATCGCGACCGTCATTTCCCTGGCGATCAGTTCCAGCAATTTGGCGACGCCGGCCTCGCCCTGCGCCGCCAGCGCATAGACCCAGGCGCGCCCGAGCAGCACCCCCTTGGCGCCCAGCGCCAGCATCCGCACGACGTCGAGCCCGTTGCGCACGCCGCCATCGGCCAGCACGGTCAGCGCGTCACCGACCGCATCGGCAATCGCCGGCAGCGCACGCGCGCTCGACAGCACGCCGTCGAGTTGGCGGCCGCCATGATTGGAGACGACGATCCCGTTGGCGCCGATCGCCGCCGCCTCGCGCGCATCCGCAGGGTCGAGGATGCCCTTGATGATCAGCGGACCGTCCCATTCGGCACGAATCCAGTCGAGGTCGCGCCACTGGATCGATGGATCGAAATTGGCGCCGAGCCAGCCCATATAATCGTTGAGCCCGCTATCCTTGCCCAGGACGGGCAACAAATTGCCGAGCGTGTGCGGTCGTCCGCGCAAGCCGACGTCCCACGACCAGGCCGGCTTGCCAATCGCCTGCAGCATGCGGCGCAGCGGCGCGTTGGGTCCCGACATGCCCGAATGCGCATCGCGATAGCGCGCGCCGGGCACCGGCATGTCGACGGTGAAGACCATCGCGCTCGCGCCCGCCGCCTTTGCCCGCGCGATCAGGTCCTTCATGAACGCGCGGTCGCGGATCACATAGAGCTGGAACCAGAACGGATCGGCGACCCGCGCCACTTCCTCGATGGAGCAGATCGACACGGTCGAGAGACAGGCCGGGATGCCTGCGGCCCGCGCGGCCCGCGCTGCCTGGATCTCGCCGCGCCGCGCATACATGCCGCTGATCCCGACCGGTCCCAAGGCAACCGGAAGGCCGACCGGCCGCCCGAACAGGCTGGTACTCAGGTCGATCGTCGCGACGTCCTTGAGCACCCGCTGGCGCAGCGCGATTCCGGCAAGGTCCTCGACATTGCGGCGCAACGTCACCTCGGCATAGGCGCCGCCATCGGCATAATCGAACAGGAAGCGCGGCAGGCGTCGCCGCGCCGCCTCCCGGAAATCACTGGCCGAAGAAATAATCATATTATTTCTCTATCGGCGATGCGCGGTTTCGTCATCCCTCAATAAGAGGTGAACGAGGTCTCGGGCGCAAGGTTGGCTTTAGACCTGGATCGTCGGCGGGTTGCGCCTCAATTTGGGGCTCGACCGGCCGCACCAAAATCCCGGAGCAGTCGTACCTCTGGCGGCGGCCAATGTACGGCGCACATTGTCTAAGGCCCGCACGTCCGGTAGGTAGCGCTATCATAACTGGAAAATAGGGGAGTGGCGATGCGAACGATATCAACTCTGTTATGTGTCGGATCAGTTCTGATCGGGCTAACCCTAATGGGGTCCCAGGCTCAGGCGAGGCAATGGCCAGGCGGCAAAAAGATGGCCGTAGTGCTGACCTATGACGACGCCTTGCCGTCGGATCTCGACATCGCGATTCCAGCGCTCGACAGGACCGGCCTGAAAGGAACATTCTTCCTGGTCGGCAATGCGTTGGTGCCGGAGCAAATCGAGCGCTGGCGGGCAGCGGCGGCCGAAGGCCACGAGCTCGGGAACCACACCGTTCGTCACGCCTGCCCGCAAGCCAACTATACGCCGGCGAAGAAGCTCGACACCAGTGAAGCCTATGATGTGCCGATGATGCTTGCCGAAATCCGGACGATGAACACCATGCTGACGGCGATCGACGGGAAGATGCGGCACAGCTTCGCCACGCCGTGCGGCCAACATCTGGCCGGTGGCGTCGATTATCTTCCGGTCCTGCGCGACGGCGGATTGGTGCGCTATACCCGCAGCGCCGCCTGGCCGGGCGGCAAGGTGCTGGATCCGATGGATGTGCCGTGCCGTTGGTTCGACGAAAAGACGACGGGCTCCGATATGATCGCAGCGGTCGAAAGTGCCGAGCGGTCCGGCGATCTGTTGGTTCTCGGGTTTCATGGCGTAGGCGGCGACTATTTAAAGGTGTCCGCGGAGGCGCACGCGCAGCTCCTCGCTTATCTCAAGGACCATGCCGACACCATTTGGGTGGCGCCGTTTTCGACCGTGATGGACTACATCGCCAGCCACCCGGAAAACTAGGGGGCTCGCCACTCTCATGCTGTCGCTGTGTGACCCATGGCGCGAGCGGCCTCGCGCATTCGGTGGCAGCCGCTCTCAAGGGTCATGCAGCATAGCTTTATCCAGGTCGTTCGCGCCGAGGAATCCGATCAGACCACTTACCACCAGGAAGCTCACCAGGATCCGGGCGAGCGTGATGAAGCTCGTCGCGGTCAGGGCCGGCACGAAAGCTGAAAACTAGAGCATCGCGCGGAAAAGTGGGTACCGGTTTTCTGCAAACAGCGATGCGACAACAAATGACTAGAGCGGAGCGCGTGGTTCAGAAATCACGCACTCCGGTCTAACCGCTCTCCGCCGCCGCTGCCCGTCGAGGCGCCTTCATGTGATCGATGAACGCGCGGAGCTTCGGTAGCATCTGACGCCTGCCGGAATGATAGAGGAACACGCCGGGCGTCTTGATCGCCAGCGGCACCAGCAAGGCTTGCAGCTGGCCGTCCGCAATCGCTGCCTCGGCGATCGGGCCGGGAACTTGCGCCAGGCCCAGGCCCCGCATCGCTGCGCCGAGAAGGGTAGGGTAATCGTGCGCGATCAGCGGTCCGGATACCATCGCTTCGATCACATCATTGCCGACTGCGAAGCTCCAGGGCGCGATCGAACCGTTCCAGCGGCGCAGGCGCAGGCAGGCGTGGTCGCGAAGGTCCTCGACTCGCGCCGGCGGCTCGTGTCGGCGCAGATAATCGGGACTGCCGACGACGACGAACGGGAATGGGGGCGTCAGCCGCACCACCACCATATCGGTCGCGATGAGTTCGCCGAGGCGAATACCGGCATCGAAACCGCCCGCCGCGATATCCACCATCTCGTCGCTCGCGGCGATCTCCACTTCTATCTCGGGATAGGCATCGCAGAATGAGGCGATCACCGGCTCGAGGATCAGCGGGACCACGGAGCGGGGCACGGCGAGGCGCAACAATCCCGCCGGACGCTGGCCCAGATCGCGCGCCTCCTCGCTGGCGGCGACGAGCTCGCCAAAGGCGGGACCCGCCCGGTCGAGGAACCGCTGGCCGGCTTCGGTCAGGCCGACGCTGCGCGTGGTTCGCGTCAACAGCGCTGCGCCGATCCGCGCTTCGAGCGACCGTACCGACTGACTGACGGCTGACGGCGTGACGCCGAGTGCTGCGGCGGCACGGCGGAAACTGCGATGACGGGCGACGCTCAGGAACGTCTCGACCCCATCGAGCGCACCATGTCGCACTGTGAAGTTCTGCTTCATAGATCGTCGAGATTATCGCCCATAGTCGCTCATGCAAAGCGACCATAGATGCGATCCCGACCTCAACCGCCGGCGGTGGCCGACCCCGCCGCAATCGACTCAGGATCGGAGATCGCCATGTCGATAGCCCTTATCTTTCAGACGCATCTCATCCTCGGATATGTGGCGTGGCTGTTATGCTTCGGCGCCTATATCCTGCCGTGGCTCAAATCGATCGATCGCGTGGCGGCGCATCGCGCGATCGCGACGCTTCACAGCTTCCGCTTCTTCGGGCTCGCTTTCACCGTCCCAGGCGTGGTCGGCGGCAGCCTGCCGGCGCATTTTGCTATACCCGCCGCTTATGGCGATCTAGCTACCGGCCTGCTCGCGATATTGGCGCTGGCGACCGTTCGGATTCGGCCCGTCTTCTGGCTGTTCGTGGCCGCGTTCAACCTGGTCGGCCTGGTCGATCTCGTGCTTGCCTATAGCCATGCGATCCAGGTCGACCTCCCGGCACAAGCGGGAGAGCTGGGCGCCACCTATGCGATTCCAATCCTCTATGTGCCGCTGCTGATGATCACCCACGTCACCGCATTCTATTTGCTGGCGCGCTCGCGGCCAGCGGCGGCGGCGCATCCTGACTTATCGCGCTCTAGACATCCACTGCCAGATAGCCGGTGAGGTACCGTCCCGCGCCTGCGCCATAGATTCCCGGTCCGGCAACGTTGAACGGACGATTGTCGAACACGTTGGTCACCTGCATGCGCAGCGTCGCGTCGCGGTTGACCAGTTTGAACCGATAGCGACCGCCGAGATTGAGCTGCGCACGAGCCGGGAGCGACACCAGATTGTCGGTGGTCGACGCCACCTTGCCGCGCTGGAGCAAGGTAGTGTCGAGCGACAACCCGTCCAGCACAGGCGTTTTCCAATTGAGGTTCAGGTTGACGAGGTGCCCCGGCAAGCCAATCGGGCGGGCGCCGATCGCGCCCAGCGCGGTCGGATCGCGTGCTACCCGGGCACGCAGGAAATACCCGCCCGCGACGACGTTGAGCGTCCGGGTCAAATTGCCCGACACCGATACTTCCGCTCCCTGGCTGCGGGTGGTGCCGACCTGGGTGAAGCGGTTCGCCGCATCGAACCCGAAATAGGGCTTCCTCAAGTCGAACATCCCGGCGATGACCTTGACGTTCCCCGTCACCGTCCAGCGGACGCCCGCGTCCTTCTGCTCGGTCAGTATAGCGTTGAGCGGCTGGTTGCGGTTGGCCGCGTTCGGCGGCGCGACGCCGCTTTCCTCCAGCCCGCGAGCATAGCCGGCGTAGAGCGACAGCGATTTGGACAGATAGGCCGCCGCCGTACCGTTATAGAGCCATGGCCGCGATCGCGAGACGATCGGCGCGACGCCGGGAAGCCAGGTGGTCTTGCGGTAATCGGCCCTCGACAGTCCGAAACTGATCTCGCCGATGTCGCGCCAGCGCCCGTCATAGGCCAGACCCAGGGTCGCCTGGCGAACGCGGTCGCGCGACGTCGCGCCGAACACGAAATTCGGCTTGGGCGAATCCTCCTCGACACCGATCCGCGTCGGGCCCAGATCGACCTCGTCCGATCCACCGAACTGGTGGCGGGCGTCGCGTTCGCGCAGGCTGAGATGAATGACGTGGAGCCGCGGGCCGTCCACGATGCTGTGCGTCAGCCGCACCTCGCCGCTCAACGACACGTTTTTCGCGCGCGGATCGGCGAAGAGCAGCCGGTCCGCCGTTCCATCGGGCTGCAGATCGACCAACAGATTGGCGTAGCTCTTTTTCTGGTCGAACACCGAGCGGAACGCGCCGATCCGAAGCAGCCAGGTCTTGCCCGGCGCATAGGACGCCAACAGGCCCTGGTTGGTCCCGGTATAGCGGAAATCGGCCCATTGCGGCCCGTCGAATTGATGCGCCGGGGGCTTTGGCGGCAGGAATTTGCCCGCGGGCACATAGAACGGCCCAGCCTCGTCATTATAATCGTTGGTCAATGTCCAGAACGGCATGATCTCGACGCCGGGCGCGGGACGCCAGCGGACGATCAGCCCCTGGCTGTGATTGAAATTATCGGTGCCGTCGGGAAAAGCGGTGCGCCCGACGATCGCGCCATAGCCGACCGACAATCGCTTGCTGACCGGCAGCGATCCGTCGACCTCGAGTCCATAGGAACTGTAGCTATCGCCGTTGAGCACGATCGAGGCAGCGGCCTTGTCGCTGGGGCGGCGCAGCAATTGGTCGACGATCCCGCTCGGCGCCGCGAACGGATAGCCCTGTGCCGACAGACCCACCTTGATGCTGGTCGAATCGTTGATGATGCTCGACAGCGCGATTGCGGGGTCGAAATACATTCCCTCGATCCGCACGTTCCCGGCCGCGGTCGGCGAGAAGCCGCGCGCATTGCCCGAGGTGTAGATGCCGATCGTCTCGCGCCCGACGCTGAAGCCGAACCCGTCCTCCGCCTGCGTCACCGCATTGTCGTCGGCGCGATCCTGCGCGGCGGCGGGAAACGCGGTCCCCGCCAGCAGCAATGTCAGCGTTGCCCAACCAAGCCGCCCCATGCCCTTCCTCCCACGCCGTTATATCGTCTTATGACAGCATATCAGTCAATCGGGGCTGAATGCCGACTTAACGGTGATGGCTGGACGGCGACGGCGAACCGCGTCATCGGCGGATCGCATGACGACGGAACGCATCATTATCGAAACGATCGGTTGGACCGGAGCGGTGCTGATCCTGGTCGCCTACATCCTGCTATCCGCCGGGCGGGTCGGCGGGCAATCGCGGCTCTATCAGTGGATGAATCTGGTCGGGGCCGCCTGTTTCGTCGTCAATAGCGGCTATAACGGTGCGATCCCGTCGGCAGTGCTCAACGTCATCTGGGCGGGGATCGGACTCTTCACGTTGTGGCGGATCGCGCGACGAACCTAGGAACCCACCATGTTGACCCTTTACGGCATTCCCAATTGCGACACGGTGAAAAAGGCCCGTGTCTGGCTCGACGGCCGCGGCGTCGCTTATACCTTTCACGACTATAAGAAGTTGGGCATCGACGACGCCTCGCTACGCCGATGGATCGCCTCACTGGGCTGGGAAACCGTGCTCAATCGTGCTGGCACGACGTTCCGCGCGCTGCCCGATGCCGACAAGGCCGATCTCGACGACAACAAGGCAATTGCGCTGATGCTGGCGCAACCGTCGATGATCAAGCGCCCGATCGTCGAAGGCGGTGGCGTGCTGGTCGCCGGGTTCAAGCCTGACGCCTGGCAAACGGCTGGTATCGGCTGAGCTTGCCAGAACGCGCAGCCGGGCGCAGTCTCCGTCCAGATAAGGGGAGGGGATCATGGCTCAAACCGTCAAGCCGCCGATCTGGTTCTGGATCGTCGCGATCCTGCTGGTCTTGTGGAACGCGATCGGATGCTATTTCTGCGTCGAGCAGTTTCGCCTGGGTGCCGCCTCGGCGATGTGGGAACAAACGCCCTATCACCAGGCGCTCTATAACTCGCTGCCCGGCTGGTATAATTACGTCTATGCGGTCGCCACATTCGGCGGATTGCTCGGCGGGCTCGCCTTGCTGTTGCGCGAACGCCGCGCGATCATCCTGTTCTGGATCTCGCTGATCGCGGTGATCGTGCAGTTCGGCTACACGTTCGCGATGACCGATCTGATCGCGCATGACGGCGCCGCGAAGGTGGTGCCGTTCCCGGTATTCATCGCACTGGTCGGCCTGTTCGCGATCTGGTTTTCGGGGATGGCGGCGAAGAAAGGCTGGATCGGACGGTGACGTCAGGGGAGGGCGATCAACTCTCCCACTGGAACACCTCGTCGAGCGGCTTGCCGAACACCTGGGCGATGCGGAACGCGGCCTCGAGTGTGGGCGAATATTTGCCCGCCTCGATTGCAGCTACTGTCTGGCGAGTCATGCCGATCCGTTCGCCCAGTTCGGCCTGGGTCATCTCGTCCGCCATGAAACGCAGCAGGCGGATCTGATTGGTCACCCGGCCGGGAAGCGGCTTGGCCCTAACCATGCCAGCCCCTCCGGTAGCTGACGACGATCACACCATATCGCACGATTTCCGACGCGACGAGCGCGAGCAAGGCGGCGTTGATGATGTGCCAGCCGCTCGTGCTGAACGGCATCACGCAGCCCACCACGATAATCCCGACCATCAGCACGAAATAGGCGGTTGCGGCCCCGCGCCGCGCGATCGCCCGCTCGCGTTCGTCGGCTGGCGCGTTGGCGTCGCGGCCTGCCTGAATCGCCAGCACGATGCTGGCGATCGTCACCAGCACCGCCTGGACGGCCAGGATGCCGCCGAGCAGTGCCAGCAAATATCCCGTCGACGCCCCGTCCGGCAGAAAGGCCGGGGACACCAAAGTGAAATAGACGCCATAGGCGACGACCATCGCTACCAACGACAGCCAGGCTATCTTCTCTCTGAACGACATTGCTGACCTCATGTTCGACTCGATGGCCATAATGTTAAATAAAACTAACACAGAGTCAAGCGAGGTAAGCAATCATATCGCTCCGCGCTGGCAGCGAGCGCGGGGAAAGGCTAGGGAGCGCGCCATGTCCACGACCTTCACCATCGACACTTCGACCAGCCGCGCCAACCCGACGCCGGCGCCGATGAAGCGGCTCACCGTGCCCGCGATTCAGCGCCGAAAGTTCGAGGGGAAGACGCAAGAACCGTTGGTCATGCTGACTGCCTATACGGTCCGCATGGCCCAGCTGTTGGACCCGCATTGCGACATGCTGCTGGTCGGCGATTCGCTCGGGCAGGTCGTCTATGGCTTGCCGTCGACGCTGCCGGTAACGCTCGACATGATGTGCGCGCATGGCGCGGCGGTGGTGCGCGGCAGCTATCACGCCGTCGTCGTGGTCGACATGCCGTTCGGCAGTTACGAAGCCTCGCCCGAACAGGCCTTTACCAACGCCAGCCGCGTCTTGGCCGAGACCGGTTGCGCCGCGATCAAGATGGAAGGCGGCGCGGCGATGGCGCCGACCATCCGCTTCCTGACGGAGCGCGGTGTGCCGGTGATGGCGCATATCGGCCTGACGCCGCAGGCGATCAACACGCTCGGCGGTTACGGCGCGCGTGGCCGCAGCCAGGAGGAAGAAGCCAAGATCAAGAGCGACGCCCAGGCGGTGGCGCAGGCCGGTGCCTTCTCGGTCGTGGTCGAGGGCGTGGTCGAGCCGATCGCGCGCTCGCTTGCCGAAACTACCGACATTCCGGTGATCGGTATCGGCGCATCGGCGGCGTGCGACGGCCAGGTGCTGGTCGCCGAGGACATGCTCGGTCTGTTCGAGCGCACGCCGCGCTTCGTGAAGAAGTTCGACGACATGGCCGGGCGCATCACCGATGCCGTAACGCGCTATGCCGAGGAGGTGCGCAGTCGGACCTTCCCGGGGGTCGAGCAGACCTATTTGCCGAAGACCTGATTTGGTTTCAGCGAAGCTGAAACGGTTGCGGTGCCGGCCCGCTCCCCCACCCGGCCACCCAACAGGATATGATATGGGAGGCCGGGTGGGGGAGCGGGCCGGCACCGATCCAGCGAAGCTGAAAACAACTCGGAGGCGCGTTGCTTTTGGGTGGCGCGCCGCTAAGGGACCCACCTAGGAACAGTCGCCGATCACGGCCATTGCGAGAGCCGAACGCGGTCCCTAAGGTCCGCCGACTTATTTTTGCCCCCAATTGGAGCCTACCCCTTGGCTGTGACGCCGAAAACCGATGAAGCTTTCCTGCGCGAGGTCGATGAGGAACTCCGCCGCGATCAGATCGTGGGTGTGTGGAAGAATTATGGTCGCGTGATCGTCGGCCTGATCGTGGCCGCGCTGGCGATTTTCGCCGGCGTGCTCGGCTGGCGGGCATGGAGCCACGGCGCTGCCGAAAAACAGGCGATCGAACTGCAACAAGCCTATGACTCGATCGCCAGCGGCAACACCCAGGCGGCCAAGGCGCCGATCGACAAGCTCGCCGGCGACAGCGCCCCGGGCTATCGCGCGCTCGCCAAGATGCTCCAGGGTAATGACCTGCTCGCTGCCGGCAAGACCAAGGAAGCCGCGGCGAAATATGGCGAAGTCGCCGGCGACAGCAGCGTCGGACAGCCGATCCGCGACCTCGCCACGATCCGTCAGACCCAGACCGAGTTCGACGCGCTTGCGCCGCAAGTGGTGATCGACCGGTTGAAACCGCTCGCCACCTCGGACTCGGCCTGGCTCGGCAGCGCCGGCGAGATGATCGCGACGGCCGATCTCAAGCTCAACCGACAGGCGGAAGCGCGCGCGATGTTCAAGATGATCGCGGAGAGCGACAAGGTTCCCGACAGCATCCGTCAACGCGCGGTTCAGGCGACCCAGGCTCTGGATCCCGGCACGAACGTTCAGAAGGGCAAGTAAATAGCATGACGACCAAGTGGAGGATGCCGATTGCGCTGGTGGCGCTGACCGCGCTCGGCGCGTGCGGTGCGTTCAAGGGCGGCGGAAAGAAGACTCCCGTACTCGGCGACCGTGTGCCGATCCTGGTGTCGGAAAGCGATGCCAAGGTCGATCCGGCGATTTCGGGGCTCGACGTGCTGTTGCCCGCGCCTGTCGCCAACACCGATTGGGCCCAGCCCGGCGGCAATCCCGAAAAGTCGATGGGCCATCTGGCGCTGGGCGCGACCGTGTCCCGCGTGTGGACGGTATCGATCCCCGCGGGGTCGAACCGGCAGCGGCTGGCGGCGTCCCCGGTGATCGGTGACGGCAAGCTCTACGCGGTCGATGTCGACGGCGCCCTGCACGCCTTCGATGCCAATTCGGGCGCGTCCTTGTGGACCGTTCCGATCGCCAAAGCGGAAAAGAGCAAGGCGGCGCGGTTCGGCGGCGGCGCGACCTATGACAGTGGCCGCGTCTATGCGACCGACGGTCTGGGCGACATCGTCGCATTCGATGCCAAGACCGGTTCCGAAGTCTGGCGCGCCAAGCCGGGACCGCCGCTGCGCGGATCGCCGACCGTCGTCGGCGACCAGCTCTACACGCTGAGCCAGGACAACCAGCTCTATGCCCTGTCGACCGCCAACGGGCAGCAGGTCTGGTCGGCCTCGGGCAGCCTCGAGACGCAGGGCGTGTTCGGCGTCGCGGCACCAGCAGTGGCGCATCAGACGGTCGTCGCCGGCTTCTCGTCGGGCGAGCTCAACGCCTATCGTGTCGAGAATGGCCGTGCCATCTGGGGCGACGCTTTGTCGCGCACCAGCATTTCGACCTCGGTGTCCAGCCTTGCCGATATCGACGCCGATCCGGTGATCGACGACACGAATGTCTACGCCTTGGGGCAGGGCGGTCGCCTGATCGCCGCCAATCTCGCTACCGGCCAGCGCCTGTGGGAGCAGAATTTTGCCGGGATTTCGACGCCTTGGCTGGCCGGTGAATGGCTGTTCGTGGTGACCGACGAAAGCAAGCTCTATTGCTTGCAGCGCTCGACCGGAAAGATCCGCTGGATCAGCCAGTTGCGCGCCTTCCAGGTCGAAAAGAAGAAAAAGAAGAAGAACCCGCTGACCTGGTACGGACCGGTCCTTGCCGGCAACCGCCTGGTGCTGGTCAATTCGCTGGGCGATATGGTGTTCGCCTCGCCGAGTGACGGTACCGTTGGTCAGACGATTCCGGGCAAGGACGGCTTCAGCCTGGGGCCGGTCGTCGCCAACAACACGCTCTATGTGCTGGACGGGCGCGGGCGCATTTCCGCCTATCGCTGAGAGTCGGGGAGCGGGCGCTTCTCCCCTCCCGTTTGCGGGAGGGAAACGGGGCCGCCAGCAGCTCTTACGTTTTGGAATTGTGGATTAAGCCCCTCCCCTGAAGGGGAGGGGCTAGTATGTTCCTATTGCGCTTTCCCTCGATTGCTTTGGCTGTCCACCTGAAGACGTTGCCGCTGGCGTGCACACGCCCTACAGCGCCCGCATGTCCTTACCCACCGTCGCCATTATCGGCCGTCCCAATGTCGGCAAGTCGACGCTGTTCAACCGGCTCGTCGGCAAAAAGCTTGCCCTGGTCGATGACCAGCCCGGCGTCACCCGCGATCGGCGCGAGGGCGACGCGAACCTGCTTGGCCTCGAGTTTCGCGTGATCGACACCGCCGGCTATGAGGATCTCGACGCCGCGACCTTGCCCGGCCGGATGCGGCAACAGACAGAAGCGGCGGTGGCGCAGGCCGACGTCGCCTTGTTCCTGATCGACGCTCGCGCCGGGATCGTGCCGCTCGACGAGGAAATCGCGCGCTGGCTGCGCGGTTCGACCACGCCGGTCATCCTGGTCGCCAACAAGGCGGAAGGGCGTGCGGGGGAGGCCGGCGTACTCGAATCGCTCGCGCTCGGCTTCGGCGATCCGGTTCAGCTGTCGGCCGAGCATGGCGAAGGCATGGCCGATCTGTTCGAGGCACTCGTCCCGTTCGTTCCCGAACCGGAAGAGTTCGAGGAAGAGGAAGACGACAGCCCCGACGCGCCGCTCAAGCTGGCGATCGTCGGACGCCCCAATGCCGGCAAGTCGACACTGATCAACCGCATGCTCGGCGAGGATCGCTTGATCACCGGTCCGGAAGCGGGGATCACGCGCGATTCGATCGCGATCGACTGGACGTGGCACGATCCGAAGAACGGTCCCCGCGCGGTGCGGCTGATCGACACGGCGGGCATGCGCAAGCGCGCCAAGGTGCAGGACAAACTCGAGAAACTGTCAGTCGCCGACGCGTTGCGCGCAGTCGATTTCGCCGAAGTCGTGGTGCTGCTACTCGACGCGACCCTGGGCCTGGAGGCGCAGGATCTCAGGATCGCCGACCGCGTGCTGCAGGAAGGGCGCGCCCTGGTCATCGCGCTCAACAAATGGGACATCGCCGAAAACGCCTCGTCGCTGTTCAATGGCGTCAAGAAGGCGCTCGAGGACGGTCTCAGCCAGGTGAAAGGCGTCATCGTCATCACCGTGTCGGGCGCGACCGGCAAGGGCATCGACCAATTGCTGGGCGCGGCGTTCGAAACGCGCGAGGCCTGGTCGAAGCGCGTCTCCACCGGCGAACTCAATCGCTGGTTCGAACGCGCCATCGAGGCGAATCCGCCTCCCGCGCCGGGCGGCAAGCGGATCAAGATGCGTTATGTCACGCAGATCAAGACGCGCCCGCCCAGCTTCGTCATTTTCGGCACGCGCGTCGATCAGCTTCCCGCGAGCTACGAACGTTATCTGGTCAATTCGATGCGTCGCGATCTCGGCTTCGGCGCGGTCCCGGTTCGGTTGACGTTGCGCGCACCGAAGAATCCATTTGATCGAGATTGAACCTAATTTCGTGAAAGTTGCACGGCTCCAAGGCTTTAGAGGCTGACCGCTACGCATTCCGTCAACCGGTCGTTTACCTGCGCCAGCTACAGCGGACAGATCGGCACAGCGGGGGCGTGCCGATACGAGTGGAGGACGTGGTGACGATCGACAGCGGGCAAATAGTGGATTGGAGCGCGTTTCAGGCGGCCAGGAGCGAGCTCGGCGCCGGATTCGTCCGTATTCTCGGCTATTTCAAGGAAGACGGCGTCAAGTCGGTCGCCGCGATCGAGGACGCGATGCGCGCGGGCAATGCCGCCGCGATCGTGCTGCCGGCGCACACGTTGAAGGGCGAGTCGCGTCAGTTCGGCGCGGAGCAACTCGCGGCCATCGCCGAAGCGATCGAAGTCATCGGGCGCCAATGCGTGGAAACGCGCGACGCGCCCGACCAGGCGCTGGAACATGTCGTCAAACTGCGCCCGACCTTCGAAGCGACGCTGGCGATGCTCGAACGCGAGGCCAACCCGCTGGTCGAACGCCGCCCCACCGCTTTCGGCCGCCGCGCCGTCTAAATCGTCCGACCGTCGGTCAGCTTTCGCTGTCTTCCGCCGATTTTGCGTTGAGCTGGATGTAATTCTCCAGCCCCATCCGCTCGATCATGTCGAACTGGCGCTCGAGCGTGTCGACATGTTCCTCCTCGCTGTCGAGGATACGGCGGAACAGGTCGCGGCTGACATAGTCGCGCACTTTCTCGCAATGTTCGATCGCGTCGCGCAGCAGCGGCAGCGCCTCCATCTCCAGGTCGAGATCGGCCTTCAGCACCTCTTCGACCGTCTCGCCGATCCGCAGCCGCCCGAGCAATTGAAAGTTGGGTAGGCCGTCGAGGAACAGGATGCGCTCCGACAGCCAGTCGGCATGCTTCATCTCGTCGATCGATTCGTGGCGCTCGAACTCGGCGAGCTTCTGCACGCCCCAATGATCGAGCAGGCGATAATGCAGCCAATATTGGTTGATCGCGGTCAGTTCGTTCTTGAGCGCGCTATTCAGGAAATCGATGACCTGCGGATCGCCCTTCATGGTGATGCCCTTCTTTGCTTTTCAGGCGGCATCATAGCCCCGGACGGCTAGGCGAAATAGCCCCAAAAGTGGCGGATTTCTGCGCCTCTCCCGTGTTGAGAACGCTAAGCAGCAGCGCGTTCGTCGTCGATAATGGATCGCGCGAACGGGACGCACTGGCCGCATTTCGGCTGGCGGCCGAGCGAGCGATAGGCCTGGCAGGCGGTCATCGATCCGTTGCGCGCGGCTTCGCGCACCTCGCGTTCGCGGATCGCATTGCAGACGCATACCATCATGAGACCGATTATCCCTCGCGCTCGTTGCCATCGAGTTAGCGATAGTGAGATCGATTCGCAATACTATTGCGACACGTTTGCAATTTGCCTCGGGCGCCGGAACGGTTGCCAGTGTCCGCGCGCCGCGCTGCGCCACAGCCATTCGAACGGCCCGTAAGCGAATCGGTCGAGCCACGGCTTCGACCAGGCGAGCATCAGCAGCCACATCCCGGCAACGACGATCAGGCACTGCCAGCGCTGCAGATAGCCGTACCAGCCCAGGCCGTAGCCGTTGAAGATCAAGGTGCAGACGATCGAGGTGCCGAGATAGTTGGAAAAAGCCATCCTTCCCGTTGCGGCGAAGCGATCCGCGAGCCCGGGCAGGCGCCCCGATTGCACGAACAGGATGACCAGGGCGGCATAGCCCAGACTGAGCCAGGGCCGCAGCAAGCTCAGCTGGATCGTCTCGGTCGCGATCATCGTCAGCGGCGCCCAATGCGTCGCGTCGAGCCAAAGGACGAGCGGGACATAGGCTGCCAGGACGAGCGGCACGGCGGCAGCGGTCAGCCGATAGACGCGCCGCGACCAGGCCCCAGAAAAGAAGCCCCAGCGGAACAGCGCCATGCCGATCAGCATCAGCGCCAACGTATCGATGAACGCGATGCGGTTGACGATCGTCTGGAAGAAGATCGCGGTCCGCGCGCGCACCTGGAGCGCGTCGCCATAGGATCCACGATAGCCCGCCAGTTCGCGCGCGATCCCGTCGCGCTGCGGATCGGATTGCTGCCGGAACGCGCGCCAGTCGGCGACGAGGGTCGGATCGGCATTCGGCTGGCTCGACGCCACTCGGGCGGCCTCGAGATGCTGATAGGCGACCAATCCGTCCGCCAGCTTGAACGCCAGCAGCAGCATGCCGATCGTCACCAGCATCCGCGGCCGCACCCGCCAGCCGATGAACGCGATCATCCCCGTCAGCGCGTAGAGCACCAGGATATCGCCCGACCAGATCAGATAGGCATGGGCCATGCCGAACACGAACAAGGTCGCCATCCGCGCATAATGGACTTTCGCCGGCTGCTGACCGCTCAGCAACGCGCGGTCGGCGATCAGCAGGGTCGAGGCGACGAACATCATCGTGAACAGGCCGCGAAACTTGCCGTCGCCGATCGCATAGGCGATCGCCCATTCCCACCAATTCGCGCCGGTCGATCCGCCATAGAAACTGGGGTCGATCTCGGCATAGCCCGGCATCGCGAAGTCGATGATGTTGAGCAGCAGGATGCCCATCACCGCGACTCCGCGCACCGCGTCGAGCGTGCGCAGCCGCAGCGGCGCGGCCGCGCCGTCGCTCGCCGGCGGGTCGATCACCCTTTCGCGAACCAGGCGATCGGGATGCCGACCAGAACGATATGGCTGAAGAACTGCTCGGCCAGGCCCAGCGCCGTGAACGGATGCCAGCCGAAGCGCAGCGGCAGGACAACCAGGTTCATCACTGCCCACAGGCCGATGCCATAGGCTATGCCCGCGAGTAGCCAGCGCGCTTTGAGAAACGGCAGGCGGTTGGCCGCGACCACGAAGAAGGCGACCATCACCGCCATGATCGCGAAGTGCAGCAGCAGCCCGACCAGCGCCACACCGACCCCGCCCTCGACCGCGCCATTGCCCAAAATGGCGCCGGCCAGCCCCTTGAGCATGTTGATCGGCGCACGCCCGGCGATCAGCGTGTAGACGCACGCCGACAGGATATCGAGCGTGCCCGCGACCAACGTCGCCAACGCGATCTTGCGACCGGTTCCTTCCATCGTTCCTCTCCCCGCTTCATCGCAATTCGCGGCGTATCACTAATTTGAGCCCTGACCAGATTGCGTCGACCGCGCAGACCTTCACATCGACCAGCCCGATCGGCAACGCGACGGCGCGGATAACGTCCTCGGTGACGTCGGTCGGGACCTTGGATGCCTTTTTCGGCCAGGACACCCAGATCTGCCCGGCCGGGGCGATCGTGGCGCGCAATTGGACGATCAGCCGTTCCAGCTCGGCGCGGTCGGTGATGAACAAATGCGCGGCATTGAGGCCCGGGACCGGAGCATCGACTTCAACGACACCGATCGCCGGGGGATCGATCTCCGCGCGGACGCTGTCGGGCATGGCGTGGAACCAAGTGCGCATGCCCGGCGCGAGCGACAGCTTCTTGGCCAACGGCGTTCCCGAATAGCCCGCGGGAGCTGCATTGAGGCGCGAAGACGAAGCGTCGGACGATGCCATGACGCCGACGCTATCACCAACCTGCTGTACTACAAGAGCTCCATACATTCCCCTCCCGCTTGCGGGAGGGGAGAAGAGGAGCCCCCGGATCAAACGATGGTGTCGCCCATCAACTCGGGGAAAAAGCCTTCATGCGCGTTGCGCAGGTCGGCGATGCTGACGCACCAATCGCCTTCGTCGAGTTCGAAGATCAGCCGGTCCTTGATCGTCCGTCCGATCGGATCGGCCGGGACGTCGGCGGCAGCGGCGTCGGCCAGGAAGCCGGCCAGCGCTTCATCGGGCACCGTCACCAGATACAGGCCCTGGTCCTCGCCGAAGAACGATCCCGCCACGCCGAATGGCTGCGCCTCGTTGATCATCGCGCCGATACCGCTCGCCAGCGCCATTTCGGCCAGCGCCACCGCCATGCCGCCGTCGGAGACGTCATGGCACGCGCTGATCAGCCCGCGTTCGATCGCCGAGCGGATGAAGTCGCCGGTACGGCGCTCGGCCTTGAGGTCGACCGGGGGCGGGGGGCCATCCTCGCGGCCATGGACCTCGCGCATCCAGATCGACTGGCCGAGATGACCGCCGCGCTCGCCGACTGCCAGGATCGCGTCGCCAGTGTGCTTGAACGCGATCGTCGCGCTCTTGGTGTAATCCTGGAGCAGACCGACGCCACCGATCGCCGGCGTGGGCAGGATCGCCGATCCGCTGCCATCGTCATTCTTGGTCTCGTTGTAGAGCGACACGTTGCCGCTCACGATCGGAAAATCGAGCGCGGTGCAGGCTTCGGCCATGCCCTCGATCGCGCCGACGAACTGGCCCATGATCTCGGGCCGCTGCGGGTTGCCGAAATTCATGCAGTCGGTCGTCGCCAGCGGCTTCGCACCGACTGCGCAAATGTTGCGATAAGCTTCAGCAATCGCCTGTTTTCCGCCCTCGAACGGATCGGCCAGGCAATAACGCGGCGTGCAGTCGGTGGTGATCGCCAGGCCTTTGTTGGTGCCGTGCACGCGCACCACCGCGGCGTCACCGCCGGGGCGCTGGACCGTGTCGGCGCCGACCATGTGGTCATATTGCTCCCAGATCCAGCGGCGGCTGGCGATATCGGGCGACGCCATCAGTTTGAGCAGGTCGCCGGTAAGGTCGCTGCATTCGGGTTCGTCGACCAGGTCCGCTGGCGGGTTGGTGCGGACGAACGGCCGGTCATAAGCTGGAGCGTCGTCGGCGAGCGGACCGAGCGGGATGTCGCACACGGTTTCGCCGTTGAATGTCAACACCATACGGCCGGTATCTGTCACCGTTCCTATGATCGCGAAGTCGAGCTGCCACTTGCGGAAGATCGCCTCCGCTTCGGGCTCGCGGCCGGGCTTGAGCACCATGAGCATCCGCTCCTGGCTCTCCGACAGCATCATCTCATAGGGCGTCATGCCGGTCTCGCGGCACGGCACCGCATTCATGTCGAGCTCGATCCCGACGCCGCCCTTCGACGCCATTTCGACCGACGATGAGGTCAGGCCGGCCGCGCCCATATCCTGGATCGCGACGATCGCGTCCGATGCCATCAGCTCGAGGCATGCTTCGATCAGCAATTTCTCGGTGAACGGGTCCCCGACCTGCACCGTCGGGCGCTTCTCCTCCGAATCCTCGGAGAAATCGGCCGACGCCATGGTGGCGCCGTGGATGCCGTCGCGCCCGGTCTTCGACCCGACATAAACGATCGAATTGCCGATACCCGATGCCGCCGAATAGAAGATCTTGGCGGTCTCGGCGACGCCCACGGTCATCGCATTGACCAGGATGTTGCCGTCATAGGCGGCGTGGAAATTGACCTCGCCACCCACGGTCGGCACGCCGACGCAATTGCCGTAACCGCCGATGCCATGGACCACGCCCGCGATCAGGTGGCGCATCTTGGGATGATCGGGGCGCCCGAAGCGCAAGGCGTTGAGATTGGCGACCGGCCGCGCACCCATCGTGAACACGTCGCGCAAGATGCCGCCGACTCCGGTCGCGGCACCCTGATAGGGCTCGATATACGACGGATGGTTGTGGCTCTCCATCTTGAAGATCGCCGCCTGGCCGTCCCCGATATCGATCACGCCGGCATTCTCGCCCGGCCCCTGGATGACCCAGGGCGCCTTGGTCGGCAGCTTTTTCAGATGGATACGTGAGGATTTGTACGAACAATGTTCGGACCACATGACCGAGAAGATGCCCAATTCGGTCAGGTTGGGTTCGCGTCCCATGGCGTGGAGGACGCGCTCATATTCCTCGGGCGACAGGCCGTGTTCGGCAACGATTTCGGGCGTGATTCCGGTCATGCCGCAGCCCTTAGCGACCTCAACCGCATCCGTCACCCGTCCAGGCCGTTTCGGAACCGCCCAGCCGTAACGATCGTTGTTTGGCGGTTCCAAGGACAGGAGAGTACCATGCGTTTCCCAGTCATTCTGGCGTGCGTATCGGGGGTCGCACTGTTTGCCGCATCGCCGGCATTGGGGCAGGGGAAGAAGGACCGCGCGCGGGAGGCTGTTGCCGCCGCCGAGGCAAAGGTCGATGCCGCCGGCAAGGTGGGCGCCGCGGGCGAAGTGCCCAGGCTGCTCGCCCAGGCGCAAGCCGCGCTTCGCACCGCGCAGGAGGATCTGGCGGGCGACCATAAGGAACAGGCGATCGCCGACGCCAACCACGCATCGATGCTGGCCGATCAGGCGCTGGGGGAGGCGCAACGCGCCAAGCTCGCGCGGGCACGCGACGACAAGCAGGCGGCCGACGCCGCTGCCGCGGACGCTGCGCGCTCGGCGGCCGATGCCAATGCCCGCGCTGCCGCGGCGGAAGCCGACGCCAATGCCGCGCGCAATGCTCCGCCGCCGGCGCCGGTCGTCATCGCCGCGCCGCCGCCACCCGCGCCGACCAGCACGACGGTCACGACCGAGACGGTCGCGCCGGCGACCAAGGTCGTCACCAGGGCGGCTCCGCGCAAACGGGTAGTGACCCGACGCCATGTCGTCCGCAAGACGACTCCCGCGACGGTCAAGACCAAGACCACGGTCACGACCAGTTCCAACCAATAAGCTGTCTGGCCCGGGCTACGGTCCGGGCCACGACCCTAGGCCCGATCAGAGTATCTCGCGCACCTTTTCCGGCGGCCGGCCCAACCGCACGCCCTTGGGCGTCTCGACCAGCGGGCGTTCGATCAGGATCGGATTGGCGGCCATCGCGTCGAGGATCGTGTCGTCATCGGCAACTTTCAGCGTCTTCGCGCCGTCTTCGTTTTTGCGCAGCCCTTCGCGCGGGGTCAGGCCGGCTGCTGCATAGAGCGCGGCCAGTTCGTCGCGCGATGGCGGGGTCTTGAGATATTCGATGATTTCGACCTCGACGCCGGGCGCCGCTTGCAGGATCGCCAGCGTCTCGCGCGATTTCGAACAGCGCGGGTTATGCCAGATCGTCGCCTTCATCGAATTGCCTCAACCGTCGCAGGAGTCTTGCGATCGATCGCCCACCCGCCGAGAAACAATGCCGCCGCACCCATCCACAATGCGCGATATATTTCTCCACTCGTGTCGATCTGATCCGCAAATACGAACAACACCGCGCCAAGTGCGAAACCGAGCGTCGCGAGCCCCAATCCGAGCGCGTTCACGTTCATTGGCGGCTCGTGTCCGTCGCTCAACTCACCTTCGTGACGCTGCGGACCGATCAGCGTCCAGAAGGTCAGAACGACAACTGTCACCCCGGCAACCAGCGCGAGCGCCAGTCCGTAATTACCGCCATGGCTTTCCGCGATGCCTGCCTGGATTGGGCCATTGCGCGACGCGATCAGATTGCCGAGTTGGTAGGCGAAGCCGGGGAACATGCCGCGCACGAGCGCAGGGGACAGTTCGTTGAGATGGACAGGCACGATCCCCCACGCGCCTTGTACCGCGACCTGTATCAGGAAGGCGCCAACCCCCAGCATCAGGGGGGTGGAGCTGTACGACCAGAGTGGGATGATCGGTAGCGCGAGCAGGCTGGCGACGATGATCGCGCGCTTGCGCCCGATATGTTCGGACCAGATGCCGAAGCTGATCCCGCCGACGATCGCACCAACATTGCCGATCATGGCGAGCAGTCCGATCGTCTGCGTGTCGAAATGGTGCTGCTCCTTGAGGAACGTCGGATACAGGTCCTGCGTGCCGTGGCTGAAGAAGTTGAAACAGGTCATCAGCACGACGAGGTAGAGCGCGATGCGCCAGTTCCTGACCAGTTCGCTCCCGGGATTCGCCGGGCGCTCGTGCCGCCGCTTCTCGAATGCCGGACTCTCCTCGACATGCATGCGGATCAGGAAGACCAGGATCGCCGGGGCGATCCCGACCATGAACATGCCGCGCCAGCCGACCATGTCGAACAGCAGGAAAAAGACCAGGCTGGCGAGGAAATAGCCGCTCGGATAGCCCGATTGCAGCAGACCCGACACTGGCCCGCGCAGCTTGATCGGGATCGATTCCATCACCAGGCTGGCGCCGATTCCCCATTCGCCGCCCATGCAGAACCCGAACAAGGTACGGATCACGAACAGGCTGGTCAGCGACCAGGCAAAGGCAGAGGCGAACGAGAAGAGCGAGAACAGCAGGATCACGATCATCATGATCGGCCGCCGTCCGAATCGGTCGGCCATCCAGCCGAAGGCGAATGCCCCGAACGGCCGTGCCGCCAGCGTCAGGAAGGTCGCTTCCGAGACGGTCTTGATGTCGGTGCCATATTCCTTGGCGATCGCCGACAGCATGAACACGAGCAGGAAGAAGTCGAACGCGTCGAGCGTCCATCCAAGATAGCTCGCCCAGATCGAATGGACCTGATTGCGCTTCAATCCCTTGAGTTCTGCGACCAGCGACATCCGGTTCTCCCCGATTTGGGAAGGGGCTACGCCAAACGCCGCGTCCGCGCCACCCACCAGGTAAGCGCGGCGAGTACGGCATACGCGAACAGCCCGAGCCAGCCGGTCGAGGCCGGGGCAGGGCCTGCGTCGGCCGGCTGCGGCGTGGTCCAATTGACCGCCTGCAGCACCGCCATGCCGACGGCGAGGGCCCAGGGCGAGCATTTGCCCATGGTGCCGATCGCCCGCGTCCGGCTGATGAAGAACCACAGGCCGCCGAACGCGAAGGCGAGCTCCAGCGGGATTTCGATCCAGGGATGGTTCCACAAGCCGAGGCCGAGCTTGGGTGCGCTTCCCGCCAGCGTCAGGTCGGGACGATGGACCAGCAGATCGATCAGCCAGTGCGACACCACCACCGCGCCGCCGATCAGGCCTGCGGTCCAACCGCCGCGCAATAGTCTCACCGCGATCGCGAACAGCGCGCCCCAGCCGATCGCGCCGGCGAGGCTGTGCGTCCAGGGCATGTCGTACAGGTCCATGCCGTTCATCACCGTCGCGCCGGGCAGCATGCGCATCTTCTCGACGCCCAGGATGAGAAAGCTGAAAAAGGCGATGTCGACCAGTTGCGCGGCGACGAACAAGGCGCCGAGCCGCGGCGATTTGGGCGAGGTCGCGGCGACGAAGGCCGGCGCGTAGTGACCGATGAACATGATCCGCTCCCCGCTTCAAGCCCTCTCCAGCCCTAAGCCCTCTCCCGCTTGCGGGAGAGGGCTTTTCAGTCGGTCTTGCCGGCTTTCCAGTCCGCGATCGCTTGGTTGTACTGGCTCGACCCCTTGAGCCGCGTCATGTAACTGATCGGCCGCTTCGACGAGAGCGGGATGAAGTCGAACCCGCTGAGCGAGCCGCGCGCGCCGCAATAGCTCTGGCAGCTGCCGTCGCCATCGTCGAGCAACAGGCTCTTGCCTTTGGTCGTGATGGTCAGGCGGCAGGTGGGGCCGCCATCATAGGACGGCTCTTTTTCGCGATAGACCAATGTGTTGCCGACCGTCTTGGCGACGCCCGCGATCGAGCAACTATGCCCGTTATAGAATTCCAGCTCGGCGCGAAAATAAGCGTGCGTCGAGTCGACCGGCACGATCTCGACCACATCGTCCGACCAATATTTCGACCCGTCGACAAAGCCGTTCTGGAAATGCTTTGAATAGCGACCCGCCAGCGAGGCGACGGGAGAGGCGGGGGCCGCGGCGATCGCCATCAAGCCTAGAAGAATGATCGCTTTCTTCATGCCGCTCTCCCCTTGTTCAACCCAGCCGCTCAGGATTCCTGCTTCTCCAGCCACTCTTCGAGCCACTTGATCGTATATTGGCCCTGCAGGAATTCGGGATCCTCGATCAGCGCCTGGTGGAGCGGGATGGTTGTCTTCATCCCCTCGATCACGAATTCCTCCAGCGCGCGGCGGAGGCGACGGATCGCACCCTGACGCGTGGTGCCGTAAACGATCAGCTTGGCGATCATCGAGTCGTAATAAGGCGGCACGCGATAACCGGCGTAGAGCCCGCTATCGACGCGGACATTCATGCCCCCGGGCGCGTGATATTGCTTCACCAGCCCCGGCGACGGCGCGAAGGTGCGCGGATCCTCGGCATTGATGCGGCATTCGATCGCGTGGCCGCGGAACTGGACGTCTTCCTGACGCAGCGTCAGGCCATGGCCTTCCGCTACCCGGATCTGCTCGCGGACCAGGTCGAGGCCGGTGATCGCCTCGGTCACCGGATGCTCGACCTGAAGGCGGGTGTTCATCTCGATGAAGTAGAACTCGCCGTCTTCCCACAGGAATTCGATCGTGCCGGCGCCGCGATAGCCCATATCGGCCATCGCCTTGGCGACGATCCCGCCCATCCGCTCGCGCTCTTCGGGCGTGATGACCGGGGAGGGGGCTTCTTCGAGCACTTTCTGGTGGCGGCGTTGCAGCGAGCAGTCGCGCTCGCCGAGATGGATGGCATTACCATTGCCGTCGCCGAACACCTGGAATTCGATGTGACGCGGATTGCCGAGATATTTTTCGAGATAGACGGTGGCGTCGCCGAACGCGGCCTTGGCCTCGCTGCCGGCCTGCTGCATCTGGGTTTCGAGTTCCTCGGGCGAATTGACGACCTTCATGCCGCGCCCGCCGCCGCCCGATGCCGCCTTGATGATCACCGGATAGCCCGCCGCTTCGGCGATCGCCTTGGCTTCCGCGATGTCGCTGATCGCGCCGTCCGATCCGGGCACCAGCGGCAGGCCGAGCGCGCCGGCGGTGCGCTTTGCCTCGATCTTGTCGCCCATCGTGCGGATATGCTCGGGCTTGGGCCCGACGAAGATGATGCCGTGCGCCTCGACGATCTCGGCGAAGCGCGCATTCTCGCTCAGGAAGCCGTAACCCGGATGGATCGCATCGGCATGGCTGATCTCGGCCGCAGAAATGATGTTGGGGATGTTGAGATACGATTCGGTTGCCGACGGCGGGCCGATGCAGATCGCCTCGTCGGCCAGCCGCACGTGCATCGCGTCCGAATCGGCGGTCGAATGGACCGCGACGGTCTTGATCCCCATTTCATGGCACGCGCGATGGATACGCAGCGCGATCTCGCCGCGATTGGCGATCAGCAGCTTCTTGATGTCGGGCATCGGCGCTGAACTATTCCACGACGACCAAGGCCTGGTCGAACTCGACCGGCTGGCCGTTCTCGATCAGGATCGCCGACACGGTGCCCGCGCTCGGCGCGGTGATCGGGTTCATCACCTTCATCGCCTCGATGATCACCAAAGTATCGCCCGCGGCGACCTTCTGGCCTACCGCGATGAACGGTTTCGCTTCGGGGTTGGCCGCCAGATAGACAGTGCCGACCATCGGCGACTTGACCGCATTGGCGGCGCTGGCGACGGGCGCCGCTTCCGCCGCCGCCGCAGGGGCGGCCGCTAGGGACGCCGGGGCCGCGGCCGGCGCCGCATAGCTTACCGGCGCGGCGGTGACCGAATGCACTTCACGCGCGACGCGGATGCGGCGGTCGTTATCCTCGACCTCGATCTCGGTCAGGTTGGTTTCGTCGAGCAGAGTCGCGAGCTGGCGGACCAGCTCGACATCGACTCGCATGCCCCCGTCATTCTTATTGTCTGCCATTCGACCCTTCTTCGCCCTGTTGAGGCTGACTCAAAGGCGCGCCCTGTGTCAGAGTCGGGCGGCGGCTTCAAGCGCCAGCATATACGAAAGTGCGCCGAACCCCGAAACGGTTCCGCGCGCGGCGCGACCGACAAAGCTCTGGTGGCGGAATTCTTCGCGCGCCAGCGGGTTGGACAAATGCACTTCGATCACCGGCACCTTGATGCCCTTGATCGCATCGTACAGCGCCACGCTGGTATGCGTCAGCGCTCCGGCATTGAGCAGGATCGCCTTGATGCCCGATCCCTGCGCCTCGTGCATCCAACTGATCAGATGACCTTCGTGATTCGACTGGCGCATGTCGATTTCGAGGTCGAGCTCCTTGGCGCGCTCTTCGAGTCTCGCCGCTATGTCGTCGAGCGTGTCGGCCCCATAGATTTCCGGCTCGCGCGTCCCGAGCAAATTGAGGTTGGGGCCGTTCAGCACCAGGATCGTTTCGGTCACCCTTGCCCTTTCGGTTGTGGCGCTATCGGTCGCGCCCCTATATCGCGATTTGCCATGAATACCATGCACACCGACGGAACTGTCTCGATCCACGTCAATGGCGAGCATCGCCGCGTCTTTGCCGGGCTCACGCTCGCGCAGCTTGCAGAGGAGCTCGGGCTGGTTCCCGAGAAGGTGGCGGTAGAGCGCAATCTGGAAGTCGTACCGCGCTCGACATTGGCCCAGGTGCTGGTCGAGGATGGCGACGAGATCGAGATCGTCCATTTCGTCGGCGGAGGTTGAGAGAAGCAGCGCTCCTGCGAACGCAGGAGCCCAGAGTTACATCGCGGGGCGGCCGGTTGCTTGGCCCCAGGTTCCTGCTTCCGCAGGAACACAAGAAGGCAGGACCAGACAATGAACATCGCTACCCCCGTGACCGTCGCCGCCGACACCTGGACGGTTGCCGGCAAGACCTTTCGCTCGCGGCTGATCGTCGGCACCGGCAAGTATAAGGATTTCGAGCAGAACGCCGCCGCGCTCGAGGCCTCGGGGGCGGAAATCGTCACCGTGGCGGTGCGGCGGGTCAATGTCAGCGACCCCAAAGCGCCGATGCTGACCGATTTCATCGACCCGAAAAAAGTCACCTATTTGCCCAACACCGCGGGCTGCTTCACCGCGGAGGACGCGATCCGCACCTTGCGGCTGGCGCGCGAGGCGGGCGGCTGGGATCTGGTCAAGCTCGAAGTGCTGGGCGAGGCGCGGACGCTCTATCCCGACATGGTCGAGACGCTCAGGGCGACCGAGATTCTCGCCAAGGAGGGCTTCAAACCGATGGTTTATTGCGTCGACGATCCGATCGCGGCGAAGCGGCTGGAGGATGTCGGCGCGGTCGCGATCATGCCGCTCGGCGCCCCGATCGGATCGGGGCTCGGCATCCAGAACCAGGTCACGATCCGCCTGATCGTCGAAGGCGCCAAGGTTCCCGTGCTGGTCGATGCCGGGGTCGGCACCGCGTCCGATTCGGCGGTGGCGATGGAACTCGGCTGCGACGGCGTGCTGATGAACACCGCGATCGCCGAGGCCAAGGACCCGGTGATGATGGCGCACGCGATGAAACTCGCGGTCGAGAGCGGGCGTTTGGCCTATCTCGCCGGACGGATGGGCAAGCGGCGCTATGCCGATCCCTCCAGCCCGCTTGCCGGATTGATCTGACCCAGGAGGCCCAATGCGTCGTTTCCTACCGCTGATCCCGTTCGCGATTCTCGCCGGCTGCCACAAGCCCGCGCCCAAGGTCGACAACGCCGACGCGCTGATCAATGAGAGCGCGCCGGTCAAGGATCAGACGTCGCAGGCGGTAACGTTGACCGCGCCCGACGGTGTGACGGTCTATGGTACCTATTACCCCGCGGCCAATGCGCGGGCAGTGATCCTGTTGTTCCATCAGGCGGGATCGTCGAAGGACGAATATACGACGATCGCGCCCCAGCTTCAGCGCGCCGGTTTTGCGGCCTTGGCGATCGATCAGCGCGTCGGCGGCGGGCTTTACGGCACCAATCAGACGATGGCCGGGCATAAGGGCAAGGCCGAGGATTATCTCGGCGCGCTGCCCGATCTCGAGGCGGCTTTGGCCTGGGCCAAGGACAAGGCGCAGGGCAAGCCGATCCTGCTATGGGGGTCGAGCTATTCGGCCAGTCTGGTGTTCGTGGTCGCCGCGTCGAAGTTGGCCGAAGGCAGCGTGAAGGGCGTGCTCGCTTTCTCGCCGGGCGAATATTTCGATGACAAGAAGATGGTCGAGAAGGCCGCGGCCCAAATTACCGTGCCGGTCTTCGTCACCTCGGCGAACACGCTCGAGGAGGAACAGGAAGCGAAGGCGATCCTGTCGGCAACCAAGAGCACTGATCGCCAGCAGTTCATCCCCAAAGCAGGCGTGCACGGATCGTCGACGTTGATCGCCGCCAAGAATCCCGGCGGCGCCGACGATAACTGGCAAGCGGTGCTCGCCTTCCTGAAACGCGTCGCTCCATAGGTTGGGGACTCCTATTCTTTCGTCACTCTATGGCGCCCACTCGTCACCCCAGCGAAAGAACATCGGGTTGAGCACGCCCCGCATGCTCAAGGATCGTCCGGGGACGATCCGACCCGATGTTGGTCTCTTGCCGTGAGGCGATGCCGCTTGAGATCCCAGCTTTCGCTGGGATGACGAGCTTGGAAATGGATCGCTTCAAGAACAACGGCGTATCCAAGTCTCAACGAGACCTCAGGAACTCCCGGCCCGCCAAACCGTTCTGTTTCCGTGATTTCAACGCGTCGGCGCCCTGCCGTCGCGAATGGAGAGGAACGACCCGATGGGTGAATTGACCGACAAGATCAAAGGCAATGTCAACGAGGCGGTAGGCAAGGTGAAGCAGGCGATGGCCGGAGATGCCGACGATCCCAACCGCACGCGCAAGGACGACGAACTGGCCGCCGAAGGCGCCGGCCAGGAATTGAAGGGCAAAGGCCAACAGTTTGTCGGCAAGGTGAAGGGCGCGCTGGGCGACGACATCTAGTCGCTGTCCGGCTTGCAGCGCTCACCGCGCTGACACGGGGGCCGTGCGGTACCGCGCGGCCCCCTTCCTTTTGCTCGGGCTGGGGCTTCGCTCACCACCTGCCTATCGATGCCACGCAATCGTTCAATGCAGGTCCGGTTTCGTTTTCGGCATAAGCTGTGCCTGCCTTGCCAAGGCCCGGCGTGGGAGCGACCCGAGGAGCGGCGCTCAACTGCAACGCGACCGCTGCCAACCCCATCATCGACGGTGTTGTCGCAGCACGTCATCGACGCCCGTCACGAGCCCGACCAAGGCATGCAGCCCGATCATCAGTGCGGCAATTGTCGCCAGCGCGCCGGCGATTTTCATGTCGCTTCCCGTCAGCGCCAGCGCGCCGCCGGCAAATAGTGCGTCCTTGCCGGGGATGAGCGGCACCCGGGACAGCATCATTCGCATGGTGCCGAGGACCAGCAACGTGCCCAGCGTCGCGCCGGGGATCAGCGCCGCCCACAAGCATGCGCTGAGCACGAGCATGGCGACGATACGCCCCATGTGACCGAGAAAGACGCCTGCGATCGCGCGGCGCGACAGCGAAAAGTCGAACAGGGCGCGCCGTGCGGCGAAAATGCCCAGCGAACTCACGACGATGACTAAGGTCGCCAGGACTGCCCCATGGAGCAGCGGACCGCTCGCCAGGCGACTGAGCGTCGGATAGGCCAGCACCATCAGCACCAGCGTCGCCAAATTCCCGGCGAGCGCGGACAAGATCGACATGTCGCGCAGCGTTGCGAAGGGCGCCGCCTGTGCTGGCATGGCGGTGCGTGCCCACAAATAGAATTGGGCGTCGCCCGAGTAACCGAGCAGCAGTTCGTTCGCCACTTGCTTGCGCAACAGCGGCACGAACCCTGCCGCGCCCAGCCGCCAGAGGCGTCGCAGGATGATCCATTCGAGCATGGGGGCGAGCAAATAGGCCGCCGCCAGCAATGCCCAGAACCCCGCCGTTTTCGGCAGGTTGGCGAACAATTCGGCGACATGCAGTCGTCCGAACGCCGCCGCGACGCATCCGAGAACGCCGATCGTCACGGCAAGCCCGGCCACCGCGCCGGCGCGTTCGCGCAGGCCCGGCCGGTGAAGCAGGTCGGTCAGGTCCTGGGCGCGAGGCGCGACGGATACGGCATTGGCAACGGAATGGGTCGACGGCAATGGCTGGCCCTTGTCGATCGCGCCGCGTCAGGGGCGGCGATTGCTGGTCTCGCTGCAACGACGCCGCCGGGGCGTTCCACCGCAGCCCGTCGCCAAAAGATTTTCAGAATTCGCGCGCGAGCGTCACTGAAAAGGATCGTGGGCGAAGCGGCGTGTATTGCGCCAGCGATCGAACCGAAAATGGATTGCCATAGGCGAAGGTGTCGGCGCGCGTGTCGAGCAGATTGTCGATGTCGATGCGGACCGTCAGCGGGGGTAGGCTCGCGGTCATTCCGGTGCGGACTATCGCATAACCGTCCATGCGCCGGTCGAGGCCGTCGTCGAAGCTCAGCCGCGTGCTGCCGGTGAAGTTGACGCCGGCATAAGGACGCAACTCGATGTCCTTCCATCGGACGAGTCGTTCTACGGTGAGACGATAGGCGATATCGGGCGTGACGGGCAGGCGCCGGTCGTCGGGCAGCTTGGTGCCGTCGGGAGCAGTATGCAGGCGCGCCCGTTGCACGGTCATGCCGGCCCGGAATCGCCAGGCCGCGCTCGGGCGCCAATCCAGCGAACCTTCCAGGCCAGAGACGAATGCGTCGCCGGCGTTGCGGGTCGCGATCAGGCCGTTCGCTTCGAGATAATCGGACTGCATGTCGCGCCACTGCGCGAGATAGGCCGCGGTATCGATCGACAGCCGGTCGCCCGCCAGCCGCAATCGCGCGCCGACGTCCAGATTGCGGACCTCATCGGCCTGGTAGCGGCCGGTTCGCGCATTGCCCGGATCGATGCCGCCGGGGCGAAAGGCGGTGGCAAGGCGCACATAGACCGTCCCGGTAGGCCCGAGGTCGTAGGACAGCGAGAGGTTGGGGGTGAAGCCGGTCAGCCCGCGAGCGCTGGCCGCAGGCGCAGCGGGCTCGCTTCGCTCGTCCTCGGCCGAGGAGCGAAAGACGCGAAACCCGCCCGCCAGGGTCAACCGGCCGGCGATCGGTAGCGATCCATCGGCGAAAATGGCGGCTTCGCTCGCGTGACGATGCAGCGTGAAATAGGATGTCCATTTGTTCGCCGCGATCTGCACATCGCCCGACGCCGTGGTCGTCGCGGCCAGATAGGACAGGCCGGCGGTCCAGGCGAAGCGATCGCCCGGCGCCGAGACCAGACGGATTTCCTGGTCGAAAACGCGATAGGCGCGTCGATCGCGCCAGGCGATTGCGTCGGGGATGCCGAGCACGCCGGGGGCCTGGGACAAATCGTAGAGATCGCTCTGTCGCTGCCAGCTGTGGCTCGTCGCGATGACCAGTTGCAAGCGGCCGACAGGGCCTTCGGCACGTAGCTGCGCAAGCCTGAAGTTCGTCGCGCTGGGTTCGCGCATCGCCGCCGGTCGGGTCAGGTCTTCGCCGGCGCGATAGACATATTGGCTGTCGCGCGACGCGCGATCCTGGATCGCGCCGGTGAGGTCGATCGACCAGCCCGACGCCGGCGCCACGCGCAGCGATGCGCGGCCACCGAACACCGTTTTCTGGTTGGCATTGGCCGGGGCGGGCCGGTCGTCGATCCAACCGCCGCCCAGCGCCGCATAGCCGACCAGCCGGACCGCCGCCGCATCGGTTACCAGCGGCAGGTTGAGGACGACCTCCGCCGATCCCCCGGGACCGCCGTTCGACAACGCATTGAGCGAGAAAGCGGCCGCGCCCGAAACGTCGCCCAGGATCGGCCGATTGGTAACGATGCGATAGACCCCGCCCAGCGCGCCGGTGCCATAAAGGGGGCCTTGCGGTCCCTTGAGCACCTCGACGCGCGCCACATCGACCAGTCGCAAGGCGGGTTCGGGCGCGTCGTAGGTAACTCGCCCGTCGTCGATCTGGACGCTGACGGTCGTCTGGCTGAAGCCGTTGAACGGACTGTCGGCCAGGCCGCGGATGAAGGTGCGGTCGCTTCCTTCGTCGCGCCCGGTGACGACCAGGCCGTCGACAGCGTGCGCGACGTCGCGCTGGCCGCTGTCGGCGCCGCTACGTGGGCCGGTCTCCGGGACGTAGACGGCAATCGGCGCGGGCACGCGCGACAGGAATTCGGGCAGTTTGCGGCCGGTGATGACGATGTCTGGTTGCGGTGGAGAGGGCGAATCCATGGCGAGCGCGGGGCCGCCGGTTCCGGTTCTGGGCAAATGCTGGCGCCGCACCAGACGGAACGCCATCGGCCCGATCCTGACCGCTTTGACGGGGGTGTCGCGCAACAGCCGGTCGACCGCCTCATGCGGGGACATTCGACCGCTGACGCCGCGGACGCGAAGCGTCGGCAGCGCTGCGTCATAGCCGAACGACACGCCGGTCTGCACCGCCAGCGACGCCAGCGCGTCGGTCAAATTGCCGGGCGGGATCGCGATGGAAACGGTGGGGTCGCGGGCTTCGGCCGGATTGGTCGACAATAAGGCGCTAGCCGCCAGTGCCACCGCCCAGCAATATCGCATCGCCCTCCCTTCGTACGCTTACGCCGGCGAGTTGCCGGACCGACGCGACCATCGATTCGCGGTCGCCCGGCGCCAATACGCCCGAAAATCGCCGTTGCGCGACTCCGTCGTCGACCAATACCGGGCGGCCGGTATGGCGGGCGATATCGGCGGCAACCAACGACAACGGTACTTGATCGTAAATGAACCGGCCGCCGCGCCACGCGCCGACCGATGCGGGCGTGACCGTCGCCAGCGTTATCGTGCCGCGCGCGATATCGCCGATGGCGGCGTGGCCGGCGGTCACGTCGGTTGCCGACGACGCGCCGGGCGCGCGCACGGACACCGTTCCTTCGGCGACCGCGACACGGATGGTCCTGCCGTCGCTGTTGATATCGAACCGGGTGCCGACATCGCGCACTTCATACCCGGACACGGCAATCGTCAGCGGGCGTGCCGGGTCGTGGCGGACATCGAAATAGGCCGAGCCGCCGAGCTTCAGCGGCGCGCCTTTCGTGATGTCCAGCCGCGAGCCGCCGGCCAGGACCGCGGTCGCGCCATCTGCGGCAGCGACGGTTCGCATCTGCCCGGTGGCGGCCGTATAGCTGGTGGTGGCTGGGGCCGACGGGCTATTCATCCACCAACCTCCCGCGGTGATCGCAGCCAGCAACGTGGCGGCAAGACTACCCCAGGCAAGATAGGGGCGACGTCCTGACGATTGTCCTTCGGCGTGGGGGGCGTCTGCCTCGCGGTCGTTTGCCGGTAGCCCGGCGATGATCGCGTCTCGCGCTTCGTCGACGCGCTCGTCGAGCAGGGCGATATCGTCATAAGCATCGCGGTGGCGCGGATCCGCCTCCAGCCAAGCAGCGAAGGCGTCCCAGTCCATGTCGTCGCGTGCCTGCGCCTGATGCCATAGCGCGGCCGCCTCCAGAATTTGGTCGCTCATCGTCCTTGCCGCGGCGCGCCGTTGCCGGTTCGCCTTCCCTGTCCGATCGAATGACGCCGCGCTTTGCCCATACCTCAGTCCTTCAACGCGCGACGAAGGTGCGCCATTGCCACCGCGATGTGTTTTTCCACGCCGCTGCGGCTGATGCCGAGCCGTGCGGCGACCTCGTTGTGCGAGAGACCGTCGAGCTTGTGCAGCCGGAATGCGCGCCCGGCCCCTTCGGGAAGCGCCGCAATTGCCGCAGTGAGGGCGGCGGCCTCTTCGCGTTCGATGATCTGCGCGGCAGCGTCGGGGCACGCGTCCGCGGGTTCGCCGGCGATATCGATCATCTGGCCGCCCGCCCAGTCGCTTTCCCGACGCTCGCGACGGCGGCGCTCACGGACGCGATCGAGCACCAGGTTCTGCGCGATCCGGTAAAGATAGGCGCGACCGTTGCCGATCGGCCCAGGTTCGGCGCTCTGAACCCGGAGCCATAATTCCTGGATCAGGTCTTCGGCCTCGATGCGATCACCCGTGCGTGCGGTCAGAAAGCGCAGCAGTTCGCCGCGCAAATCCCCGAACAACTGGATCAGACCGGATGGCGATGACGAAATGGGACGCTCCTTGGATCGCCTTTGCCATGCCCGAAGGGGCGAACCCCGACAAGTTTTTGGCCGGGTCGGACTGAGGTTGCCGAAAGCGGCGCCGTCTGGGCGATATGAGGATCGTCGATGTCTGCGCCTTCTACACGCCCCATGGCGGGGGCGTCCGCACTTATGTCGAACGCAAGCTCAAGGTGGCGAGCGCGCTGGGGCATGAAATGATCGTGCTCGCGCCCGGCGCCGACGATGCGATCGTCGAGCGCGCGCCCGGCGCGGTGCTCGCGACGATCAAGGCGCCGACCTTCGCGCTCGATCGCCGCTACCGCTATTTCGGCGACGAGCCGTCGCTGCATCGCGCGTTGGACGAATGGCGGCCTGACGTCGTCGAGGCCTCGTCACCCTGGAGCAGCGCGTCGATGGTCGCGCGATGGCGGGGCGGGGCCGTGCGATCGCTCGTCATGCACGCCGATCCGCTGTCCGCTTATGCCTATCGTTGGTTCGGTAACGTCGCGAGCATCGGCACGATCGACCGCGGCTTCGACCGCTATTGGCGGCATCTGCGGCGGCTGGATCACGCCTTCGATCTGGTAGTGACCGCGAGCGATAACCTGACCGTGCGCCTGCGCGATGGCGGGCTGGGCAAGGTGACCACTATCCCGATGGGGGTCGAACCAGGCATCTTTTCTCCCGAAAAGCGCGATGCAAGCTTGCGCGAGGAATTGCTGGCGCGCTGCGGCCTCGGTCCGGACGCGACGCTGTTGCTGGGTGTCGGAAGATACTCGCCGGAAAAGCGCTGGGCCATGGTCATCGACGCCGTCATAGCCGCCGGTGGACAGACGCCGGTCGGCCTCGCCTTGATCGGCGAGGGGCGCCAGGCCGACCGCCTTCTCGCACGAGCAGGGGGATCGCCGCACGTGCTGATCGGCCAGCCGATCAAGGATCGTGCCCGCCTGGCGACGATCATGGCGAGTGCCGATGCGCTCATCCATGGCTGCGAGGCTGAGACGTTTTGCATGGTCGCGGCAGAGGCCAAGGCGAGCGGCCTGCCGCTGATCGTCCCGGATCGTGGCGGCGCAGCCGACCACGCGACCGGCCTTCGCGATCACAGATATCCGGCAGCTAACGGACAGGCGGTCCGCGACACCATCCTGGCCGTCGCTGCCGATCGACGGCCAGCCGAAACTTGGCGGCGTCCGCGACTGATGGACGAGCATTTCGCCGACCTCTTTGCGCATTACCAGGCGCTTCGCACGCCGACGGAAAAGATCGCGGCCTGACGAGCGCGAGGCCGAACGGCAGCTCGCTTTCGGCTATTTGTCGGACAGGGCGTTCGGCGACGCATTGACGGGAGCGGGCGCCGGAGTGACCACCGAGCGGCAAGGGCCGGAGCCGGGCGCCGGCCCGGGTCGGGGTCGAACGGCGCGATTGCGCGGCCGTGCAAGCCGTCGATTTCCGCTTGCCGCCGCCACAGATAATAAGAGCGCGTCGCGATATAGGGATTGCGTGCCGCCCGCAGCTGCGTGAGCTGATCGTCGAATTCCGCGCGGCGATCGAGCATGTGGACGCCGCCGGTGCCGACATTGAAGGCGGGCTGGTTGAACGGCTTGCCGAGATAGAGGGGCATCATCAGACGGTCGACCCCGCCACCGATCAGGTCGCGCAGCGTCGTCGGTCCGATCAACGGCAGAAACAGGAACGGCCCGGGCTTGACGCCGTAATAGCCCAGCGTGTCGGCGAAACTATTCTTGCGGCGTGGCAATTTGATCGGCCGGCGCTTCGCCACATCGATGAAACCGGCGACGCCGACGGTTGAATTGATGGCGAAACGGCCAGCGGTCTCCGCCGCCCTGCCGGGCTTCAATTGCAGCAGATAATTCACGAACACGATGGGCTCATGAAGGTTGATGAAAAAGTTGCGCAGCCCGTCGCGTATCGGCGACGGTACCGTGTGCTCGAACGCCCGCGCGACAGGGCCGACGACCGCGCGATCGACAGCTTGGGTCGCCGCGTAGGATTGCTCGTTGATCGCCGCCAAAGGGTCGCCAGGCGATCGGCGGCGCCCCGAAACCACAATGTCGCCGTTAGGCGCTTGCGGCTTTGGCGGAGCAGTTCCGCCATCCGGCGCTTGCACCTGTGGCGGAGTGCCTGGGGCCGACTGTGTGTCGACGGCGGAGCTCGCGCTGGGCTGAACGATCGTCGACTGCGGCGGGCTATAGCCGGGCGCATCAACCCCGGCCGGCGTACACGACATCAACAGCACGGCAGCAAAAGTGGAGGCGCTCATCAATAGCCCTTGTCGATCATTTGCTGGCATGACGGCGCGGACCGCAACTTCCGCAGTTCCGCATCGGTGCGGGACGACAATATCTGGCCTGCACCCTTGGCCCGCTTGCGTTTGTCGGACGGCTTCCGTGTAAGGTGCGCGAATGGGCGGGGACGAATCATCTCGGGGCCCGCGACGAAGTTTTGGGTACCGGTGGCGTTTCGAGGTGCGTGCCACACGCATTGGCCGTGACTTCACAGATAAAAACGGAGGGGAATTGCCGATGGAGATCGTCGCCGACGGATTGCGCTTCCCCGAAGGACCGGTGGCGATGGCCGATGGCAGCGTCATCCTCGTCGAGATCGCCGCAGGGCGCATCACGCGGGTCGGCCCCGACGGATCGAAGGAGATGGTGGCCGAACCTGGCGGCGGCCCCAACGGGCTGGCGATCGGCCCCGACGGCAAGCTCTATTGCTGCAACAATGGCGGGTTCGAGTATATCGAGAATGAAGGCATGCTCGCGCCGCACGGCATTGCCCATGATTATTCCGGCGGCCGCATCGAGCGGATCGACATCGCCACCGGTGCGGTCGAAATCCTCTACAAATCGGGCGATTTCGGCTGCGTGCTGCGCGGCCCCAACGACATCGTATTCGATGGCGAGGGGGGCTTCTGGTTCACCGATCACGGCAAGGTCGATTACGAGAAGCGCTGCCACGACATCGTCGGAATCTTCTACGGCAAGGTCGATGGCAGCCATCTCGAGGAAGTGATCTTCCCCAGCCAGAACCCCAATGGCGTCGGCCTGTCGCCCGACGGCAAGCGTCTGTACGCGGCGGAAACCTATACGTGCCGGTTGATGGCGTTCAACGTGATCGCCCCGGGCAAGGTCGACGGCAGCGCGGGTCCGGGCGGCCCTGGCATCCCGCTGTATCGCCCCGCCGGCTACAAGTTCTTCGACTCGCTCGGTGTCGAGGAGTGCGGCAATATCTGCGTCGCGACGATCGGCGAATGCGGCATTTCGGTGATCTCGCCCGAGGGCGAATTGGTCGAATTCGTTCCCACCGACGACATCTTCACCACCAACATTTGCTGGGGCGGGGACGATATGATGGATGCTTATATCTGTCTGTCGGGGACCGGGCGCCTCGCCAAGCTCCGCTGGCCGCGCCCCGGCCTCAAGCTCAACTATAACGGATGAGCAGCATGATCCGCATCATCGGCAACCACGTCTCGCCTTATGCGCGCAAGGTTTTCCTCGCGCTCGACCACAAGGGCATCGACTATGAGATCGATCCGATCGTCCCATTTTTCGGCGGCGACGAATTCACCCGGCTCAATCCGCTCAGGCGTATCCCGGTCCTGATCCATGGCGACCTAGTGATCCCGGATTCGACCGTGATCTGCGAATATCTCGACGATCGCTATCCCGAAAAACCGCTTTATCCGGCCGATCCCGCCCTGCGAGCTCGAGCCCGCTGGCTGGAGGAATTCGCCGATAGCCGCTTGGGCGACGTGATGATCTGGAAGCTGTTTTTTCAGCGCAACGTCAAGCCGCGCGTGTGGAAGCAGGAAACCGATGAGGAGCAGGTCGCCGCCGTCGTCACGCGCGATCTCCCCGAGATCATGGATTGGCTCGAGCCGCAGGCGCCGATCGCCGGCTTCGTGTTCGACGATCTGTCGATGATCGACCTGACCTTCGCCAGCTTCTTCCGCAACGCGGCGCTGGCCGGCTGGACGCCCGACGCCGCACGGTGGCCGCGCACCGCCGCTTGGATCGACCATGTCTTTGCGACCCCGCTGTTCGCGCGATCGGTGATGGTCGAGCAGATCATGCTGACCACCCGCGGCGCCGACCAGCATGCCGCGCTGGAGGAAGCGGGGCTGAAGGTTGCGGACTCGAGTGTGCGGGGCGACATAGCACGTCGCGGACCCATGTCGGTGTGACGCAGGAGAACAACATGGGCCGCTGGCAACTCGAAATCGCGCGCGACGACATCGCGCAGGCCGACATCGCCGAGCTACCCGAACGCGCACCGGCGGCGGGTGAGGCGGAATTCGCGATCGATCTGGTCGCGCTGACCGCCAACAACGTCACTTATGCGGCACTGGGCCAGAAGACCCCGTTCCTTGGGGCCGACGCAGGCTATTGGGATTTCTTTTCCGAGCGTGATGAGCCCGGCCGGCTGCCGGTCTGGGGTTTCGCGACGGTCACGCGGTCGGCGGCCGAGGGGCTCTCGGTGGGCGATCGCTTCTACGGCTATTGGCCGCTCGCCAGCCATGCGACCCTCGCGGCGGATCAGATTCGCGGTACCGGGTTTACCGAGGCGACGCCGCGCCGCGCGTCGTTGCCCGCCGCCTATAATCAATATTCGCGGCTGAAAGCTTTGGGCGATCATCGGGATGCCGATCACGACTGGTGGCCGGTCTATCGTCCGCTGTTCCTGACCGGCTGGCTGATCGCCGACCAGTTCGAGGACGAAGACGATTTCGGTGCCGGCACCGTCATCGTCAGTGGCGCGTCGAGCAAGACGGCGTTGGCCTTCGCGCACGTGATGAAGGCGCGGGGCAACGGTCCGCGACTGGTCGCGCTCGCCTCGCCGCGCAGCGCCGCCTTTACCGCCGATACCGGATTGTACGATCAGGTCGTCGACTATGCAGCGATCGACTCGATCGCTGCAGAGGGCAAGGTCGCCCTGGTCGATTTCGCCGGCAATCCGGCGGCGACGGGCGCGGTGCACGAACGGTTCGGCGATGCACTGGCGGTCGATATGGTCGTCGGCATCACGCACTGGGACGCCGAACGCGGTGGCGCCGCACTGCCGGGGCCGCGCCCGATCGGTTTCTTCGCGCCCGGCAGGATGAAGAAGCGATCGAAGGACTGGGGTGCGCATGGCTTGCGCCGGCAAAGCGAAGAGGCGTGGCTCGACTTCATGCCGACCGCCAAGCGGCTGACCGCGATCGATCGCCGCTCTGGCGCCGAGGCCGCGCTTGCCGCCTATCGCGACGCGGTCGCCGGCAAGGTCGATCCGCGCATGGGCGTGCTCATCGAGCCATGACACGCGATACCGTGATCTTCGACTTCGGCGGGGTAATCACCTCCTCGCCGTTCGAAGCGTTCAACCGGATGGAGGCGGAACGCGGCCTGCCGCACAATCTCGTCCGTCGGATCAATTCGGCCAATCCCGACGGCAATGCCTGGGCGCTGTTCGAGCGCGCCGAGATCGACGCCGCGCGGTTCGATTCGCTGTTCGCGCAGGAGGCGCGCACATTGGGCCATGAGCTTCCCGGACGCGACGTGCTCGCCTTGCTGTCGGGCGACATTCGTGCCGAGATGGTCGCGGCGCTCGATTGGCTGAAGGCGAACGGCTATCGCATCGGCTGCATCACCAACAACGTTCCCACCGGCCATGGCGCTCAGATGTCCTCAACCGCGGACAGGGCCGAGGCGATCGCGGCGATCTTAGCGCGGTTCGACCATGTCGTCGAAAGCTCGAAAGTCGGAATCCGCAAGCCCGATCCGGCAATCTATCGCCTGGCCTGCGATGCGCTCGGCGTGTCGCCCGAGCGTTGCGTCTATCTCGACGATCTCGGGATCAACTGTAAACCCGCCGCGGCGCTCGGCATGGCGGCGATCAAGGTTTCCGCCAGTGAGCAGGCCTTGGCCGATCTCGAGATTGCGCTCGGTCTTGAAGGAGGCGCGCTAAGCTGACAGGTGCCCGTAGAAGCACGTATTGGTTCGGTCCGGAAACGATCTAGGCCGGAAACGATCTTGGGGGACGAATGGCGATTCGACGACATCGCGAACGGCATCTGGTCCAGCGCATCGGCTGGCTGCGCGCGGCCGTGCTCGGCGCTAATGACGGCATCCTGTCGACCGCCAGCCTGATCGTCGGCGTCGCCGCCGCCAATGCCGACCGCACCACTGTTTTGCTAACGGGGATTTCGGGGCTCGCCGCCGGGGCCCTGTCGATGGCGGCGGGCGAATATGTTTCGGTGAGCAGTCAGGCCGATACCGAGCGCGCCGATATCGCGCGCGAGACCGCGGAACTGTCCGACGAGCCCGAGGCCGAACGACAGGAGCTCGCCGCGATTTATCGCCAGCGCGGGCTCGATCATGATTTGTCGCTTCAGGTCGCCGATCAGCTGATGTCGCACGACGCCTTGGGCGCCCATTTGCGCGACGAGCTCGGGATCAGCGAGGATCTCGCGGCGCGGCCGGTCCAGGCTGCTTTGGCCTCGGCCGCCAGTTTCGCAGCGGGCGCGATCGTCCCGGTGCTGATGACCTTGCTGTTCGGCGGCAGCGCGTTGGTCGTGGCGGTGATGGCCGTCACGCTCGTGCTGCTCGCCGCGACCGGAGCGATCGGCGCCCATGCCGGCGGCGCGAGCCAGATGCGCGGCGCGGCGCGCGTCGTGTTCTGGGGCGCGCTCGCCATGGCCGTGACTGCCGCCATCGGTCACCTGTTCGGGACGCAAGTCTAGCAACGAAAAGGGCCGCGCGGGTTTCCCCGCGCGGCCCCTGCTGTCCGTTTAGTCGATCGTCAGATCAGAACTTCACGCCGAAGCCGACCAGGCCCTGATGGCGAGCCACATCGCTGTCCGAATAGTTGGTGTAGCGATATTCGGCCCGAACGAGCAGGTTGTTAGCCAACGGCAGCTCGACACCGGTGCCGACGCGCCAGCCGTCCGAATTGGTGCCATCCTTGGTGGTGGTCCCGCCGGCCGTGTAGGTCGCGTTGATGCGGCCATTGGCATAGCCGCCCTTGACGTAGAGCAGCGCCTTGTTGCCGACGACCACACCGGCGCGGACGCCGGCATAGAGATCGCGGCCGGCCTTGACGCAAAGACGATCGCCCGCGGCCAAGACGTTGTTGGCGCAATCCTTGGCGGTCGAACCGTCGATTTCGCCTTCGACGCCGAACACGGCCTTGCCGGCCTGATAATCATAGCCGACGACGCCGCCATAAGAAAGGCCGGTCTCGTTACCGGCCGAGCTGGTGACATGGTCGATGCCGGTCACCGCGAGGATCTTGAAACCCTGAAATTCCTTGCCCTCGGGGGCGGAAGCGGGGGCATCCTGCGCCAGGGCAGGGGTGGCGATGGCGGCACTGGCCAACAAGGCGGACGCGATAAGGAAACGCATAAAAACTCCTGTAAAAACAAAACCGGAGGGCCTCGCGACCCCCCGGTTCGTCGCGCTTTGAACACGGTTCATGGCGGGATTGGGGCGGAAGGACCGGGCGACCGCCGCTATTTTGCCGCACATGCGAACAGTGAGTCCGGCCCGGCCGCAAAGTCGGTGCGCGCGCTTGCTCCTTCTCGCGCCGCCATCTATTCGGCGCGCATCATCCAAGGAGTCCGCATGGCCCGTAAGCTCTATTCCGATGCCGCCTCGGCGCTCGATGGCGTATTGTTCGACGGCATGACGATCTGTGCTGGCGGCTTCGGCCTGTGCGGCATTCCCGAGCGCCTGATCGACGCGATCCGCGACGCCGGCACGAAGGACCTCACGATTGCCAGCAACAATGCCGGCATCGACGGGGAAGGGCTCGGCAAGCTGCTCCGCACGCGTCAGGTCAAGAAGATGATCTCCTCCTATGTCGGTGAGAACAAGGAGTTCGAGCGCCAATATCTGGCCGGCGAGCTCGAGGTCGAATTCTGTCCCCAGGGGACGCTCGCCGAACGCTGCCGAGCGGGCGGCGCCGGCATTCCCGGCTTCTACACCAAGACCGGCGTCGGCACCCAGGTCGCCGAGGGCAAGGAAGTGAAGACGTTCGACGGCGAGGAGTACATCCTCGAACGCGGCATTCGTGCCGATCTGTCGATCATCAAGGGTTGGAAGGCCGACGAGGCGGGCAACCTCATCTTCCGCAAGACCGCGCGCAACTTCAACCAGCCGATGGCGACCGCGGGCAAGGTCTGCGTCGCCGAGGTCGAGGAAATCGTGCCGGTTGGCAGCTTCGATCCCGATCAGATCCACTTGCCCGGCATCTATGTGAACCGGCTGATCGTCGGCAGCCCCTACGACAAGAAGATCGAATTCCGTACCGTGCGCGAGCGGGTTGCGGCGTGACCAAAGGGCGCTTGGCGCTGCTGATGCTGCTCGTCGGCAGCACCGTGAACAGCGGGTGCGTCGCCGCCGCCGTGCCGGTGCTGGCGGCAGGCGCGATCGGCAAGAAGCAGTTTTTCGGCAAGAAGGACGAGGATCTGCCATCCTCGCAGCCACCGGCGGTCGCTGCCGCCGAGGCGCAAGCCGTACCGGCTGGCATTCCCGCGGCCCAAGCGATCCCGTCGGCTGGGCCGGCCGTACCGTCGGCACCGCCGCTGCCAGCGCCCGGCAGCGTGCCGCCCGGTATGCAATATCTCTACGGTTCGGGCGAAGCCTCGGCGGTGTCGATCCAGGCCTATCTCGCGCTGACCGACTTCCTGGTCGCGCGCGGCGGCGATTTCGCGGTCGGCCACCCGATCTCGTCGGTCGTGCTCGCGCCCGACGCGACCTTGGACGCCCCCAAATTCCTCAAATGCGGCCCCAGGCAGCGCCCTGCGGTCGTGCTCGACATCGACGAGACTGCCTTGCTGAACCTCGGCTACGAAGCCGACGACAGCCAGCGTAGCGGCGCTTATGACCAGAAGCGCTGGGACCGCTGGGAAGCAACCGGTGTGACCGCGGTGAACCCGGTGCCGGGCGCGCTCGAGGCGATTCGGGCGGCGCGCGCTAGCGGCATCGAGGTGGTGTTCAATTCCAACCGCGGAACGGCCAACGCCTCGGCGACGATCGATGCGCTCACCCTGGCCGGCCTGGGCCCGGTGGTTCACTTTCAGAATCTGTGGCTGAAGGGTGACGATGCGACCGGCGGCAGCGGCAAGGACGCCCGACGCTGGGCGATTTCGGCCAAATATTGTGTCATTGCAATGGTCGGCGACCAGCTCGGCGATTTCACCGATTTGTTCAACGCGCCGGGCATGACGCCCGCGCAGCGGCGGGTCGAGACCAACTCGCCCAAGCTGAGGATGTTGTGGGGGCATGGCTGGTTCGTGCTGCCGAACCCCGTATACGGCACCGCGCTCAAGGGCGACATCGACGACGTTTTCCCGAAGGATCGGCGCTGGGCCGATCCTGGCGCACAGCCCGTGATGGCCGTCCCCGTGGCTGCGCCGGTGCCTACGGTTCCCGTGCCGGCGCCCACCGTGCCCGCGCCGGCACCCACTCCCGCGCGCCCGGACCTGTGGCGCCGTCCGCCGCCGCGTCCATAGACATGACCGATAAACCGATCCCGATCGACCTCGTCCCGTTCGCCGAAGCACTCGGCGGCGGTCGCGAGGTTCTGCGCGTCTGGGCGAAGGACGGCGGCACTTTGAGCTTCGTCAATCCGCGCCCGCTCGGCGCCGACCCCGCCTTGTTCGGCATCGCGATGGTCGATGTCATCCGCAATGCGGCGTCGACCTACGCCAAGGCGATCGGCGTGCCCGAGGATCAGGCGCTCGACCGGATCTGGATGGGCCTCGATGCCGAGCGCGGCGCGCCCACCGAAGACGATGCTTTGCCGCCCGCCGTGGTGGTTGCCAGAAAGGATGATTGATGGCCCAGGAAAACAAGGGTTGGACTCGTGACGACATGGCCGCCCGCGCCGCCAAGGAATTGCGCGACGGTTATTATGTGAACCTCGGCATCGGCATTCCGACCCTGGTCGCGAACCATATTCCGGCCGGCGTCGAAGTGACGCTGCAGTCGGAGAACGGCATGCTCGGCATCGGCCCATTTCCCTATGCCGGTGAGGAAGATCCCGACCTGATCAACGCCGGCAAGCAGACGATCAGCGAACTGCCGCAATCGGTCTATTTCTCTTCGGCCGACAGCTTCGCGATGATCCGCGGCGGGCATATCGACCTGACCGTGCTCGGCGCGATGGAAGTCGCGGAAAATGGCGACATCGCCAATTGGATGATCCCCGGCAAGATGATCAAGGGCATGGGCGGCGCGATGGACCTCGTCGCCGGCGTCAAGAAGATCATCGTCGTGATGGAGCACACCAGCAAGAACGGCGATCCCAAGTTCATCCCGGCCTGCACCTTGCCGCTGACCGGCAAGAATGTGGTCGACATGATCATCACCGATCTGTGCGTGTTCCAGCGCCCCGACCATCAATCGCCATTCCGCCTGATCGAGCTGGCGCCCGGCGTCACCGCCGACGAAGTGGCGGCCTAGACGACGGCTCGTTATGAAGCGTTGGCGACGGTCTGAAGTGTCGCGTGTCCAAGCGTTCGGGACGATGAGGGCCGGGGCCGGATAGCATGCGTGTCTTGCTGACGGGATCGACCGGTTGGCTGGGTCGCCATCTCGCGCCGATGCTGCGCGCCGCAGGGCACGAAGTGATCGGCATGGACGTCGCGCCCGGTCCGGACACGCGCGTCGTCGGCAGCGTAGCCGATCGCGCCTTGGTCGAACGCGTGATGTTCAGCCATGGCATAGAAAGCGTGATCCACGGCGCGGCGCTGCACAAGCCCGATATCGTGCGCTATCCGCGCCAGGCGTTCATCGATGTCAATGTGACCGGGACGCTGAACCTGCTCGAATGCGCGATCGCGACGGGCGCCGGCCGCTTCGTCTTCACCTCGACGACATCGCTGATGATCACCCAGGCGATTCGCGACGAGACTGCCGATCGCGCGGTGTGGCTCGACGAAACCAGCGGACCGCTCAGCCCGCGGAACATCTATGGCGTGACCAAGCGCGCGGCCGAGGAAGTGTGCCGCCTGGTCCATGCCGAGACCGGCCTGCCGATCATCGTCCTGCGTACCTCGCGCTTCTTTCCCGAGGATGACGACACGCATCGCGATCTGTCGGGCGAGAATATGAAGGCCAACGAGTTCCTCAATCGCCGGCTGACGGTCGAGGATTGCGCGCGCGCCCATATCGTCGCGCTCGACCGCGCGCCGACGATCGGCTTTGCGACCTATATTGCCTCGGCGCCGACCCCGTTTTCGCGCGACGATGTCGCCGAACTGAAACGCGATGCACGAGCCGTGATCGCGCGGTTGTATCCCGATGCGGCCGAGCTGTTCGCGGCGCGCGGCTGGTCGTTGCCCGCCAGCATCGGGCGCGTCTACGACGCCTCGGCGATCGAACGCGGTCTCGGCTTCCGCTGTGCTACCGATTTCGCCGCGGTTCTCGCGGCGATGCGAGCGGGCGATGACATACCGTTCGACCACGACGCCGCGTACGTCTCGCCTAAGGAATGACGCGGGCGCGAACGTAAGTTCCGCCCGTAATGGACCAGAAATCCGCGCCAGAGTCTTCTTAATGTCGTAGATATGCTCTAGTGTCTGTTATCGCGTAATTAAGTTACGCGACTCCGTAAATTGCGTTTTTATCAACCGCAACACCACAGCCAGCGAAACCTATTGGTTCCGCGGAGGAGAACAGTCATGTCTGCTTCGGATGACGCACTACACAATCTGACCGCGCAATGGTACAATTCGCTGGTAACGGCGCTCTCGCTGTCGCCCAAGGACTTTCAGATCGCACAAGGTGATCTGTTGGTGCCGACCAGTACTGAGCGTTTGTGGGACATGATGGACCAGGTTCCGAGTGAATCGATCGCCCAATATTACGCGCCATCGACCGTCGATACCTTCTCGAGCGAATATCAGACGATCCTCAGCTATCTTCATGAGCCCGCCTCGGAAGCGTTCAAGACGGCGATGGCGGATAATTATGCCTCTTGGCAGACCGCCGAAGCCGCCTATGTCGCTGCCAATGGCGCGACCATCCTGGCAAACCCGCCGACATCGGTGACCCAGGCGCTGACCGGTTATTTCGATATCTGGTCGGCGGAGACGATGGACCCGGGTCTCGCCGCCAGCTGTGCCACGCTCTACGCCGCGATCTACGACAATCCCGTCTATATCGCGCAGTTGCTGATCCGGCATTTGTCACCGGGCGCGGCAACCGCCTTCACCATGACCCAGGAACAACTGGTGACGGATCTCGCCAGGGGGCCTTCGGTCAGCTTCTCGATGGACTCGGCGACCGCCAGCACCGACCTCACCAATTCATGGACCAGTAGCAGCAGCTCGGACGGCGGCACCTATTTCTACACCAGCTCGAGCAGCTCGGATGCGACCGACTTCACCCAGAAGTTCGCCAGCTCGGGCGTCTCGGTCAGCACGACCTATCAGCATGTCGTCACGGTGCCGATCCAGGCGCTGTCCTCTGGCTCGGTGACCGACAGCGGCACCGACTACAGCCCATGGTTTTATCCGGCCGCGCTGACAGCCGCGTTCCGGGACGATTCGGGGGCGACATGGGGCGATCCGACCAAATGGTCTGAATTTTTCGGATCGGACGGCACGCTACAATATGTCGCAACCGCGCTGATCGTGGTCGACGGGATCAGCCAGACGGTCAGATCGAACGTCAGCTACACAGCCGACGAACAAACCTATGCGCATTCGGAGAGCCATGAGGGCTATGGCTGCTGGCCCTATTACGTGTCGAACGATTCGTCATCGACGACGACGACCAACACGACGTTCGATGACCAGGGTCAGATGAGTGTCGAGACGTCGTCGCCACTGGGCAATCCGATTGTGATCGGCGTCCTGGTTTCGGCGATCGAGGACCTCGATACCGCCGCCATGGAAGCGGCCGCGCCTGCCGAGCGCGAGCCCGAACCGGCGGAATAGCTTTCCCGCTTACCCCAGGAAGCGGCGGCGCGGCGATATCGTTGCGCCGCCGTTTCTTCCAATCTGACGGGCAAACAGTTTTCCTTTGTTGCTTGCGATCGAGCGCGGAGCGAGTAAGCCGCCGCCATGACCGCCCGCCCACAGACCCTCTATGAGAAGATCTGGAACGCGCACGTCGTCGAACGCCGCGACGACGGCACGTGCCTGATCTATATCGACCGCCACCTGGTCCACGAAGTCACCAGCCCCCAAGCCTTTGAGGGCCTTCGCGCCGCCGGACGCGTGGTGCGCCGCCCTGATCTCACGCTTGCGGTTCCAGACCACAATCTGCCGACGACGCCGCGCGTCGATGCCGTCGGGCACGCGATCCCGATCGCCGATCCCGAAAGCGCCAACCAGCTCGAGACGTTGCGCCACAACGTCGCCGAATTCGGCGTGCCCTATATCGACGCGCTCGCCGCGGCGCAGGGTATCGTCCATGTCGTCGGCCCCGAACAGGGCTTCACCTTGCCCGGTACGACCCTGGTGTGCGGCGACAGCCATACCTCGGCGCACGGCGCGCTCGGCGCGCTGGCGTTCGGCATCGGCACGAGCGAAGTCGAACACGTCCTCGCGACGCAGACGTTGTTGCTCCAGCAGTCGAAGACGATGGAAATCCGCGTCGATGGCACTCTCGGCTTCGGCGTGTCGGCCAAGGATGTCGTGCTGGCGATCATCGGCAAGATCGGCGCGGCGGGCGGCACCGGCTATGTCATCGAATATACCGGCGACACGATCCGCAACCTGTCGGTCGAGGGGCGCCTGACCGTCGCCAACATGTCGATCGAGGGTGGCGCGCGCGCTGGCCTGATCGCGCCCGATGACACGACCTTCGCTTATTTGAAGGGGCGCCCGATGGCGCCGGCAGGCGAGGAATGGGACAAGGCGGTGGCGTGGTGGCGGACGCTGCCGACCGATGCCCAGGCGGTCTACGACGCGACCGTTCGCCTGTCGGCGAGCGACATCGCGCCGTCATTGACCTGGGGCACCAGTCCCGAAGACGTGGTTCCGATTACCGGACGCGTGCCCGATCCCGACAGTTTCGCGGATCCTTCGAAGCGCGTCGCGGCGCAAAAGTCGCTCGATTATATGGGCCTCACTCCCGGCACTGCGATGCAGGACGTGGGGGTCGATCAAGTCTTCATCGGCAGCTGCACCAACAGCCGCATCGAGGATCTGCGCGCCGCAGCCTCGGTGGCGAACGGCCGGCATGTCGCCGACGGCGTCCGCGCGCTGGTCGTGCCGGGCTCCGGGCTGGTCAAACGCCAGGCCGAGGCGGAGGGTCTCGACCGCATCTTCATTTCCGCCGGATTCGAATGGCGTGAGCCCGGATGCTCGATGTGCCTGGCAATGAACCCCGATAAAGTACCGGCTGGTCAAAGATGTGCTTCCACCTCGAATCGGAATTTCGTAGGAAGGCAGGGCCCGGGGGCGAGAACACATTTATTATCCCCGGCAATGGCGGCGGCGGCGGCGGTAACGGGCCGATTGACCGACGTCCGCGAGTTGATGGGGGATCGCCAATGAAACGCGTACTCGTTCTGCTGGTCGCCGGTTCAATCCTTAGCGGTATCGCCGCTTATGCCGCGATGGCGATGCCTGCTCCTCCCGAAAAGCCAAGCGAAAAGCCCAATAAGTGACCCCAGTCCGTAAGGTCGAAGGCCGCGCCTATCCATGGGGCGCGAAGAACGTCGATACCGATGTGATCATCCCGGCGCACTGGCTGAAGACGATCAGTCGCGCCGGCCTGGGCAAGGGCGCGTTCGAAACGGTGCGCGCCCAGCCCGACAATATTTTCGACGATCCGCGCTATTCGGGCGCGCCGATCCTGATCGCCGGGGACAATTTCGGTTGCGGGTCGAGCCGCGAGCACGCCGCCTGGGCATTGATGGACATGGGCGTGCAGGCGATCATCGCGCCAAGCTATTCGGACATCTTTTCGGGCAATGCGGTCAAGAACGGGATCGTCCCGGTGGTTCTGCCGCAGGAAGCGATCGATCGGCTGGTTGAGGTCGCCAAGACCGACGAGGTTCATGTCGATCTCGAGACGATGACGGTGACCACGCCGTTCCAGGACCGGTTCGAATTCTCTCTCGACCCGTTTCGTCGCCAATGCCTGATGGAAGGGCTGGACGAGGTGGGATTGACGCTGGCAAGGGATACCGCGATTTCGAAATACGAATCCGCGGTCGCCGATGAGCGCCCGTGGCTCAGTCAGGAGAGAGACTATGCGGGCCTTGCTGTCGAAAGCGCCGGGCGGACCTGAAACGCTAATCATGGACGATCTGCCCGATCCCGTGGCGGGGCCGGGCCAGGTGGTGGTCGCGGTCAAGGCCTGCAGCATCAATTATCCCGACGTCCTGATCATCGAGGACAAATACCAGATGAAGCCGCCGCGCCCGTTCGCGCCGGGCAGTGAGATATCCGGCGTGGTCGACAGCGTCGGCGAGGGGGTGACCGACTTCAAGCCCGGCGACCGCGTCTTGTGCACGACCGGCGCCGGTGGCCTGGTCGAGAAGATCGCGGTTCCCGCCGCGTCGCTCTACACGCTCCCCGCCGAGCGCAGTTTCGAGGAAGGGGCGTCGTTGCTCCTGACCTATGCCACCAGCATCCATGCGTTGCTCGATCGCGGTCACCTCAAGGAAGGGCAGACCCTGCTCGTGCTGGGCGCCGCGGGAGGCGTCGGGCTGGCCGCGGTCGAACTCGGCAAGGCGTTCGGCGCGCGCGTCGTGGCGGCGGTGTCGTCCGAGGAAAAGGCGCAAGCGTGCCGCGACGCGGGTGCCGACGATGTCGTCATCTATGGCCGCGCGCCGTTCGACAAGGATCAGTCGAAAGCGCTGGCCGACCAGTTCAAGGCGGTGCTGGGCGCCGGTGGCGCCGACGTGATCTACGATCCGGTCGGCGGCGATTATGCCGAGCCGGCGTTGCGCTCGATCGGCTGGGAAGGGCGTTATCTGGTGGTCGGTTTTCCCGCCGGCATCCCCAAATTGCCGCTCAACCTTACCTTGCTCAAGAGCTGCGACGTCTGCGGTGTGTTCTGGGGCGCATTCGCCGCGCGCGATCCCCAGGCCAATCGCGCGCATGTCGATCGCCTGTTCCGGCTGTGGAAGGACGGCAGCATCGCACCGCGGGTGACCGAAGTCTTCCCGTTCGAACGCGGCGGCGACGCCATCGCCAAGATGGCGGCGCGCGGCGCGATCGGCAAACTCGTGGTTCGCGTCGCGGCGTAGCCCGTAACCGCTGCTCGCTGAGTGTTCCGCGCATAGCGCAGCCATTCTTCTTCGTGGCTTTGTGTCTTTGTGCGAGGTCGTTTTCTCGCACAAAGACACAAAGCCACGAAGATCGTTCGACGCCTGCCGGCGCGCATTACTGCTATGGGCGGATAAACAATTGGTCTTCCGCTGCTTCGCGCACGGAGGTTTCAGCGCCACGGTAACCGCCGCACGGTACAGAACACGGTGACGCGCGAGCTATCCGCCTCTTCCCAACCTCGTGTCCCCTCCCTATCTCCCAGGCGTAACGAAACGCCAGGGAGTAGCCATGACCACCTTCGACGACCGCGAACGCGCCTTTGAATCCAAGTTCGCGCGCGATGAAGAGATGGCGTTCCGGGTAATCGCCCGGCGCAACAAGCTGCTCGGCCAATGGGCCGCGGGGCTGATGAAGCTGACGCCCGAAGAAACCGACGCTTATGCCAAAGCGGTCGTCCAGGCCGATTTCGAGGAAGCCGGCGACGAGGATGTCGTGCGTAAATTGTTCAGCGACCTGACCGCCGCCGGAATCGAGATCGAGGAAGCCGATGTTCGCAAGGCGATCGAAGATCGTACGGTCGAGGCGCGCCGGCAATTGATGGAATCCAACTAAGATGCCGATGGCGGCCGACGACATACGCGCGTTGATCGTGGCGAATATTCCCGACGCGCGGGTCGAGATCACCGATCTAGCCGGTGACGGCGACCATTATTCTGCACGGGTGGTGAGCAAGTCGTTCAGCGGCCTTTCACGCGTGAAGCAGCATCAGGCAGTCTATGCCGCGTTGGGCGGCCGGATGGGCGGAGTGCTCCACGCGCTTCAGCTCACGACCGCCGCCGAATGAAGGAGTGAAGACGATGACCGACGCCGCGCAGGCGCGTATTGCGGAACTGGTACAGGGTTCCGACGTATTGCTGTTCATGAAAGGCAGCCCCTTATTCCCGCAATGCGGCTTTTCGAGCCGCGCTGTGGCGATTCTCCAGCATCTTGGCGTCGAGTTCGACAGTGTCGACGTGCTCCAGGATCAGGAAGTCCGCCAGGGGATCAAGGCATTCAGCGACTGGCCGACCATTCCTCAGCTCTATGTGAAGGGCGAATTCGTCGGCGGCTCCGACATCATGATGGAAATGTACGAGAGTGGGGAGCTGTCGCAGCTTCTCTCGGAGCAAGGAGCTACTCCCGCCGCCTGACCGGCGCGCCAAAATTAAAAAGGGAATGTACATGCTGCTGCAAGGCGACCCCCCGCGCCGCGCAGGAGAGAGCGGTGTGCCGCTGATCCTATGCGATTTGACTCAGAGCTACGCGCCTTCGGGCGGTGGCGGTATCAGCACCTATCTGCGTGAAAAGCGCGATTATGTGCTGACCCATACCCCGCATCATCTGCTTCAGATCGTGCCGGGGCCGGAAGACAAGATCACGGTCAACGGCCGCCACATCTTCGCGGAAGTGGGCGCGCCGCCCGTGCACGGCAGCCCGAATTACCGCTTCATCCTGCGCACCGGCGTGGTCCGCGACATCCTGGCGAAATACCGGCCCGATGTGATCGAGTCGCTGTGCCCCTGGGTTCTGCCCTGGACCGCGATCAATCATCGCAGGAAATTCCCGGAAACGACGTTGGTCGCCGGCTATCGCACCGATTTCCCCAACGCGCATGTCTATCGCGTCGGCCGCGAGAAGTTCGGCGAGACGATCGGTCGCGGGTTGCAACGGTTGAGCTATGGCTATGCCGAGCTCACCTACCGCGAGTTCGACTGGGTCTATACGCTGAGCGAAGACGCCAGGCAGGTTTTGGCCCGGCGCCGGATCCAGCGGACCGATGTGCTGCCATTGGGTGTCGATATCGACATGTTCTCGCCCGCCAAGCGCGACTCCGCCTTTCGCCACGAACTCGGTTTCGACTTCCGCGGTCCGTTGCTCGTCTATGCCGGCCGCGTCGATAACGAGAAGCGCGCCGACCGCCTCGTTGCCATGTTCAAGCAATTGCCCCGCGACCTCGATGCCGCGATGGTGATGATCGGCGACGGCAAATTGATGGATCGGCTCAAGGCGCAGGCGAAGGGATTGCCGATCGCTTTCCCCGGATTCGAAAAGGACCGCGCCGAGCTCGCCCGCGCACTGGCGTCGTCGGATATCTACGTCTCCGCGATGGCGGACGAAACGTTCGGCATCTCGGTGCTCGAGGCGCAGGCCAGCGCGTTGCCGGTGGTCGGTGTCGCATCGGGCGCGATGCCCGATCGCGTGCCCTTGGGTCTCGGCCTGTTGGGTCCGGTCGACGATACGACGGCAATGGCCGCGAACGTGCTCAGAATCTGGCGCGACGATCATCAGGCGATCGGTATCGAGGCGCGGCATCACGTCGAAACCAATTTCAGCTGGAAGCGCACGTTCGAGCGTTTGCTCGGCGACATCTATCCCAAGGCGATGGCCCATGCCGCCACGCGTGCGACCGGCAGCAAAAGCCGGTGGTTCGGCGGTGTCCGGGAGCCGCAACCGCTCGCTGCCGAGTAATCGCGCCGAAAACCTGATCTGACGGGAAGCCGGGTGAGGGCGGACCGGTGCAAGATCGGGGGAGCGACCGGTCCGCCCTGCTGAAGCGGGAAACCGCTCGGGCATGCGGTACTTTGCAGGCGCCGTGCCAGTCCGTGCCAGTGACGGATTTCCGCGGGACTCGATGGTTAACGGTCCTCGGAGGCCTGCGGCGCTTGTAAGAAATCCCGACGCTTTCCCCCACTCTTCGACGTCACCCCGGACTTGTTCCGGGGTCCAATGCTCCACAACGGACTCCCGCCGTTGTTGCACGGTGGATGCCGGGACAAGCCCGGCATGACGGAATATCGCGAACGTCGCCCTCGGTTCTTGACTACAGCCGTAATCAGTGTGATTACATGCGTAGTCGTGAGGGAGAACGAGTCGTGGCCGAACGCATCAGCGATGCCGAACATGCGGTGATGGAAGTGCTGTGGGAGGAAAGCCCGCTGACGGCGCAGGACGTCGCCGAGCGCGTCCCGGCCGAGCGCGGCTGGAGCGCCAATACGGTCAAGACCTTGCTCGGCCGCCTGCTCGCCAAGAATGCGATCGCGCATGAGGAAGAGGGGCGGCGCTATCTCTATCGCCCGCTCGTCGAGCGCGAGGATTATGTCGCCGGAGAATCGCAACGGCTGATCGATCGCCTGTTCGGCGGCAAGCTGACCCCGCTCGTCGCGCATCTCGCCGACCGCGATCAGCTTACCGCGCAGGACATTGCCGAGATCGAGGCGATCCTGAAGGAGCTCAAGGCGTGATCGCCTGGGCGATCGAGGCGTTGGTCGCCTCCGCGCTGCTGATGGCGGTGGTGCTCGTCATCCGCGCGCCGGTCCGTCGTCAGTTCGGGCCCGGAATCGCCTATGCGCTTTGGGCGCTTCCCGCGATCCGGCTGCTGCTGCCGCCTCTGCCGCAATTGCACAGCGCGGCGCCGCAATTGCTCAACCGGGCGAGCCACACCGTCACCATCTACGTCATCGAGCCGCTCGGAGGCTCGGCCGCCGCGCCTACGTCCCTCTACTCCTCGCTTGGCATGGCTCTGGCCGTGCTGTGGGGCGTGGGCGCGGCGGCATTTCTGGCCTGGCACGCGCTTGGCCATTGGCGCTTTTGCCGCCGCATGATCGACCAGAGCATTTCCACCGAGCGCGCCGGGGACATCGAAGTGATCGAGACGTCGGCGGCGTCGGGACCGCTCGCCTTCGGCATCTTCCGCCGCTACGTCGCCTTTCCGCGCGATTTCGCCGAGCGTTACGACGCCGACGAGCGCGAACTCGCCTTGCTGCACGAGCTAGGCCACCATCAGCGCGGCGACCTGATCGCCAATTGGGTCGCGCTGGCGGTGCTCGCCCTCCACTGGTTCAACCCGCTGGCGTGGCGCGCTTTCCGCGCATTCCGTGCCGATCAGGAAATGGCCAATGACGCGCTGGTGCTGGCCGGCCGCTCGGCGATCGACCGGCACACCTACGCCTGCGCGATCGTCAAGGCGGCGCATGGTGGCGCGGTGTCGGCGGCCTGCCATCTCCACACCATACAAGATCTGAAAGGACGTTTGAGGATGCTTACCACCGGACGCCGTTCGCGGCTTCGACTGACGCTGGGCGGCACCGCCGTCACGGCGCTGATGATCGGCGGCCTGGCCGCCACCGCCAGCGGCACGCCTGCCGCTGCCACGGTCCGCGCCGGGGTCGAGAAGGCCACCGGGATCGACATTGCGACGATCGACGCCAAGGTTGCGGCCAAGCTGCAGTCCACGCCGTCTGCGCCGGCGCCCGCCGCCGAGCCCGAAGGTGCGGACTTACCGCCGCCTCCGCCGCCTCCCGCCAATGTAGCGCCGCCGCAGCGGATTGACGACGCCGATGTCGCGACCAGTGACGGGGGCACCAAGAAGATGTCCAAGCGCTTCAAGATCGTCCGCGTCGACAAGGACGGCAAGGCGGTTACCGAGGATTGGGTCGGGCCGATCAACGTTCCCGACGTGCGGTCGAGCAACTGCGGCGGCGGCGACGATCGCAACATGGTCGTCAACAAGACGCGCGGCGACAAGCGGATCATCATCATTTGCAACGATCGCATCGAACGCGTCGTGACGATGAACAAGGCCAATCTCGAGAAATCCGGGGAAATCCAGCGAATGGCCTATACCCATGCTCTGGAAGGCCTTCGCCGTGCCCGCGAACGCGTCGCTGCTGACGAACGGATGGGTGCAGAGGCGAAGCGTGATGCGCTCGAGAGCATCGACGCTTCGATCAGGGACATGCAGGCCGACATGGCCAATCCGGATTGATCAGGGAGGAAGGGCGGCGGCCGGCAGCACCGCCGCCGCCCGACCAACTGAGCGGACGATCTGACCGGCAAGCCTTGCCAAGCCTCGCGCCAACCGCCATCTCGACGGGCATGGACGAACAGAAGCCCGGCGTACCGCAGGTCCTCGAACCGCTGGTGACGCGGGTTCTGGCGGATAATCCTTCTCCCTTCACCCATACCGGCACCCAGACCCATCTGGTCGGTACCGCCGATCTCGCGGTGATCGATCCGGGTCCCGACGATCCCCGGCATATCGATGCGCTGGTCCGCGCGATCGGCGGCCGACCGGTCACCGCCATTGTCATCACCCATACGCATCGCGATCACAGCCCCGGCGCGGTACCGCTCAAGGCGCGGACTGGCGCGCCGATCGTCGGCTGCGCGCCGCTGGCGCTTGAGGATCTCGGACCGCGTGCCGATGCCAGTTTCGATGCCGATTACGCGCCCGACGCGGTGATGGCGGAGGGCGAGAGCGTGTCAGGCAGCGACTGGACGCTGACCGCGATCGCGACGCCTGGGCACACCTCAAACCATCTCGCCTTCGCTTTGCCGGAGACCAAGGCGCTGTTCACCGGCGATCATGTCATGGGCTGGTCGACCACCATCGTCTCGCCGCCCGACGGAGACATGGCCGCCTATATGGACAGCCTCTCCAAGCTCCAGGCGCGCGACGACCGCATCTATTATCCGGCACATGGCGATCCGGTCGACCGGCCGCAGCGCCTGGTGCGCGGGCTGATCGGTCATCGCAAGCAACGCGAGGGGCAGATATTGCGCCTGCTCGACGCCGAGCCGCGCACGATTCCGGCGATGGTCGCGAAAATGTATGCCGGCATCGACCCGCGCCTGTTTCCCGCCGCCGAACGATCGGTTCTCGCGCACCTCTATGAGCTGCGCGACCGGCATATCGTCGCCGATCAGGGGGATATATGGCAGAAGATCTGAAGCACAGCCGCAACGGCGCCGCGACCGCCTTCCTGGTCAAATTCGGCGGCGCGCTGGCGCTGATCGCCTTGTTCTTCGCCGGCGGATTGTGGGTCGTGCAGTCGTACATCACGGCGCGGGTCGATCCCGATCCGGTGACGATCGCCACCGCCAGCATTCAAGGCCTGCGCGAGCAGAACAAGCTGTCGGCCTTCCAGGCCAGCTATGTCGCCGTCGTCACCTCGACCCAGTCGCGCTTCGGCCTGTCGACCGAACGGACATTGATCATGCCGGGAACGGTCGATTACGACGTCGACCTCAGCAAGCTCACCCAGCGCGACGTCGTGTGGGACGCGAAGAGCAAGACTCTGGGCGTGACCCTGCCGCAGCCGATGCCGTCCGCGCCGCGCATCAATATCAACGCGATCAAGAGCTATGGCCATAACGGCGTGCTCGGCACCTTCACCGATGTCGGATCGCAACTCGACGACACCAACCGCGTTGCCGCGCAGAAGGAACTGGCGAGCCAGGCGCTCCAGCCCGAACCGATGAAATTGGCGCGTGACGCGACCCGGCGCGCGGTCGAACAGAGCTTCGCGCTGCCGCTCAAGGCCGCGGGGCTCGACGCAACGGTCCGCGTGCGCTTCGCCGGCGAGGGGCAGAATGACGAGATCTGGGACATGTCGAAGCCGCTCGAAGGCGTGAACTACAAGCGGTAGAGTTTCACCACGCCCAAAGGATAACGCCTCCCCGGCGAAGGCCGGGGTCCAGCCGCACTGCATTCGCGCCAGCGGGATGCCAATTCTACACCATCGAAACTGGGTCGCGGCCTTCGCCGGGCAGGCGTTTGGTCTCGACGGAACGCCGCTAGTGAAACGACCGGTCTTCTGATAGATTCCGATCACATTTTCCGGGGGGAAAAAACATGGCCACCACAGCCGACACGCGGATGCATCCCATGATTCGGGAGCGTCTGTTCTTCTTCGTCATGGCCTTGGTGATCGCCGCGACGGTGATCAGCGGCTTTTCGCTTCAACTCGCCATGGGGCGCTCGACCTTTGCATCGCCATGGTGGGTGCATGTCCATGGCCTGACGTTCATGGGCTGGATCGGCATCTATCTGGCGCAGAACTTCCTGATCTGGCGCGGGGAGTTGACGCTCCACCGTCGGCTTGGCCGCGTCGCCGCTTTCTACGTCGGCTGGATGGTGCTGGTCGGGCTCAGCGTGAATACGCTGACAGCGATCAACCACCGCATTCCACCGTTCTTCGAGCCTAATGTCTTCCTGATCATGGATTGGTTGACCGTGTTGACCTTCGCCGGGCTCACCCTGGCCGGCGTCGCGATGCGCGGCAGGTCCGATTGGCATCGCCGGCTGATGCTGTGCGGCGCGATCCAGGTCATGACGCCGGGCGTCGGGCGCCTGTTGCCGCTGCCGTTGATGGGGACATGGATCATCTGGGGCATCTGGACGGTGATGCTGGTCTATGTCGCGGTCGCGATGATCTATGACCTGCGCACGCGCAGCAAGGTTCACCCGGCCTATTTCTGGGGATTCGGCGCGATCACCTTGTCGGTGGCGTTGATGCGCCCGCTCGCCTTCTCGCCGCCGATGTTGAGCCTGACGCATTACCTGATGGGTTGATCCGCTCCCCGTGCGGGGCCATGTGAGCGCCGACACTTGGCGGAGCGGATCATGGAACAGCGGACCAACCTCACGGGCCTCGATTTGCGCGCCGAGATCGATCGGCTGCGCAAGGAGCGCAACGCCGTCATCCTGGCGCATTATTATCAAAAGCCCGAAATCCAGGACATTGCCGATTTCGTCGGCGACAGCCTCGATCTCAGCCGCAAGGCGCAGGCGACCGACGCCGAGGTCATCGCCTTTTGCGGCGTGCGCTTCATGGCCGAGACGGCGAAGATCCTGTCGCCCGAAAAGATCGTCGTGCTGCCCGACATGAATGCCGGCTGCAGCCTGGAAGACAGCTGCCCGCCCGATCAGTTCGCGGCCTTCCGCGCGCAGCATCCCGATGCGATCGCGTTGACCTATATCAACTGCTCGGCGGCGGTGAAGGCGCTGAGCGACGTGATCGTGACCAGCTCGTCGGCGGAAAAGATCCTCAGCCAGATCCCCAAGGATCAGAAGATCATCTTCGGCCCCGACCGCAATCTCGGCGGCTATCTCGCGCGAAAGACCGGGCGCGATCTCATTCTGTGGCCGGGCGTGTGCATCGTGCACGAGGCGTTCAGCGAGACCGAATTGCTCAAGCTCAAGGCGCAGCATCCCGGCGCCCCGGTCGCCGCGCACCCGGAATGCCCGGCGGTGATTCTAGACCATGCCGATTATGTCGGCTCGACCAGCGGAATCCTCAAATATGCCCAGGATTTCGAAGGCGACACGCTGATCGTCGCGACCGAGCCGCACATCATCCACCAGATGGAAAAGGCGCTGCCGAACAAGCACTTCATCGGCGCGCCGGGCGCGGACGGAAACTGCAACTGCAATATCTGCCCGTACATGGCGCTCAACACGATGGAGAAACTCTACGTCGCGCTGCGCGATCTCGAGCCGCGGATCGAGATGGAGGAAGACCTCCGCCTCAAGGCCAAGAAGAGCCTCGACGCGATGCTCAGCATGGCCTCGGCGACGGTCGGGATGGGCGATCTCGGCCCGGCGAAGGTGACAGGCGACTAGCTGAAGCGAAGCAGCGGCTGGAAGCGAATACGATCAGGTCTGGCCGTCATGCCGGGCTTGTCCCGGCTTCCACCGTGCAGGTTAGCGTATAGCAGGAGCTTCTTTTCCCGGGCTTGCCGCCCGGGCACAAGGCTGGGGTGACGTATCAGCTCGGTTGACCGTCTCGGTAAATCTCACTCGATCGGCAGATTGAACACCAATTCCCGCACGAACCGTCCCGGCGGCGAGCCGTGCGCCAGGACCGCGTCGTTATAGGTCTTGAGGTCGAACGTCGCGCCCCAGCGGCGCTTCGCTTCCTCGCGCATCGCCATATGCTCCTCATAGCCTGAGAAATAGCTGAGAAGCTGGGTCGAGGAGAGCTGCGCGCGGACCCATTTGCCCGCCGCTTCGCGCTCCTGCTGGAACGCGCCCTTCATCATCAGGTCCATCGCCTGGTCGCGGGTCATGCCTTCGGTCTGGATGCCGATGTCGAGCAAGGTGTTGGTGATCGACCGCAGCCGCATCTTGAGCACGGTCAGCTTGAACAGCGGATCCCCGTTCAGATAATCCTGATCGGCCATCATCCCCTCGGCATAGACTGCCCAGCCTTCGACGAACGGCCCCGACGACAACACCGCGCGCAGCACCGACTTATCCTGGTTGCTATGATCGATCTGCAACCAATGACCCGGCATCGCCTCATGGATGCTGAGATCGTGGATCATGTAGCTGTTATATTCGCGCAGGAACGAAGTCGCCTGCGCCTCGCTCCAATCGTCGGGGATCGGCGAGATCGCGAAGAACGTATCCTGCCCCTTGTCGAGCGGACCAGGGGAATCGCAATACGCGACCGCATTGCCCTGCTGGAATTTGGGCATGGTGATGATCTTCACCGGCGCGGTCGGCATCGTCACCAGTCCCTTGGCCCGGACGAAATCGCTCGCGCTGGCCAGGGTCGCCTTGGCCGCGGCTTCGACCCCGTCGCGTGCCGGACGCTGCGCATAGGTCAGGTCGAGCGCGGCTTCGATCGCCTTTTGCTGTTGGTCGCGGGCGGGACTGGCGGGGAGGGCAGGGGCGTTCGCCTTGCCCGCCAGCACCTGTTTCGCCAGCCGGTACATCTCGGCGCGCGTCGCCGCCGCGGCAGCCGTCGCCTTGGCCTTGAGCTCGGGCCGTGTCATCGTCGACATCAGCGCGAACTTCATCTTCTGGTCGTAAAGCTTTGCTCCCAGGCGGAAATCGTCCTTGGCCGCCAGCACCAGCGTTTTGTCGAGCCAGACCTGCTGGTCGGCCACCGCCGCCTTCAGCTTGCCCAGCGCGGCGTCGAAACGCGCCTTGTCGGCGGGCGCAAGCTCGCTAGCGTGCGGCGCGAGCATGCCCTCGGCAATCTCGACGATCCCCGAATTCTGCTTGGCGACCGTACTCGCATAGATTTGCGGCACTTTCGCAGTGACCAGCTGTCGCCGCGTTTCGAGCAGGAACGCGGGGAGCGCCTCCATCCGCGCGGTCGCCGCCTTGAGCCGCTTGGGCCAGGGCGCGAAGTCGCGCGCTGCCAGCGTGTAGAGTGCACCGGCCGCGGCATCGTTGTAATTCTGCGCGTTCCACGACCAGCTCTTGAGCACCTGGATATCCCAGAGCTCGTAATCGAGCGCGTTCTTGAGCAACAGATAATCGACCTGATTGTCGCGACTCAACGCCTTGAAATCGATCCGCGCCATGCTGCCAAGCATTGCCTGATCGAACGCCGCCTGATTGCCGCGCCCGCGCGCGGTGATGTCGGGCAATTTGTCGTCGAAGCGATGATCGCCGAGTTGCGTTCCGCTGACCGGCGAGAAGCGCGCCAGGCTGTCGACATAGCGTTTGGACAGCGCCGAGAACTGCGCGTTGGCGCTGATCGCTTTCGATACAGCCGGCGTTGCCGCGGGCACCGAAGCGCCGAGCGTCACGGTCGCGGCAAGCAGCAGGAAAGCGGTGCGGCGCATGATGATCCCCTTCATTGTTGAGAGGGGGTCTAAAGCTTGGCGGCCATCTCCGCCAGCTTGGCCACCGTGTTCATGTTGCGCGCGGTGCCGGCCTTGGCGGCGGGGATTTTGAGCTTAGAATCCGCCATGCCGTGGTCGGTGTAGCGAATATAGACTTCGCGCGTGCCGAGTGCCATTTCCTCGCCGTTGACGTTGCTCGCCTGCGCGATCGCGTCCTTGGGCGGTGCCTCGTCCAGGAAGGTGGCGACGACGCGATTGCCCGGCGCATCGGCGAACGGATTGGCGTCGCGCACCGCGGCCATTTCGGCGGCGGTACGGACCATCACCCCGACCGCCTTGCCGGCATATTTCTCCATCGCCTGTTCGAGCGCGCCCTTCACCGCCGCCTCGCTCTTGCTCGAGGTGAAGACGACATTGCCGCTGGCGATATAGGTCTTCACCTTGGCGAATCCGGCCGCTTCGCACATCGCCGCCAATTCGGTCATCGGCAGCTTGCCGGTACCCCCGACATTCACGGCGCGGAGCAGGGCGATATAGGCGGTCATTTTAGTCTCTCTCCCTTTCGCGACGGGTTCGGCCGCTCCCGCGCCCCACAACCGATCTTGCCCGGAATCTGCCCCGCGACAAAGGTTTTTGGCGCCGATTGGCCTGGATCGATGCGTATTGAGCGGCAGCGACATTCTGACGATTATGGGGTCGCGCGCCGGGTCGCGGCGCGCTACCAGCATGGCCATGTTCGACCTGTCCGGTTTCGACCTCTCCGCCTTCGTTCGCGCCACGCTCGCCGAGGATCTTGGCGATGGCGGAGACATCACTTCCGCCGCCGTCATCCCGGCCGAGGCGCGCTTCACCGGCGTGATGGACAGTCGCGACGCGATCGTCGTCGCGGGCCTGCCGATCGCGGAGGCCTTCTTTCGTGCCCTTGACCCCAATGTGGCCATCGAGCGGCTGGTCGCCGATGGCCAGCGCGTCGCCGCCGGCACCGACCTGATGCGCCTAGAGGGCATGGGCCGCGCCATGCTCACCGCCGAACGCTCGGCGCTCAATACCATCCAGCATCTGTCGGGCATCGCCACGATGACGCGCGCCTATGTCGACAAGATCGCCGGGACCGGGACTATCCTGCTCGACACGCGCAAGACCATTCCGGGCCTCAGGCTGCTCGAGAAATACGCCACGCGGATGGGCGGGGCGACCAATCACCGCATGGGGCTGTGGGATGCCGCGATGATCAAGGACAATCACGTCGCGGTGGCCGGATCGGTTGCCGAGGCGGTGCGCCGGGCCGTCGCCGCCGGGATCCCGCAGATCATCGTCGAGGTCGATCGCGTCGACCAGATCGAGCCGGCGCTGGCGGCAGGGGCGACGCATTTGTTGCTCGACAATATGGACGTGCCGACCTTGCGCGGAGCGGTGACCTTGGTCGGCGGGCGCGTGCCGACCGAGGCGTCGGGCGGCGTCCGGCTCGACACGATCCGCGCGATCGCGGAAACCGGGGTGACCTATATCAGCGTCGGGCGGCTGACCCAGTCGGCGCCGGCTGCGGATATCGGTCTTGATTTTGCAGCGATCGGCTGATCACGATAAATATATAAGTGGTTTAGGGGGTTTCATGGTTAGACCGAAGTCGATCCGGCTGTTCGAGCTGTTCTATCTGGGGTCGGTGTTGGTGGGCGCCGTCAATACGGCGATGACCTGGGCAGAGAACAGCGCCAGCGCTGAAGCGATCCAGGTCAAACAGATGCTCGGCCAGTGGTTCCTGCCGCTGTCGACGGTGTTCCTTTATACCTTGTGGCTGCTCCTCTGGTATTTCACCGCACGTGCCCGCAGCAATGTCGCGCGCTGGGCGGTCGTCATATTCTACGTTCTGGCGTTGGTCGGATTTGTGTTCACGCTCGGCGTCGGCGCGACTCCGGCGGGGCTACCGCTCGCATTGTCGGCAGTCTCGCTGGCCTTCACCACCGCCGCGGTCGTCTTCCTGTTCCGGCGCGATGCGGCGGCCTGGTTCGGAGCATCGGCGTGAAGCTGCGCCTGTCGTTCGCCGTGGCGATGCTCGCTTCGTTGCCCGGCATCGCCAATGCCCAGGCGCTGGTCTGCACACCCAGCGCCAATCCGCCGCTACCCAACCCGGAATTGCCGACCGCGGACCAGCCTCGGCGCGTGCTGCCGATCGGCGGCTATACGCTGGCGATCACCTGGGGGCCGCAATTCTGCCGCAACGGCGAGTTTACGCCCTCGGCGCGCTTTCAGTGCGGCAGCGGCAACCGGTTCGGCTTCACGCTCCATGGTCTGTGGCCCGATGGCGTGGGCAAGGACTGGCCGCAATATTGCACGGCAACCGATCTCGTGCCGCCGGCCGTGATCAAGAATATGCTGTGCTCGACGCCCTCGGCGCAATTGATCCAGCACGAATGGGCCAAGCACGGCACCTGCATGGGCACGACTCCCGCCGCCTATTTCGCGCGATCGAGCGCGATGTACGCCAAGCTCCGCTATCCCGATATGGACGCGCTCTCGCGCCGCCCGCTGACCGTCGGTCAATTCGCGGCGGCGTTTGCCAGGTCCAACCCAGGCATCCCTGCCAGCGCGATCCGCGTGACCGCGAAGAGCGGTTGGCTCGACGAGCTATGGCTGTGCCTCGACCGGCGTTTTGCTTACGAGCGTTGCAAGCCGAATACGGGTGGGCTTCCCGGCAACGCGCGGCTGAAGATCTGGCGCGGCCGGCGCTAGCCCGGGGTTTTTGAATCCCTCCTCGGCGAAGGCCGCCGCTCGGCTTATCTGCGCCGCGTCCAGGTTGAACTCATCTTCTTGTCGTTATCCCGGCGGAATCTTCCCGTCGCCTCAACATACTCCCGTCACCCCAGCGAAAGCTGGGGTCTCTGGCGGTGGCGCCATGCCGGCTGAGATCCCAGCTTCCGCTGGGATGACGAGTTTTGGAAATAGATCGCTTGAAGACAGTTTATTGGGTTCTCGACCCTAACCCTCGATCACCGCCGTCGATGGGTGGTGCTTGTCGAGATGCTTGCGGATGATCTTCAGATTGCGGCTGTTCGACCGGAAGAAGAAGTCGGGCACCGCGCCTACCCAGGGGATCAACCCCAGCGCGAAATCGACGCCGACATTGCCGAACATCCGCGCCATCTGCGTTTTCGACATCCCCAGGTTGCGCGCTTCCCACACCATGTACGATCCCAGTGCCGCGCCGACCAGGTCGCCGATGCCGGGGACCAGGTCCAAGATCACGTCCAACCCCAATTTCTGGTTGGTGCCGGGAATCTTGAACAATCCTTCGAGCAGATGCTCCATCCCCTCGATGCGCTTGCGCACGGAGGCGGGATCGCGGCCCATCGGAACGATCTGGCTGATATCGGGACGCGGGATACGGGTGGTGTTGGCCATGGTCCGATCTAGTTGGTGTCGCTCCGCAATCGATTCAACGGGTGCCACGCGCGCGCGTTCCCCTGCCATTGCCGCAGCCGCAGCGACACGAGCGACCAGCGTAGCGGCGTTGCGATCGGAATGAAGGCGATATCGGCGGCCAGCGCGGCGTCCGCCTCGGCGATGTGCGTGGCGCGCTCGGTCATGGTCGGGGCATCGCGCGCGGCGGTCAGCGCGGCCTGCGCCTCGTCGCTGCACACCGCGCAAGCGGTCGCCAGATACCAGCGCGCGCTGTCATAGGGAGCGACTTCGTCGACCAGCCGCAGGTCTGCATCGGCGCGCATCGCGACGCGGATCGGCCGGATCCCGATCGTCGCCAGCCGCGCGCCAATCTGGCCCCACAGCACGTTACCGCCCGGAGTGTCGGGCAGCGCCACCCGCAACGCAATCTCTCCGGGATTGGCGAGGCGGTAGGTCGCCACTTGCTGTTGGGCGTCGGCCAGGCGAGCGTCGGGCGTCAGCGTCGCCCAGGCCGATACCGCTGGCGCGCTCGCCGAATCGAGCTTGTCGGGCAACAGCCGCTCGACCGGCTGACCCCAATCGGGCGTGAAGGCAGCGATCAATGCCGTACGATCGATCGCTTCGGCGATCGCGGCGCGTCCGGCCGCGGCGGCGAGAAACCCATCGCGCTTGACGATCGCCAGGCCGAACAGGCCGGCGGCCGGGTCCAGACGGATATTGGTCGGCGCGATCTTGGTCATCGCGACCAACGGCCAGTCGCCGACCGATCCGCCGACGACGAAATCCGAATCCTTGCGCGTGAAGCGCAGCAGCGCGCGCGCGGCGCTTTCGCCGATCAGTTGGACATTCTGCTCGGGGCCAGGCTCGGCGACCTCGTCGTCGGGCGATCGTGCCGGATCGAAGGCCGGGCGCAGCATCACCGAATTGGCGGCGGCCGCGTACACCCGGAACGGTCCGCTCCCGCCCGGTGGGTTCTCGCGCCGGACCGTCAGTTCGGGCTGCGCGAACAGCTTGAGCAGATCGGGGCGCGGCCGGCTCAGCCGCACCTCGATCACCTGGTCGGTCATCGACACGATATCGTCGATCGCAGTCAGGAACGGCTTGAGCGGATTGCGCGACGACGGCGCGATGGCGCGTTTCAGGATGACCACGACATCCGCCGCGGTGACCTTGCCGCCGTCGCTCCATTCGGCTTCGCGCAGGCGGAAGATATAGGTGCGGCCCTGATCGATCACGATCCAGCGCTCGGCGAGCCCCGGTTCGATCTGCCCGCTCGCGTCGAAGCGGACCAGGCCCTGCGCGGTCGAGTCGAGCAGCAGGCGCTGCGTGGTGTCGGCGGGCCGCTTGTTGACGTCGGGATAGGATGGCCGCCCGCCGATGGCGCTCACCACGACGGGACCAGTGTCGGGGCGCGGATTGCACGATGCGACCAACAGCAGGAGCAGGGCAGGGATGCGGCGAAGCGCGGTCATAGGTGCGTTGTGCCAAACTCCGCGGCGTGGCGCCATGGTGCGGACGGCGAGATCCGGAACCCGCGGGGAGGAGGCGCCGAGCTCACAAGCGTAAAGCCTTCAAGTTCTTTATCATTTTAAGTTGCGGGAAGCCCCTCCGATCTTCCGATCTGGTCACGCGATCGGCCAAAACAGTCGGCGGCCGCAATTGCTCTGCAGCCATAGCTGCGCAGCCCGATTTCGTTCGTTCGACGTATCGGCGATTTACCTTGAAAGCCGGCGCTCGACTGTCGCCGCCCCCTCGTTCGGCAATCATGGTCGGCGGCCGAGCGTTAACTATTGCGCTTTTGCGCCGCGCGATTTCATCGGCTCGCCGCGCAATGGGCTCCAATTATCCCTGCAACTGGCGGCACCACGCAAGGCGTTCATCTGCGCGAAAGGTTGGCCCGAACACCCAGCAAGTCCCTGATGTTCGCGTACGGCTTCGCGCCGCACTTGCCGAGGGAAGCTGGTGTGGTGTGATCAAACTGCCCGTTGGGCAACACGGAGAGGACGGCCGGGCGATGCGTGCTATCACCAACGCCCGGCTGGTCAGATTTCAAGGAGCAAAGCGATGAGTGCAATTTCCAAAAATCCCAGAATGCTTTTCATGCTCGCCATGCTTACCGGCACGATGTCGGCCGGCGTGCATGCACAGCAGACGCCGCAGGATGCGGTTCCGGCTCCGGCGTCGGCGCCGGCCAACCCGGACATCACCGTGAACGGCACCGCGCCCGCCGATCTGTCCGGAATGCCGGACGGCCCTGATGTCGAAGGCTTCATTTCGGCGCGCAACGACCAGAAGATGCAGGTGACGACCGCCGGCGGAACCAAGACGGTGGTCCTGCTAAGCGACGGAACCCGGATCAAGTCCAAGGGCGGCCTGCTCGGCATCCGCAGCAACAAGCTTGCCGCGGACCAGCTGCTCAACGGCCTGCCGGTCAGCATCAAGACCGTGCAATGGGGCGGGGGCCTGGTGGCGAACCAGATCGCGCTCAAGAGCAAGGATCTCCGTACCGCGTCGATGATCCGCAACGGCACCGACCAACGCTTCGGCGAACAGGCAGCGGCAACCGAGGCGCTGCGCGGCCGCGTCGCCGATATCGACCAGTATAACGTCAAGGGTACGACCAACGTGACCTTCGCCACCGGCAAGGCGGATCTGTCGCCCCAGGCGAAGGCCGATCTCTGCGCCGCCGCACAGCAGGCCGAAGGCATGAACAACGCCTTGCTTCTCGTCGTCGGCTATACCGACTCCACCGGCAGCCAGGACTTGAACCAGACGCTCAGCGAGAAGCGCGCCAGCCGCGTCGTCAACTATCTCCAGCAGGCGTGCCACTGGAAGCCCTATCGCATGCTGACTCCCACCGGCATGTCGGAAGCGGATCCGGCGGCACCCAACGACACGCCCAGCGGCAAGGCGCAGAACCGCCGCGTCGCGGTGAACGTCATGGTCAGCAAGGCCGTCGACGGCATGTAAGGCACTCCGGGGTGGGCATCGCCCACCCCGAGTTCGCTTTGGCCAAGGCGGACCGCCTATTCCAGATCGGTCTGGATCCATTGCTGCGAATGATGGATGTCGATCGTCTGAAGCCGGCCCGGCCCCAGATTCTCGAACTTGTGCGGCACGCCCGCCGGACCGAGCACGACCTCTCCGGCCGAAGCCTCGATCGCCGCATCGCCGACGAAAAAGCGTGCGCGGCCCTGTATCACGACGAACGTCTCGTCATAGGGATGGACGTGCAGCCGCGGGCCGACACCGATCTCGTCGGTGCCATAAGCAAGCACCGTGACCGGCCCGTTGAGGTCCAGCCCGGCAACCGAGCCTCTCCACGGTCCTCCTCCAGCGGGATCGAACAATGTTGCTCGTGACGCCGGCCGTCCATCCGGCTGAACGCTGGCCGGGTCAAAATCCGCACGACTCATTCTCGACCTCCATCTCTGCCGGCATTTCGCAGGAGCCATAGCGTCATGACGCGCATTCTTCAGCATTCCCGCAGACCCGATCGCCATCGGACGGCATCGAGCAATGGATGACTCACTCCCGGCGGCAATGGACGCGGGCGCGCGGCGCGGTCTGGCTCATCGAAAGGGAGAGGCACGTTACGCGACGGGGCGTGTCGGCGAGCGGATGCACGGTGCGACTCAGCCATGGCTTAATGAGCAACGAGGGATCATTGAGGACGTCGACCGGCTAGTCGCCCTCTGGGACGAGCCGAACACCAGACAATGATGCGAGGATGATCTCGCGCCTCTCGAGATCGGGCAATGATGCGCGTTCCACGCTTTTTTTCTACAAAATCCAACGACATGGCGATCGACCTCGGCACGGTGAACACCATCGTTTACCTGCGAGGCCGGGGCATCGTGCTCAACGAACCATCGGTCGTCGCGATCGAATTGATCAACGGCTTGCCGCGGTTGCGGGCGTTCGGGATGGAAGCCAAGCTGATGATCGGGCGGACGCCGCAGGGCACCTCGACCGTGCGCCCGATGCGCGACGGCGTCATCGCCGACGTCGATATCGCCGAACAGATGATCAAGGCGTTCATCGACAAGGCGCATGGCGGCCCCTCGCGGCTCCCGCGTCGCCCGGAACTTCTGGTCTGCATTCCCTCCGGCGCGACCCAGGTCGAACGGCGGGCGATACGGCAAGCCGGGACCAATGCCGGGGCGCGCAGGGTTCGCCTGATCGAGGAGCCGATGGCGGCGGCGATCGGCGCGGGCCTGTCGATCAACGAGCCGATCGGCACGATGATCGTCGACATCGGCGGCGGCACGACAGAGGTTGCGGTCCTCTCGCTCGGCAACCTCGTCCATCACGCATCGGCACGCGTCGGCGGCGACAAGATGGACGATGCCATCGCGTCGAGCATTCGCCGCAACCACAATCTGGTCATCGGCGAGACCACGGCAGAGCGGATCAAGATGGAGATCGGCGTCGCGCGGATGCCGGAGGACGGGCGCGGGCTCGTCATGCCCGTGCGCGGGCGCGACCAGGTCAACGGCGTCCCGCGAGAGATCGACATCTGCCAGGCGGACATTGCCCCGTCGCTCAGCGACCTCGTAGATCAGGTGGTCGAGACCGTGTTGCGCACCCTCGCCGCCACCGCGCCCGAGCTCGCCGCCGACATCCATGAACACGGTATCGTCATGACCGGTGGCGGGTCGCTGTTGACCGGCATCAGCGAGGCGCTGGCCCAGGCGACGGGCGTGCCGGTCATCATCGCCGAAGATCCCCTGACCAGCGTGGCGATGGGAGCGGGTAGGGCGCTCGAGGACGAGGCGTATTCTGGGGTGATGATCGATAGTTAGGGGGTGTGGGTGCTGGTTGGGTTCTGAGCCACGGGAGGGCCGCGATTATTGGGTACCTGCGCGATCGGACAGTTCGCCGACATGACCGCGATGCGCCCCAATAGATGCCGTTCCGGCTTGAGAACAACGACTCTGAAAGCGGTCGTTCGTTCAGGCACTATCGGACGTCGGCTATGGGGTGACTTCTTCAACAGAATACACCCTATTTGCTGCCGTTCAAAGTGCCAAGCGGCGCACCCAATACCTGCCGTTGCAGTGACCCCGAACTTCAGAACATTGACCAGTGCTATGGATGCAACACCCGTTTCAACGAGGCTGTTTGACCGATTGGCGCGTCGGTCATTGACCGGTGAGACGCTGCCCGTGCGCCGCGATCCTTCCATATATGAACTCCGTGAAAAGCCGTACGCGCTTAGTCTTACGCGTTTCGCCTTGTGTGAGGATCCAGAGAGTCCCGTACATGTGAAGGTCGGCACCAGGCACGCGTTCAAGCTGCGGATCGGCATCGCCGACAAAGCACGGTAGCGTTGCGATCCCGAGCCCTTCTCTGACGGCGGCGATCTCCGCTCCAGCATCAGTGACCTTGAATGGCACCCCCATGGTCCGCACCGCACCCTCGCTAGCCCACTCCGGCACGCCGTGCGCGGCGATGACGATCCACCGCAGCGGCTCGCCTGCGCCGGAGCGCCACGCGGCAAGCCGATCGCGCGCCATGTAGACGCCGCCGAATACCTCCGGCCCCTTCAGGCCGTGCAGATTGAGAGGTAGCGTCTTGCGGTCGTAGACGACGCGGATTGCGACATCCGCTTCCCGGTTGGTGAGGTTCGCCAACTCGCCCGACGACAGGATTTCCATTTCGATATCGGGATAGAGACGCGCGAAATCGGCCAAATCCGGCATCAGCAGGTGGGTCGCGAGGATCGGTGTCAACGTCACGCGCAATAGGCCGCGCACGCTCTGGTCGCGTCCGAGGATGCGCGTTTCGAGCTGGTGCGACGACGTTTCCATCTGGATCGCGAGCTCGAGCACCTCCTCGCCCGCTTCCGTCAGGCGATAGCCCGAAGGCAGCCGCTCGAACATTCGTGTGCCGAGACGTTCCTCGAGCTGGGATATCCGTCTGAGCACCGTCGCGTGGTTCACCGCCAATCCTTTGGCAGCCGCGCGCACCGAACCGCCGCGAGCGGCGGCAAGGAAGTAGCGGACGTCATCCCAGTCGATCATGGTGCGTTATCGCACCGACCATGCCGCATTTAAAAGCGTTTGCAGTCGGTGGGGCGCAGAATTTGAAGGCGGCGGAGACATCGGGCTTGCGATCGGTGCGTTCACGCACCAGCGATGTGCGTCATTTCGCACTGATGAAGCAATCGGCGCAGACCCATCTGCAGGCGGTCAGGGTTATCCCCGCAACTTGAAGGATGGACGAAATGAAAAGGCTCGAAGGCAAGGTCGCTGTCATCACCGGCGGAAACAGCGGCATCGGGTTGGCAACCGCGAAGCGGTTCGTTGCCGAAGGCGCGCGCGTCGTCATCACCGGGCGACGAGAGAAGGAATTGCAGGAAGCTGCGGCCGCAATCGGGAGCAATGTCACCACGGTGACGGGCGATGTGACGCGCCTTGATGATTTGGACCGTCTCTATGCCGTCGTGAAGCAAAAGCACGGTCACATCGACGTGCTCTTCGCGAATGCCGGCTGGGGCGAGCTTGCGCCGCTCGAAGCGGCGACCGAAGAGCATTTCGACAAGACGTTCGACCTGAACGCGAAGGGAACGTTTTTCACGGTCCAGAAGGCCCTCCCGCTCTTCAAGAATGGCGGCTCCATTGTCCTGACCGCTTCGGTCGCGAACGTGAGAGGCGATCCCGCCTTCAGCGCCTACGCCGCTGCCAAAGCGGCGGTACGCACCTTCGCGCGCGGTTGGACCGTGGAGCTCAAGGATCGGAAGATTCGCGTGAATTCCATGAGCCCGGGTCCGATCGAAACGCCGGCTCTGGAGAAGGTGGGGCTCACCGCCGACCAGATCGAGCAGGCAGCGGCGCACTTTGCCTCGCAAGTCCCGCTCGGTCGGCGGGGTAAGGCCGAGGAAGTTGCGGCAGCCGTGTTGTTCCTCGCCTCCGACGAAAGCTCCTACGTCACCGGCATCGATCTCGCCGTCGATGGCGGCATGGCCCAGGTCTGACCGAACCCGACTGCTAATCGGGGAGCCTCTCGTGAGCACGACGCAAGACGTTCAGACCATGAAAGACTTCTTCGCCGCAATCGGCCGCGGTGACAGGGAGGTTCAGGGACGACGCGCTTCGTAAGGCACACCGATATGCCGGGTCGGGATCGCTCCCCTATGTCACGCGCCTGTCGGCCCTCAATCGTAAGGAACATTTCGATGTACGACCAAGCCAAGCAAGCCGAACTGATCCGGTTCGCGACCGTCACCGAGGGTGCCACCGTTATCGACGTCTACCCCGGCAATGGCGACTGGACCCGCATCTTCTCCGACGTCGTGGGACCCGAAGGGCGGGTCTACAGCTTCGTTCCAGCCGAAGTTGCGCATTTCAAGAACGATCCGGTCGGGCTCATGCGAACGCTCGCGCAGGAGTCGGGCCGGGAGAATGTCGACGCCGTTTCGGCCGCTGTCGTCGCGATCGCGAAAGTTGCCCCCGCCGCAGATGTCGTTTGGATGCACTTGTTCTATCACGATCTCCACACCCCGCTGGTCCAGGCCAAGGGCGCGACGGCGGACGCGTTCAACCGGGCCGTCTTCGCAAGTTTGAAGCCTGGCGGGCGTTACATCATCGTCGATCACGTCGCGGCGCGTGGGTCTGGCACGACGGACACCCCATCACTGCATCGGATCGATCCCGCGTCGGTTGTCGAGGAAGTGCAGGCTGCCGGTTTCGTGTTGGACGCGCAAAGCGACCTTCTTGCCAACAGAGAGGATCCGCACGAGATCAAGGTGTTCGATCCGGCGATCAAGGGGGAGACGGATCGTTTCGCTTATAGGTTCTCAAAGCCATGACACGCGCTGACCTGCCAGCCGACACATACGGGTCAGCCGATCACCCCATAGTCTCGCCGATGGGCCGCTAACCTAGCCGGTCGGCAAAGCGCCCTAAAAGTGGTCGTCGAGTAGCTCCGCCGCTGATCCCAAAAGTCGTCGTTCGTTCATCTCGATCGGGAGGCCACTTGGCACGATCGCTCTCGGGACTTAGCGACCAGGCGGTTTCGGGCCCGCAGCTCTACCGCTGCCCCAGCGGCCGGACAGATGGCCGCAACCGACTACACGTCACCACCCAAATATCGCTTGCACCTTCAGCGGCGTCCACAGTTGGGAAAGCGGACTTTTCGATCCTGACGCTGGCGGGAGCGGAAACGGTCGATGACCGCCGTGCTTACGGCGTAGATGCGCGACGGCTGGTCTGTCCTAATTGCGGCGCGGCGGGTAAACAGCAAGAGGCGACCGTCTCGTGTGACGCTCGGACCCATTTCCCAGCCGGCGGTGTTGATCTCGCCGCCCAGATTCTGGGGTTCGGACCAATTGCCGCAGGCCTGCCGGAAGGCGATATAGAGATCGTGCTCGCCGAAGCCTCCCTTCCGGTCAGAATGGAAGATCAGATAAAAGCCGTCAGGAGCAATGAACGGGTCTGAATCATTGCTGTTGTCGAGATTGATCGGGGCGGCAAGGCGCTCGACATCACGATAATTTCCGGTGGAGTCCCGGCGAGAGAAATAGATGTCAGCTTTACCATCTTGCCGGCCGCGCTCGGACGCGAAATAGATCGTTCCGTCATCAGCGACACTCGGGTGCCATTCGTTCGAACGAGAATTGACGGGCGGGGGAAGCCGAACTGGTTCCGACCAAGCCTTGCCGGAACGCCTGGCGAGGTAGATGTCTGTCTCACCAGATTGCACGATTCCAGCGGACCCCGCCATTCCCGTTTCGGCCGGTCGGGTTCCCTCGCGGGCCGAGACAAAGAACAGCTCAGCGCCGTTCGCTCCAATAAAGGGCTCGCCACCATCCTTTCCTTGGCCCCACACGAAAGGCAACGGCTCGAATGGCGACCACTCGCCGTTTCGGCGGATTGAGCGCAGGATGCCACGGTAATTCCAGTCGGCATCTGCGACCGACAGATAATATTCCGACCCGTCGGGTGAGAAGGCCGAATACTGATCGAAGCGCGTGGGGTCCGCGAGAGTCGGGGATGGCACGAAGGTCTGGGGAATTACTGGCGCGTCGGCTGAATGGGCGCAACTCACCAAGGTGAGCAGAACTAGGGAACACGCCAAGGCTCTCATAGATCGCGCTTCCCAATAGTAGATCAGGCGCATGATATAGCAGCGGCTAATGACCACAAGGGGTAGTGAGCGAGCTCCGTCCATAATATCGCCAGTGCTTTGTGGCTTGTGCCCTGCCGCCCATGATCTCCGTCAGCAACAGGCCAAATAGTCCGGCGAACACAGCACAGACGACAAATGTTATTTCATCGGTCACGCTCTAAAACCCGCTCGTGAGTTCCGGGCTGCGAACGACCGCTTTGTCCGGCTGGAAACCCGAAAGCGGACGGACAGCTCTCGGCCCATTCTAGCCCCTCTCGGTGTAAACGAGAGGGGCTACCTCGAACGTCAGCTTCGGTGCCACTCTGTCCGAGAGCTGCCAGCCTGAAGACGGCCCAAATTCCGACCAATGCCTTGGTGAAACTGTTCAGCTTTCGCTCCTGAGGCGCCCAGCCTTGCGGCTCGTCTATCGATAAGCGGAAGATTGGACGTCATTTTGGTCACGGGTTCGCCATGACCAAAGTAAATTCAACTATATCATGATGCTGGTGCGGACGGCGGGACTCGAACCCGCACACCCATAGGGCGAGGGATTTTAAGTCCCGTGCGTCTACCAATTTCGCCACGTCCGCGTGCCGGCACAGGTCGCGCAGGCGCGCGCCTGGGTCAAGCGGGAGTTGAAAGGGAAGGGGACGTCACGCGGGTAAATCGCGTGACGTCGGTCAGGCGCGCTGCGCCTGCCGGCTGGCCTTCGGCGAGTCCTGTTTCAAGCTGGGCTTGAAACAGGCCGCCTCGGCTCAGGAAACGTTGAGGCGGACGCGCATTTCCTTGCCGGGCTTGAAATAGGGGACGCGCTTGGCGTCGACTTCCACTACTTCGCCCGTCCGCGGGTTGCGGCCGGTGCGCGCACCGCGCGCTCGCGTTGAAAAAGCGCCGAAGCCCCTCAGTTCGACGCGGCCATCGGCCGCCAAACGCCGCGAAATCTCATCGAAGAACGTTGTCACGATTGCCTCGACATCGCGGAGCGCGAGATCTGGATTGGCTTCTGCAAGCTTCTGAATCAGTTCCGAACGAATCATACGAACACGGTCTCCCCAGAGTCGAAGGACCACCGGGGCACGTCCCGGTCTTCTCCATCGACTACCCTTTTCCCGAGAATTTCCCCCTCACGGAAAAAGGGCCCCCACCGATACTCATCATAATGAAAATCTGCCGAACGCAATAGGACCGATTCGACAGTGAAAGTGTAACAAAAAGGGTAGCATCCTCAGGATGCTACCCAATCTGAGCCTTATTTCTTGGTGTCGCGGGCCTTGAGCGCTTCGCCCAGGATGTCGCCGAGCGATGCGCCCGAATCGGACGAACCATATTGCGCGACGGCCTGTTTCTCTTCGGCGATCTGCATCGCCTTGACCGAGAAGGTCGGCTTCTTCGAACGATCGAACCCGGTGACCATGGCGTCGAACTTCTGGCCGACCTGGAACCGCTCCGGACGCTGCTCGTCGCGATCGCGGCCGAGATCGGTGCGCTTGATGAAGCCGGTGGCGCCATCTTCGCCGACCTGAACCTCGAGGCCCGCGTCGCGGACTTCGAGCACCGTGACGGTGACGACCGAATTCTTGTTGAGCTTGTCGCCGGCGCCCGAAACGATCGCGGCCGACGGGCCGCCACGCTCGAGCTGCTTCATGCCGAGCGAGATACGCTCCTTCTCGGCGTCGATGTCGAGCACGATCGCCTTCACCATCTCACCCTTGCGGTGCAGGTTGAGCGCGTCCTCGCCCGAAATGCCCCAGGCGATGTCGGACATGTGGACCATGCCGTCGACATCGTTGTCGAGGCCGATGAACAGGCCGAATTCGGTGGCGTTCTTGACTTCGCCCTCGACCGTCGAGCCGACCGGGTGAGCAGCGGCGAACGCTTCCCACGGATTGGCCTGGGCCTGCTTGAGACCCAGCGAGATGCGGCGCTTGTCCTCGTCGACCTCGAGCACGACGACATCGACTTCCTGCGAGGTCGAGACGATCTTGCCAGGATGGACGTTCTTCTTGGTCCAGCTCATCTCGGAGACGTGGACCAGGCCTTCGATGCCCGCTTCGAGCTCGACGAACGCGCCGTACTCGGTGATGTTGGTCACGCGGCCGGTCATCTTGGCACCGACATGGTACTTGGCGGCGGCGCCATCCCACGGATCGCTCTCGAGCTGCTTCATGCCGAGCGAGATGCGCTGCGTGTCCTTGTTGATGCGGATGATCTGCACCTTGACGGTGTCGCCGATGTTCAGGACCTCGCTCGGGTGCTGGACGCGCTTGTAGCTGAGGTCGGTGACGTGGAGCAGGCCGTCGATGCCGCCGAGATCAACGAACGCACCGTAATCGGTGATGTTCTTGACCACGCCGTCGATGATCTGACCCTCGGCCAGGCTCTGGATGAGGCCCGAACGCTGCTCGGCGCGGGTCTCTTCGAGCACCGCGCGACGCGACACGACGATGTTGCCGCGCTTGCGGTCCATCTTCAGGATCTGGAAGGGCTGCGGAATGTCCATCAGCGGCTGAACGTCGCGGACCGGGCGGATATCGACCTGCGAGCCGGGCAGGAACGCCACGGCGCCGTCGAGGTCGACGGTGAAGCCACCCTTGACGCGGCCGAAGATCACGCCCTCGACGCGGGCCGACTGGACGAATTCGGCTTCGAGCTTGTCCCAGGCAGCTTCGCGGCGTGCGCGGTCGCGCGACAGCATCGCTTCGCCATTGGCATTTTCGACGCGGTCGACGAACACTTCGACTTCGTCACCGACCTTGAGGTCGGCCTTCTGGCCCGGCGCGGCGAATTCACGCAGCGGCACGCGGCCTTCGCTCTTCAGGCCGACGTCGATGACGGCCATGTCGTTCTCGATGCCGGTGACGGTGCCGTGCACCACGCGGCCCTCGAAACCGTCGGCATCGCCAAGGGTCAGTTCGAGCAGTTTCGCGAAATCGTCGCGTGTCGGGTTTGCCGTAGTGGCCATAAAGAATTGTTCCTAATCAACTGTTTCCGGCCAACCGGTTGTCTCCGGTGGTCTTGGCCAAAACGCCACGGCGGCCGAACGCCGACGTGGCATCCGTAGGGCAGACGCTGCGGAGGATGGGCTCAACGCTAGAATGCGAAAAGGGCGCCAGAGGGTACCTCCGCGCCTTCCTCCGCGAGAACCTGCTCGCCGGACGGCCGCGCCCATAGCGCCTAAGGGGCGCGAAGACAAGCTGGCGCGCACCGTCCGGCGAGTGCTTGCGACGAGGCGAGCGGCGCGCGCGGGTCAGCCGATCGGCTTCGGGCGCCCCGCCTCGTCCACCGCGACCATCACGAACTCCGCCGTCGCGGCACGGCGACGGTCGGCGCTGAGCAGGTTCTCTGCCCAGAGCTCGACCCCGACGCGGACCGAACTGCGCCCGCTCATCACTACGCGCGCGATCAGTTCGACCATCTCCCCTTCGCGTACCGGCGAGCGGAAGTCGATGCGGTCCGACGCCGCCATCACCATCACGGCGCGGGCGTGGCGGGTCGAGGCGATGAAGGCCGCCTTGCCCAGCATCCTCAGCGCATCGCCCCCGAACAGCGTGCCGTAATGATTGGTCTGCGGCGGAAACACCATGTCGATCATGTGAAGCCGGTCGTCCTCCGGTTCCGCCACGCGATCGAGCGGCGGCAACGGCAGGGGCGTGTCGGGGCCTTTGACTGCGACCAGGGTGAACAGTCCGCGCGTGCACAGCCGCCGGGCGCCGCTCAGCAGCTCCTCGGCGGTCAGCTCGATCTCGACATCGACCGACCGCGTTCCCGCCCGGACGACGCGCCCCGTCGCCTCGATCAATTCGCCCTTCAGCGCCGGCGCGGTGAAGTCGATCCGTTCCGAGGCGGCAGTGACGAAGGGCGCCCGGCCATGGCGCGAGGCGGCGAGGAACGCCACCTTGTCCATGTGCGCGAGCGCCACCCCGCCAAACAATGTGCCGTGATGGTTGGTGTCGCCCGGGAACACCATGTCGATGAGGCGGACGACACCCGACATCAGGCCGGTTCCACCACACGGACGCGCAATTCACGCGCGGCCGCGACCATCGCGTCGATTGCTGGCTTCACTTCCTCCCATTTGCGCGTCTTCAGCCCGCAATCGGGGTTCACCCACAATTGCTCGGGACGGAGGTGATCCTGCGCCAGCCGCATCAGCGCGACCATTTCGTCGACCGTCGGCACGCGCGGGGCGTGGATGTCATAGACGCCCGGTCCGATCGCGCTCGGATAGCGATAGCGCGCAAAGCCTTCGAGCAGCTCCATCTGCGATCGCGCGGTCTCGATCGAGATCACGTCGGTGTCCATCGCGCCGATCGACGGCAATATGTCGTTGAACTCCGAATAGCACATATGGGTGTGGATCTGCGTCGCGTCGGCCACGCCTGCCGCCGAGAGCCTGAAGCAATCGACTGCCCAATCGAGATATTGCTGCCAGTCGCGCCGGCGCAGCGGCAGGCCTTCGCGCAACGCCGCCTCGTCGATCTGGATCGCCTTGGCGCCGGCCTTCTCCAGGTCGACCACCTCGTCGCGGATCGCCAGCGCGATCTGGCGGCACGATGCCTCGCGCGGCTGGTCGTCGCGGACGAACGACCAGTTGAGGATCGTCACCGGGCCGGTCAGCATGCCTTTCATCGGCTTGTCCGTCAGGCTTTGGGCATAAAGCCACCATTCGACCGTCATCGGCCTGGGCCGCGAGACATCACCGAACAGGATCGGCGGGCGCACGCAACGCGAGCCATAGGATTGCACCCAGGCGCTGACGGTGAAGGCGAAGCCCGACAATTGCTCGCCGAAATATTGCACCATGTCGTTGCGCTCGAACTCGCCATGGACGAGCATGTCGAGCCCGGCGTCCTCCTGCCAGCGGATCGCGCGCTCGGTCTCTTCGCGGAGGAATTGTTCGTACGCCGTATCGTCGAGTGTTCCGCGATTGTTGTCGGCACGCGCGCTGCGCACTTCGGCGGTTTGCGGGAATGACCCGATCGTGGTGGTCGGGAAAGCCGGCAGGTCGAGCGCCTCCGCCTGTGCCGCGGCGCGGACGGGGTAGGGGGAGTGCCGCTCGCGATCGCCCGGCGTGATCGCCGCCAGCCGCGCCGCCACCGCTTCGTCATGGATCCGCGGCGAAGTCTTGCGTGCTGCTGCCGCAGCACTCGACGCCGCCAACTCCTCGACAACGTTGTCCCGACCTTCATTGAGCGCACGCTTCAGCGTCGCGAGCTCGCCGACCTTCTGCACCGCGAAGGCCAGCCATTGGGCGATTTCCGGATCGATCTTGCGTTCGAGCGCGAGGTCGACCGGCGTGTGGAGCAGCGAGCAGGACGGTGCGAGGATCAGGTCGCGGCCGGCGGCGATCGGCTCCAGCCGGTCGAGCAGGGCCGCGAGATCCGCGCGCCACACATTGCGCCCATCGATCACGCCGAGCGAGAGCAACAGCGACTTGGGCGCCTTCGCCAGCACCGCGTCGAGCTGCTGCGGCGCACGGACCAGGTCGACGTGCAGTCCCGCGACCGGCAGATGGATCGCGAGGTCGAGATTGTCCTCTAGCCCGCCGAAATAGGTCGCCAGCATCAGCTTCACGCCGGTGCGCGGCAGCTTGGCATAAGCGCGCGTGATCGCGTTGCGCTGACGTTCGCTCAGGTCGAGCACCAGCACCGGTTCGTCGATCTGCACCCAGTCGGCGCCGGCCTGGCCGAGCTGGGTCAATATGGCGGTGTAGAGCCCCAGTACCTCGTCAAGATAGTCGAACGGATCGACCCCGCGGCCCTTGGCGAGGGTCAGCCAGGTGACCGGCCCGAGCAGGACGGGGCGCGTCTCGAACCCCTGCGCCTTGGCCTCGCGATACTCGTCGACGATCTTGGCCGAGCTCAGCGCGAGCTTCTGTCCGGCGACCAGTTCGGGGACCATATAATGGTAATTGGTGTCGAACCATTTGGTCATCTCGCACGCGGTCAGGCTGCCATGGCTGTGACTGCAATCAGCATCCTCGCCAGTCGTGCCGCGCGCCATGGCGAAATAGGTCGCGAGGTCGGAATCGCCCGCCGTCTTGCCATAGCGTTCGGGGATCGCGCCCAGCATCAGGCTGGTGTCGAGGACATGGTCGTAGAGCGAGAAATCGTTCGACGGCAGCCAGTCGGCGCCCAGCGCCCTTTGCCGCGCCCAGGCGGCGGTGCGCAGCCCCCCGGCGGCTTCGAGCAACTCGCTTTCGGACGACTGGCCCGACCAGAATTTCTCGAGCGCGAACTTCAATTCACGGCGCGGCCCGATGCGTGGGAATCCGAGAGTGGCAACGGTGACGGTCATGGTCTTCATACCCCGATGAAAGGCGAGGGCAGGACCAGACACGAGCACGCGCAGACGACACGGGGCCGACCGCGAAATGCAAGCGGCCAGCCCGGACACCCCGCCGGTGGACGTTATCGCGTCGGAGGCAGGTCTCCTGGCTCACGGGTCAACACGCCGGTCCGGCCTTCCCAGGGGATTGGACGCCCCCAGTGACACTCATCGACCGCCGCTCGCCGCTTACAGTTGCGGGGGCAGCGCCGGCCTTGGCCCCAAAGGGACCGCACCGGCTTCCCGTCTTAGCTTCGGCGCGGGCGAACCCGTCCGAAGAACCTCGACATGGGCCTTATCTCGCCGCGAGCGAGGCGCGTCAAGTAAGATATAAAGATTTCTTTATATGTTTGTTCCGCCCCAAAGCGCGGCGCGACAGGGCTAAGGTCGGGCTGAATTTGTTCACGCGGAGGCGCGGAGGAAAAAGGAATTCGCGCAGAGGCGCAGAGGGCGCTGAGATGGCTCGCCCGGCTGCGCCAGCAGCCTTTCAATGTCAGGTGCAAGCTTCAATGCCAGGTGCAAGCTAAAGCGCGCTGCCGCGCGCGATCCCTCCGCGCCTCCGCGCCTCCGCGTGAAAACTTTATCGCCCCGCTGCCAGCATTGGGATCGTTCGGCTCAGCCGTTCGCCGCCTTCAGCCGTAATTGCCGCTCGACCAGTTCGATCGCGCGTTTCACCGCGGCTTCGATCGACAGGAAGCTGGTATCGAGGATGCCGGCATCCGCCGCCATCACCAGCGGCGCTGCGTCGCGGCCCATGTCGCGCTGATCGCGCACGCGGATATCGGCCAGCACCTTGTCGAAGCTGAGCATGCTGCCCTGCGCCTTGAGTTCGGCGTGGCGGCGGCGGGCGCGGATCTGCGGAGTCGCCTTGACGAACAATTTGGCGTCGGCGTCGGGCGCGATCACCGTGCCGATATCGCGACCGTCGAGCACCGCGCCGCCCTCTTGCTGTGCGAACTTGCGCTGGCGTTGCAGCAAAGCCGCACGGACCAGCGGGTGGGCCGAGACGATCGAGGCGAGCTGCCCCGCTTCGTCGGTCCGCAAGGCGGGGTCATCGAGCAGTGCGTCGTCGAAATTGCTGGCCGCGACGGCATCGGCCTCCCTGGTCGGGTCGAGGTCGAGCCGCCGCACATTCTCGCCGACCGCGCGGTACAGCAGCCCGGTGTCGAGATGCGGCAAGCTGTAATGCTTGGCCAGGGCGCGGGCGACGGTGCCCTTGCCGCTGGCGGCGGGACCGTCCACGGCGATGATCATACGCTATACTCCATCGCGATCCTCTAGGACTTGGCGTCCTGTCGCGCCAGCCAGCCGCGGATCAATGCGACCGTTTCCAGCGTCCGGTCGGCGAAGATACCATGCGCCGATCCCGGGATCGTGGCATATTCGGCGCCCGGCACGCGCGCGGCGAACCCGGCCAAGGTGGTCGGACGCGCTTCGTCATATTGCCCGCCCAGGAAGATCGTGCGTCGCCCGTCGAGCCTGGCCAGCAACGGCTCGCCGTCATAATCCTTGAGGCTGCCGGTGCAGGCGAATTCGCTCGGCCCCCACATCGCGTTGTAGAGCTTGGGATTGAAGCCGTTGGGATGCGCGCCGGCATAAGCGATCGCCGCGGGCTTGGCCGGCTCGCGACCGTTGAACGCGCGGTAGAACGCATTGACGCCATCGTCGCAAACGCGGCTCGGGCCCTTGTCGCAACTGGCGATCTCTTCCTGGACATCGGCGGGCAATTGGCCGCGCAAAGCATTGGCGTCGGCGATCCAGCTCCGCGTCGAGACCAGGGGGCTGGCGAGCGCGAGCCCGCGCAGCGCCGCCGGCCGCCGCGCTCCATATTCGAGCGCGAGCGTGCCGCCCCAGCTATGGCCGAGCAGATGCCAGCGATCGACGCCAAGCGCCTTCCTGACCAGTTCGATCTCGTCGACGAAGCGCTCGACCCGCCAATTCTTCGGGTCGTTGGGCCGGTCCGACTGCCCGCTGTCGAGCTGGTCGTAGAGGATCAACGCGCGCTCATCGGCAAGCGCAACCGCCGGCATGAAATGCTCATGATCGCCGCCCGGTCCGCCATGTAGCATGACGATCGGCGGCTTCGCGCCATCGAGCTTGCCGTTGACGCGGACATAGACGCGCCCGCCTTCCACCGGGACCATCTTTTCGAGATCGGGCGCCGGATAGCCGTCCGCCTTGCGCGCGAACAGCGGGCGGGGGAGGGCGAAGGTCGCGCCGAGCGCGAGCCCGCCGGCGAGCAGCTCGCGGCGGCCGACCATGCGGCTCATGCGCGGCCCGCCAGATGCTCCAGCGTCTCGAAGAACACCGGATAGCTCGTCGCGACCGGGGCGACGTCGTCGATCGTGATCGGCCGCCGCGCGACCAGCCCCGCCACCGTCATCGCCATCGCGATGCGATGATCGAGCAGCGACGCGACCGTGCCGCCGCCGGGGATCGGCTCGCCGCCGCTGCCGGTGATGGCGAGCCCGTCGTCAAATTCCTCGACCGCCACGCCGCAGGCCTCGAGCGCGTCCTTCATCGCCGCGATGCGATCGGATTCCTTGACGCGCAATTCGTGCGCCCCGCGCGCGACGGTCCGCCCCTCGGCCAATGCCGCGGCGACGAACAGCACCGGATATTCGTCGATCATGCTCGGCGCGAGGTCGGGCGGCACGTCGATCGCCTTGAGCGTCGCATGTCGCACGATCAGATCGGCGACCGGCTCGCCCCCGACATTGCGCGCGTCGACCTCGGTGATGTCCGCGCCCATCATCCTGAGCGCGGTGAAGATGCCCGCGCGCGTCGGATTGAGCCCGACATTGGCGATCGTCACTTCGCTGCCCGGCACGATCGATGCCGCGACGGCCCAGAACGCCGCCGAGCTGGGATCGCCCGGCACGACGATCTGCTGCGGCTTCAATTCCGCCTCGCCATGGACCGAGATCACGCGCCCCCTGTTGGTCGCCTCGACCGTCAGATTGGCGCCGAACCCGGCCAGCATCCGCTCGCTATGGTCGCGCGTCGGCACCGGCTCGATCACCCGCGTGATCCCCGGCGTGTTGAGCCCGGCGAGCAGCACCGCCGACTTGACCTGGGCCGACGCGACCGGGAGCGTGTACTCGATCGGCACCGCCGGGCAGATGCCGCGCACCATCATCGGCAGGCGGCCCCCGGGGCTGGAGGTGAATTCCGCCCCCATCAGCGACAGCGGATCGATCACCCGGCCCATCGGCCGCTTGCTGAGCGAGGCATCGCCGATGAATGTCGCGGTGATCGCATGACTGGCGACCAGCCCGGCCAGCAACCGCGTCGACGTTCCCGAATTGCCCATGTCGAGCGCGCCAGCCGGCTGCAGCAATCCGCCGACCCCCACGCCCCAGACGTGCCAGATGCCGTCGTCGCCACGTTCAATCGTCGCGCCCATCGCCTTCATCGCGGCGGCCGTCGCCAGCACGTCTTCGCCTTCCAACAGGCCCTCGATCCGGCTTTCGCCGACCGCCAGGCTCGACAACATCAGCGAGCGGTGGCTGATCGACTTGTCGCCGGGCACGGTGACGCGACCAGTCAGGCCGGCGGACGATTCGATCTGGAGAGATTTGGGAGCAGCATGCGACATCGGTCGCGGGCTTTGACAGCCACCTTGCGCTATGGCAAGGCGCGCGCCACTTTAGGGTCTGTACTCGGTTACCGCGAGGATCGTGATTGCCCGCAGGAGCCCGCCGACGAGGAGCGCAGCGCAGACGCGTAGCTGAAGCTACGCGCAAGCAAGCGACGACGCTCGGCGGGCTCCTGCGGGCAACCGCGAAGCGGCGGGCCGATTTTGGCGTCCGGACGTCGTCGCGCGTTGGTCACGATGCTATCAGCATCGCTCCCTCCTTGCTTCTCGCCGGACACCAAAATCGGCTCCGTCACGACCTCGCAGTAACCGAGTACAGACCCTAGGGGCCAATCCCCGAAATTTGCATTAAATCGAAAGGTACAAATCGGCATGGTCAAGCCGGAATGGGGCACGAAGCGTACGTGCCCGAAATGCGCAACGCGCTTTTACGATCTCGGCAAGGACGACCCGGTGACCTGCATCAATTGCAACACCGCCTGGGCGCCCGAACCGATCCTGAAATCGAAGCAGCCGCTGCCGTTCGAGGTGGTGAAGGCCGAGAAGCCCGAGAAGGACGATTCGGATCTCGAGGGTGACGATCTGGACATCGAGATCGAGGACGAGGGCGAGCCTTCGGCCGACGACGAAGTCGATCTCGGCGGTGACGACGACCTGGGCGTCGAGACCGGCGGCAACGAAGACGACAGCTGATCGACGCAATTTTTTTACGGCAAGCGGGCTAACCCCCGCTTGTCAAAGGGGCGCCGTCCGGTTAGGGGCGCCTTCCTTCCCGGAAAGTGTGGGGCCGTAGCTCAGCTGGGAGAGCGCTGCAATGGCATTGCAGAGGTCAGGGGTTCGATCCCCCTCGGCTCCACCAACCTTTGGCGGTCCGCTGCTATCCCTGTCCGCCAGGCCATACTGACAAACACACCCCGCTTCTGCAGATAAGCTTCGATACAATGGCGTTGCGGCTCTGTATTCCGGACTCCGTCGGGAAACTTCACGGTGAGTTCGCCGCCGGAAGACGCGAGATATTGCTGAGGAACTCGGCAGCTGGACAACGCGGCCGCGACCTGAACCCGCGTCGCACCTTTCGGACCTTCGTTATCGCCGAGCGGGAAACAGCCGCCGGTCGCAAGCGCGAGCATCACCAAGATGTTTCGGCGCTGGGCTCGCGCTGACCTAACCATGCCACGAGCTAGGCCGATAAATGATTGGTTGCAATTGGACCGCCAGAGTGGCGCGTATTACAGTGACACGTTGCATAAATCCCCAAATAACAAGTCGGTAGTGTTGCACGCGTCACCGCAATTTCAGCTCGCCGAACTTGCCTGACGCGGGGTCAGACAATCGTTCGCTGTACGCCTTTAACAATGCCATACAGGTCGTTATTACTCGGACAAATCAAGAGCCGAGGCAGGAAGTGGATGGGGCGAATCGTCGGTTGGCTGCCTTGCTTCCGGCCACATCCGGGTTGCTCGGTTCGCAGGTGCCGGCGCTGGCCGCTCCGAACCTCCATGCCGGGCTGTGGCTGAAGAGCGCACCGGAGTTAAGAAAAACAGGGAGAGAATGAATGACGCTATACCATCACCTGCGCACCGCCGCCGTCGCGGGGCTGCTGTCCATCCTGGCGCCGACTGTCGCTGGAACGCCTGCTCCAGCGGCTGCGACCAAGGATAGCGACAATGGGCCGGGCACGGTGCTGCAGCGGATCATGGTCCATGGCCGCTCGCTCGAAGGCAATCTGATGGGGGAATCGGCGGATCGCGAAACCTTTGTGATCCTGCCGCCGAGCTACGCCTCGCATCCGCACCGGCGCTATCCGGTCGTCTATATGCTGCACGGCTATTCCTATGATTCCAATCGCTGGGTCCATGACGACGATATCGCGGAATCGGCGCGGGTCGATTTTGCCAAAGGGGCGCGGGAAGTGATCCTGGTCCTCCCCAATGCCAGCAATGCCTATGACGGCTCGATGTATTCGAACTCCGCCACGATCGGCAATTTCGAGGACTTCATCGCCTATGATTTGCCGCATTATATCGACAGCCATTATCGCACCATCGCCAACCGTGCGAGCCGCGGCCTGGCCGGTCATTCGATGGGCGGGTACGGCGCGGCGCGGATCGGCATGAGGCATCCGGACATGTTCGGCGCGCTCTACATCATGAGCCCTTGCTGCATGTCGCCGCGCGATGCGGGGCCGATCGATCCGGAGAACGAGGCCAAGCTCGCGGCGATCCGCACGCCCGCCGACGCGAGCACGCTGCCGCGCATGCTCAAGGCGCAATTGGCGGTCGCCGCGGCCTGGTCGCCCAATCCCGCCAACCCGCCGCTCTATCTCGATCTGCCGGCCAAGGACGGCGCGGTCCGGCCCGACGTGCTGGCGAAATGGGCCGCCAATGCGCCTTTGGCCTTTGTCGACCAATATATCGGCAATTTGAAGCAATATCGGGCAATCGCCATCGATGTCGGAGACAAGGATGGGCTGAAGGCCGATACGGTCAAGCTCCACACCATTCTCGATTCCTATCACGTCGCGCACAGTTTCGAGCTCTATGACGGCGACCATACCAATCGCGTTCGCACGCGGTTGCGCGACCTGGTGATTCCGTTTTTCAGCCGATCGCTGGCGTTTCCGTCGCAGCGTTGAACGGGCACTTGGTTCACGGTGACAGGGTTCACGGTGACAGGCGCATAAGTCCCTAAATAGTAATTCGGTATTATTGCGCCTGTCGCCGTAATTACAGGTGAGAAGAGTATTTGTCCAAATTGGTGGTAATTGCTCTTGGAGGACGGGGCCTTTATCGATAGTTCTGTGGATCCAATCAGGGGGTTCAACATGCGTTGTCGATCGGGTGTTGCCCGTCTAGTCATCGTTGTTATTGTCATTCCTTTCATGTTGCAGGGCTGCGGGCGAATACGCGCGATGAGCCGCGTCGATCCGCTCACCATTGCTGTCTATCCTGGCGGTAAAAGCCCCAATGAATTAGGTAATCCCAGCAATGGTGTTGGGACGGCCGAAGAAAAGTGCAATTTGATCGCGGGTGCGGGAGGATATTTCGCGGGGGCCATCGATCTCGATTGCTTCAAGTTTCCCGAAGACCGTAACGACCGACAAGCTGCAAGAGTGCAAGATAGCGGTAAAGATGAGAGCACCCAGGTGCAGATCTTGGATACACGCGATCAATCGAAGAATGGCGTGTCGCAAACCGCAGAAAACTGTTCCACGCCCACTGGTCTTAAAGCCTATGCCCGTGCGGTAAGTTGTAGACGCGAACGCAATCGGCTCACAGCGCTATTGCTCAAGCATTCGGATGATATCTGCGTGCGGGAGATGGGTTCGCTTACTGCCGACCAGGCAGCGACCAACGCGTCGCTCAACATTCTGGCGACAGCCGCCACCACCACTGCCAACATCGTGACCGGTGACCAGGCGAACTCGATCCTTACGGGGGTTGGTACGCTCGCGACGGCAAGCCGCAGCCATATCGATGCCGATGTTTATCGCAATACCGTTGCCTATGCGGTTAGCCGAGCGATCTCGATCGAGCGCAAGCGGCTGCGCGACCTGATCGAGGCGCGATATGGTCAACCCGTGGATATGTTCACCGTCGACGACGCGATCCGCGCTGCGAATGAGTATCATGGCGTCTGTTCGTTTTACCGCGGTTTGGAACTCGTGCTGGCCTCGGTCGAAGGTGATCAGCGCACGCGCGATGCGCAACTGCGCAACGAGCAAATCGAGGAACTGGAGCGTCAGATCACGCGCTATCGTTCGTTGCTCGCCAACAAAACCGCAGGCGAGGATGCAACGGTCTACACCAGTAAGATCAAGGAACTGCTCGACCAAATCCAACGCCTGTCACTTATGGGAATGCCCGTAAGGTTTGATCCGCCGAACGAACCAGGCAAAGATGGATCAGGGCGCCCCAGTCAGCCTGCGCCACAGCCTGGAACGCAACCTCAACCCAGCAAGTAGCATTTGAAGGCCATATTTATATTTACGCTGACGTGCATAAATCCCTAAATAACAATTCGGTATTGTTGCACGCGTCACCGTAATTCCGGTGACATGTGCGTAAATCCATAAATAACAATTCGGTATTGTTGTACCTGTCACCGTAATTGCACCGTAATTGCACCATAATTCCAGCTGATCTCCGTTACTTGAAAGCAGCCAGCTAGTATGTCCAAGTCCCCCAGCACTACGCCACGTAAGCAGAAAAAGTGGGAAACTTACGAGGAAGTCGCACGCGACATTCTTGCTCAGATAGTCACGGGATTTGACCTAGAGCTCGTTGAGGGGAAGCAGAAGCTCGCGGGCGCTACCGGCACCAACTGGGAGATCGACGCCAAGGGCGTTCGCGCTGATGACAAGGGCATCGTAGTTGTCGAGTGTCGTCGACATGGAAGTACTCTGGATCAAAAACAGGTGGCAGCCCTCGCGTTTGCCATTGAGGATGTCGGTGCGTCTGGCGGGATAATCGTGAGCCCTTTGGGCGTTCAAAAGGGTGGGAGGATAGTAGCCGCGGCGAAGAATATCGTCTGCGTTCAACTTGACCCATTAAGCACCCGCGAACGATGGATTGCGGAGATCGGCAAGGTAATTCAGTCAGGTTTGACGATCACAGCGTGCGCCATGTCGATTGCCACCCTTGGAATGGTTGTTAAGCGCGCCGATGGCACTATCGAGGATTTGGGGACCGTTTAGATGAACCGAAAAGGCCGATTTATCGCCAACGTCCCGATGTTCGCCAACATCGTAGAATTAGGGTGGATGGGGTCCCGTGCTTTCCTTGTCATATCTTGCAAGTACTCGTTCAAAGGAGAAACCGGCGATGAAGATTGCGCTGACCGGCGCGCACGGGGTGGGCAAAACCACTCTTTTAAACGCGCTTCAAAAGAAACTCGGCGCTCATTCCTCGACGGTTGTATGCAGGGAGGTCCCTCGGGTCATCGCGAGCGTTGTCGGTAGCGACACATTCTTTCGACGTGGCGAGAATACGCCGCTCAGGCAATTCCTGATCCTTTTTTATCAGATCATCGAGGAGGGATTGAAGGAGGACGAAGCCGAGATCGTCTTGGCCGATCGAACGGTCGTCGACCACTTGGCATATACGATTACCCTGTTTCCTGAACTCGTCGCGACACCAGAGTACCAGGCACTCTTCACAGGTATCCGGTCATGGCTTCCGAAATACGACCTGATCATCAAATTGCCGATCGAGTTTGCGGCAGTTGATGACGGTGTACGAGAGGCTGACGACATTTTTCAGGAGGAAATCGATCAAGCAATCGATCAGCTTTATGCTCAGCTCGGCATCACGCCGGAGGAAGTACGCGGATCCGTTGAGCAACGGGCCGAAGCCGTGATGCGTCAGATCAGCGCGCTGGAACGATAGATCGGCGCTTCAGCTTTGGTCTGATGATAGAAATTTGCGAATTACAGCCACGACGTCATCCGGCGAGCGGTACGTACGAACGGCCGCGCCGATCGACTCCAGATATCCCAAGGCGAAGCGCGAGACCCGGGCGTCCGCGTGATGAAGGGCCAGGATCGAAACACCCTGGTAATGGGCCAGCGCAAGTTCGCAGCCTACACCGAGCGACGGCTCGTCAAGATAGGCGATGATGGCGTCGGTCCTGCTGAGCTCATCGCGGTCGCGGGTAAATACCGCTCCCGGCGTCATTGCCGCGGCAAGTTGGGGATCGGTGAACTGGTGGGGCAAGTACGGGACATGTCCGGCGTCAGCCACAACGGCCGCGGCATGTTCATATCGCGCTCGTGCAGCGTCCAGGTCACGCGATGCCTGAAGGGCGCCCGATATGTACAGCCGCAATGTTATTTCCTGATACCGAAGAGCCGGGGGTCGATGCGATCCGGTCGCCCGACCACAGCGACCAATGTTTCAGCGGTACTCGCATATCCGCTCGGATTCGAGCCTGCGAACGATGACATTGATGTCTGTCGGTAAGGCAGGGACCATTTGCACAACACAACGTCATGTGAAGTCGGCTCGCTTTGAAGTTTGAGCTCGACCCCACGTACCAGGCTGGCCGCGTCAGGCGTTAGCTTATCGATGTGCGGTTCAATCGACAGATGCTTGAGGGTACAACCTCGGGGCAGCCACGGGCGGGCACCTCCTCCGACCGTTGGCGCGTAGCTCCCCCACACCCTCCAGACCATCGGCTCTTGGGCATTTCGCTGAAAGCGACGCCATAAGATCACCGCGCCATCCGGAACAATGTCGGCAATCGACCTGAACAAAGCCTCGCGCGAGACGTCGAACAGCCTAGCGAGACTGGCAATGCCGGTGCGCCCGATATCGCGTTCGCGCAAGGCAGCAACCAGCTGTTCGCGAGGCATAAGCAAATGGGATGCCGCGAAGTCACATAGCTGCTCCACGCCGTTATAGACTGCCGCGTCAGTTTCGCCCGCGTTGATGACGCCCGGCCCCAATGTCCGAATGAGTATAAGGTGACCGATTTCGTGTGCGATTGAGAAGCGGGCACGGGCGGGGGAGGATCGAAATCTCTCCCGAGAGATGTGAAGTCGTACCTTGCCATCGCTGAAGCTCAGCGAAGCCTCTTCCTTTCCAGCCAACGCGGCATCGTAGGTATGGTCAATGCCGAGCGCGTGTAGAACTGTTTTTAGTCGCACCGGTGGTCGCAACTGGCCAGTTTCTGCCAAAATCTGCGCGCACGCCTTGGACATCGCAGCGAGTTCGTTCGGCGCGTCAAGGCGCTTGGCGAACTCGCTGGAAAGACTTTCGAGGGACGACTGTCCTGCGCTCACCCCCGCGCTACTTGTCGTGCTGGGCTTCGGCGAGTGCGGCTTTGAATTCCTCCTCGCTCAGGACTTCCTCGGCGCCTCGAGCAGCCAAGCGATCGAAGAAGCGCGCCTGAACGTTCAGAAGCACCTGTGCCCCGATCGGGACGCCGGTTGTCATCTCGTGTTGAGAGGCCAGCTCAAGAAAACGCCCGGCCAAGCGCGTGCGCGTGATCGGTACGACATTGGTCTGCACGCCCGCACTGAACAAATCCGGTTCGCGTGCCGGTACGACGAGCTGGGACACAAGATCGCTGGCGGTCGTCCGGAACCTGATGATCCCGGCATATTCGGGGTTCAGTACGTTCATGACCTTGTCGATCGCAGGACGATCCTCATTCCGATCGGCGACTGCTGCCACAAGGATGAAGGCCAGTTGCTGCCAATAAGGACTTAGGTTCGAACGAGCCCTGTCGATCCATTCACCGACATTGTCGGCCCGCAGCGAGCTCGAACCATGACGAAGGTCAGCCTCGAAGGCGACAAGTGCTTCGATCTCTTGCAGCGGCTGCGGTGACCGGGGCATCGCATCCATTGGCATCAACTTTGGCGATGCGGGAAGCGCTGCAAGCGCCCGAGCCTTTTCGACGTCGCGTTCGTAGATGTGCATTGAGCCAGCATAATGCAGCAGGGGGCCCATCTCGAGATTGGCCTCAGCGGCGACGACCTCCGCCAACAACGAGAATTCGAACAGGTTGAATGGGAGCAGTCCCCAAGCATTGTTGGACCGCATGATCGTCTGCGTCACCAGACGATCATTCCGCGAATGGAACATCAGGCCGAAGGTGCAAGGAATGTCGCGCGATTCGCGTGTGGCGTCGGTCGGTTGATAAACCGATATCGCAGCACGGCGCGTTGCGCGGTCTTCCTTCAAGCGAGTGATGATGCCGCGCAACTGGTCGACGCCCGGGAACGCTTGGCGCATGCGCAGACCATAGCTCGAGCCGGGAACAATGATATTGTCGTCGGTGAACGCCTTCACCTTGGGTTCGTAGAAGGCAATATCGGCAAGCCGATTGTTGCCCGATATCATCCAGACAAAGCGCGCGACTGCGACCTTGAGATCGACGCCATAGCCTTCGCCAAAAACGATACGGTCGCGCGGATTTTCAATCGTGCAGCTATAGCCGAGTTGCTCAAGCGTGCCGCCCTGAACCTTGTCGGCGCCCGATTGCGCCCCTTCGCTCCTGTCCGCCTTCAGGAGGTCAGTAACGACGCCGCGAAATGCCGCATCGGCACCGCCGAAATCAGGCGCTGAACCGCCAACTAAGTGGGTCATATGTTATCCCCTTATTCACCTCAAGAATAAGTGCCACGCGACATTGGTTCAAGATTGCTGCGCAAGCGGGCGCCGCGAGCCCGGCTGATCGTCCGGCGCAGTGGGCCCTGCCGCGCTTCTCCCCAAAATTCCTGCGGACCTACTGAGGGCGGGTAACCGGCCAGCAAAGTCGATCGCGGCCACGCTGACTGTAGGCCTCGTCGCCGACAGCGCCACCACTACGCACGTCGCCAATTATTGATAATGACATTGACTCGCAATAGCGACAATCATACGAGCCGCGCTTCCCGATCGCATCATGGAAGGCTCGTCGATGACCATTGCCCGCAGGCATCTCGCTCTCTCTGCCGTGTTGGCGCTGGCGTGGAGCCATCCGGCCTGGGCCGGCGGGCCGGAGGAGGAGGGCGACGATCAGGCGAAGCAGGAGATCGTCATCACCGGCACGCTGGCGGCGAATCAGAGCGCGTCGTCGACCGGGCTGCCACTGACGCTGCGCGAGACGCCGCAATCGGTGACCATCATCGATCGCAGCCGGATCGACGATTTCGCGCTGACCAACATCAACGATCTGCTCGACCAGGCGGTCGGGATCAATGTCGAGCGGGTCGAGACCGACCGCACCTATTTCAACGCGCGCGGCTTCGACATCACCAATTTCCAGGTCGACGGGATCGGCATGCCCTTGCTCTGGGGAGTGCAGTTCGGCGCGCTCGACACGGCATTGTGGGACCGGGTCGAGACGGTGCGCGGCGCCAATGCGATCATGACCGGGATCGGCAATCCGTCGGCGACGATCAATTACGTCCGCAAGCGGCCGACCGAGGACTTTCAGGCCTCGGCCTCGGTCCTGGCGGGATCGTGGAACCAGCTGCGCTTCGAAGGCGACGTTTCGGGGCCGCTCGACGCGTCGGGCAATGTCGCCGCGCGGCTGATCTACGCGCACGACAATCGCGATTCCTGGCTCGACTTCAACCACGTCAACCGCAACGTCTATGGCGGCATCGTCTCGTGGAAAGTCACGCCGCGCCTGACCGCGACCGCAGGCTATACGCGCCAGGAAAACCATGCCGATGGCGTGATGTGGGGCGCGTTGCCGCTGACCTATAGCGACGGCACGCGGATCGATTATCCGGTCTCGGCCTCGACCTCGGCACCCTGGACCTATTGGAACATCACCGATCAGAGCGCGTTCGGCGAGCTTGCCTATGATCTGGGCGGCGGCTGGTCGGCCAAGGGGGTGTTCACCTACAAACGCTTCGAGGAAGAATCGAAGCTGCTCTACGCCTATAATTTCCCCGATCGCGCGACGGGACTGGGCGTGGCGGGCATGTCGGGCCTCTATCCCGCGATCCAGAACCAGTATTTCGGCGATTTCTCCGCCTCGGGTCCGCTCACCGTGTTTGGCCGCCGGCACCAATTGGCGTTCGGCCTCTCGACCGCACGCTCGCATGGCCGCGAATGGCAGAATCTATCGAAAGATGTGATCGTCTACCCGGCGTTCGGCGATTGGGGGAGGGCGATCGTCCCCGAACCGCGCTATCCCGGCACCCATCTCGCCGCCGATTATACCGACCGGCTGACGCGCGCCTACGCCGCCGCGCACCTCAACCTCACCGATCGATTGAAGGCGGTGGTCGGCGCCAGCGCGATGTGGCTCAAATCGACTGGCATTTCCTACGGCACCGACCAGTCGCGCGACGCGCATGCGGTCAGCCCCTATGCCGGCGCGGTCTACGACCTGACCGGTAACGTCTCGCTCTATGCGAGCTATACCGGCATCTTCAATCCGCAGACCGAAGTCGACATCAACAACCGCAAGCTCGATCCGGCGCGCGGCAGCAGCATCGAGGGCGGGATCAAGAGCGAGTGGTTCGGCGGCAAGCTCTACGCCACCGCGTCGTTGTTCCGCGCCAAGCAAAAGGGGCTGGCCTCGGCGATCGGCGCGTTCGGCGACCCCAACGGGCCGTGCGTCAACGGGCCGGTCGGCGGCACCTGTTATGCCGGGGTCGATACGACATCGCGCGGGTTCGAGATCGAGATCGCCGGCAAGGTCACCGACAATTGGCGCGTGAGCGGCGGCTATACCGGGCTGAAGATCGAGGATCAGGCCGGCAACCCGACCCGCACTTTCCTGCCGACCAAGTCGCTCAAGCTGTCGACCACCTACACGATGCCGCGGCTCAACGACCTCAAGCTCGGCGCGCAGCTGCGCTGGCAGAACGCGATCCGCTACGCCGATGCCACGGTGCAGGCGATGGGCGTGGTCAGTGGCGACGTGCTGCTGCGCCAGGATAGCTATGCGGTGCTCGACCTGATGGCGGGTATCCGGCTGCTCGATCACGTCCGCGCGACGGTCAATGTGCGCAACGTCACCGATACCAAATATCTCGCCAGCCTGATGTGGGGCCAGGCCTATTACGCCGCGCCGCGCAGCGTGGCGGTGACGATCGGGCTCGATTTCTGATGGCGGCGCGCGCGGCGGAACGGCGCGGCTGGCGTTATCGCGGCAATGTCGCCGCGCGGGTGCTTGCCGGAAGTTTGGGCGCTTATGGCGTCGCCGCGTGCCTGGCGATGGCGGTTGCGCGGCTGGGCGGGGGCGGGCGGATCGACGGCGTGATCGCGGGAACCTTGTGCGCCTATCTCGCGGTGCCCGCGGTCGCGATCTGGGCCTTCCTCGCGCGCGGGCCGTGGCGCGCCTGGGGCGGGGTGGCCGTGCTCGCCGCTGTGTTTGCCGGGCTGGCCTGGATGATCGGGCCGCCGGCGCGATGAGCGCGATCCGCGATGGTATGCGGCAGGTCATGGCCTGGCTGCACGGCTGGACCGGGCTCGCGCTCGGCTGGGTGCTGTTCGTGATGTGCCTGGCCGGCACGATGAGCGTGTTCAAGCCCGAGATCAGCCGCTGGATGCGCCCCGAAGCGACCGCGAGCGCCGGGCGGGTCGAGGCGATTAATGCGGCGACGCGCTGGCTGGCGACGAACGCGCCCAAGTCGACCGGCTGGTACCTGACCGCGCCCGACGATCGCGCCAACAATGTCGAGGCGACCTATGACAGCGGCGGCGACTATGTAGCGCGCGCGCTCGACCCGGTCAGCGGCGCACCGGTCGCGCGCGAGACGTTGGGCGGCGAGTTCTTCTACCGGCTGCATTTCGAACTCGAACTGCCTTATCCCTGGGGCCGCTGGCTGGCGTCGACCGCCGCGCTGACGATGCTGACCGCGCTCGTCACCGGGATCATCGCGCATCGCCGCATCTTCCGCGATTTCTTCACCTTTCGCCCGCGAAAAGGACAAAGGTCGTGGCTCGACGGCCACAATGCGCTCGGCGTGCTGGCCATGCCGTTCCACCTGATGATCACCTTCAGCGGGCTGGTCACGCTCGCGTCATTGAACATGCCCTGGGGAATCGTAGCCAATTACGGCAACGACCTGGCCGCGGCCTTTCATGACCTTACGCCCGGCGCGGTCGACCGGCCGGCGGCGGGACGCCCCGCGACGCTGGCGCCGATCGCCCCGGTGCTGCGCGAGGCCGAGCGTCGGTTCGGCGGCGCGCCGTTCTCGCGGGTATCGATCGCCAATCCTGCCGACGCCGCCTCGGTCGTCACCGTCTATCGCAGCGACGCCGCGCAGATCGGCGCGACCGTGGCCGAGGTCAGCTTCGACGGGCCGAGCGGGCGCGTGATCGGTGCCTGGGCCGAGACGCGGCCGGCGGTGGGCATGTACGCGGTCATCTACGGCCTGCACATGGGACGGTTCGCGAATGGCGTGCTGCGCTGGCTCTATTTCCTCGGCGGCGCGATGCTGACCCTGGCGGTGGCGAGCGGGATGATCCTGTGGGTGGTCAAGCGCCGCGAGCGCGCGCCCTTGTCGCTCGGCAACCGGATCGTCGAGCGGCTCAATGTCGGGATCCTCATTGGGGTGCCGATCGGTTTCGCCGCCTATCTGTGCGCCAACCGGTTGCTGCCGCCGGGGCTCGCCGATCGCGCGCAACTGGAAGTGACGGTCGCGCTCGATACCGCCGGCATCGCGCTGCTCGTCGCGCTCGCCGTGCCGCCGCGCCTGGGCTGGCCGCTGTTGCTTGGCGTGCTCGCTTTGCTCTGCCTCGCCGCGCCCGTGGTCGGGGGAGGGCTAGCCTACCTATCGCAGGCCTTGGCCCGCGGCGACTTTGTGCTGCCCATGACTGACGCATTGCTCATCGCCGCCGCCTTGGCCGCTTCGGTCGGCGTGCGGACCGTGACACGCCGACGCTCCGATACCCGCCGAACCATGCGGGGGAGGGCGATGGCATGACCTTCGCGATGCTGGAATTCCTCGGCCTCTATCTGCTGGCAGCGTCGATGCAGCCGCATCGCGGCGTCCTGCTCGGCGGCTGGCGCAGCATCGCCACGCCCCGCGCGACGGTGATCGCCGGCTGGGCACTTCTCGCGCTGTCCCTGGGCCTTGCCGTCGCCAGCCGCCGGCCCCCCGATATCGTCACCTGGTTCGGCTTGCTGCCGCTGGCCTGCGGCGCGATCCTGTTGGGCCTGAGCTTCGCCCCGCATCTGGTGCGCGCGTTCGTCGTCGCCGGGCTGGTCGGCGGCCTGGCCGCGATGGTCCTGCATTAATCCCGTCACCCCAGCGAAGGAACATCGGGTTGAGCATGCCCCGCATGCTCAAGGATCGTCCGGGGGACGATCCGACCCGATGTTGGTCTCTGGCGGTGGCGCGATGCGGCTTGAGATCCCAGCTTGCGCTGGGATGACGAGCTTGAAAATCCTCCCGTCAGCCCTGCGCACCCAGCCGTCATCCCCGCGAAAGCGGGGACCCATCTCGGAGAGAAGTCAGCCCATCACGGCTGTTTGGAAAGCTGGAGCGAACAGCAGACGGGTCGCGTCCGCACGCTTTGCATCATTGCTGTCGAAAGTGTAATCCGTGAGTTCGACTGAACTTGTGAAAGAGTAGAGCAGATGGCGGGAGCCACGGCGCGGGAGACGGACTCCGACAAGGCGCCGCCGCGCGCCAGCCGGCTACAGACCGATCTTGCCGCGCGCATTCTGCGGCTGCTCAAGGAACAGGGCGCCGGCCCAGGCCATCATCTCGTCGAACTCGACCTTTGCCGTCACTTCGACGTGTCGCGCACGCCCGTGCGCGGCGCGCTCAAACTGCTCGCCGAACAGGGCGCGGTCGAGGCGCGCGCCAATCGCGGTTACGTCCTGCGCAGCCTGATCACCGAGGCTCCCGACCTCGACGTTACCAACCCCGAGGATGAAGAGGACCAGCGCCTGTTCGTCGCGATCGCCGAGGCGCGCAACCAGGGCCGCATGCCCGATCAGTGCAGTCAGTTGGAAGTCGCGCGGCTGTTCGACGCCAAATTGCCGACCGTGATACGCGTGCTGCGCCAGCTCGCCGAACTCGGATTGGTCGAGCGCAAACCGGGCAATGGCTGGTCGTTCGCCTCGCCGGCCGATTTGAGCCGCGCGCGTGCGGAGAGTTTCGCTTATCGCGCGATAGTCGAGCCCGCTGGCTTGGTCGAAGCGACGTTCGAACTCGACCGCGAATGGCTCGATCGCATCCGCGCGGAGCACCGCGCGTTCCGCAAGCGCAAATGGGTCGACACGCGGTCGGTCGAATTATTGGCAATTGATGCCGATTTCCACGAGGGAATCGCTCGCTGTTCGGGCAATCGCTACCTGCTCCAGGCGGTGCAGCAACAGAACAGGCTGCGGTCGTTCATGACCATCCAGTGGATCGATGGCGCCGAACGCATGATCGACCAGCATCTCGAGATCATGGACGCGATGGAAGCGGGCAATATCCGCAAGGCGCATGATCTGATGAAGGCGCATCTGACGCCGGAACGTGACGTCGGGTAATCGTCCCGTTCGAGGACAGTGGTTAACCAATCTTAACGATGGCCGAAATCGTAAACGGCGCGTTAACTGCTGGCTATGCCAGGGTATCTCCAACTCGCCCCACGGGGGGCCAGCCACCCTTTCCGCCGCCGGCTCGGACTCGACGGCGCGGTCGGTCGACGCAATGACGATAGCGACCTGAAGCTCTTCGTCTTGAGCTTCACCGCCTTCTTCATCTGCATCTACACGCTCATTCTCTGAGCAGCGCGCCGCCGGGCGCGTTCGTTCAGTCGCAAGCCTTGTGCAGCTTCTGCGCGAGCCAGGCCGACACCGGGCACATCGCGGCGACGACGAACAGCATGTTGGTCGGCGTCACGCCTATGTTCGACAGCGCGGTGACCATCGCCGCGCCGATCGCCATCGATCCCGAATTGACCACATTGTTGGCGGCGACGGTGCGCGACGTCTCGTCCTTGGTCACCGTCGTGGTCAGGAACGCGTAGAGCGGTACGACGAACATCCCGCCGAAGATCGCAATCCCCATCAGGGCGCCGATCACCAGCAGCGCGCGCGGCATCGCGATGAATTCGAGCCAGCCGTAATAATGGCCGACCGCAGGCGGCCACGTCTTGCACAGGAGCGAGAACAAGACGACGAACGCGCCCATGATCAGCACCGAGGCGGGGCCGTATTTGGCCGAGGTATGGCCTTTGAGCAGCGAGTTGATCGCGACCGATCCGATCGCGATGCCGATCGAGAACAAAGCGGTCAGCAAGGTGGCGACATGCTTGTCGGCGGTCAGCACGTTCTTCGCCAGCGGCGTGAAGATGATGATCAGCACCGCGCCCATCGTCCAGAAGAAGCTGATCGCGCAGATCGCCAGGAACAGGCGGGGAATGTGCATCGTCCCGCTGATCAGCCGCCACGACGCGGTGAAGGGGTTGTAATTGATCTTGAGCTCGGGCCCGACGCGCGGCGCCGGGGGGACCTTTCGACCGGCGAACCAGCCGATCGCCGCGACGACCAGCGTGCCGATGACGGCATGCTCCACCTTCATGAAGCCGGCGAGCACGGTACCGAGCAGAATCGCCAGATAGGTCGCCGATTCGACCAGCCCGGTGCCGCCCAGCACCTCATCCTCTTCGAGATGCTGTGGCAGGATCGCGTATTTGATCGGGCCGAAAAAAGTCGAATGGATGCCGAGCGCCAGCACCGCGGTCAGCATGAACGCCATGCCGATCGCGGTGTGGCCCGCTTTGGCGAGCAATAGCCCGCTGCCGCCGACCAGCATGATGACGATTTCCGCGGTCTTGACGATGCGGATGATCTTGCTCTTGTCGTTGGCGTCCGCGAGCTGCCCGGCCAGCGCGGACAGCAGAAAGAAGGGTATGATGCTGATCGCGGTGGCAAGCGCGGTGAAGCTCTGTTCATACTGTGGGTTGTTGTAAATCTGATAAACCACGACGATGACCATCGCCTGTTTGAACAGATTGTCGTTGAAGGCACCGAGAAACTGCGTGACGAACAGCGGCAGGAATCGGCGCTCCTTCAACAAGCCGAGCGCACTATGCATTACGAGTTTGGGGCCCCGTCGTGGCGAAAGAAGCCGGTCCCTTAGCCGAGGGGCATAGGCAGCGACAATCGTTCAATTGGTAAATGTGGTTTGGCGTCCTGAAATCGCCGCTAGCGCTCGATTGCGCCCGGCCCCAACACACCCTTCGCTTCCGCCGTCATGCCGGCCCTGTGCCGGCATCCACCGTGCCGCGCACCCAGCGGCCGTTGGTCAGGTACCACGGTGGATGCCGGGACGAGCCCGGCATGACGAAGGTGGACGCGGAATCACCTCGATAATGAGCGGCGTATTCCCGGCGTCGAGGGGATGCGAAATGCGACAAACGAGCCAGTTCACCACGCAAGCTCGATAGGCGATTGCCCCCACCGCTTGATCCGGGGCGTTGCCGGTTCCCGCCGGGCGCCCTAGGGATAACGATCATGTGGACGCTCCCCAACATCCTGACCCTGTCGCGCATCCTCGGCGTGCCTTTGCTCGTCGCCTTCCTGTGGTGGCCGGGCTGGGAGCTTGGTTATGCCTTCGCCTTCGTCCTCTACGCGCTGATCGCGCTGACCGATTATCTCGACGGCTATCTCGCCCGTGCCCAGGGGACGGTGTCGAAGCTCGGCGTCTTCCTCGATCCGATCGCCGACAAGATCATGGTGGCCGCCGTCATCCTGATGCTGGTCGCGACGCGCGACATCGGCGGCTGGCATGTGATCGCGGCGATCATCATCCTCGCGCGCGAGATCATGGTGTCGGGGTTGCGCGAGTTCCTCGGCGGCCTGCAGGTCTCGGTGCCGGTGTCGCAGCTCGCCAAATGGAAGACGACGCTCCAGCTGGTCGCGCTCGGCGCGATGATCCTGGCTGGGGCGCTTCCCGCCTGGCCGATCGTGCACAGCATCGGACTGGTCGCTTTGTGGGGCGCCGCCGCGCTCACCCTCGTCACCGGGTGGGATTATTTGCGCGTCGGCCTGAAGCACATGGACTGATGGCGACGATCGACCTGCTCTATTTCGCCTGGGTGCGCGAAAGCATCGGAATCGGTCACGAGCGCGCGACGCCGCCGGCCGAGATCGCCGATGTCGCCGGGCTGATCGACTGGCTGGCGGCGCGCGGCGGCGGCTATGCCGAAGCGCTGGGCGACAAGACCCGGCTCAGGGCGGCAGTCGATCAGCTGTTCGTGCCGCTCGATGCGTCGATCGTGGGCGCGCGCGAAATCGCGCTGTTTCCGCCGGTGACCGGCGGATGATCCGGGTTCTCGTCACCGACGCGGCGATTGATGTCGCCGGGGAGCTAGACGCGCTCGAGCGCGCCGGCGGCGGCGCGGTGGCAAGTTTCACCGGGCTGGTGCGCGACGATGGCGGCGTGGAGGAACTGTTCCTCGAACATTACCCAGACGCCACCGAAAAGGCGCTGCGCGACCTGGCGGCGGAAGCAGTCCAACGCTGGTCGCTGGCGGCGGCGACGGTGATTCATCGCGTCGGCGCGATGAAGCCGGGCGAACGCATCGTCTTTGTCGGCACCGCTTCGGCCCATCGCGCCGCGGCATTGGAGGCGTGCGCCTTTCTGATCGACCGGCTCAAGACCGACGCGCCGTTCTGGAAGCGGGAGACGCGTGGGCAGGACGCGCGCTGGGTCGGCGAGCGCGACAGCGATCGTGACGCGGCCGACCGTTGGAAACGGTAACCGCGGCGGAGAGTGGAACGTATCGACCGGCCAGCTTTCAATCCTCCCCCGCCAGGGGGAGGATTGAAAGGTCGGCCCGCGCCGCGGTCAGTTCAGCTTGGGCAGCAGCACGCCGTTGACGACATGGACGATGCCGTTCGACTGGTGGACGTCGGGCGTCTCCAGATAGCTGACATTGCCGTTGACGCTGGTCAGCGTGACGACATTGTTGCCGGTGATTGTCACCTTGAGCGGCTGGCCGGCGACGGTGGTCAGCGTGGCGGTGCCGTTGCCGGCGGCGATCTGCGCCTTCAACTGGGCGAAATCGATCGTGCCGGGCACGACGTGATAGGTCAGCACCTTCGCCAGCAGCGCCTTGTTCTCCGGCTTCATCAACTGCGCGAGCGTGTCGGGCGGAAGCCGCGTGAAGGCGTCGTCGGTCGGTGCGAACACGGTGTACGGTCCGGGGCCCGACAAGGTGGCGGTCAGATCCGCGGCGGTGATCGCCTTCACCAATGTCGAAAGGTTGGGCGCGGCGGAGGCGTTGGAGATGATGGTCTTGTTCGCGTCCATCGCCACGCCACCGACCGAAGGATTGGGCGCGGCCGCGGTGGCGGGAGCAGGCGCTGCGGTCTGCGGTGCTGGGCCAGCCGGCGGGGCGGCGGGCGTGGTCTGGGCGAAAGCGGGAAGGGCAAGGGCCGGCGCGAGAGCGAGCGCCGGGATACGCAACAGCTTCATTCTATGAGCATCCTTTCGTGGGTGCACCCGTGCCGGGTGTCCTGAAGGATACGCTCGGGCGACCGGTTGGTTTCCCATCGCCCGACGCGGAAAAGCGTCAGGCCGCCGCCTTGAGGATGTCCGCCAGCAGCCGAAAGTCGCGCTCGCGCGGCGATGCGCGCCGCCACACCAGCGCGATGGTGCGCGTGGCGTGATCCCCCGCCAACGGCCGCGCCGAGATCGCGGTATTATCCAATATGCCCGATTGCACCGCCATTTCGGGCAGCATCGTTACGCCCAGTCCGTTGTCGACCATCTGCACGATCGTGTGGAGCGACGTGCCCAGCATCATTGCATGCGCACCGAGTTCGGGCCGGTTGCAGGCGGCGAGGGCATGGTCCTTCAGGCAATGCCCATCCTCGAGCAGCAGCAAGCGATCCTCGTCGATATCGGCCGCCGCGATCATGGCGGGAGGATTGGGCAGTTCGGCATCGGGAAAGGCGACGAACAGGCGATCGTCGAACAATCGCTCCGCCGTCACCTCGCCGCAGGCATAAGGCAGCGCCAGCAAGACGCAGTCGGTGCGGCCATTGTGCAGCCCTTCGCATGCCGTGCCCGTCGTCTCCTCGCGCAGGAACAGCTTCAGGTCGGGATAGTCGCGGCGCAGCGCCGGCAGGATGTGCGGCAGCATGAACGGCGCGATCGTCGGGATGACGCTCATCCGCATTTCGCCCGACAACGGTCGCCCGGCGGCGCGCGCCATGTCGCCCAGTTCCTCGGCCTCGCGAATAACGCGCCGCGCCTTGTCGGCGATACGGTCGCCGAGCGGCGTGAACCGCACGACGCGCCGCGTCCGCTCGACCAGGGTCACGCCGATCAGCGTTTCGAGCTCGCGAATCCCGGCGGACATGGTCGATTGGGTGACGAAGCACGCTTCGGCCGCGCGGCCGAAATGGCCGTGGTCTTTGAGCGCGACGAGATATTGCAGCTGCTTCAGCGTCGGAAGGTAAGTGGTCATTTATCGCCTCAGTCGATCAAGGCTAAGTAAATAACCTATTGGATCGTTCAATAGCCAGCCTATATGCGACTGAGGCGGAAGAGGCCTGAAGGCCCGCCGATCCCCGAGAGGATGTCCAAGAAGGCCGACCCCAATTCAGGCAGGAGGCCCAGAATCATGTTGACCGTCGGAGACAAATTCCCCGCCATCACCGTTCCCGTCCAGCAGGGCGTCGACGCCTTACCCGCAGGCGAGACGATCGATGTCACCACCGCCGCTCCCGGCAAGTGGAAGATCGTGTTCTACTGGCCGAAGGATTTCACCTTCGTCTGCCCGACCGAAATCGTCGGCTACGCCGGGCTCAAGGGCGATTTCGAGGATCGCGACGCGGTGCTGATCGGCGCCTCGACCGATACCAGCCATGTCCATTTGGCATGGCGCAAGTCGGATCCCGACCTCGCCGCCGCCGATTTCCCGTGGATCGCCGACAATGGCGGCAAGCTCGCGGCGGCGCTGGGCATTCTCGATGCGGATGAGAATGTCGCCTATCGCGCCACCTTCACGGTCGATCCCGACGGCGTGATCCAGGCGGTGCAGGTCAACGGACTCAACGTCGGCCGCAACCCGCAGGAGACGCTGCGCGTGCTCGATGCTCTCCAGACCGACGAGCTCTGCCCGTGCAACTGGAACAAAGGCGACGATGTCCTCAAGGTTGCCGCCTAACGACTTCGTCTAACAGATGCGGCCTTCGAATCAGGGGCCGTATCCCCCGGCGCGGGGTCTTCCCCCCCCTCGGCCCCGCGCCACCTATTTTCCGACTTTCGCCCCGGCTTCGGCCGGGGCCCCTTTTCCCACCGCCGGCGATAAGCGCCGCGAGGAGTATTTTCGCATGTCGCTCAAGGATTTCGCCCAGACGCTGCCCGATTTCGCCAAGGATATCCGGCTCAATGTCGGGTCGTTGCTCAACGAAACATCGCTCGGCGACCAGCGCAAATACGGGCTGCTCCTGGCCTGCGCGCATGCCTCTGGCTACAAGCCTTTGGTCGAAGTGGCCGAAGCGGAAGTCGCCGGCAAATTGTCGCCCGAAGCCGCCAATGCGGCGCGCGCGGCGGCGGCAGTGATGGCGATGAACAACGTCTATTGTCGCTTCACCCATCTCGCCGGGAATAAGGAATATGCCAACATGCCGGCCAAGCTGCGCATGAACGTGATCGGGGCGCCCGGCATCGAGAAAGACGATTTCGAGCTGTTCAGCCTGGCGATCAGCGCGATGAACGGCTGTGGCCTATGCATCGACGCGCATGAGAATGTGCTGAAGAAGGCGGGCGTGACGGCGCAGGCGATCCAGGACGCGGTGCGCTGGGCGGCGGTGATGAAGGCCGTCGCGACGGTGCACGCCGCGATAGCGTGAGGTGTTAACTCGTCGCGCCCGCTCCCTCCGGGCCGGCGGCTGCGGCATAGAGTGTCGCCGCCCGCAGGAAGCAGAACCCGGCGAGCACCGGCGTGGCGGCGACGATCAGCATCGAATAGCGGATGGCTTCGTCGCCGAAACTTGGGGTTAGCAGATCGTTGATCACGCCGACGGCGGTCGGGCCGGCGGCGTCGCCGATCAGGCTCGCGCCGAGCAGGATGACCGCTGTGGCGAGCGCGCGTCGCCGCTCGCCGACGATGTTCACCACCGCGGCGTAGATCGGCGCCTGATGGATCAGCATGAAGAAGCTGCTGAGCGCGAAACCGCCCAGCCAGGCCGCATGCGAATTACCGAGCAGGAACAGCGCCTCCGCCGGGCCGGCCAGCACGCAGGCGATTGCAGGAAGGCCGACCCGCCAGGCGATCCGCTCCTTGGGCAAGCGATCGATCAGCACGCCGCCGATCAAGATCCCTAACAGGCCGATGAACCCGCGCGTCGGGCCGATGATGTTGGCGACGTCGCCAACGCCCAGATGATGCACGCGCATGAAAAAGGACGGCACCCATGCCCCCGATGCCCAAATATTCGCCCCCATCAATGTCACGCCCGCGAAGATCCAGGTGAAGCAGCGGTTGGCGAAGAGAGCGCGCAGGTCGGTAAGCAGCGAACTCGCCATCGACAGCCGGCCGGGAGGCGGCACGGTCCGTTCCGGCTCGCGAACGGTGAACACCAGCAGCAACGCGAGCAACAATCCCGGCAGCCCCATGGCGATGAACATCGCGCGCCAGCCATGGGTCTGCGCGATCCATCCCGCGAGCGGAAAGAACAGGATGAAGGCCAGAGGCGAGGCTGTGCCGAACAAAGCGAGCGCGAGCGGCCGCCGTTCGGGCGGGAAGCGGTCGGCGATGATCGAATTGGACGGGGCGGTTCCGCAGGCCTCGCCGGCTCCCATCAGCAGCCGCACTACCGCCAATTGCCAGATGCCGCCGATCAACCCCGTGCACGCCGTCATCACGCTCCAGAAAGCGAGGCCCGCGGCGATGATGTTGCGCCGGTTGGTGCGATCGGCCGCCCAGGCGATCGGAATGCCGAGCAACGAGTAGAACAGGATGAAGGCGAGCCCCGAGACCAACCCCAGCACGGTGTCTGACGACCCCAGTTCGCGCTTTATGGCGGGAAGCGCCAGCCCGAGCAGCGAACGGTCGAGATAGTTCGACACCGAAACCAGCGTCAGGACGAATAACGGCCAGGTCGCCGACCAGGGCCAGCGCCGCGGTTCGCCGGAATTGTTCATAAGCGCGATGCCCGTGTTTCCTGTGCGGTGATGAATTCGAGCAGTGCCGGTTGTCCGGCTTCGGTCGCCGCGATGCCGCGCCGGATGGCGGGGATGATCTCGCCGGGGGACGTAATCCGCTCGCCATATCCGCCCAGCGCGCGCGCGAAGTCGGCATAATTCCCCGAGATATCGGTCGAGCGGAAGCGCTCCGTGGCCACAGGCATGATCGGCAATTCGATCGCCATGGCCGAATTGTTGAGCAGGATCGACAGGATCGGCAGCCGTTCGCGTGCCGCCGTCTCGAAATCCATGCCGGTGAAGCCGATCGCGGCGTCACCCCAGACGTTGATGCAGAGCTTGTCCGGACAAGCGAGCTTCGCGCCCATCGCCAGTCCGAGACCATAGCCGAGCTGGGTGGTCTTGCCCCAACCGATATAGCTTAGCGGCGACCTGGTCTTCCAGAAAGGCGAGAGTTGATCGCGCGGCGATCCCGCATCGTGAGTGATGATCGTGTTGGCGACGTCGACGGTGCGCTGCAGATCCCACAGGACGCGATACGGGCTGAGCGGTGTATCGTCGCTTTCGAGCAAAGGCAGCCATTGGGCGAGCCATTCGGCTTCGACCTCGTCAATCTCACGGGCAACAGGGCCGGGATCGCGTGGGGTGCTCAGCCGGTCGCGGCAGGCCGCGACGAGCATGGCAAGCGTCAGTTTCGCATCGCCGATCAGCGCGTCGACGCAGGGCACGCTCTTGTTGATGTCGGCGGGATCGAGCGTGGCGTGAACGATTGCCGCGCCCGCCGGCATCGCGACGCCGAACGCGGTTTCGGACAGGCTGCAGCCGATCCCGAGGATCAGGTCGGCGCGGTCGAGGAAATGGCGAAGCTGTCCCGGAATGGCCGCGCCGCCGGAGCCGAGCGCGAGCGGATGCGTCTCGTCGAACGCGCTCTTGCCTTCGAGGCTCGTCGAAACCGGCGCGCCGAGCAGTTCGGCGAGCATGCGCAATTCGGCATAGGCTTCGGCCCAATGTACGCCTTGCCCGGCATGGATGACCAGCCGCTTCGCCGCGACCAGGCGATCGGCCACCCGTGCGACCGCTTCCGGATCGGGGGCGCTGCGGGTAGTGACGACCGGCGTATAATCGAGTGGTTCGGACAGCTCCTCGTCGAGCACATCCCACGGCATTTCGACGAGCGCGGGACGAAGCCGCCCGTTGCGCAGCGCGCTGAACGCGCGGCGCAGGATGGCGGGCGTGTCCTCGGCGCGCAGGATCGGTTCGCAGGTCTTGGTGATGTCCCGCATCGAGAGGCTGGCATTGTAATTGTCGGGCACGTGCGCCAGCCGCCGGGCATAGCCTTGCGGCAGCACCAGTACCGGCACGCTTTCCGAATAGGCCTGGGCGACGCCGCCATAAGCGTTTTCGGTGCCCGGCCCGTGCTGCATCGCGAACACGCCCATCCGCCGCCCGCGGGTGAGCCGCGACAGCGCGTCGGCCATGTGGACGCCGGTGCGCTCCTGGCGGACGATGATCGGGCGGATGCCGATCGCGGCCGCTTGTTCGAGTACTGCATTGCGCGGGTAGCCGAAGATGACGTCGATGCCTTCGCGCGCGAGTATTTCGGCGATAGCCGCGCTGACTTTCATGATCGCATGAGGTCCGATGGTCCCAGTGGCCGCTCGCCGATCACGGTGGTGCGGACCAGATGCCGCCGCTCATATTTGAAATCATGCACACCGCGGTGGAGCGTGAAGCGGTTGTCCCAGACGATCAGCGTGTCTTTCTCCCATTTCACGCGGCAATGATAATGGAGGTGCTGGGCCAGGCTCTGCAGATAAGCGAGCAAAGCGCGGCTCTCGTCCTCGCTCCATCCGACGAAGTGCTTGAAGTAAGCGGTCGTCGCGAACAGCGCCCTGCGCCCGGTCACCGGATGGACGCGGACCGCGGGGTGGATATTTTCGAGTTCGTCCTCGGTGAAGTCATGGCTTTCACGCAGGCGCAGCTGCTTATCGGGGGCGAGCTTCGCATTCTTGGCCCAGATGTCCTTGCCCGAATAGACCACCTGGAGCCCGTCGAGCAGCGCCTTCAGTCCGTCGGACATGTGTTCGTAGACGAGATAGGCATTCGAAAATGCCGTATCGCCACCCCATTGCGGCACGTCGAGCGCGCGCATGACGACGCATTTGGGCGGCTGAAGCAGGAACGGGCTGTCGGTGTGGAAATGCTCGAACGAGGGCACGACATTCTCGGGCTCGTGCGCTTCGCGGCGCACTTCCTGCATGTCGCGATGTCCGTCATAGATCGGGGCCTGGGGCAGCTCGGTAAGCTCGCCGAAATAGCGCGAAAAATGCTTGTGCTGCTCCGGCGTCAGATCCTGGCCGCGAAACACGATCACCAGAAAATGCTCGAACGCCTTCATGACTTCGGCGAGCGTTTCGTCGTCGAGCGGTCGGCGCAGGTCGACGCCGCTGATCTCGCATCCGCACGCGCCCGAAATCGGCTTTACGCCGATCCGGCGAAAGTCGGGCATTGGCAGCCCCGCGACGATCGGCCCGCTTGGCATTTCGGTTGCGACGAGGTTGGGTTGAGAGACCATGGCAAACTCCACTGGATTTCGGAATCGAGGCGGAGGGGCAGGTGGCGCTGCCCCTCCGCCTCCGCTCAGAATTTCCGCTTGACCGTAACGGCCCATGTCCGCGGTTCGCCAGGGGAACCCTGAACCGAATTGGTGGACCCGCGATTGTCGAAAATGTCGGTATAATAGAGTTTGTTGGTAAGATTGCGGCCTTCGAGCGCGAGTTCCCAATCGTCCTTCGGCATGCGGAAGGTAAGTCTCGCGTTGACGAGAGTCCGCCCCTTCACTTCGCCAAAGATGTCCTTGCCGCCGGTCACGGCGTCGACATTGTTGGCGTTGCGATTGAACGAGTCCTGGTGATCCACGTCGATCCGCGGCGTCAGCTTGGCGCCGCTGGCGAACACGAAATCATATTGCGCGCCGAGGCTCCATTGCCAGGGTGAGATATATTGCCCCCGGTCCTCGACGCCGATCCCGGAGGTCGCCGCGGCTGCCGAGATCGACGTGTATTTGAAGTAGAGATAGGCCAGCGAGGCATCGATGGTGAGGCCTTCGACCGGACGCAGATTCAGTTCCGCTTCCGCGCCCTTCACGTCCGCCTTGCCGGCGTTGAGCGGAAGCGCGCACGGCGCCGCCGGTACGCCCGGCAGCGGGCAACTCGCAACGGTAACGAGGATGTCATTGTATTTGTTGAGGAAGGTGCTGACGTTCAGCCGCACGTGACGGTCGAAGAGGTCGCTCTTGAACCCCGCCTCGTACGCGGTCAGCGTCTCGGGCCCGAACGCCAGCGCCTGGGCCGGGAAGAAGGGCCGCGGATTGACGCCGCCACTCTTGAAGCCGGTCGAAACCTGGGCGTAGGTCATGATCTCATCCGACCAGCGATATTGGAGGACGGCGCGCCAATCGACGCGATTGCCTTTGAATGTCCCGACCAGGCCGTCGAGCGAAGCGATCGACGGCGGCGTGGCCCCTCCCGTCGAGGATCCGGGAATCCCTTTGCGCCCGTAAATGAAGCTCTTGGTCATGTCGGTATAGCGGATGCCGCCGACCAGATGCAGGTTCTTGAGGGGTTCCCAATCGCCATTGGCGAACACGGCTTTGGTGGTTGCCGGGATCTTGTTGTTCTCGATGAAGTTGAGCGTCGTGAGGGTGACGCGCGTGATATTCTGGCTGCGCTTGTGCAGATAATAGCCGCCGACGGTGAAGTTGAACGCCGAGCCGATATTGCCGTTGAGCCTGAGCTCCTGGCTGAACTGGCGATTGTAGATCTGGCTCGCCTGCAAGGTCGGCGAGAAGGGCGACCCATCGGCCGAAGAGTAGACGCCATCGAACTTGCGATAGGCGGTGATCGAGGTGATGCTGAAATCGGGCGACAGATCGACTTTCAGATTTCCTGACACACCCCAGGAATTGATCGCCGACTTGATCGGAGCGGACCACGGCGCCGATCCGTCGCGCGGCTTCAGCTCCAGGTAATTTTCGTAGCTTATGTACGGGCTGGAGCTGAATGTATCCTGCGCATAATTGCCGAACGGCGAATAGCTGATGAATTGCGATCCGGTTGACGTTCCGTACCGCACGCCATTGAGCGTGTAAGCGGGAGCCGATGTGCCCGTCGTCGCCGATCCGGTGTTGGCGACGCCGGGATTGGCGTTCTGCCCGACATAGAGCAGGGTCGTCGGTCCCGCCTCACTGTCGTCCCGCGTGATGTCGGCCACGACATCGAGCGTCACATCGCTGCTCGGCTGGTAGCGCAGGGCAAGGCGCCCTGCGACATAGTCCTTGCCGCCTTCGGTCCCCAGCTTGCACGACTGCGAATTGACCAATGTCGACGGGATCGCCGTGCCCGGATGCGTGCAGGCAAAATCGTAGCGCGTGATATAACCGTCCTTGTGGACAGCCGTGCCCGAGATGCGCGCGAACAGATCCGGCAGGATGGTGAAGTTGGCGGCGCCGCGCAGCTCGACCCGGTTATAGGCGCCATAGGTCGCCTGGACATAGCCGCCGCCTTTGCCGTCCGGCTTTTTCGAATAGAGCTTGATCGCCCCGCCGATCGAATTCTGCCCGGCAAGCGTACCCTGCGGGCCGCGCAGGATTTCGACCCGGTCGAGATCGATCAGGTCGAGCAACGAACCGTGCAACGTCGGCAGGTAGACGTCGTCGATATAGAGGCCGACGCCGGGTTCGAGCGCGAAGCTGGTGTCGCGTTGTCCGACGCCGCGGATATAGGCGACGACCGCCGGGCCATAGGTCGCCGGCGCCTGGCGCAGCGTGACGTTGGGAGCCTGGCTGCCGATATCGGCGATGCTGGTCTGGCCGCGGGCTTCGAGCATGGCGCCCGACACCGCGGTGATCGCCAGCGGCGCATCCTGCAACCGCTGCGACCGGAACTGCGCGGTCACGACGATGTCGTCCTTGGACGGCGCCTGGCCGTCCTTTTGATCCTGTGCGCTGGTGTCTTGCGTGTCTTGTGCCAGCGCGGGTGCTGCGACGGACATGGAGCCGGCAAGCGCGAGGATCGAAGTAGCCGCACGGAGCGCAGTCAATCGAATTGCCATAGTGCATCCCCCCTAGGGTTCGTCGCGTGCCTTTGCGGCATCGCCGGAGCGGAGATGGACATGTTGAACAATCAACTGTCAAGGCAATTCCAAATTCCGGAAGCTCAATTCCGGAATACGGAACATGCGCGATCAGCTGTGCGAGATCGCGGCCATTCCGCTCAGCGTGGCGGCGGAGGCGCGAACTGCCGTGGCAAGATCGTCCTCGAGATGGAGCTGGTAACGTTTGGACGGCATGGTCACGCCGAGACATCCCAAAATCTCGCCAAAGGCGCCGAAAACAGGAGCCGCGATGCCGGCGATGTCATAGCGTGGATCGAAATAGCGGGCGAAGCCTCGCTCGCGGATCTGCTGCAGTTCCGCCTCCATCTCCGGGCGCGAGGATCGCGGGCGGCCGCTCAACGGACCGACTTTGGCATCGCGCATGATCGCTTCGGCATCGCCCTGCGGCAGGAAAGCGAGAATCGCATGGCCAAGCGATCCCCAAGGCAGCTGAACCTCAAGGCCGCGCTCGACCGCGAAGCGAAGCGGGTGAGGGGTCATCACCACATCCGCGATGATCGCCGTGCGCATCGACGGGCTATAGGTGCACAATACCGCTGTCTCGTGCCAGTGGGTCACCAGATCTTCCAGCAGCGGCCTCGCGCAGCGGACGAGATCGAACCGTGCTACGAGCTGCGAGGCCAGGCGATGCAACTCGCGCCCGGGGCGGTACGACTGGCCATGGCCGCGCTCCACCAGGCCCGATCGGACCAGCGCCTGAAGCAGGCGGTGAACCGAACTTACCGGCAGATCGGCGCTGGCCGCCAGCTCGCCGAGTGTGAATTGAGGCGGTCCGGCGGCGACGAGCTTGAGCAAATAGGCGAGCCTGTCGGCCGCACCGCGCGGTACGTTGGATCCGGTCGAGCTCATTGGCGCAAGGTACCCCAGAGCCGGCACATCGCGCGCCTCAAATCGCACGAGCTGTGTTCGGCCGCGCCTTGCCTCATTCTGTCACACCAGCGCGTAATAGCGGAACAGCGATCGATCGGGGTCCGTCCGCCGTTCGCCTCCGCCCACGATCACGGTGCGCGAAAGCCAGTCGTGCGGTCCCGCCGGTACGCGGAAATAGGGCGTCAGGCGGAAATAGGATGGCTGGGCGCTGCCCGCGGCGGCGCGCACGAGGTAACCGCGATTCTGGATATAGATGCTCGTGCCGTCTTCCGCTTCCAGCATGTAATGCGCGCTCAGCTCGATCGTGCCGTCGTCGCGGACCAGGGCATAATCGGCGCCGCTATGCGGTACCACGCGCCCCGAAAGGCGCGGCCCACTGATCGAGCCGCCGATCGCGGGGGTATAGCCCTGGCTGCCGCCGCCAGGCAGGGGGCCAAAGATGTGTCGGTCGGCGCCGAACAGGACTTCAATATCGAAAACATGTTCCAGTATGCAGTCCGCGGCGGTCATTGTGGCAAGTCCTTTGCTGGGATGACGGGAAGCAGGATCGCGGAATCGAAAACACCGCCGGTGCGGATGATATGCATGCCGGCATTGCGCGTCTGCTGGTGCAGCGGGAAAGGCAGCATCACGCCTTCCTCCTTCGGATAGATGTCCGACCCCGCGACGATCAGCCGTAACGTCTCGCCGGCGGCAAACCGGACCGAGCAGGGCCAGATCTCGATCTCCACCGGCACGCAGTCGCCGGGCGCGAGCCGGTCTTCGCCGGTGTGCGGATGGACCGGTCGTTCGGGGCGCGAATGCTCGAGGTCGAGCGCGCGGTGGCTGGCGCGCAGCCAGCCAAGCGCCACGGGTCCGTTTTCGTAGAAGGCGTAGAAAGTGAACCCCACCGGCTCCCCCGCCGCGTCGATCTTCTGTAGGGCGACGAACAGGTCCATGTCGTCGCTCCCGTCCGCTTCGACCCAGAGCTTCAGGCTGGCATGGCCAGTGATCTCGGTTGGTTCGGTGAACGGATGGTCGAAGCAGATGCGCCCGTCGGACGCCGAATAGCGGACCTCGCTTTCGCTTGGCGCATCGTCGTCCATCGTGCCGCTGGTCGCGTCGAGCGCGAGGCGGCGATAGTCGGTCCGCGCGAGCGGCCATTCATTCTCCGCGCGCTCCTCGGCCACATTATGCCGTTCGCGCACCTCGATCCGCACCGGCGGCCAGGCGGCGAGGGCAGTGGGCCGGTCGCGCATATAATGGTCGAAAAAGGCGAGCTGGCGCGCGCGACTCTCGGGCCGATAATAATGCGCCCATTTCTTCTGACCGTGGATTTCCAGCCATTTCTCGGCCGATCCCATCCGGCGCCACGCCTCGATCGTGCCGCGCAGATGCAGCCCCTGATCCGACCAGCTCGCGACGACATAAGCGGGCTGGCCGATCGCCTCCAGATCGAGCTCCTTCGAGTGCCAATATTCGTCGATCAGCGGATGGGCGAGGATATTGGCCCAGCTGTCCTCGGTGCGATTGAGCGACCATTGGATATTGTCGCAGGCGCGCGGCAGGAAGCTCGTTTCCAATATCCCGCCATGATAGGCGAATTCGCGATACCAGTCCGAAAAGCCTTCCCACGGATTGAGCGCGGCGAGCGGCTCGGGACGCAGCGGCGCGACCAGATATTGGATATTGGCCAGATAGGACACGCCGGTCATCCCGACGCACCCGTTCGACCAGGGCAAGCGGCCGAGCCACTCGATCGCGTCGGCGCAATCCTCCGCCTCCTGGATGCCATTGTGGTGGAAATTGCCGCCCGACAGCCAGGCGCCGCGCGGGTCGACCACGGCCACGCCATAACCGTGCCGACCCCACCAGACGGGGTCGGGTCCCTCGAACGGGGTCAGCTCCGACAGCCATTCCGGATCGATGCCGGAGCGCGGCCAGAAGACGCGATTGGTGAGCGCGTGCTTGCCGTAAGGCCCCCAGGCCAGGAGCAGCGGCACGTTCGCGGTCGCGCCCTCGGGACGATAGAGATCGGCGAAGATCTCCACACCGTCGCGCAAGGGGATGCGGCAATTCCGCTCGATCGTCAGCCCGCGTTCGGTGCGCCGAGAGAAGTCGGCCGGCGGCAGCGGCGGCTTGGTGGGGTGACCGAAAGGGTCGCTCCCCGCGCGCATCAGCGGCCGAAAACGCACATTGCCTCCTTACAGGACGACGAAATAATGGATCCGGTTGGCGTTCGGCACCTTTTCCGCCACGCCGACGAACACGTGCTGCGACATCCATTCGTGCGGACCCGCCGGCGCGTCGAAGCGCGGGGTGACGCGCATGTAATAATCGTCGAACGACACCGGCTCGTTGCGGCGCATCTTCTCGGCGATCTCCGGGCTTCGCGCCCAGCGAAATCCTCGATTCTCCAGATAGATGATCGCACCATCATCGGCCTCGAGCAGATAGCGGGCGTCGAAATCGATCACTCCGTTCGGCCTCGACAGCGGGAAATCGCCGCCCGACATGGGCACCACGCGACCATTGAGCCGCGGGCCCTCGACCGTTCCCTCCGTTGCGTAGATTGCCGCGCGCGTATCGCCGCGCGCGCCCGGTTTGATCCAATAGGGCTTCGATAGCGTGATTGAGATGGTGAAGGCGTAGTCGAGCCCCGGCGCGAAAGGATGGTGTCCGCTCATGGACAGCGGATAAACGCCGCAACTGTTGATTTGTCAACTATAAGGAGTCACCCTCTCACATCGACAAGACAATATCGATTCAGACGGCTACAAAATCGCGATGCAGCAGAAGACTATCCGCGCCGAACCGTCGACCGGGGCCAGGTCGACCCGGCCATCGTTCGAGTTCGGCCCCTCCCACATTCCTTATCGTATCCTCTTGCTGAGCAAGATGATCGATCGGGTCACGGCGCAGCACGTCCGGGATACGGCACAGCTTTCGCTCGCCGAATGGCGGGTGCTGACGCATGTCGAAATGATCGGAAAATGCAGTTCCGCGGAAGTGGTAAGCGTCGCTTATGCCGACCGGGCCGAAGTGAGCCGGGCCGTCGCATCGCTCGAGAAGCGCGGCTTCGTCCAGCGCGAGGTCAACCCGCGCAACCGCAGGAGCAGCCTGGTTTCGCTGACCGAGGCGGGTAAATCGGTCCATGCGGCGATCCGCGGAGAGCGGGGCAAATTCTATGAGCAATGGCTCACCGACCTGAGCGAGGCGGAGCGGGTCGCGCTCAATGCCGCGCTGGAAAAGGTCACCCGCCGCGTCATCGACAGCGCCCCGCAGATGTTCGACGTTTAGGTTGAGAACCCAAATAAGCCGTTGTTCTTACAGCGATCGATTTCCAAAATTCGTCATCCCAGCGAAAGCTGGGATCTCAAGCGGCATCGCGTCACCGCCAGAGACCAACATCGGGTCGGATCGTCCCCCGGACGATCCTTGAGCATGCGGGGCATGCTCAACCCGATGTTCTTTCGCTGGGGTGACGTGAGGATTCCGCGGGGATGACGACAGGAATATGAGTCCCCAACTTAACGCGCCAGCGCCTGATAGATCGAGAACGCGCTGGTCAGCGTCAGCAGTACGCCGACCAGCGCCATCAGCGGGCGTGCCGGCACTTTCTTGGCGAGCCATCCGCCCAATGGCGCGGCGAGCAGCCCGCCGATCAGGATGCCGAGCGTCTGCAGCGTGAAGGCGGCGAAGCCCAAGGTGAAGATGAACGTCGCCGAGATCGTCGCGGTCAGGAAGAATTCGGCGGTGTTGACGGTGCCGATCGTCTCGCGCGGCGAGGCGCCCTGGACCAGCAGATTGCTCGTCACCACCGGGCCCCAGCCGCCGCCGCCCGCTGCATCGAGAAAGCCGCCGGCCAGCCCGAGCGGCTCGATCACCTTGGGCGTCCTCGGCTCGACCCGGCCGCGCCATGCGCGAAACAGCAGATAAAGGCCGATCGCGCTCAGATAGGCCATCACGAACGGGCGCGCGACCGACGCGTCGACCGACGACAGCACATAGGCGCCGAGCACGCCGCCGATAATGCCGGGGATTACCAGCCGCGCAAACAACCGCCAGTTCACGTTGCGGTGCAGGACATGGCTGATGCCGGACGCCGCGGTAGTGAAGGTCTCGACCGCATGGACGCTGGCCGAAGCGACGCGCGGCGGCAGGCCCATCACGCTGATCAACAATGTCGAGTTGATCAGGCCGAACGCCATGCCCAGCGCGCCGTCGACCAATTGCGCGGCGAATCCGATCGCGATGAAGGGCAGGATTGCCTCGATCGAGGCCAGCGAAACATCGACCATCAACAGCGCAAACTCCCCGGGACCCTGTCCGTTGCATGACGCGCGGGGTTAATTCCTACAAGAAAGATGGGCTTTTCGCCAAAGAAGTTGCGACAGGGCGGTTATGGAAATTGTCAAACGGGCGTCCTAGATATGTAAAAATCGGCGAAGGGGACGCGCCAATGCTTGCTGGCCTTAGGGCTTATCTCGACTCGATTCGGGCGCGCGACCCAGCGCCACGATCGAACGTGGAAATCCTGCTTTATCCGGGCGTTTGGGCGCTCGGCTATCACCGTATCGCGCATGCCTTGTACAATGCGCGGCTGTTTTTCCTGGCCCGCTGGGTGAACCATATCGCGCGCTTCTTCACCGCGATCGACATCCATCCGGGCGCCAAGATCGGGAAGTTCTTCTTCATCGATCACGGCTTCACCGTGATCGGCGAGACGGCGGTGATCGGCGACAATGTCACGATCTATCAATGCGTCACGCTTGGGGGGACCAATCCGGCCGATGGCGTCGCCGGCAAGCGTCACCCGACGCTCGAGGACAACGTCATCGTCGGGTCGGGAGCCCAGGTATTGGGCCCGATCACTGTCGCGACCGGCGCGCGGATCGGCGCCAACGCGGTCGTCACGCGCGACGTGCCCGAAGGCGCGGTGATGGTTGGCATCCCAGCCCGCCCGACGATGGTCGAAGGGAAGGGCGAAAAGCCTTTCCTCGCTTACGGTACGCCGTGCAGCGAGATATTCGATCCGCAGACGCAGAAGGTCGAATTGCTCCGCTGCGAGATCGAGACCTTGCGCAAGAGATTGGATGCCTTGCTGGCGGAGCATGAAGCGCCCCGCGAACCGGAGCGTGATCGCGCCTGATGGGGACGGTCACTCCGTTTCCTTCGTCAGGACGCCAGCCGAGCCAGATCGGTTTCGAGCGGCTCGAACTCACCCGCATCCTCGATTTGTACGGCCGCATGGTCGCCGCCGGACATTGGCGCGACTACGCGATCGAGCTCGGCCACGCTGCGGCGGTATTCGCCGCGTTCCGCCGCACAGCCGAGCGCCCCGAATTCCGGATCGAGAAACGCCCCGATTTGCGCAACCGCCAGGGGATGTGGGCGCTGATCGCCGAACACGGCCAGGTGGTGAAACGCGGCCATGAACTCGGCCCAGTGCTGGCACCGATCGAACGGCGACTGATGAAGCTCATCGAGGATTGAGGTCGCGGGCCGGTCAACGGCGACGTCCGGGAATGCGTGGCTTGCCGACCGTTCAGCTTCCGACTTCGTGATCGCGATAACGGGCGTCGGCAAAAGTAGAATATAGCCGGCCGCGTGATTTGAATGTGGTTGATCGCAGAGCTATCCCAACTGTTGGAAGCGCGTGAACGCGGCGTTTGACCGGCGCTACTCCCATCAGACGAGTGTGCGCCCCGTTATCGCATTAGCGCGCGAGGAATAGGTAATATGACCCGAATTGTCCGCCTGCACGCGGACCCGCATGCGGTCCTTGAGGTCTGCTTTGTCACTATCACTCATGTCGCGGGTGGCCGCAGCCATGCCGATCGCGATCTCAACCGAGCTCCAGAAGTCGTCGAAGTCCTCGAAGGTGCGAGACACCGTGATCTCTCGCGTTGCAACATCCGTAAGGCCGGCATCGACCCAGAGAGAATGAAGCGCACCCATTCGCGACATTTCGGCGCTCGGCGGCAGTAACGGCTGGATTCCCGACGAGCGCAGCTCTTCCTGAAGCGGAGCCATCGGAAATCCGTTGGGTTCGAGCAGATCCCAGACATAAGCGGAAATCGTACCGCCGGGGATCACGACGCGCACCATCTCGGCCAGGCCCTTCGCCGGTTCGGGCACGAAGAAGATCACCAACGCCATGACGGCGGCATCGAAACTGTGGTCGCCAAATGGCAATGCGGTAGCATCGCCCTGCAGGAATTCGGCAATCCCGGCGTGATGACGGGAGCGCGCGAAACCCAGCTGGCCGTCCGAAGGATCGATGCCGAAAATCTTCGAGGGCGCGCAACGGTCGACCAACAGTTCGGTAAAGGCACCGTTGCCGCAACCGACGTCGATCCAACGCAGGCCGGTGGGGGGTGCCAACCACTCGATGAATTCCTCGCCGACCAAGCGACTCCACACGCCCATCATGCGCTCATAGGCTGCCCCATCGTCGAAACGTATCTGGCTGTCGCTCATTGCGTTGCTCCCGTCGCTCGGCGGAATGACCAATAGCAGAGGGCGGCTGGGCGCGACAGCTTCACGACAGCCTGTACCGCCATTCGCTCGCTCATCATTGGCCGGCTGCGGCGGACGATCACGATTTCGGCGCGATCGCTCAGGTCGTGGCGGGCGGCGTATAGGGCGCGCTGTTTGCTGCATGAATCGCGGCCGCACCGTTTCGAATGCACGATCGGCTGCGCATCGCTACTTGACTAATATATAACTGCACGGTTATGGGTCAAATCCATAGCTACTGAGTTATACGTTTTCATGTCGACCCAACACGACGTCATTTTCAGCGCCCTGGCGGATCCCACGCGCCGCGGGATTTTCGAGCGGCTGTGCCGTGGTGGCGAGCAGACGGTGGGCGGACTGACCGCGATGGCGGGCGTCTCGCAGCCGGCGGTGTCGAAGCATCTCGGCGTGCTGAAAAAGGCCGGATTGGTGCTCGATCGGCATGAGGGGCGCCAGACCCATTATACCGCGCGGCGGCAGGCGCTCGCGCCCCTCGTCGACTGGACCAGCCAGATGACCGAATTCTGGGAAAGCCGGTTCGACGATCTCGATGATTTGCTCAAGAGGATGGACCAATGACGACGACTTCGACCGAAACCCGTTCCGTGGTGATCGAACGCGAGTTCGCGCACGCGCCGGACAAGATCTGGCGCGCGCTGACCCAGCCGCATCTGATCGCCGAATGGCTGATGAAGAACGATTTCGTGCCGACCGTCGATCATCGCTTCACGCTCACCGGCGACTGGGGATCGGTCGATTGCAAGGTGCTCGAGATCGAGCCGCAGCGCGCGCTTGCCTATAGCTGGGATGCGATGGGGCTGGAGAGCGTGGTCACCTGGACGCTGACACCATCGGCCGCCGGCACGCATGTGCGGATGGAGCAGGCGGGCTTCCGGCCCGATCAGCAGCAGGCCTTTGCCGGCGCCAAGTTCGGTTGGCAGAAATTCCTCGCCAATCTGGACGAGGTCGTGGCGCGGATCGACTGATCGGCATGTTTTGGGGCATGTAAGGAGGAAGAGATGAACGGGAATTCGGCTATCCGCCAGTTTCACCGCTGGACGTCGATCGTTTTCGTGGTGGCGGTGATCTTCAATACGGTCATGCTCGTGCTGGGCCGCCAAGCGACATGGGTCGGGCTGACAGCCTTGTTCCCGCTGATCCTGTTGATGATAACCGGCCTCTACATGTTCGCGCTGCCCTATCTGGCGAAGGACCACACGGCGTCGCCCGCACGCGACGCCGCCTGAACGATCGAGAGGAAGGACGATGACCATGACCGAAGCCGAGGCGAAATCGCCGTCCGAATTGATCGACGACCGGATCGCATCTTTGGGCGACTGGCGCGGCGCGATGCTGGCGCGGATTCGGGCCCTGATCCGCGACGCCGAGCCGGATGTCGTCGAGGAATGGAAATGGCGCGGCGTGCCGACCTGGTACGCCAACGGCAAGATCATCTGTACTGGCGAGACCTACAAGAACGCGGTCAAGGCGACCTTCGCCAAGGGTGCGGCGCTCGACGATCCCAAGCGATTGTTCAATTCGAGCCTGGACGGCAATGTCCGCCGCGCGATCGACTTTTACGAAGGCGACACGATCGACGAGGAAGCGTTCAGGGCATTGGTCCGCGAAGCGGCTGCGGCGAATGCGGGCGGCAAGAAGCGATGATCGTTTCTACGGCCGTGGATTGACTCCACAAACCGTCGTGCAATCGTCATTCGTCCCGGTCATAGCCGCCGAGAATAAGGGGAGAATCTCGATGCCCGCAGTCAGCACCTGCCTCGCACCGTCTTGCCGTAACCAAGTCGAGGGCAGTGTGTCGGCTTGCCCGGCATGTGGGGGAAAGATGCGGACGCCGCGGACGGTGCGGATCGCCGGCTGGGTGCTGCTGGTGTGCGGCATCTTCCTCGCCGGGTTCATGAGCTATCTCTGGTCCGTGCTCGCGCCCTCGATGGCGCATCCGGGCGATACGACGGGCGGGACGACCTTCACCGGCACCGCGGAACAGGCACAGACGATCTTCACTGTGTTCGCCGCGGTGATCGTGTTCGGCCTGGGCTCGATCGCTTACGGCTTGTGGATGATCGTCACCGGGCGGCGCAGCATCGCCATGATGATCGGCGTGCTGGTGCTCGCCGCGGCGTTGGTCGCGATAAGCTGGCGAGCGATGACGGTGCTACCGGGCTGATGGACCTTCAGGGCAACTGCGCCTTGGGAAAGCCCGACCAGACCTGATCGTAATCCTCATCGAGCGCGCTCGTTTCCAGGGCGTAATCGGTGCAGCGGAACACCCAGCGGCTCTCGATCATGAAAGCCATCGTGCCGTCGATCTTGTGCGGCTCGAGCTCGGCCTCGCTCGCCCCTTTCCACGAGGCGAGGTCGGGGCCGTGACCCGACATCTGATTGTGGAGCGACATCGCGCCGGGGCGGAAGCCCTCGGCCTTGGCGTCATAGGCGCCGTAGAGCAGCCCCATACACTCGCTCATCGTGTTGCGATGGAACCAGGGCGGACGGAACGTGTCCTCCGCCACCATCCAGCGCGGCGGGAAGATCACGAAATCGGCATTGGCGGTGCCTGGCACGTCGCTGGGCGAGGTCAGCACGGTGAAGATCGACGGATCGGGATGGTCGAAGCTGACCGTGCCGATCGTGTTGAAATGCTTCAGGTCGTAGCGATACGGCGCGTAATTGCCATGCCAGGCGACCACGTCGAGCGGGCTGCGGCCGAGTTGCGTCTGCCAGAGTGCGCCCTCGAATTTCTGGATCAGGGCGAAGTCGCCTTCGCGATCCTCGAACCAGGCGACCGGAGTCTCGAAATCGCGGGCGTTGGCGAGGCCGTTCGAACCGATCGGGCCGAGCTCGGGCAAGCGGAAGGGTTGGCCGTGATTCTCCGCGACATAGCCGCGCGCCTTGCCGTCGCGCAGCTCGACCCGGAAGCGCACGCCGCGCGGGATCACTGCGACCTGGCCCGGCGCGAGGTCGATCCGGCCCATCTCGGTCAACAGGAGGAGCGCGCCCTGCTCGGGCAGGATCAGCAATTCGCCATCCGCCGAGGCGAAAGCGCGGTCGGTCATGTCGCGCGTGGCGTGATAGAGATGCATCGCCACCCCCGCCTGGGTGCGCGGGCCGTCACCGGCCACGACCATCGTCGTCAGGCTGTCGAGCCAGTCGGCGTCGGTCGCCTCTTCGAGCGGCCGCCAGCGCAAGCGGTTGGGGGCGAGGGGGGATTTCGACAGGCCGGAAGCGAAGCGCTTGGCGCTCTGGTAGCGGGTGAAGGCAGGGTGCGCGGCGGAGGGGCGCAGGCGGTAGAGCCAGGTGCGACGGTTCTCGTGGCGCGGCGCGGTGAAGGCTGTGCCGCTGAGCTGTTCGGTGTAGAGGCCGAAAGCGGGCTTTTGCGGTGAATTGCGGCCGACTGGGAGGGCGCCGGGAATCGCCTCTGTCGCGAAATGGTTGCCGAAGCCGGTTTGGTAGAGGTGGTCAGCCATGCTTCGCTCCAAAATCCCCTCTCCCCTTGTGGGAGAGGGAGGGACCCGCTCGGCGGAGCCGAGTGGGAGGGTGAGGGGGCGACCGCGTAGCGGTCGCGCGGCGCTTTGCGCCGTTCCCCTCATCCAAGCTTCGCTAAGTGGCTTCGCCACTAAGCTCCGCTATCCTTCTCCCACAAGGGGAGAAGGATTTCGGCTCAAACCTCAGCCTTCGCCGGCACCACGCCGCGGCGGATCTGGTCGAGTTCGATGCTCTCGAACAGCGCCTTGAAATTGCCTTCGCCGAAGCCGTCATTGCCCTTGCGCTGGATGATCTCGAAGAAGATCGGGCCGACCATATTCTCGGTGAAGATCTGCAGCAGCAGGCCGCCGCCGGTCTCCGGCGATCCGTCGATCAGGATGTGGCGCTTGCGCATCTCGGCGACGTCATGGCCGTGACCGGGCAGGCGCTTGTCGATCAGGTCGAAATAGGTGTCGGGCGCGGTCTGGAACCGGATGCCATTGGCGCGCAGCTGGTCGATCGTCGAGAAGATGTCGTCGGTCGCCAGCGCCAGATGCTGGATGCCTTCGCCCTTATAATCCTTGATGAATTCCTCGATCTGCGAATGCTCGTCCTGGCTTTCGTTGAGCGGGATGCGGATCTTGTCGTCCGGGGCTGTCATCGCCTTGGAGAACAATCCGGTCGCCTGGCCTTCGATGTCGAAATAGCGGATCTGGCGGAAGTTGAAGATCCGCTCGTAATAATTGGCCCAATAATCCATCCGTCCGCGGTTGAGGTTGTGGGTGAGGTGATCGAGCGTGTGCAGCCCGACCGAATGATCGTCGACGCCCGCGCCGGTCGGCACGAAATCGGTCTCGTAGATCTTCGACTTCTTGTCGACGAGGTACAGGTTGGCGCCGCCGATCCCCTCGATCGCCGGGATGTCGAGTTCGCCCGGGCCGTGCTCGCCCTTCACTTCGGTCGCGCCGCGTTCGAGTGCGAGGTCGCGCGCTTTCTCGCCGTCGGCGACGCGGAACGCCATCGCGTTGGCGCTCGGGCCATGGGCGTTGCGGAAGCCCGCGACCTGGCCGGCATCGTCCATGTTGAGCAGGAAGTTGATGTCGCCCTGGGCATAGCGGCGCACGTTCTTCGACTTGTGCGTGCCGATATGGGTGAAGCCCATTTTCTCGAACAGATCGGCCATCTTTTCCGGCTCGGGCGAGGTGAATTCGACGAATTCGAACCCGTCCAGGCCCATCGGGTTGTCGTGCGCGTCGGTCATCGGAACATGCTCCAGGGGGAAAGTCGTTTCATATGAAACTATATCGTGTTTCAGTGGTGGCGTCCACCGTCCCGAACGCATGTCACGCAACGCTTGTTTCGCGCGGATGAACACCGCAAAGTGACCGGAAATGGCCGATTTGAAGCTCGATCAGTTCCTTCCCTACCGGCTCTCGGTCGTGTCCAACCGCGTGTCGGCGGCGATCGCGACCGCCTATGACCGCTTGTTCGGGCTGCGCATTCCCGAATGGCGGCTGATCGCGGTTATTGCGGAAGGGCCGGGGATCACCCAACAAGCGCTGGGTGTGGCGACGCGGATGGACAAGGTGACGGTGAGCCGGGCGGCGCAGGCTTTGGTCGAGCGCGGGCTGGTCGCGCGGGCGCCGAACGAAGGCGACCGGCGGTCGCATTTGCTGGCGCTGACGGCGACCGGTCGGCTGCTCTACGATCAGGTCGCGCCAAAGGCGCTGGAGCTCGAGGCAAAGGTGCTCGAACAGCTCGACGCTGACGAACGTCTTGCCCTGTCGGCAATGCTCGATCGCATCGAAGCGGCGGCCAGCGAAGTCGCGCCAGAGGGCGTCGGGGCGGATTGAGCGTGAACCGATCGGGCCGCGGCGCGTTGGCAGGCGTGAAGGGGGCGAAGGACGATCCCCGAAAAGGGGCAGTCGTGTCGCGTCTCGTATCGCATTGTTGTCTGGCTATCGCGGCATGTGCCGTCGTTCCCGGCGCGCTGGTCGCGCAACAGGTGCCGCCGTCCGCCCGCACCAATGGAGTGCCCGCCGATCCATCGAATCAGGATCAGGCGCGGCAATCGGGCGAACCCAAGCCGGTGCCGACGCCGACCAGCGATCCGCTCGGCGACAAGCCGATCGTGCCGGACGATCAGTTCGACAAGTCGCTGCTCCCGTTGTCGAACGACATCAACGCACCGCTCGAGCCGATCCCGCAGGAAGCGCCATTCACGCCGCAGACCGCGGACAAGGCACCGCCCAGTGTCACGCCGCCGGCGACGACGCCGGCACCCGACGTGCCGCCAGGGACCCTGCCGCCGGCGCCCGAGCCCGCGCCCGAACTCGCCGCTCCACTGCCGACGCTCGACAGCTACAACACGGCGCCGGTGACCGAAGTCGCCGACGTGCCGGGCGGGAAAAGCGCCGAGATACGCTACGACACCGTCGTCAACGGTCTCGGCGACCTCGGCCTCGACAGCGACTTCAAGACCTTCTCGTCGTTGAAGAAGGGTGGGGGCAAGGCGGCCAATGCCGCGATGGTGGCGGCGCGCGGGCGCGAGGACGAGGCATTGGCGGTCAGGCTGATGCATTCGCGTGGCTATTATGACGCGACGGCTTTGTCGTCGGTCGAGAGCATCCCCAGCCAGCCCGGCCGCGTCCGCGTCGTGATCAACGCGGTGCCCGGCAAGCAATATACGTTCGCGTCGATCAACGTCGATTCGCAGCCGGTGGTACCGGGCGACCTGATCACCCGGAACCTGCCGCTCAAGGTCGGCGAGCCGATCGACACCGTCCGCGTCCAGGGGGCCGAGGCCAATGTCACGCTGCAAATGGGCCGCAACGGCTATCCCTTCGTCCGGTTGGGGACGCGCGACATCCTGCTCGACGATTCCGCTTTTACCGGCGACTATACTCTGCCGGTCGATACCGGGCCGCGGTCGAGCTTCGGCGATGTCAGCACGAGCGGCCGGCTCGCCTTCGGGCCCGACCACATTCGCCTCCTGCGCCGGTTCAAGCCGGGCCAGCTCTACGACACCGAAAAGGTCGACGATCTCAGAAAGGCGCTGGTCGCGACGGGCCTCTTCTCGACCGTGACGGTCGAACCGGTCGATACCGGCAAGAACGCGCCCGACGGCACCCGGATCGTCGATCTGGCGGTGACGCAGCGGGTCGGGCGGACGCGGTCGATCGCGGCAACCGGCGGCTATAGCACGGGCGAGGGGATCAAGGTCGAAGGCACCTTCACCGCGCGCAACGCTTTCCCGCCCGAAGGTGCGTTCATCGTCGGCGCGGTTGCCGGCACGCAGGAGCAGAGCGGCACGGTCACTTTCCGTCGTTCGAACTGGAAGCAGCGCGATCGTACGCTGTCGTTCGGGCTCAGCGCCGGGCATAACAATTACGACGCGTTCGACGCCGCGACCCTGTCGCTGTTCGGCCGCGTCTCGTACGATTCGACGCCGATCTGGCAGAAGCGGATCACTTATGCCTATGGCTTCGAGCTGACCGGGACCAACGAGAGCGTCTATAATTTCAACGCCGGCAAGCGCCAACGCGGGACCTATTTCATCGCCGCGCTGCCGCTCAATATTCAGTGGGATACGTCGGACGATCTGCTCAATCCGACCAAGGGCTATCGCGTGAAACTGACGCTGAGCCCGGAATCATCGGTGCGTGGGCCGATCCGCCCCTATGCCCGCACCCAGATCGACGCGAGCGTCTATTATCCGGTCACCAGCAGCATCGTGATCGCCGGGCGCGGCCGGGTCGGATCGATCCTGGGCATCGCGCGCGACGACCTGGCGCCGTCGCGGCGTTATTATGGTGGCGGCGGCGGATCGGTGCGCGGCTATGGCTATCAGCGGCTGGGGCCGTTCGATCCCAATGGCGATCCGGTCGGCGGGCGCAGCGTCAATGAATTCGCGCTCGAGGCACGCTATCGGTTCGGCAATTACGGCATCGTGCCGTTCGTCGATGCCGGCAATTCCTACGCCAGCTCGATGCCCAAATTCACCGACTGGAAATTCGGCGCGGGCATCGGCGGGCGCTTCTACACCAATTTCGGACCGATCCGGGTCGACGTCGCGACCCCGCTCAACAAGCGCAAGGGTGACTCGCGAATCGCGCTCTACATCTCGATCGGTCAGGCCTTCTGATGGTCGACGAGACGGAAACGCCCGAGTCCGATGTCGTCGTGATGAAGCGGCCGTGGTGGCTGCGGCTGGCGCGCGGCGTCGTCATTCTGTGCGCCGCGATCCTGGCGTTGCTGACGATCGTCTATTTCGGGCTCGACACAGCGCCTGGGCATCGTTTCATCGTCTCGCGGCTCGAAAGCTACAAGACCGAGACCGGGCTCAACATCAAGGTCGGGCGGATCCGCGGTTCGATCTACGGCAAGATGGAGCTGGTCGATCTCAGGGTGAGCGATCCCCAGGGTATTTTTCTGACCGCGCCGACCGCGACGATCGACTGGAATCCGTTCCAGTTCTTGTGGAACCATATCGACGTCAATGCGATGGCGGCGCCGACGGTGGTGATGCACCGCTCGCCGTCACTACTGCCCAGCGCGCCCAACACGCCGATCCTCCCCGATATCGATATCGATATCGGCAGCCTGAAGGTCGACCGGCTGTGGCTAAAGGCGCCGGTCACGGGGCAGCAGCATATCATCCGGCTCGATGGCGTTGCGCATATCGCCGATCGGCGCGCGCAACTGATCGCCAATGCCGATGCGGTGCGCGGGCCGGGGATTGCCGGCGGCGACAAGCTGCGGCTGGTGCTCGACGCCCAGCCGGACGCGAACAAGCTGGGCATCCGCGTCAGGTTCGACGCGCCCGCCGATGGCGTCGCCGCGAGCATGACCGGGGTCAAGGCGCCGATGGCGATCCGCATCGGTGGTGCCGGCGACTGGAAATCGTGGAAAGGCAAGGGCGTCGCCGCACTCAATGGCCAGTCGCTCGCCGATCTCGATCTCGGCGCGCACAACGGCACCTTCACGATCAAGGGCGTGACGCATCCCGGCCTGTACCTGAAAGGCCCGGTCGAGCGGTTGACCGCACCGGGCCTGAATGTCGACATCGTCTCGACCCTGGAGAAGCGCAAGGCGACGACGCGCATGGTGCTCAAGTCGGACGCACTGGCGGTCGCGGCGAACGGGCTGCTCGATCTTGGCGAGAACAAGTTCGGCAATTTCGTGATCGACGCGCGGTTGCTCACACCCGGCGCGATGCTGCCCAATCTGTCCGGGCGCGACGTGATGACGCATTGGACGCTCGACGGGCCGTTCGCGACCCCGACCATCGGCTACAATCTCAGCGCCGCGGCGATCGCGTTCGGCGGTACCGGCCTGGAAGGGCTGACCGCGTCGGGCAAGGCGACGGTCGATGCCAAGCATGTCCTGATCCCGGTCAATGCGCGCGCCCGCCGCGTGACCGGATTGAATGCGGCTGCCGGGATGCTGCTGACCAACGTCACCGCGGTCGGCGATTTCGCTTATTCGAACGGCAAGCTTCTGTCCGACAATCTGAAGATCAAATCCGACAAGATCGACGCCACCGCGATCGTCGTCGCGGACCTGCCGAGCGGACATTATACCGGCGCGCTGAAGGGGCGGGTCAACAACTATACGATCGACGGGATCGGCATCGTCGACCTGACCACCGACGCCAAATTGGTGTCGATGCCCAAGGGCGGATTCGGGATCAACGGGCGGATCGCGGCGAGGACGCGGCGCATCTTCAATTCGGGCGCGGAAAGCTTCCTCGGCGGCCAGGCGATCGTCACCAGCGATATCGGCTACGGCACCGACGGGGTCTTCACCTTCTCTAACGTCAAGCTCGCCGCGCCGCGCCTCAGCATCTATCGCGGCTCGGGCAGTTATCGGCCCAATGGCCAGATCACCTTTGTCGGCGACGCGCATTCGAAGGATTACGGCCCGATCAATGCGCGCGTGACCGGGACCGCCGCCGCACCCGTGATCGTGATCCACGCTCCGCGTCCGGGCGTCGGCGTCGGTCTCGCCGGGCTCGAAGCCACGATCCGCGGCAAGGGCGACGGCTATGCCATCGTCGCCAAGGGCACGACCAATTACGGGCCGTTCGCCGCCAACGTGCTGGTGCGCAGCGGCAAGACGCTGGCGATCCAGGTCAACCAGGGCAGTACCTTCGCGGGCATGAACCTGACTGGTGCGCTGCAACAGACCGCGGCGGGACCATTTGCGGGTAAGCTGCAATTCGCCGGGTCGGGGATCAACGGCACCGCCACGCTCGGCGCCGAGGGCAAGGTGCAGCGCGCCGACATCGCCGCGCGCGCCTATAACGCGACGATCCCGGGCAATCTGGATTTCACCATCGGCCGCGCGATTGTCAGCGCCAGCGTGGTGCTCTACCCGAACGCGCCGCGCGTCCTGGCCGACATCCAGGTCGGCAACATGCGCTACGGCGCGACGGTGTTCCAGGCGGCACGCGCCAAGATCGATTATTCGAACGGCAGCGGTATTGCCCAGGCAGTGCTGGCGGGGTCGTCGGGCGTGCCGTTCAGCATGGGCATCAATGCCCGGCTCCAGCCCAAATTGTGGCTGGTGGCGGTATCGGGCAAGGCCAACGGCATCGGCTTCCGTACGCCGCGCGCGGCGCAGATCGAGCCGCTGGACGGCGAATATCGCCTGCTCCCGAGCCAGCTCGATTTCGACAAGGGCAGCGCCCGGATCGCCGGCTCCTATGGCAAGGGGCTGTCGATGCAGGCGCGGCTCGACAAGCTCGACCTGTCGGTGGCCAATGCACTGTTCCCCAATCTCGGCATTGACGGCAGCGCCACGGGCAGCGTCGACTATGTCCAGCCGGCGGGCGCGAACGTGCCCAATATCGATACGCGTCTGACGATCACGAACTTCACGCGATCGAGCGCGGTGATCGTGTCCGAACCGGTCGATATCCAGGTGGTCGGCCGGCTGACCGAGGCGGGCGGGGATATGCGCGCGCTGGTCAAGCGCGGGGTGACGACCGTCGGCCGGTTGCAGGCGCGGCTGGCGCCATTAGGCGGCGGCGCGAGCTGGATGGACCGACTCTATGCCGCGCCGCTGTCGGGCGGGATCCGCTATAACGGGCCGTCCGGCGTGCTCTTCTCGCTCTCTGGCCTGTCGGGCCAGCAGGTCGCCGGCGGGGTGGTCGTCGCGGCGGATTTCTCCGGCCGGCTGGGATCGCCGCAGCTCAACGGCATCGTGCGCGGCGATAATCTGACCTATATCAACTCGAATTACGGCACCAAGCTGACGCAGATGAAGCTCGCGGGTCGCTTCACCAACGACCGGTTCGACATCAGCCAGCTCAACGCGAAAGCGGGCGACGGCACGGTCGAGGCGAGCGGCTGGGTCGGCCTGTCGGCCGACCAGAACTTCCCGATGAGCCTCACGGCGAAACTCAACAAGGCCACGCTGGCGAGCGGGGATTCGCTGGGGGCAACCGCTACCGGCACGTTGACCGTGACCAACGGCAAGGACGGCGGACTGGTCAAGGGCGACCTGACCATTCCCAATGCCCGCTATCAGGTGGTCTATCAGGGGCAGGCGGAAGTCGAGGAACTCAAGGGCATCCGCCGCAAGAGCGACCCGCCGCGGCCGCACATCGCGCCCAAGCCGCCGAGCAATTTCGCGCTCGATATCCGCATCCGCGCCAACGACCAGGTCTTCGTCGAGGGCATGGGGCTCGAATCCGAATGGAGCCTGGCGATGCGCGTGTCCGGCACCGCGACGACGCCGAAGGTCAATGGCAGCGCGACGATCGTGCGCGGTACGTATAATTTCGCGGGCAAGCGGTTCGACATCAATCGCGGTAACGTCCGCTTCAGCGGCGGCGTGCTGTCCGATCCGACGCTCGACATCTCCGCCTCGACCACGACCAACGGCATCAACGCGATCATCAACATCACCGGCACCGGCCAGCGTCCGCAAGTGGCCTTCACCTCGTCGCCCGCCTTGCCGCAGGACGAAGTGCTGAGCCGCCTGCTGTTCGGATCGAGCCCGCAGAATCTGTCGGCGATCGAGGCGCTGCAGCTTGCCGCCGCGCTCAATTCGCTGCGCGGTGGGGGCGGGGGGCTCAATCCGCTCGGCAAGCTGCGCGGTGCAGCCGGCATCGACCGCCTGCGGATCCTGGGCGCGGACCAGGCGACTGGTCGGGGCACCGCACTCGCGGCGGGCAAGTACATCACCGACAATATCTATGTGGAGATCATCACCGACGCGAAGGGCTTCACCGCGACCCAGCTGGAGATCGCGCTGACCAAGAGCCTGAGCATATTGTCGCAGACGGGATCGTTCAGCGGGACCGGCGCGAGCGTGAAATATCAGAAGGATTTCTGACGATTTCCCCGATCACGAACGTCATGCCGGGCTTGTCCCGGCATCCACCGCGCAACAACACCTCATCTCGGTTTTGGAGAAGTGGACCCCGGCACAAGGCCCACAGCTGTCCGGGATTTTCACAGCGCGAGAGCGAGCTGTGGGATTGGGTGCAGTTTTGCTGGTTGGATGGGCGGGGGTTTGGCGCGGTTGGAGAGGTCGAGGGGACTGAAGAGGGCGACCTTGATGCGGGTGATCAGTGCCTTTGGCTGGTTGCGATGGGCAGTGGCGCAGGTTTGGCGCAGCATGCGCAGGAGCAGGAAG